>Ga0157375_10000069_pt1 | contig 108451 bp, 112 predicted proteins | sample M35metaG_FD_115311 | JGI IMG/M metagenome (GOLD analysis project Ga0157375, IMG submission 115311) | Miscanthus rhizosphere microbial communities from Kellogg Biological Station, Michigan, USA - M3-5 metaG | ecosystem: Host-associated > Plants > Roots > Rhizosphere > Soil | place: USA... | reverse complement strand
CTCGAAGCCAGCCGCGTCGTTACCGTACAGGCGGTAGGCGGCACTGGCGCGCTGAAGATCGGCGCCGACTTCCTCAAGCAACTGCTGCCAGACGCCGTCGTCGCCATCAGTGACCCGAGCTGGGAAAACCACCGCGCCCTGTTCGAACCCGCAGGTATCCCGGTGCAGAACTACCGCTACTACGACGCCGCTACCCACGATGTAAACCGTGCCGGCCTGCTCGAAGACCTCAACGCCCTGCCGCCACAGTCCATCGTGGTACTGCACGCCTGCTGCCACAACCCGACCGGCGTCGATTTGAGCCCGGCCGACTGGCAGAACGTGCTGGACGTGGTCAAGGCCAAGAAACTGGTACCGTTCCTCGACATGGCCTACCAGGGCTTCGGCGACGGCATCCACGAGGACGCCGCAGCAGTGCGCTTGTTCGCTGAGTCGGGCCTGACCTTCTTTGTGTCTAGCTCGTTCTCCAAGTCGTTCTCCCTGTACGGCGAGCGCGTGGGCGCACTGTCCATCGTCGGCGAGTCCAAGGAAGAAAGCGCGCGCATCCTGTCCCAGGTCAAGCGCGTGATCCGCACCAACTACTCCAACCCGCCGACTCACGGCGCGGCGATCGTGGCAGCCGTGCTGAACAACCCTGAGCTGCGCGCCCAGTGGGAAGCCGAACTGGCCGAAATGCGCCTGCGCATTCGCGGCATGCGCGAGCAGATGGTGGCCGACCTGGCCAAGGCTGCTCCGGGCCACGACTTCAGCTTCGTCGGTCGCCAGCGCGGGATGTTCTCCTACTCCGGCCTGACCGTTGAGCAAGTCACCCGCCTGCGCAGCGAGTTCGGCATCTACGCCCTCGACACCGGCCGTATCTGTGTGGCGGCGTTGAACCAGTCGAACATTGATGCGGTCACAAAGGCAATTGTTCAGGTGCTTTAAGCCGGTAACCGTTGCACAGAAGGGGAAGCCAATGGCTTCCCCTTTTTCGTCGCCAGCCCCTAGACTGAACCTTGCCCGCCCCTTTGCTGTGAGAGCCTTATGAGAAACGACGACCTGGACCTGCGCGCTGACCGCGACGAGCTGGATGACTATGCGCCGCGCGCGCCGCAGGTTAAGCGGCAGAAGAGCCTGGTGTTGCAGGTGGCACTGGGTGTTTTCCTCGGCGGCCTGGCGTTGTGGCTGGTGCAGCTGGGCGCCGCAGCGATCATGGCGAAACTGGCCATGGGCACCCTGCAATTCGGCGGCTGATGAAGATCAAAATGTGGGAGCGGGCTTGCCTGCGATGCAGACGACTCGATCTTCCTGCATGACCGAGTAGATGCCATCGCAGGCAAGCCAGCTCCCACAGTTGATCTATGCTGGCTCTAGAACGCGCTCTTCCAGCAGTTTTACGAAGCTGTTCAGGCTCTGCGACACCGTCCCCCGTCGCCAGATCAGCCAGGTGTGCAGAATCCGGAAGCTATCGCTCAGCGGCCACACACTCACCGCCGTAAACCCCGGCATGCTTTCCAGCATGCTGCGCGGCATCAGCGCCAGGCCCGCACCGGCGCTGACGCAGGCGAGCATGCCGTGATAAGACTCCATCTCGAAAATCCTGCCCGGCACCGCGCCATCCTGTGAGAACCAGCGCTCGAAGTGATGGCGGTACGAACAGTTCGAGCGGAACGTATAGATGCTCTCCCCCGCCACATCCTGCCCCCGGGTAATCGGCGCATGGTGCAGCGGTGCGATCACCACCATTTCCTCCTCGAACACCGCCACGCCTTCCAGGGTCGCGTGCAACACCGGCCCATCCACAAACGCCGCCGCCAGTCGCCCCGACAACACCCCTTCGATCATCGTGCCCGACGGCCCGGTGCTCAGGTCCAGTTCGACCTTGGTGTGCTTCTGGTTATACGCCGCCAGCAATGCCGGGATGCGCACCGCCGCCGTGCTCTCCAGCGAACCCAGGGCAAACGCGCCCTGGGGCTCCTCCCCCGCCACCGTGGCGCGGGCTTCTTGCACCAGGTCCAGAATGCGCCGCGCATAGCCGAGGAAGTTCCAGCCGGCCGGCGACAGGCGCAGGCGGCTCTTCTCGCGGATGAACAATTCAACGCCCAGGTCCTGCTCCAATTGCTTGATGCGCGTGGTCAGGTTCGACGGCACACGATGAATCAACTGCGCGGCGGCGCTGATGCTGCCTTGCTCGGCAACGGCCTTGAAGATTTCCAGCTGCACCAGATCCACATCATTCTCCAATCGTGAATGTATTGCTTAATATTATTCAGTTTCCAGAAAAGAGATAGCCCCGTAGCCTGAACCCAATCCATTCATTCAGCAGGACGGTGCCATGAACGCAACCACCCACGCTCTCTCGATCAACCCGGCCACCGGCGAAACCGTCGGCAGCTACCCCTACGAAAGCGCCGCGCAACTGGACGCCGCCCTGAACCGCGCCACCGCCGCCTTTCGCACCTGGCGCCGCCAGCCGGTCGGCCAGCGCGCCGAACTGCTGCTGGCCCTGGCCGCCGCCCTGCGTGAACAAGCCGAAGACATGGCGCAGATGATCACCCTGGAAATGGGCAAGCCCATCGCCCAGGCCCGTGCCGAAATCGAAAAATGCGCCCTGCTCAGCGAATGGTACGCCGCTCACGGCCCGGCCATGCTGGCGCCGGAACCGACCCTGGTGGACAACGGCAGCGCCCAGATCGAATACCGCCCGCTGGGCCCGATCCTTGCCGTGATGCCGTGGAACTTCCCGGTCTGGCAAGTGCTGCGCGGCGCCGTGCCGACCATGCTCGCCGGCAACACCTACGTGCTCAAGCACGCCCCAAACGTGATGGGCAGCGCCTACCTGATCCAGCAGGCCTTCCACAAAGCCGGTTTTGCCGAAGGCCTGTTTGAAGTGATCAACGTGGGCAACGAGGGCGTGTCCAGCGCCATCGCCGACCCGCGCATTGCCGCCGTGACCCTCACCGGCAGCGTGCGCGCCGGTATCGTCATCGGCTCCCAGGCCGGGGCTGCGCTGAAAAAATGCGTGCTGGAGCTGGGCGGCTCCGACCCGTTCATCGTGCTCAACGACGCCGACCTCGACGCCGCCGTGCAAGCCGCCCTGATCGGCCGCTTCCAGAACAGCGGCCAAGTCTGCGCCGCCGCCAAGCGCCTGATCATCGAAGCCGGCGTGGCCGAAGCCTTCACCGCCAAATTCGTCGAAGCCAGCCGTGCCCTGGTGATGGGCGACCCGACCCTGGCCACCACTTATGTGGGCCCGATGGCGCGCTTCGACCTGCGCGACGAACTGCACGGCCAGGTCCAGGCCACCCTCGAAGAAGGCGCCACCCTGCTGCTGGGCGGCAATAAAGTCGCGGGTGCCGGTAACTACTACGAGCCGACCGTGCTGGCCGGCGTCACCGACCAGATGACCTCGTTCAAACAGGAACTGTTCGGCCCGGTGGCCTCGATCATCACCGCCCGCGACGCCGACCACGCCGTGGCCCTGGCCAACGACAGCGAATTCGGGCTCACCGCCAGCATCTTCACCACCGATGCGGCCAAGGCCCGCGACATCGCCAACCAGTTGGAAACCGGCGGGATCTTCGTCAACGCCTTCAGCGTGTCCGACCCTCGGGTGGCGTTTGGCGGCGTGAAAAAGAGCGGCTTTGGCCGTGAACTGTCGCACTTCGGCGTACGCGAATTCTGCAACGCCCAAACCGTGTGGCTGAACCGCAAATAACCCTCCGCCGGCGCCATCGCCGGCAAGCCGGCTCCTACGGGGGATCGGGTTTTCTCTCCCCCTTGGCAGTACGATCGACTACCATACCGCGCCGGTTCCCAAACGGGACTAATAGGGAATCCGAAGCGCGGCCCCCCGCGTCAATCGGAACTGCCCCCGCAACTGTAGGTGCTGAGCCTGCTCCACACTGCCACTGAGCCTTGCTCGGGAAGGCCGGAGCCTGGCGACGACGCACGAGTCAGGAGACCTGCCGGCCAAGCGTTATCACGACCGGCGGGGTGTCCGGGAAGGACATCCTTGCCCTGCCCTTCGGCAGCGTCCATGGCTGTATTTCCACGACCGTACCTCCCCCTGCTCACTGTACGGTTCAAACGGAGATTGCCCCATGCTGCCACGCGTTACCGCCCTGCTCACCGGCCTCGGCTTCTGCACCCTGGCCCAGGCTGCGCCCACCCATTACCCGCTGACGCTGGAAAACTGCGGCAGCCCCCAGACCTTCCAGCAAGCCCCCGCCCGCAGCGTGACCATCGGCCAGGCCGCCACCGAAATGCTCTACGCCCTGGGCGTGGGCGACAAAGTGGTGGGCACTTCGCTGTGGTTCAACAATGTGTTGCCGCAATTCAAGCCCCAGAACGACACCATCGAGCGCCTGGCGAACAACGAGCCGAGCTTTGAGTCGGTGATCGCCAAGCGCCCGCAACTGGTGGCCGCCGAGCTGGAATGGGTGGTCGGCCCCCAAGGCGTGGTCGGCACCCGCGAGCAATTCCAGGAACTGAAGATCCCCACCTACCTGCTGCCCTCCGACTGCGAAGGCAAGGACAACCTGGTGGGCGCCGACGGCACGCGGCTGGAGCCATTCCGCATCGAGACCATTTACAAAAGCATCAGCCAGCTGGCGCAGATCTTCGACGTGCAGGACCGTGGCCAACAGCTGAACGACGAACTCAAGGCGCGCCTGGCCAAGTCGGTCGCCACCGCCCAAGGCAAAGGCCTCAAGCAGGCCAGTGCGCTGGTGTGGTTCTCCAGCGCCGAGATGGCCGCCGACCCTTACGTGGCCGGCCACAAGGGCGTTCCGGAATTCATGCTGCAGACCCTTGGCCTGACCAACGTGGTGCAGTCCGATGAAGAGTGGCCCGCCGTCGGCTGGGAAACCATCGCCAAGGCCAACCCCACGTTTCTGGTGATCGCACGCATGGACCGCCGCCGCTACCCAGCCGACGACCATGAAAAGAAACTGGCTTTCCTGCGCAGCGACCCGGTGACCCGCAACATGGACGCGGTGAAAAACAACCGCATCATCATCCTCGACGCCCTGGCGCTGCAAGCCAGCCTCCGTACGTTCGACGGCCTTGAACAACTGGCCACGGCCATCGACGGCTACGACCCACTCAAATGACCCGTACCCTGCTCGCCCTGGCCCTGCTCCTGGCTGCCGTGCTCGCCGGCGTGGCCATCGGCGAAACCGCCATCTCGCCGCAGGTGGTGCTGCAAGTGCTCGCCAATAAACTGTGGACGGCGGGCTACGTGCTCGACCCCATCGACGAAGGCGTGGTGTGGAACTACCGCCTCACCCGCGCCCTGGTGGCCGCCGCGTGCGGTGCGGGCCTGGCGACCTGCGGGGTGATCCTGCAGTCGCTGTTGCGCAACCCGTTGGCCGACCCGTACCTGCTCGGCATCAGCGCCGGCGCCTCCACCGGTGCAGTGCTGGTGGCGTTGATCGGCGTCGGTGGCGGGCTGGTGTCGTTGTCGGCCGGGGCGTTCGTGGGGGCGATGGCGGCGTTTGCCCTGGTGATTCTGCTGGCACGCGCCAGCGGTTCGGCCAGCGGCACCGGCCAGATCATCCTCGCAGGCATTGCCGGCTCGCAGTTGTTCAACGCCCTCACGGCGTTCCTGATCACCAAGTCGGCCAGCTCCGAACAGGCGCGCGGCATCCTGTTCTGGCTGCTGGGCAACCTCAGCGGCGTGCGTTGGCCGTCGGTGTGGCTGGCGGTGCCGGTGGCGGTAGTGGGCTTGGCGGTGTGCCTGTGGCACCGCCGTGCGCTGGATGCGTTTACCTTCGGCACTGACTCGGCGGCGTCCCTGGGCATCCCGGTGCGCCGCGTGCAGTTTGTGCTGGTGGGGTGTGCCGCGCTGGTGACGGCCGTGATGGTGTCGATTGTCGGCTCCATCGGCTTTGTCGGGCTGGTGATCCCCCACGCCGTGCGCCTGCTGCTGGGCACCGGGCACTCGCGCCTATTGCCGGCGAGTGCCTTGGGTGGTGCGCTGTTCCTGATTGCGGCGGACGTGCTGTCGCGCACCCTGATCAAGGGCCAGGTGATTCCGGTGGGCGTGGTCACGGCATTGGTTGGTGCGCCGGTATTTGCGCTGATCCTGATCGGCCGGAGGCACCCGCGATGAGTGTGCTCAGTTGCAGCGGCCTGGGCTTCAAAGTGCGCGACGCGGAGTTGCTGCGCGATGTTCACCTCGACGTCGAAAAAGGCGAAACCCTCGGCATCGTCGGCCCCAACGGCTCCGGCAAATCCACCCTGCTCAAGTTGCTCGCCGGGTTGCGCGCGCCGGCGAGCGGCGACGTGCGGTTGGGCGGCCAACGCCTGGGGAGTTTGTCCCGGCGCACCATCGCGCAACAACTGGCGGTGGTGGAACAACAGGCCGACACCGACGACGCCATCCGCGTCTTCGACGCCGTGGCCCTGGGCCGCACGCCCTGGCTGTCGGCGCTGAGCCCGTGGTCGGCGGAAGACGACGCCATCGTGCGCCAGGCCCTACACGACGTCGACGCCACCCACCTGAGCCAGCGCGCCTGGCGCAGCCTCTCCGGCGGCGAACGCCAACGCGTGCACATCGCCCGCGCCCTGGCACAACGGCCGCAGATTCTGTTGCTGGACGAGCCGACCAACCACCTGGACATCCAGCATCAGCTTGGCATCTTGAAGGGCGTGCAAGCGCTGCCCGTCACCACGCTGATCGCCCTGCACGACCTCAACCAGGCGCTGACCTGCGATCGCTTGGCCGTGCTCGACCACGGGCGTTTGGTCGCCCTCGGCAAACCGCTGGACGTACTGACGCCGCAACGGTTGCAAGACACGTTCGGCGTACAAGCGCACTACCTCACAGACCCGTTCGACGGCGCGCAAATCCTGCGACTACGCCCCCATTAAACAGCCTACCGCCATCTTGTAGTGAGCGGGCTTGCCCCGCGCCGCGGTGTTTCAGGTATATATAAAGGGCCTGACACACCGCCGCGCGGGGCAAGCCCGCTCACTACAAAGCTGTTTATATCTCCCTCAGAAATCGTTCTGCTAGCATCGCCAACCTCTGCGCTCAACCCGCGTTCGCCGAGCACACCTTCGAATACGCCGACGTTAGCGTCATCAACGTAAACCAAGAGGGCTAAAATGACTGAACTCCCCATGGCCGACGCACGCCAAACTGATAAAAATCGCAAGATCATTCAGGCCGCTATCAAGACAAGAAACCTGGCAAGCGCCGCGAACAACACCAAGTGGAACGAACTGATCACACACATGCGCCAGCGCACGGAATGGCGTCCGTCCTATCGTTCAAAATCCATCACCGGCTATATCTCTGAATGGGATGTGGAATGGTTCTGCCACCTGCCGTTCCCCTTTGCGTATGTCCAATGGTTCGACATTGGTTTGTGGCAAGAAGCCCCCTCGTTGGGCGTGTTATTGCCACGCACGTACATTGACCACACCCAGGAAATCTCTCAGGTCGTCTCGCAAATAGGCTTCGAATTTGAAGTGCAGGCCGACGTGCTGAGGATCTGGGGCTACCTGCCAAAATGCTACGAAGACTTTCCGCCCGCACCCGAACTGTAGGAGCCCGGCTTGCCGGCGATAGCGGTAGCCGCGACGATGTGGTCGTCATGGCGCACCACCAGAAATCGCCCGTCGCCCTGAATATAGGTCGCCTCAAATCGCGCCAGATCATCCGGCACGCCACTCGCGCTGAGCTTCGGAAACAGCTCGGCACGGGCGTTGAGCACAAAGGTCAGCACCTCAGGAATACATTCCAGCGTGACGGGCTGGATGATCATCCCGCCGTACCCTCCAACCGGGCACTGATCCACTTGCGGCTATAAGCAAGCACACTCCCCGCCATCGCGACCGGAAAATGGATAAACCCGTGCGCCGCCTCCGGCACTAAATGTGCCTGCGCCCCCGGCCAGCGCTCGGCGATCAACAGCGTGTCGTCCTTCAGCGGGTCCAGCGCCCCGACAAACATCAACGCAGGGGGCAGGCCGCTCAAGTCCCCGTACAGCGGTGACAACGGCGGCTGCCGGCGCGCCTCATCACTCAACCCCGGCGTCAGCAGCGCCAGGGCCGTGACCATGCCCGGTCCGTCCAACAGCAAGGTGTCCGGCCCCGCCGCGCGCACGCTGGGGGTGCCGGTCAGGTCATACACGCCGTAATACAACACCGCCCCGCTCACCCGTTGCAGCAGCGCCGGCCATTGTTTCAGCGCCAGCAACGTTGCCGCCGCCAGATGCCCACCGGCGGATTCGCCGACGACTATCACCGGCAGGCCGGCAAACTCATCGGCAGTCAGCAACCACCGTGCGGCCGTGAGGCAATCCTCCATCAAGCCTTCCACCGGCGTGTCGACCGCCAGCCGGTAATCCACCGACACCACCGCCACGTCGCACGCGTTGACCATGCCCAGGTTCAAATCGTCATCCATCTGCGCATTGCCAATCACCCAGCCGCCCCCGTGGATATCCAGCACCACGCCCTTGGGCTGGCCGCTCGGCAGCAAGATGCGCACCGGCACGTGCTGACCACCCACGCCTACCAGCCGAGTGTGCGCCGGGTATTGCCGCCTGACCTTTTGACTGACGCGCAACAACGCCTGGATCACACGCGGCGTCACACGGTTGCGGATTTTAAAGCGCGGCATCCAGGCCAGCTTCTTGTTGAACGCGCGCATCTGCGCCAGCTCGGGCTCGCTGGCCGGCCAAGGGGTATGAGCCATCAGCGATTACTGCGCAGGATCGAGAAATTCAACGCCACCGCCACACTCAACCACGCCAGGTACGGGAACAGGATCAAGCCGGTGATCAAGTCCAGCCGCAACGCCATCACCACCAACGCCGCCACCACCAGCCACAGCAGCACAATCACCACCATGCCCGCGACAATGTGATGGGCACCGAAAAACACCGGTGTCCACAGTGTGTTCAACGCAATCTGCGCCGCCCATAGGCCCAAGGCCAGTTGGCTGCCGGGGATCATCGTGAGGCGGTAACCGGCCCAGGCCAGCAGCAGATAGATGACTGTCCAGGCCACGGGGAAAAGCCAATTGGGCGGGGTAAAGCTGGGTTTGACGAGGGACTCGTACCATTGGCCCGGTTTGAAGATCAGGCCCGTACTGGCGGCGGCGCCGCAGGCGATAAGGAAAATCAGGAAGATCATGGCCTGTCCTTAGCTGGGATCAGCTGTAGAGGGTGTGTTTCAGAATAGGACGCCTGAAGAATGGGTAAAAGTTCACCGCAGGTTTCAGGAATGTTCCGGCATCACGATCTTCAACCAGGGCCAGCGCGCCTGATAACTGAGGGCCTTGTGCGCAAACAACTCAGGCTCCGGGTGCAACGGGTTGATGCGCAGCACGCCCTGCGCCACATCCTCCAAGCCATACGGCGCGTACAGCTCGCCCGTTTCAATCTCCAGGCCAATGCACGTGCCCGCCACCAGGTAACGGTCCACGCCCTGCTTGGCCGTGTGCAATTGCGGGTAAGGCCGACCAAAGCGCTGGCCATACCAAAGATGAACCCGCGCCTGGTTCTTGACCTCGACGTTGACGCCCAAGTCCTGGAACAAGCGCTCGGCGGCGCGGATGACGTTGTCTTCCGCCTCGTAGGACAGGTCGGTGTCGAAGTAAAAAACGTCGTAGTCCTTCACCCCATGATCGGCCGGCAAATTCGACTGATGATTCCACACCGCCTGGAACAGGCAGCCCGCCGTGAGCATGCACTGCTCGACACCGAGGGCTGGCAGGCGTGCGGTGATTTCGGCGTTGATGGGGTTGGCCATGGCCAGTTCGAGCAGGGTGTCGACGGTCAATGTCATGTTCAGTCCTTTGAAAGCAGATGCGCTGGAGCATGCAACCTTACACTTTCCCATGATGAGTTTCGTGACAGCTCCACTCCCTCGTGGCGAGGGAGCTTGCTCCCGCTGGGCTGCGCAGCGGCCCCAAAACCTGACGCCGCGTAATGCAGGGGTAAAATTCGATAGCCCAGGGGCCGCTTCGCGACCCAGCGGGAGCAAGCTCCCTCGCCACAGGGGGCGGTGGTGTCAGCTTTTTAGTTCGGTGGCACGGTGGCTCGCAGCGTCGTCGTAGGCCACGTAAAGCGCTTCGGCGATTTGGCTTTTGATGGCCTTGGTGGACTCCAGCCCCAGCACAAACCCTTCCGCCTTGCCGCCTGCGCGGTTGAGGGCTTCGTGGGTGGCGGCGCCGGTGATGGCGTCGAGGAGCTTGGTGGCGTGGGGGCCTACGCCCTTGGGGAGGCTGATCTGGTCGATGGACATGGCGATACCTTCAAAGAGAGCAATCGGTAGCGCGTGTAACCACTGCCGGGGAGGCATGGTAGTCCTGTTTCGGCACAAAGGGGGGCCAGTTCAGCCGGCAATCGCCTTCGCCGCCAACGCCAGCCGCTGGATCGCCGTGCGGATTTCCGCCTGATCGAGCGAAGCAAACCCCAGGCGCAAGGCATTCTCCCGCTGGCCAAACGGCGAAAACAGCCGACCGCTGCGCACCACCAAATCCAGCGCCAGCGCCTTTTCACACAGCCGGTCGACGTCGATGGAATCGGCAAACTTCACCCACAGCGCCAGCCCGCCTTCCGGCTCCTGCACGCTGATCTGCTCGCCAAACGCTTCCCGCAGGCCCGTCAACAACACCTCACGGCGCTGACGGTACTCTTTGGAAACCCGGCGCAGGTGCTTCTTCAACTCGCCATCGTTGATCAAGTCCCCCAGCATCCGCTGCATCACCGCATCCCCCTGCCCCAGGCTCACCGCCGCCGTGCGCTCCAGCACCTGGATCACATTCGACGGCGCCACGATATAGCTGCAGCGGAACGTGCTGCCGAGGGACTTGGACAGCGAACCAATGTAGATCACATGCCGCTGCGCGCTGTCGCTGGCCAGCGGCAGATAAGGCCGCCCGGCAAAGTGATACTCGTGGTCGTAGTCTTCCTCGACGATGCAGAAGTCATGCTGCCGCGCCAGTTCCAGCAAGTGCTGGCGGCGCCCGGCGCGCAGGCTGACGGTGGTGGGGAACTGGTGATGGGGCGTGAGGTACATCATCCGCACATCGTGCTGGCGGCACAGCGCATCAAGCTGATCAACCCGGCAGCCTTCGTCGTCCAAATCCACGGTGACCAACTGCGCGCCCAACTGGCGGAAAATCTCCCAGGCCGGTGGGTAACTCAGGCGCTCCACCAGCACCAAATCACCGGGCTTGAGCAACACGCTGGCCGTGAGGTACAGCGACATCTGCACGCCCTGGGTCAGGCAAATCTGCTCGGCGCCCACCGTGAGGCCACGGTTATGCCGCAGCATTTCCGCCAGCGCCCGACGCAGGTAGGCACTGCTGCCCTCGCTGCCGTGACGCACAGTGTTGGTGGTGAAACTGTGGCGCAGCGCATTGCGGTAATAACGGTGCAGCACCGCTTGCGGCAGCAATCGGTGGTCACTGGCGCCGTTATCGAAAAACAGCGCACCCGGCCGATGTTGCAGCGCGACGGCCTGTTCGCCCGGGGAGAAATAATCCGCCGCTGGCGTCTCGCGCAGCGCCAGGGCAAAAGGCTGGGGCGCGCTGGGCGCCGCTACCGCGCCGGTGGCCAGTTGCGTGCTCACAAAGGTGCCGCGCCGCTGGATGCTCACCAGCCAGCCCTTGGTCACCGCCTCTTCGTAGGCGAGGATCACCGTCTTGCGGTTGACGTTGAGCAGTTGCGCCATCTCCCGCGTGCCGGGCAACAAGGTGCCAGGGCGCAGGCGGCCTTCGGTGATCGCGCTCACCAGGCCCTCGATGATCTTGCGGTACGACGCCTGAGGCTGCGCGCCATCGAGTTTGAGCAACGGGCGCCATTTGCGAAGCTGGACCATGTGAATTATCCAAAACTGGAGGTTCTTCTGGTCCTAGTCTACCGCAACAATCGAACCTCAATTGCCCCGAGGTGTTTATGCACAACCGCCATGTCGTTGAACTGTTGCCCTCGGGCAAATCCTTCGAAGCTGCCGACCACTTGCTGCTCGACGCCATGCTCGCCAGCGGCCTCGCCGTGCCCTTTTCCTGCCGTCGCGGCGCCTGTGGTTCGTGCAAGGTCAAGGTGGTGGCCGGCGAGTACCGCGCCAAACAGCTCGCGCCCGACGCCCCTGCGCCCTCCTACCCCCTCGCGGCAGACGAGATGTTGCTGTGCCAGAGCCACGCCTGCAGCGACATGCGCCTGGAAATCCCCGGCTGGTCGCTGGACACGCCGACGCTGGAAACCACCGCGCAGGTGGTCAGCAATCGCCCATTGAGCGCCGATATCATCGAGCTGGTGCTGCGCACCGCCCAGCCCCTGGACGTGCGCCCCGGCCAATACCTGCGGTTTCGCCTGGACGATGGCGACAGCCGCTGTTTCTCCGTCGCCAACCTGCCTGCCCAGGACGAGGGCCAGCTGGTGTTCCATATCCGCCAGGTGCGCGGTGGCCGGTTCTCCGAAGGCATCCTGCCAAACCTGCACGCCGGCGCTAGCGTGAACCTCGAAGGCCCGGTGGGCGCCTGCACCTGGCAACACAAGGGGGAGCGCCCGGTGGTGCTGTTCGCCACCGGCACCGGGTATGCCGGCATCAAGCCGTTGTTGCTGACCGCCCTGGCGCGTGGGGCCGAGGTGACCCTGTACTGGGGCAACGCAGCGTCGGCGGATTTCTACGACGCTGAATTCCTCGACCAGGCCAGCCAGGCGCACCCACGCTTTCGCTGGCATCGAGTGCTGTCCGTCGACGCCCGCGTGCAGCAGGTCGCCCTCACGCAGCCCCACGACTGGCCCGACAGCCAGATCTACGCCTGCGGCAACAGCGGCATGATCAGCCAGGTGCGCGAAACCTGCCTGGCCGCCGGCGCCCAGGCCCATCGCTTTGTCGCCGAAGCCTTCGTGCCCAGCGGCGCCTTGGCGCCCACCGCGTCACTCAACGCCCTGGACCCGGTGCTGGAAAAAGTCGGCCCGCGCTACTCGCTGGACGGCATGCTCGCCGCCCGCGAACAAACCGTACGGGCCCTGGCCGCCATCGCCGAGCAATTGAAGGTGGGCATGACCACCGCCCAAGCCCTCGACATGGCCGGCCAAACCTTGCAGGCCATGGGCGCGTCCCACACCTGGCACCCCACCTACATCCGTTTTGGCGACGACACCGTGCGCACACCCCGCCAAGGCATCGACCCGCAGCGCCAACTGCGCGCCACCGACATCGCCGTGGTCGACCTCGGCCCGGTGTGGGACGGCTACGAAGGCGACTACGGCGACACCTTCGTGTTCGGCGGGCACCCGTTGCATGAAGCCTGCGTCAAAGCCCTGCACCAAGTCTTCGACGAAACCCGCGACGCCTGGCACCAAGGGCTCACCGGGCGCCAGCTGTATGACTTCGCCGAAGACAGCGCCCGCGCCAAAGGCTGGCGCCTGGAGCGTAATTTGGCCGGGCACCGCATCGCCGACTTCCCCCATGCGCTGTTCAGTCAGGACAAGCTCGCCGACGTCGAGATCGTGCCCAGCGACATGGTCTGGGTGCTGGAAATACAGCTGTGCCACCCCACCCTACCGATCGGCGCGTTCTTTGAAGATATCCTGATTGGCGAGCCCACCTACCAGCGCCCTAACGCCATGGCCCAATCCCACGCATAAACCGGCCCGATCCCGCGCGCCAATTTCCCGCCCTTCCGAGCATGCTGGTTCGCGACGCCTCAGCCCTGAGGCGTCGCAGCCCATTAAGACCGACCAAAAACAACAAAGAGGTTCTTATGCCCGTGCTCCCTCGCCCGTCCTCGCGCTTTGAGCGCCGCCCTCTGCGGGTACTGATGTGCGCATCCACCCTCGCGCTGTCGCTGGCCGCCAGCGCTGCCCATGCCGACACCGCCAAACCCTACCCCCACGCACAAGAGCCGATTGGCGACGTGCAAGCCATCTACGACGGCCGGCTCAGCCCGGAGCTGGCAATCACCACCTTCCGCAACACCGACCGCCTGTTCCCGGTGCGCACCATCAAGGCGGGCGACCATCCATTCCCGCTGCCGCGCAGCGCCAAGCCCCTGGCCCCCGTGGCGTTCGAGTTCAAAGGCAAGCACTACAGCCTCGACGACTACGTGACCACCAACCGCGTCACCGGCCTGCTGGTGCTCAAGGACGGCAAGATCGTCGACGAGCGCTACGCCCACGGCAACACCGCCGAGACCCGCTGGATGTCAATGTCGGTGGCCAAATCCGTCACCTCCACCCTGGTCGGCGCGGCCCTGCAGGACGGCTCGATCAAAAGCCTGGACGACAAAGTCACCCACTACCTGCCCGCCCTGGCCGGCAGCGCCTACGACCAGGTCACCGTGCGGCAGATCCTGGCGATGCGCTCCGGGGTCAAGTGGAACGAGCAATACACCGACCCGTCCTCCGACGAACGCCACCTGATCAAACTGCGCAGCGAACAAGTGCCCGGCTCCCTGCTCAAGTTCATGGCCACCCTCAGCACCGCCGCGCCACCCGGCACGCGCACCAACTACAGCACCGGGGAGACCCAAGTGCTGGGCCAACTGGTCAGCGCCGCCGTGGGCAAGCCGCTCACCCAATACCTCAGCGAAAAAATCTGGGGCCCATTCGGCATGCAGACCGACGCCAAATGGTGGCTCGACGGCGCCAACGGCAACGAAGTCGGCGGCAGCGGCATCAGCGCCACGCTTGAGGACTACGGCCGCTTCGGCCAATTCGTACTCAGCGGCGGCAAGGCCGGTGGCAAGCAAGTGTTGCCGGAAGGCTGGTTGAGCTTCGCCAGCGCCGTCACCGGTTCGGACGCCGCCTACGGCGAGTTCGCCTCCATGTGGTGGCCCGGCTGGACCGACGCGTCCAAGGCCGACAAAGCCTTCACCGCCGCAGGCACCTTTGGCCAGTACGTCTACATCAACCCGACCAAAAACGTGGTGATCGTGGTGTGGCAGGCCCAGACCCAGCCGACTGGCGGCAAGGTGATCGACGACATGGTCGCGTTTGACGCCATCGCCAAGGTGTTGCCGTAACGAAAAAAGGGGGGCGGACCATTCTGACGCTGGCCTGTCCCCTTTCCGCGCATTGCCCCACAGCTGTCCCACACCTACAGTGAATGCCTCATTGATCAACACCGAGGTCATCACCCATGGCACGCATTGTCCGACTCCACGCCTACGGCGACGCCAGCGTCCTGAAACTCGAAGACATCGACGTCCCCGCCCCCGCTGCCGATGAAGTGCAAATCGACGTCAAAGCCTTCGGCCTCAACCGCGCCGAAGTGATGTTCCGCAACCACGCCTACCTGCAAGAAGCCGAATTCCCCAGCCGCCTGGGCTACGAAGCGGCGGGCGTGGTCGCCGCCGTCGGCGCCAACGTCACCGACCTTAAAGTGGGCGACGCCGTCAGCGTAATCCCGCCGCTCGACATCGCCCGCTGGGGCACCTACGGCGAAGTGGCCAACGTGCCCGCCCACCTCACCGTCAAACACCCACACACCCTCAGCTTCATCCAGGCCGCCGCCTCGTGGATGCAATACGTCACCGCCTGGGGCGCTCTGGTCGAACAAGCCAAGCTCACCACCGGCGACGTCGTACTGGTGACCGCCGCCTCCAGCAGCGTCGGCCTCGCCGCCTTCCAGATCGCCCGCAGCGTCGGCGCCACCGCCATCGCCGTCACCCGCACCCGCGCCAAACAACAAGCCCTACTCGACGCCGGCGCCCACCACGTCATCGTCAGCGACGAAGAAGACCTGGTGCAACGCGTGATGCAACTCACCAACGGCAAAGGCGCCCGCGTGGTGTTCGATCCCATCGGCGGGCCGGGCTTCGAAGCCCTCACCCAAAGCATGGCCCAGGGCGGGATCTTGCTGGAATACGGCGCACTGAGTGCCGAGCCGACGCCGTTTCCGTTGTTTACCGTGTTGGGCAAATGTTTGACGCTCAAGGGGTATTTGTACGCAGAGATCGTCGCTGACCCTTTGGTGTTGGCGCGGGCCAAGGCGTTTATTTTGGATGGTCTGGCGTCGGGCGCGTTGGCGCCGGTGATTGCGAAGACGTTTGGGTTGGATGAGGTGCAGGACGCGCACCGGTATTTGGAGGCGAACCAGCAAGTGGGCAAAGTGGTGGTGACGGTATAAGGGAATCGTCCTAGGACATTTCCCAAAGGTGGCGAGTGGGTTGCCCGATTGCCTACGCGTAGCCCAGAATCCGCTGGCTTGTGTGCTGGGGTGGTGGAATCTAAGGTTGCGCGGTCGCTGAATTTTTCGGTGATCGGGTTTAGTAGCCTGGTTCGGTTATCTAGATGTGCATGAGCTTCATCAGGCAGACATTGCGTCTGCACTCGATGGCGGCTGTGCGCAGGGCGCCTCCAGGCGCGCCGGCTTTAGATATCCACCGGTCTACTAACCTGCGTACAGCTGCCACCCACCGTTTAGTAGCGGGAGGTGGTGGCATAAGCTAGGGTAGCTTTTATGTCTAATGTCGCACCGGATTCAAATGTTCTCTTCTGCGTTGCTCCAGACGCAAGCCATGAAGCCCTCATTACCAATAGCTACGAGACCTTCAGCTCGGTGAGCACTCTTCTGCTCGACCTATCGGAAGACCTCAGCGGTAAGCACCGTGACATTGCACTGGCGACTCACCAATTGAGCGAACTGGGTGCGCTCATGACGGCAAGACTACTCGACCACTAAGCACCCTGCCCTGGTTGAACAACAGAAATCCCAGTCACTAGCTGACTGCTTGCCGAATCGTCGTATGGGGCAGTTACGATTCGGCGACCTTGCTTCCCATGAAATCGATGAATTCCGGAGCAAGTCTAAACTCTCGACTTCACCTCTGGAGTTCAGGGTCTGCTTTCGGCCAAAAGCAGACCGTTGTGCCCCATTTTCTTTCGACGAACCCAAGATTACTCGGATATGCTTCTTTCTTGATTGCTTGGTATATGCGTTTCTGCAATCATAAGTTGATATCCTTCGTGAGTCGCAACTACCACTCTGCCAAAAAACATCAAGGTTTGTATAATGGAAAGAAATGAGTACAAAAAATGCCATGAAGATGAACTTGACTGGTCATCAATCGAGCAGCTTCATGAAGCCACTCTACAAATAAGCAACCAATGCTTTGAGTATAAAAAACTTTGCGTGGGTGTAATTGGAGTTGTTATCGCCGCATTACTTAAATTCGGAGTACCGACTATCTGGAGTTCGATTTCCTATATATGCGCCGCCATAAGTTTTGGTTTTTGGTTGTGCGACGCTACTGCATACTATTACCAGCGAGCTAACAGGCAGAAAATAAACAAAATTACTGACCAAATAAGAACCCGAAACTCTAACAAACAAGAGCATTTCTCAAAACTTGAAAACTCTTGGGTTAGCGCATTTTTTAATCGATCAATGAGCCTTTACTTTTATGCATTGACACTTAGCTTTGGAGTCGTTATTTATGAAAAAATCTCATGACCTATACTCGATTTCAGACAAAAGAATATTTATCAGCTACACGACGCGAGACTCGATAATAAACAAGGATTCCTTAGCATCATTACTGCACATGATTTCCACACTAGGCAAACCTTTTATTGACCTTATCCATAATGATTCCCCAATGAAGCAGGCTCGCGTAAAATCCGAATTACAGAATTCCAGCCTATTGCTGCTTCTGGAAACGGCATCTGTTGAACAATCCCACTGGGTTCAATGGGAGATTGAAATGGCCAAAAGCTGCGGAATCCCAGTAAAATCAATCAAAATCAATAACATTATGCCAACCAAACAACAGTTGATAGTGGCGCTAAGCAGCTAGAACTGGAGCGAAAACATCTTTTTCCATAAAATTTAACCAAGACAGTCCGAGTGAAAAAAACATGATGATCGAGCTCTTAAACCACTGCTCAACGGTCATTGATTAACGTGAGCCGCTTCGAAGGCACTACTATTTGGCACGAAACACCTCGGACCGGTGAAATGCAAGGAAAGGCTCATGCTCCGGAGCTAAGGCAATTTGCATGTTTTGAGAGACACCTAGTATTTCCGGCTGTGTGAGGAGGGGGGATATCTCCAAGTTCCCTACTGGCGATAATGTTATGTAGCCTTTATCGAAAGCCTTATCTAAATTCGGGGTAAGCAAGAGGCCATTGAATGCATCTAGGCGTTCAGAATTATTTGAACTCCTCCAAGGTTTTATGTGTGAGGCTACTAGTAAGCTCACGTCTTTAAAACCGGTTACGGCACAACAACCCCAATAATCAACAAGTTTTTGCCTGAATATCCCTTGACCGATTCTAGATTTAATTAGACTGCTCTTCTCTGTTTCGCAAATATCAGTAGCACTCAAGATTTCATCAATGTCGGATTCAATATCACTACAATACCCCTCTGAAATATATTCAGAAAACCTTAAGAGGGCGCTGCTGTACATGTAATGACCACGCTTATTTCTTTCTTTATAAATCGGAAGCGCCTTAATTTTAGAGGCAATGATTTCAAATTCATACCGGCTATTTATAGATACCAATGGGCCTTGAATAATCCTATTATCCATGGCCCATTCAGACATCACTCCACGCACAGCGCCGTCGTATTTTTTCACCGATGATGGAGATAGCCCGCGGTAGCGCATCCAGTCTTCAAAGGTCATCGTAAGGTCGCTCCGTAGGGGCATATGAAAAAGAGGTTAAAAGATTTTGGAGGGTAGTGAGTGACTGAATTTATTTTTATGCATAACGCCAGACTTTTCTGCACTCTTCTACGTACTGCAAGTACATACCTAGAAACCTAGGAACCTTCTATTGCAAGCAATGCGACTGGGGGAATCGCTTTTAACTATGTTGGCAGTTGTGAGCGATGGCACTTCGGCGAACGCGGATGCTCATACGCACCTTAACCTAACCGATCACTAAGCACCCAAAAGGCGAACCTGTCTGGGGGGGTGTATTGTCGCAGGAGACAAAATGGCTAACTAATTCCCAAGGAAAAATTCGCCCTCTTCTCTATTTGGCCACGCAAAATCAAAAAACTCCTTATTCTGACTGAGCAACCTGAGCAAACTGAAACCAGCCGCAGAAGTTTACCGCAGTCAACGCCATAGACCTTAGGTAAAAAAACACACAACCAAACTCATGAAAAAAATAATTACCTGCAAGAACCACAAAACAATCAAATAATGCAAACCACCAAAATCAGACATCTCATACCTTCGAGAAATCGCCACAATACAGATTCAAATCATTTCAACGCAAGCAAGCCTTCAACATAAACAACTCCTAGTGGAGATATCTTGCAGCTTCCACTTTCAAGATAATCAATCAAGCAATTTCGTTTGAGATCTTTAAGCATCACTTTAAATCTTCCACTATTCGAATACCCAATCAAAGCCTGGATTTCTGCATCTCTAATATTATCCCGACGATACAGCGCAACCAGCGCTTTATCCGAAGCTTTCATATTTTTACTCAAAATCATGAAAGTCTCTCCATCATCCCATACAGCTTCAACCTGACGTTCTACGGTTTCCCTCACTATACGCTCTGCATCTTGAGGGGAGATATCAGAAGCCAAACGCACCAGTTCGGCAAGCACCCATTTAACTGCATAAAGTATGTACGTTGCGTCCATCTCATTGGGTGAGACCTCCGAAATATGGCCAACCCCACGTTTATTTCTAATGCAATAAACCCCATACAAAACTCTTGGAATAAGAATCCTCAATGACTCATTACCACGCGCATTTTCGTATTTCGCCAGAACAGCAGAGCTAAAAGATCCCAGCGAGTCTGAAAAAGACGTGTAAGCACCTAAAAGCTCATGCTCTAAAAGGCGCCTCACAGACTCAACAAAATGGCCTGCATCTAACTCACTCACTTTCCACTGAGAGAGCTTATAGTTTCTTTCAACCTCCTTATAAGACAAGACAATATGCCTTACCAATTCCTCCGGAAAGCGCTCCTTCAACAAAAGTTCAACTTGCATTTGCTTCAATACTCTCGATCAAGTGTTTAGCTTGCTTCCTGCCTTGAAAGCTTAACTTTATCGTTTTATTTCCGCCCTTAACACCTTCGACAACAAAAGTAGTTTTATCTGTAAAAATTTTCGAAAAATTACCACCATCCAAACAACCATGATCTTGACAAACCTGCCGAACAGCATCCGCAGGAAACAACTCTTTATTTTGGATGACGCAGCCATAACCGTAAATAAGCGCAACATTTCGCATCTTTGACTTGGTGCTTTCTCCAGGAATATCTGCAACGATCCTAAGAGTGCCATTCATATCCTCAAAGGTATTTGGGTATGAAGACAAGCCACCTGAAGAGTCAGCCGGTGCAATAGGTGGAAACTCCTGAGTCGGGAGCAACCCAGGTGCTGATGGTCTTTCTTCAGATGATGGTGACGGTTCTGCAACCGTATACTTCACAGGAACTTTCGTAAGTGATGTTTGGCTTAACTGAACTATAAGCTCCCTGAGTTCTTCTAATTGTTTACTCACAAACGCTTCGCTTCCCTCTAGCTCAATAATGCCCTCAGAGGCAGAAAACTTGAATTTACTGACTGTGTCCATACATTCCTTTTGATTCGAGTTTTTGCTCACTCATTACGAATGATGCGGAAGCTAAAACTAACTCGACACAAAAAGAAATGCTACTGTTTAGCCAGTATCGAAAGCCATTTTTTCATCTCCGCCCCTTCACGCCCTCTAGATCTGAAAATTTCCTTTGATTCATCGCCCCTCACGATTTGCCGTTAATCAAACGGAAAAACGTATCAACCACCCTGATTCAAAGCCTATACAAAAGCCTCAGCGCTTTATCTGAAGCAAATCTTCTACCTCCCCAACAACTCCCTAACCCGCCCCCCCAACACCTCCACCGCAAACGGCTTCGTCAACACCCCCATCCCCGCCCCCAGCTGCCCATACCCCATCACCGCATTCTCCGCATACCCCGTAATAAACAACGTCTTCAACCCCGGCCTCAGCTCCATCCCCGCTTCCGCCATCTGCCGCCCATTCATCCCACCCGGCAATCCCACATCGGTCACCAGCAGATCAATATGCACATCCGACCTCAGCAGCTTCAGCCCCGCCGCGCTGTCTGCCGCTTCGATCACGGTGTAGCCCAGTTCGCCGAGGACGTCGGCGAGCAGCATGCGTACGGTGGATTCGTCGTCGACCAGCAGCACGGTTTCGCCGTGCCTGGCGACTTCGAGGGCGGTTTGGCCGGGTTGCAGGTCGTCGCCGGGGGCGGCGCCGTGGTGGCGTGGGAGGTAGAGGGACACGCAGGTGCCTTCGCCTTCGGTGGAGTGCAGGTGCACTTGGCCGCCGGATTGTTGGGCGAAGCCGTAGATCATGGATAGGCCCAGGCCGGTGCCTTGGCCGATGGGTTTGGTGGTGAAGAAGGGTTCGAACACGTGGGCCATTACGTCGGGGGACATGCCGGTGCCGGTGTCGGTGACGCTCAGGCGCAGGTACGGGCCTTCGCTGAGGTCGAGGGCGCGGGCGGCGTTGGCGTCGAGCCAGTGGTTGCCTGTTTCGAGCAGGATGCGGCCGCCTTCGGGCATGGCGTCGCGGGCGTTGATGCACAGGTTGAGCAGGGCGTTCTCCAGTTGGCTGACGTCGACGAAGGCGGTCCAGGCGTCAGGGGCGCCGGTGGTTTCGATCTGGATGCCGGGGCCGGCGGTGCGCTGGATGAGTTCGGCCATGCCGTACATCAGGGTGTTGACGTTGGTGGCGCGCGGTTCCAGGGTTTGCCGGCGCGAGAAGGCCAGCAGGCGTTGGGTGAGCACGGCGGCGCGTTTGGCCGAGCCTTGGGCGGCGACCATGTATTTGTCCACATCGGCCAGGCGGCCCTGGGCGATGCGGCGGTTCATCAGTTCGAGCGCGCCGGAGATGCCGGCGAGCAGGTTGTTGAAGTCATGAGCCAGGCCACCCGTGAGTTGGCCGACGGCTTCCATCTTTTGTGATTGGCGCAGCTTCTCTTCGGCCTGCATGAGCATCGCGGTGCGTTCGGCCACGCGCTGTTCCAGGGTTTCGTTGAGGGCGCGCAGTTCGGCCTGGGCGTCGCGCAGGGCTTCGTCGGCGATGGTGCGTTCGAGCAGGTCGGCGGCTTGGCGGGCGAGGATGTCGAGCAGGCGCAGGTCGCGTTCCGAAGGCTGGTGCGGTGTGCTCCAGTGGGTGGAGATCATGCCGAGCAGGCGACCATCACGGGACAGCAACGGGGTGGTCTGGGCCGAGCGGATGCCGGTGTTGCGGAAGGCTTGCAGGTCGTCGGTGCCGGCGATGTCAGGCCATTCTTCGAAGTCGGGGATGATGGCGCGCTGGCCCAACTGTAGGGCCATGGTGCAACTGCTGTAGGCCATGGGGCTCACCCATTGCCAGAACCCAACCGCTTCCGGTGGCAGGCCACGCGAACACAGGAGCTGCAACTGGCCGCCATGGCCGGACGGGTGCCCTTCGGGGCACAGCAGCTGCATGGTGCCGAACTGCGAACCGGTGATGGACACGGCGGCGTCGACGATCTTGCCGTAGAGGGCTTCGAGGTCTTGCTCGCCGATCAGGTCGAGGCTGATGCGATGCAGGAATTCGATGTCCGACAGGGCGGTTTCCGAGTCGCGGGAAGCGGCGCTGGGAAAGGCGGCCGGGAAGGCGGTGCGTAGGGTTTTCATGGGGCTACCAAGGGAATGGCATTGAGCTATTAGCAGGTTATCAGCAAAGCTGTGACCACGCGCTATGGGCAGACGTTCGGTGGTGATCGCGGCAGAACGCGTGTGTGCGCAGACAGAGGTGTTTACACTGGCGGTTTTGTGCCAATCACTCAGGGAAGAAGTCGATGTCTACCGATCCGTTATGCCTGGTTTTCGTGCCTGCCCTGGTGGCCATCCTCACGGCGGCCGAGGCGGCAAAGGGCGCGCCGCTGAACGAAACCGAGGTGTGTGCGGTTCGAGACGCAGCCACCTGTATTGCGCTGCCGTTCAGCGCCGCGCTGGCGATGGAAACCGAACGCGGTTATCCGGATATCGTCCCAGAAGACTGCTGGAACGAGTGGCAACGCGTGCGCCCTTCGCTTTCGTAACCCCGTTTTTTGCCCGCTACGAATGGAATCGACCCCTATGTTCACATCGCTACGCCCGTTAAAAACCTTCGCAGGCCTCACGCTGCTGGCCGCCCTCACCGCCTGCGGCGCTATCACCGATGTGCGCTCGTTCTCCACGCCTACACCTCCCCCACCAGCGGCGAGACCGCGCGCCTGCGGGTCATGAGCGATGGCATGGTGCGGGGCGTGCCCAAGTCCGACTGCATCAACTTCCGCCTGCCCGGCGCGGGTGTGATGGTGGCCAACCGCGACGGCTACGCCGACCGCAACGGCGAAACCCTGGGCATGGCGCCCGTCGCGCGCTATTCAAGTAACACGGTGATGACCGAACTGTTGGTGCCCGCTGGGCAGCCCATCGCGTTTCATTACATCGGCGACCGTTGCTACAACATGTTCAGCTTCGTGCCGGAAGCGGGGATGGACTACGAGCTGGACGCCGCCAACCGCTATAAATGCGGGGTGACGCTCAAGCGCATGTTGGTCGGCGAGATCAAGGGCTCCCTGGTGCCGTTGGGTGAGAGCAAGTTGTGCAATTGGGCTGATAATTTCTAAGCAAGGCTCACACGCCATGGATATCCACGAGATCCAGCAACGCCTGGCGGGGGAATGGGCGTTTTACTACGACGTCTACTACCCCACTGCGCCCCCTGTGGGAGCCGTCGAGCCCCAGCGAGGCCGCGAAAGCGGCGGCACATCCAACACATATGTCACCTGCCCCACCGCCATCACCGCCCCACCAAACCCCAACAGCCCCAACCCAGGAGACTCTGTTAACCTGCTGCGCCTGCCCCTTTGCCGAGCGTCCCATGGCCCTCTCAAAACGCGACATCACGCGCCTCGAACGCGAGCTGGTCACAGCGCTCACCGACGCCTGCGACACCGCCAAAACCGAAATCCCCGGGTTTGAATGGCTGACCCACACGGTCAACCACGCCGACTTCCCCGGCAGCCTGCGCATCACCTGGGTCTTCGACACCCGCGCCAACAAGGACCACGCCGTGGCGACCGGGCTGGATGCGCGCATCCGCGAGCTGACCGCCACCGCCGTGCAAGCCGCCCAGCTCCCGCCCGTGCCGTTGCAGCGCTGCATTGAGCTGGACAGCGAAGAAGCCTGCCAAACCCAGCACGGCGGCAATTGGCGTTTGCGCCTCACCCGCTCAGCCAACTAGAGCCCGGCGCCCAACTGCTGGATAATGCCCGCCCTGCTCCCTGCTCGTCGAAAAGGAAGTTCCGCCCCATGAAGTTGCCGTTTTCCGCCGCCCTGCTCGCTGCTGCCTTGCTGGTGCCAGCCGTGTCCCACGCCGACGATGCCGCGCTCACCGATACGCTCAAGGCCTTCACCCACTGCGACGAGCGTTTCTTCAGCAACCTGAACACCCACCGCGATGCCTGGCAGGCCTATGCGCCGCTCAAGCAGGACAAGCACTTCAGCTGGATCGCGGTGCGCGACCGCACCAACCGCCAAGCCAATGCCGTGCCGGTGAGTGCGCCGGCCATCGCGGGGTTGAAGCTGCTGTCGTACAACGATGAAGTCGCCGATCTCGGCCCGCTGGGCCTCTACTACTATTGGGGCTTCGTGGTGGACGGCGGTCTCGACGAGGTCGCCCAACGCCTCGCGCCGTTGATGGAACAACGCGGCGCGCTGATTAAAACCGAGGGGCAATACAGCCGCAGCGAGCTAAAGGTGGGCAACGGCTGGCAGTCGATCAAACCCATGCCGGGCAAGGCGCCGGGGTTGCGCCATGTGGAGCGTGTGCTGATCGTAGAGCCAGAGAACAAGCAAGGCACACAAACACGGGTGAGCTGTTCGGTACAGGGTGGCGTCAACGCCGGGATCCTGGCCGAGTTGCGCCCGGACATCGCGCCGGTGGACTACCCGCGCACCGTCGTCGAAACCTCCATCGGCGACGTGCCGGTGCCCGCCAACGTGCGCCAGCAACTGGACGTGCCGCTGTTGCAGCCCAGGTTCAAGACCTTGAGCTACAGCTACGTGTCGAAGGACGGCAGTGGCAAGGACAACCCGGTCAGGGTCACCTTCAACGCCGAGGGCGGCTTGCTGCGCAAGAACGAAGCCTATGGTGAGGCGTTCAATGTGGACCGCCTGATGCTGGCCGATCTGGTCCAGCTGAAATCAAAAATGAACGGCTTGGGCGCTGACCAGGTCATGCAAACCCAGTCGGCTGAATTGAAGGTGCCGAGCAGTTGGGCCCCCGGCCAAACGCTGAGCGCTTACATGAAAATGGCCTATGTGCCCGTCAAGCCCACCGACAAACCGACCGACACGACCTTGACCTGCCAGGTGGGCGAGCGCTTCCCGGCAAGCCAGGTGTTTACGTCGTTGACGGGCGATGCGATCCGGCTCAGCTGTGAACAAGGCGACTACAAGTCCACCCGTGCGTTCATCGAAGACCTGGGTGTCGCCCTGACGCTGGAGTCGGTGTCGAGCAAGGCGCGTATTGTGAATGAGTACACGGCCTTTGATGTGGTGCGCTGACTAAAGCCCCAGCCCCTGCAACACTGTGTCGACCTGGCGCTCGAAGCCAGGTCGCTCGAACTTCACCAAGGCCATGCGCCACAGGCCTTGCAGGTAGGTGAGGATCACCGTGGCGGTCACTTGCGGGTCCAACGAGGCCGGCAACAGGCCCTGGGCCTGATCCTCGCCCAGGCGCTCGGCCATGATGCCGCGCACCGCTTCCAACCCTTGCTCGGCGCGCTCGCGCAGCTCCGGGTCTGACAACACCACGTCCGTCACCATCGCCGCCACCATGCACAGGGGCGATGGCATCTGTGCGCCTTCCAGGTCATCGAGGATCACGCTGAAAAATGCGCGGATGCCCTCGGCCGCCGTGGGCGCCGCCACCAGGGCTTCCAGGCGCCGCGCCACCACGTCGTCTTCGTAGCGTTGCACGCAGGCCAGGTACAGCTGCTTCTTGCTCTTGAGCGAGTTGTAGAAGGAGCTTTCGCCGATGTCCATCACCTTGAGCAAGTCGCGCAGGCCGGTGGCCACGTAGCCACGCTGCCAGAACAACACCTTGGCCTTCTCGACCGCCTGGTCGTAATCAAACGCTATTTTTCTTGCCATGGGGCACCTGCCGATTCTGTATCGGCCGATACAATATCATTGACGCGGGATTTCTGCTCGGGCTATTTTGTAGCGGTCGTTACAAACAATTCCCTTGGAGACAGAAATGCCCGCAACATACGATTTTTCCGCCCATCGCCCCCTGGTCTTGCCGCCTGCCACCGAGGACGTCACGCCGTTTGAAGTGCACGTGCCCCAGGCCGCCCTCGAAGATTTACAGCTGCGCTTGCGCCTGGTGCGTTGGCCCGATCAGGAATTGGTGGAGGACTGGTCCCAAGGTGTGCCGTTAGAGGCGGCGAAGTCGCTGGTGGACTACTGGCTCAACGGTTATGACTGGCGCCGGTTTGAAGCGCGCTTGAACAGCTTCCCCCAGTTCCGCACGCGGATCGACGGCGTGGGTATCTACTTCATCCACGCCCGCTCGCCGCACCCAAATGCCACGCCGATCCTGCTGACCCACGGCTGGCCGGGCTCGGTGCTGGAGTTTCTGGAGGTGATCGAGCGCCTCACCGATCCGGTCGCCTTCGGCGGCACGGCTGAAGACGCGTTTGATGTGGTGGTGCCGGCGATTCCCGGCTACGGCTTTTCCGACAAACCCACCGAGCAGGGCTGGAACCCGGCGCGTATCGCCCGGGCCTGGGCGGTGCTGATGCGCGAGCGGTTGGGCTACAGACACTGGGTGGCCCAAGGCGGCGACTGGGGTGCGGCCATCACCACGGCGCTGGCCGGCCAGGCCCCCGAAGGCTTGAAGGCAGCGCACGTGAATTTGCCGATGGTGGTGCCGGCGCACTTGCCCGCCCACCCCACCGAGGAAGAACGCCAGGCCCTGGAAGACATCGAGCGTTACGTCAGCGACAAGGCCGGCTACGCCAACCAGATGAACACGCGCCCGCAAACCATCGGCTATGCCCTGAACGATTCGCCGGTGGCCCTGGCCACGTGGATGTATGAAAAATTCTGGGAATGGACCGACAACAACGGCTGCCCCGAAGACGCCCTCAGCCGTGACCAGATGCTCGATGACATCTCGCTGTACTGGTTTACCGGCACCGGCACCTCAAGTGCTCGCCTGTACTGGGAAGGCGTGGGCGCGACCATTCGTGGCGCGGACTTTTTCTCGTCGGCCCGGGGCGGTGTGGAGCGCATCCAGGTGCCGATGGGCGCGAGCCTGTTCCCCGCCGAAACCTTCAAGCCGCCACGCGCCTGGGCAGAGGCGGCGTGGGCCAACCTGTTCTATTGGAATGCCGTGGACAAGGGCGGGCACTTTGCAGCCTTCGAACAGCCGCAGGTGTTTGCCGAGGAACTGTGGAAGGCGTTCCGACCGTTTCGCGCCAGCGCCGGTTGATCGCGGCCATTGTGTTTTAGCCGTGGTTGCACTCAACTAAGCGCCCTCCCCTCTAGCGAGTATCGACAGTGGAACGTTATGAATCGCTGGTCATCGGTTTGGGCGCCATGGGTGCCGCCACGGTGTACCAATTGGCCAAGGCCGGCGTGAAGGTCGCCGGCATCGACCGTCATCACCCGCCGCACACGCTGGGTTCCAGCCATGGCGACACGCGCATCACGCGGTTGTCGGTGGGCGAAGGCGCGCCGTACGTGCCTATCGTGCGTAACTCGCACCGTATCTGGCGCGAGCTGGAGGCGGTGTCGGGGGAGGCGTTGTTCGAGCAGTCGGGGTTGTTGGTGCTTACGTCCAGCGAGGATTTCGACCCCAGTGATGCCACAGACTTCACCCTGCGCACCATCGCTTTGGCGCAAACCTACGGCATCGAACACGAGGTGCTGGATGCCACGCAGATTCGCCAGCGCTTCCCGCAATTTGCCACGGTGGCCGACGACGCCATCGGCTACTACGAGCCCGGTGGCGGGTTTGTCCGGCCAGAGCGCTGCATCGACGTGCAGCTCAAGCTGGCCGAGCAGCACGGCGCCACGCTGTACAAAGGCGAGACGGTGACCCACATCCGTTCGGATGAGCACGGTGTGACGGTGACCACCGACAAGCGCACGTTGCAGGCGGACAAGCTGGTGGTGAGTGCCGGCAACTGGGCGGGCGGGTTGTTGGGCGCGCCGTTTGATCAGTTGCTCAAGGTGTACCGGCAGCAGCTGTTCTGGTTCGAGCTGGAACCGGGTGCCGACCTGGTGGGGAAATCGCCCACCTACATCCTGACCCACGGCCGGGGCGACAGTCAGAACCACTACGGCTTCCCCGCGCTGCCCGGCGAAGGCAGCCTGAAGGTTGCCACGGCGCAGTATCACACCCACTCCACGCCGGAAACGCTGGACCGCACGGTGTCTGCGGCGCAGGAACGGGAGATGTATGAGCGCCAAGTGCAGGGCCGTATTGCCGGGCTGACGGGCAAGGTGGTCAAGTCGGCCGTGTGCGCCTACACGGTGACGCCGGATCATCACTTCATCATCGACCAACACCCGACGTTGCAGCACACCCTGGTGGCGTCGCCGTGTTCGGGGCATGGGTTCAAGCATTCGGCGGCGTTGGGCGAAGCGTTTGCCCAATGGTGCATGCACGGCAAGAGCGAGCTGGATTTGTCCTCGTTCTCCCTGGCCCGCTTCAACGCCCCCTAACCCACCCGGAACCGCGCAACCTTGCCGGCGATGGCGGTGGGTCATTGACCGATGCACCCACCGCCATCGCCTGTAGTGAGCGGGCTTGCCCCGCGCCGCGGCATCCCTGACCCACCGATACACCTGACCCACCGATATACCTGACACACCGCCGCGCGGGGCAAGCCCGCTCACTACATTAGAAGCTGTGGATCAGGGTGCTGAAGAGGTCGTTCCTGGGCATTTTGCTTAGCGGGATCTCAGCGTTTTCGAACCATTCCCGGCTGGCCTCGGGGTGCGGGCCGCTGAGCACCACCACGCCCTTTTCAAAGGTATACCGCGCCGCCGCGACGTCGCCGTTGCGGTAGGTCGCCAGGGTCGTATAGTGCCCAGCCTTGGGCATATAAGGGCCATCCTGGAAAAACACCTGGTCCGCCTTGCCGCCCCACGTGACCTGCACGGCGGCGTCGGCGATGCCGGGCACTTCGAAACCGGGGCGGCCGGCTTCGCCGTCAAGATCCTGGGGGATCAGGCCGAGGTTGGTGTCATCCGCCAGGTAGGCCCCCATGCACAACCCCAGGTAGCGGCCGCCGTTGGCGACGTAATCACGGATGGCCTCGCTGCGCGCCTCACCCAGGCTGCGCAAGGCGCCGGGGATGTCCTGGCCGCCGCCCGGCTGTACATAGAGGTCGTAGCGCGCCAGGGTTTCAGGCGTGATGTCGACAGGCTCATCCGCCCCCACAAAATCGATGTGGACGTTGGGATTGACCCGTTGCAGGGCCTTCGCCACGTTCTCGGAACAGTCGTCACAACCCGCCGGCCCCCGATAGATGGCGACACGGGTGATGGACGTCGCGGCGTCGGCCAGTGACGGCAGCAATAGGGCAAATGCAAACAACGGCGCGGCGATGGCTCGCAGGTTCATGGCAATGGGCTCCAGGGCAGACAGCCCAAAGCCTATAGCGATTGCGTCGTCCAATCCGTTAACAGTTGTAAGCAACCCCGCCCAGCGTCACCGGGCGAACGCGTATTCACCGCCCTGCTCCACCGCCTTGCGATACGCCGGCCGCGCCTGGAAGCGTTGTACCCACGCCGCCAGGTTCGGGTACGTCGGCAACTTGCCCTGGGCCTTGGCGACTTCGCCGATGAAACTCATCTGGATATCCGCCCCACTCAACTCATCCCCCAGCAGGTACGGCGTTTTCCCGAGCGCTTCGTTCAGATAGCCCAGGTAATTGGCCACTTCCGACTCGATACGCGGGTGCAGCGGCGCGCCCGCTTCGCCCAGGCGGCCGACGTAGAGGTTGAGCATCAGCGGCAACATGGCCGAGCCTTCGGCGAAGTGCAGCCATTGCACGTACTGGTCGTACGCGGCGGTGGTTGGGTCCGGCTGCAGGCGGCCCTGGCCGTGGCGGCGGATCAGGTAGTCGATGATCGCGGCGGACTCGATCAGCTTCAGGTCGCCGTCTTCGATCACCGGGGATTTACCCAGGGCATTGATGGCCTTGAGTTCCGGGGGGGCGAGGTTGGTTTTCGGGTCGCGCTGGTAGCGCTTGATCTCATACGGCAGGCCGAGTTCTTCGAGCAGCCACAGGATGCGCTGCGAGCGCGAGTTGTTGAGATGGTGAACAATGATCATGACGTGCTCCGAAGGGCCAGTGGGGTCTTGGCAAGAGACTACGCCAGCAGCCGAGAGTGCCGGCAAATAAATTTCTAGGCGATACGCGCCATGGTTAGGATAGGCATCGATCTACAAGGAGCCCGCCATGGACCTGAAATTCAGCCACGTCGACATACTCGTCGAACACCTCGAAGACGCCTGCGCCTACTACGCGCACATCCTCAAAGCACGTATCTCCAAGACCTTCGTCTGGGAACGCGGCGGTTTGCACGTGCGTTATGCCGTGGTGCTGCTGGGCCAGGAGCGCTTCATGCTGGTCCAGCCGATTGCCGGCAACTTGCGCGAGCTGTTGGACGCTCACGGCGAAGGGATGATTTACCGCCACTGCTACACCACGCCGGACGTCGAAGTCGCCTACGACGAACTGGTCGCCGCCGGTGTGCAGCCCGAAAATGAAAACGGTGTGCCCCTGGCCCGCGAGAACCTGCAGTCGCCTTCCGGTGGTCGCATCATCTGGCTGCCCAAACGCTTCGGGCACTTCTCCATGGAGATCCTCGAAGAAGCCACGCTGGAAGCCTTCATCAAGGACGCGTTTGACTGATGGACGCCCATGCCGCCTGCGCCAGCAACGGCGCATGGTCAATCGGGCTACTCTTGACCCGCCCGGACAACCACGCCCGGGCGTAACTCTCCGCCGCACCGATGATCAGTGACAGCAACAGCTCAGGCGGAATATGGCTGAAGGCTTCACGACGCTCAGCCTCGCTCATCCACTCGGTCAACTGTCGGTTGCGCTGTTTGTTGCGGGTGAGCAGCTCGTCCTTGTGCGGGCCGTTGGCAACGGCGAATCGGCTCTGGAACACAAAGCGCGCCCATTCGGGTTGCGCGTCGACCCATTCCACATAACTGCGCACCAGCGCTTCCACACCCGCCTGGGCGGTTTGCGCCTGCTCTAGATGGTGAGCGCGCAAGGCCGCTTGGTCTTCCAGCGCGGCAAAAAACAGCGCGGCGACGATGCCTTCCTTGTTGCCGAAATGATGGTAGATCGCGCCCACGCTGGTCTCGCAGCGGGCGCGGATAGTGTCGATGGTCGTCGCTTCAATGCCCACTTCGTTAAAGCAGGCCAGGGCCTCGCGCAGGATGCTGCGTTTGAGGTCGCTGCGCCGGCCTGGGAAGGTGCGCTCGAACAGATCAGGTGCGTGCATGAAGTGGCTCGGCAAATGTACGGAGTCTAAAGCGACAGCGGCCCAGAGAGAAGGCATGGCCTTGACACCTCTGGAATTTACAGAATATTGTTCCGTTACAGAATATTATTCTGTAAATCACCCAGAGGAAAATCCATGAGCCAGTTTCTCACTATGTTCAACAGCGCAGGCCCTGCCGCGTTCAGCCAGATGGCCTGCCAGGTGGCGCCCTACTTCAGCACCATCAACCCGCACATCGCCGAGCTGCGCCCCGGGCACGCGGTGGTCAACGTGCCGTTTCGCAAGGAAATCACCAACCACCTGGCCTCCGTGCATGCCATTGCCTTGTGCAACGCGGCGGAATTGGCCGGCGGCACCATGACCGACGTGTCGATCCCTCAAGGGGCCAAATGGATTCCCAAAGGCATGACCGTGGAATACCTGGCCAAGGCCAAGTCGAACATCCGCGCCGTGGCCGATGGCAGTGGCATTGACTGGACAACGGCCGGGGACAAGATCGTGCCGGTGGACATTTTCGACGAGGGCGAGGTGAAGGTGTTCACCGCCAGGATCACCATGAATGTGAAGCTTGCCTGAGGCCTGGGCGGCAGGCTCGGCCTGGGCCGAGCCTCGCTTCACCCAACCGCCACCATCGACCACAACGACGCGCCCACGCCGGTGATGCTCTCCCCCGCAATCAACCCCGCAGCCGCGGTGATCGCAAAGCGTTCGGTGAGGCTCGGCCAGCGGCAGCTCACCAGCCAGGTGAGGATCGCGCCCAGGGCCATCATCAGCGAGACCGAGGCCGGCAGCACAAAGGCCAGGCCCAGCGCGGCGGCGCTCGGGAGATAACGGGCACGATGGGCGGGCAAGGTGCTGTCCAGAATGCCCAGCAACACGCCGACCAAGCCGCCAAGAGCGATGGCCCAGCGGATACTCGTCGACAGCGAATCCAACCCATGGGTGAGGGTTTGCGCCACGGCCTTCCAGGTGGCGACGGCCGGTGCCGGCCACTCCTCGGTGAGCAACATGGAGGACGGGTCAGGGATCAGCGCCAGGTAGGCGAACACACCGACGATGCTGCCGATGAAAATCCCCAGGATCTGCGCGATCACTTGCTTGTGCGGCGTGGCGCCAATGGCCTTGCCCACCTTGAAATCATTCATCAAATCGGTGCACTGCCCGGCTGAACCGCCAGCCGTATTGGCGCTCATCAGGTTGATCGGCACCTGCCCCGGCGCGGCGATGCCAAAGCTCAGTTGCGACAGTTGCCCAATCGCCCCAATCGGCGGAATGCCGGTGGCGCCCACCACGCGTGCGGCGACGGCCGCGAGGCAGATTGCCAAGGGAATGGTGAGCAAGGCCATGCCCAGGTGGATGCCGAACAGCAACGCCTGCAGGCTCACCACCAACACGATCGACAGCGCCAAGCCGGCGGCCGGCCCTGGCTTGGGCAGCGTCCAGGTGGCCGCGCCGCTGGCGCGCGTCGAGCGATGCAACGCCCACAAGCGAATCGTCAACGAAGCCAAGGTGGAACACACCATCAGGCTCACCCCCGGCCAGAGCAACCACTCCACCAGCGCGGCGAATTGCGGGCCGCTGCTGTCTGCCGGCAGGGTCACCAGGTGCTGCGCCAACAGCCAGGGGCCCAGGCCACCCCAGGCGAGCAAGGCGCCAAGCAGCAGGGTCAGGCCCACGCGAATGCCGATGATGCCGCCGAAGCCCACCAGCAACAGTGACGGGTCAGCGGTAAAGGTCAGGCGTTCCAACGCGGCGCTGGGCGACCACCGTGGGAAGGCCCACACAAAGGTGTCCACCCACTTGACCAGCCCCGACAGCAACGCGGCACTGAGCAACACTTTCAAGCGCGTTGCGGCTTCACGGCCGTGGTTGTAGATGTGCAGCAGGGTTTCCAGCGTGGCCATGCCTTCGGGAAATTTCAGCGCCTTGTCATTGAGCAACGACGGGCGCAGGTACCAGGCGATCCAGATGCCCAGGAAACTCACCGAGAAGACCCAGGCAATCATCGGCAGCGCGTCCAGCTGGTTACCGGTCAACAAGGTGTAGGCCGGGATCGGCGCCACCAGCCCACCGGAGATGATCGACGCGGCGGCCGACGCCACGGTCTGGTTGATGTTGCTTTCGTGCAACGTCCACGGCAGCTGCTCGCCGGAGCGCTTGGCCAAGCCCTGGAAAATCGCGTAGCCGATCAGCAAGGCGATGATCGACATGTTGAACGACCAGCCGATCTTCAGTCCGGCGTAGACGTTGGAGGGAGTGAGTAGAATGCCGAGCACGCTGCCAGTGATGACGGCACGCAGGCTCAGTTCGCGGGTGACGGGGCCATGCGGCAGGGTCGTTGCAGGCATGCGGATTCCTTTCGGCAAGGGAACGGGCTACCTGATAAGTGAGCCCTGCCTGCGCCGAAGGTTCAGGTGGAAGACCTGACCGGCCCCTGAAAACACCTGAGAACATCCTGTGGGAGCAAGCCCCCTCCCACAGGGGTGAGTGGTGTCAGCTCAACCCAGGCGGAACCGCGCCGTGTTATCACTCAACGCCTGGCTGCCCTTGCTCAAGGTATCCGCCGCACGGTTCACCGCGCGCGCACCGTCCAACAAACGCCCTGCCGCCTGATCCACCTGCTGGATATTGCCGCTCACCTCATCTGCAGTCGCCGCCTGCTCCTCCACCGCTGTGGCGATTTGCGCCAGGGTGTCGGTGACGTGCTGCACCGCCCCGGCGATCTCACCCAGGCGGGTGCCCAGGCCGGTGACGGATTCGGCATCTGTCAGCGCTTGTTCACAGGCAGCGCCCATCAACGCGACGGCCTGGCTCACGGTGGCGCGCAGGCTGTCCACCGTGCCGGCGATCTGCGCGGTGGAGGCCTGGGTGCGTTGCGACAGGCTGCGCACTTCATCGGCCACCACGGCAAACCCACGCCCCTGCTCACCGGCGCGGGCGGCTTCGATGGCGGCGTTGAGCGCCAGCAGGTTGGTCTGTTCGGCGATGCCGCGAATGGTGTCGACCACCGACTGAATCTGCTGGCCTTGCTGGCTGACCTGCTCCAGCGCGTTGGCGGTGTCGCCCAGGCGTTGGTTCAGTTGCTGGATGCTCGCCGTGGTGCGCTGGCTGTCGCGGCTGCTGTCTTCGGCAATGCGCCGGGTCTGTTGCGCGCTGCCCGAGGCCTGCTCGCAGCTTTTGGCGACGCCCATGGAGGTGGCGGCCAGTTGCGTGGCTGCTGCGGCGATCTGGCTGATTTGTTGTTGCTGGTCCTCGACTTCGGTGAGGGTGCTGCCCGACTGCGTGTTGAGGGTGAGCACAGTGGTGCCCAACTGCTGTGTCTCGTGGTTGACCCCCAGCAGGCTGGTGCGTAACTGCACCACCGCGACGTTGAGCGCCGTGCTGATCGCCGCCAATTCGTCGCGACCCTCCACCGCCACTTCCACACACAGGTTGCCGTCACGCAGGGACTCGGCCAGGGTGGTGATGCCGCTGGCGCTGCGGCGGATGGACGCTTGCAGGCACATGAACAGGTACAGCGCCGCCAGGGCCAGCAGGCTGAAGGTGGCCACCACCGGAATGAAACGCTTGAGCGAGCGGTCACGGTAATAACCCAGGCGTTCGTCCAGCGAATTGAGCGACTGGCTACGCAACGCACCCAGCGCACCGAGCATGCTGTCGACACTGCCATCGAACGTCGCCATGTCGAGCTTGATGGTACCGCCGAACACGCCTTCATCCAGGGCCTTGAGTTGGGTGTCGAGCAGTTGCAGGCTGTTGTCGTATTGCGCTGTCCATGGCTCCAGGCCTGGGTATTGCTTGGCCTTGAGCGAGGCGGCGGCCTTGACCAACTGGTCCCGCGCATCGCCGATGCGCCCGCGCAGGTCACGCATCTGCAGGCGGCTTTGCAAGGTGAACTGGCCGGAAGCGATGGACGACTCACCCACACTCGCCGTGCGGCCGATGCGCTCGATCAGGTCGGGGGTGTGCTGGGTGGAGATCTGCATCAGCAGGTAGGTTTCCAGCCACGGGTCGAGGATCAAACCGGCGTCGAGGGTGATCTGTTCACGCAGGGCTTGCAGGGCGGTCAGGGCGGCGGTGAAACGGTCATAGCCGTCCGGCCACCAGCCCACGGTGCGCAGGGACTGGGTGTCCATGCCCTTGACCGTGGCCTGCAACGCTTCGAAGCGCGCCATCGTGTCAGCACTGGCGTTCTGCGCTTTGAGGGCCTCGCCCAGGGCTTGCAGGCTTTGCAGAATGATCGGGCTGCCGGCGTCCACCTTGTCCATCGCCGCTTGGGCTTCTGGGGTGGGCGCGTGGAGGATGTCCACCGCTTTCCAGCGCGCGGCCAGGTTGCGCTGGGCGGTGAGCTGGGCGTCCAGCGCGTCCAGGGCCAACAGTTGGCGCACGCCGGATTGCTCGCTGGAAATCACCGCGAGCTTGTCGCGGTAGTCCTGGCCGATCATCCACAGGCTTCCGGCCAGGGGCAGCATGAACAGGAAGAACAGCACCTGGAACTTACGCGCAAAACCCAAGCGCCCGAGCAGGCGGATACCGGGGGACAAAAGACTGTGCATGGCCGACCACTCCCTAAAACAACCCACACGGTGCACCGAGGGGCGAAGCCTTGAAATGACTAGCAGCAAAATGCCATGTCATTGATTAGCTTGGCTCTAGCAAGATACGGGCCGTTGGTTGAGACGCAGGAGATCAGCGGGGTTGCACGCTACAGGTGCACAGCCTACGCCCCGAAATGGGGCAAAAGCACTCAGCCCTGAGGGCAGACCTGTAACGGATAAACACCCCGATCAACGTTAGGAGCCGGCTTGCCGGCGATGGCGGTGGGTCAGCTATCCAGGTTTCAGCGGGTGCTGCCCATGTACCGCTCGAAGTTGTTGATGTGATCATCCAGGTTGTCTTCCAGCATCATCCGGTACTGGTCGCAGAAATACTTGAGCATCGCCTCCCGCGCATCGGCCATTTCTGCGCCGGACTTGAAGTTGCGCGCGCTGGCCCAGGCGCTGAAGCGGGTGGCGCCGAACGTCATCGAGGCGCTGACTTCGCCGAAGCTCTCACAGGTCTTGAGCTGCTCGTTCGACAGTTCGATATGTGCATCAGCACGGTCATAGAAAGCTTGATCAGTGGCATCTGCCATGGCGGGGTTCCTGGGTGAACGAAGAATGGCGGGCATTGGAACATATCCGCCAGGCGCCCCCAAGCAGGAGGCGCCCGTTGCATCAGCTCAATGCGAGCACCAACCGCTCAAGCCCGATACCAAACCCGGCACCTTCCCGGTACGCACCGCCGCCGACCACCTGTTGCTGCGCGCCCAGCGTAGGGCAACGCACTTCAAAACCGTTGCCCTCCAGGTAGTAACTCAGCCCACGCTTCACCGCCAGGCTCAACTCATAGTCGAGCCCCAGCGAATCCAAAAAACCGGTGCACAGTGCCTGGCTGCGCTGCAACGCCAACGCGGGCAATGGGCTGAGAATCTCCAGGCCCAGCTGGGTGAATTCTCGATAACGCCCGGCTTGCGGCCGCTCGTAGCGATAACAGCGCGCCACATAAAAGAACATCGCCTCTTCCTGACCACCGAGCAATTCGGCCGTGCGCTCCTGGAACAGCGCCGTGGCTTCGGGGATCAAGCAACACTTGCGGCCCGCCTTGTCATCAAAGGCCCACATCTGCCCGATGATTTCACTGCCACCGGCCTTTTCGATGAACGTGTCCTGGCCCCACAGCGCGGGCACAATGACTTCTTCAGCGCCCGCTTCGATGAAGCCAGCTCCGAAAGCGCCCCTCGATTTTTCGCATCAGTGCCGCTTCTGTTCCGGTCACGATTCGGGTTCCGCGCAACATGGTCATGGGGTAAATCTCCATTTCTACAGACAATAAAAAAGGCGCCGGGAGGGGCGCCTTGGGTTGGGTTCATTGAGTGATCAGAAGGTTTGATCAATCCGTGAATGCAAGCAACCGCGGCCCCTTGGGAAAGGTCCGTGGTGGTGATGGCGGTTGCTTTGAGGAAATTGAGTCATGCCCGATCCTGGCACATTTGTAGGAAAAGTTACAACCCAAGCAACGCCGCAATCCACTGCGCCTGCCTGGCGACTTCTTGCCGCTTCTCGTCCGGCACCGCCTGGCGTGCGCGCTCAAAGCTGGCCAGGGTTTTCTGTTTCTGGCGCAGCAGGTGCTGCCACTTGGCCAGGAACACCGGGCTGCGCGCCTGCATCTGCAGCGGGCCGAAGTACAGTTCTTCGCCGGTGTAGGTCACAGGCTCGGCGCGTTCAGCCACGATGATTTCGTAGTAGAAGCGGTTTTCCCGCAGCAACTCTTCGCGCAGGATGTGGTAGCCCTGCTCCATCAGCCACTGGCGCAACGGCTGCTCGCCGCCATTGGGTTGCAGGATCAGGCGTTCGTGACCATTGAGGTGCGCCTGGCCAGCGTCGAGGATGTCGCGGATGGTTTCCCCCCCCATGCCGCACAGGCTGACGGCAGTGATGCCATCATCGGGTTCGATGGCCGCCAAGCCGTCAGCCAGGCGCACCGTCACGTTCGCCTCCAGGCCGTTGTCGCGCACGGTTCGTTGGGCTGCGTGGAACGGCGTCACCGCCACCTCCCCCGCCACCGCTGCCGTGATCGCGCCGCGACGCATCAGCGCCACCGGCAGGTAAGCGTGGTCCGAGCCGATATCAGCCAGGCGTGCGCCCGCGGGCACATTGGCAGCCACGCGCTCCAGGCGCTGGGACAAAGTGTGTTCGTTCAACGGGTTTTACTCTCCAGAAAATCGATCGCGGCTGTTGGTCAGGTGCAACACCATGGCCGCCCGCGCGGCGTCCGGGTCCTGGCGCTTGATCGCATTGAAGATCGCTTCATGCTCCAGGTTCGCCAACTGCCCCAGCTTGGCGAAGTCGGCGCCACCGCGCTCGGCGCCCTTGACCTGGGTGCGCGGGATCATCGCATTGCCCAGGTGCAGCATGATCTCGGTAAAAAAGGTATTGCCCGTGGCCTCGGCGATCAGTTGGTGGAAGCGCTTGTCTTCCTCCACGCAACTGTCGTTGTTGGCCAGCGAAGCCTGGTAGTCATCCAGCGCCTGGCGCATGTGGGCGAGCTGTTCATCACTGCGGCGCTGCGCGGCCAAGGCCACGGCCTGCACCTCCAGCCCCAGTCGCAACTCCAGCATGTTGCGCACGCTGGCGACGGTGTCCACGTGCAGGCGCAATCCCTGCTGGGCACTTGGCGCCAGCACGAAGGTGCCGATGCCGTGACGCGTCTCCACAAGGCCCGAGGCCTGCAACTTGGAAATCGCCTCGCGCACCACCGTGCGGCTCACGCCGTGCTCACCGACGATGGTGGATTCCGACGGCAGTTTTTCACCGGGCTTGAGCTGCCCGAGCAGGATGCGCTGGGTCAGCGCGTCGACCACGCCTTGGGCCAGGTTGTTGGAGCGCTTACGGACAAGGGTTCGGCTTTCAATGGGCATCGCGACGGGTCCACGGGGCTGAGCTGGTGGGAGCTTAACACCCTGCTCGGAGCCCACGCTGGCCAGATGCAAAAAACCCTCAACTTGTATGACAACCAATATTAAGGCCGCCGTTCATGTTGACAACCGCACAGCAGCCCGCCTCCTTCAACGCTGCTTGCACAACCCCAAAAAAGCCCAATAAATACGGGACAAATAACCAGATCACTCGATTCCACCATGGCCTTATAAGAACAAATTCACACCACACTGCATTGCGAACTTAAGAAAACCACTTGTATGATGTCTATCAACAAAACACGCAAACCCGCATAAAAATAATCAGGGGGAGTTTTGAATTGTGAACAATTCAAACCATGCAGCTGCCACGCCAGAAACAGAGTCCGTGCTCGCGCGCACCGTCAGCAAAGTGAAGAGCCATGTGCTCCCACTGTTCGTGATCATGTTCATCCTCAACTACATCGACCGGGTCAATATCGGCTTCGTGCGTACGCACATGGAGCATGACCTGGGCATCGGCGCGGCGGCCTACGGCCTCGGTGCCGGGCTGTTCTTCATCGGTTACGCGCTCTTCGAAGTGCCCTCCAACATGCTGCTGCAAAAGGTCGGCGCGCGTATCTGGCTGACCCGCATCATGTTCACCTGGGGCATCGTCGCCACGCTGATGGCGTTCATCCAGAACGAAACCCAGTTCTACATCCTGCGCTTCCTGCTGGGCGTCGCCGAAGCAGGCTTCTTCCCCGGCGTGATCTATTACTTCACCCGCTGGCTGCCCGGCGTGGAGCGTGGCAAAGCCATTGCGATCTTCCTCAGCGGCTCGGCCGTTGCTTCGCTGATCTCCGGCCCGCTGTCAGGTGCGTTGTTGCAGATCGAAGGCTTTGGCTTCCACGGCTGGCAATGGATGTTCGCCATCGAAGGCCTGGCCTCGGTGGCGCTCGGCTTCTTCGTGTGGTTCTGGCTCGACTCCAAACCCCACGACGCCAAATGGCTGACCCGCGAAGAACAGGACGCCCTGGTAGACGCCATCGATCAGGAACAGCGCGAGCGTGAAGCCCTGACCACCGTCAAACCCAGCCTAGGCAAGCTGCTCAAAGACCGCCAGATCCTGCTGTTCTGCGTCTTGTACTTCTGCATCCAACTGACGATTTACGCCGCCACGTTCTGGCTACCGAGCATCATCAAGAAGATGGGCGATCTCAGCGACGTGCAGGTGGGCTTCTTCAACTCGATCCCGTGGCTGATCTCGATCATCGCCATGTACGCCTTCGCGTCGCTGTCGGGCAAATTCAAGTTCCAGCAGGCCTGGGTCGCCGCCGCGCTGTTGATTGCCGCAGCGGGCATGTTCATGTCCACCACGGGCGGGCCGATCTTTGCCTTTGTGGCGATCTGTTTTGCGGCCATCGGCTTCAAGTCGGCCTCGTCGCTGTTCTGGCCGATTCCCCAGGGCTACCTGGACGTGCGTATCGCCGCGGCCGTGATCGCGCTGATCAACTCCATCGGCAACCTTGGCGGCTTTGTTGCGCCGACCACGTTCGGCTTTCTTGAACAGACCACCGGTTCGATCCAGGGCGGCCTCTACGGGCTGGCGGGCACTTCGATCCTCGCCGCGATCCTGGTGTTCTTTGCCAAGACCTCGCCCTCTGCCGTGTTGACGCCGCCCGGCGGCGTGCCAACCGGCGCAGCACTCAGCAAACCTCTTTGAGCTTATTTAGGAACGTGCCATGACCACTCCCGTTATCACTCACTTCCAGGTCATTCCGGTGGCCGGCCACGACAGCATGCTACTCAACCTGAGCGGCGCCCACGGCCCTTACTTCACACGCAATATCGTGATTCTCAAGGACAGCAGCGGCAACACCGGCGTCGGTGAAGTGCCCGGCGGCGAACGCATCCGCGAAACCCTGGAAGACGCCCGCAGCCTGGTGATCGGCCAACCCATCGGCCAGTACCAGCGCATCCTCAACCAGATGCGCAGCACCTTTGCCTCTAGGGACGCGGCCGGTCGCGGCCTGCAAACCTTTGACCTGCGCATCACCATCCATGCCGTCACCGCCATGGAAGCCGCGCTGCTCGACCTGCTCGGCCAGTTCCTCGAAGTGCCGGTGGCGGCGTTGCTCGGTGAAGGCCAGCAGCGCGATGCGGTGAAAATGCTCGGCTACCTGTTCTACGTCGGCGATCGCAACGCAACCGACCTGGCCTACCGCAACGAGGCCGACGCCGAGGATGACTGGTTCCGCCTGCGCCACGAAACAGCCCTGACCAGCGAGACCGTGGTGCGCCTGGCCGAAGCGGCCAAGGCCAAATACGGTTTCAATGACTTCAAGCTCAAGGGCGGCGTGCTCAGTGGCGATGAAGAGATCGAAGCCGTCACCGCCCTGGCCGAACGCTTCCCGGATGCGCGCATCACGCTTGATCCGAACGGCGCGTGGTCACTCAAGGAAGCGATCCGCCTGTGCCGTGACCAGCACAAGGTACTCGCCTATGCCGAGGACCCGTGCGGCGCAGAGAACGGCTATTCGGGCCGCGAAGTCATGGCCGAATTCCGTCGCGCCACGGGCCTTAAAACCGCCACCAACATGATCGCCACCGACTGGCGCGAAATGGGCCACGCGATCCAACTGCAATCGGTGGACATCCCCCTGGCCGACCCGCACTTCTGGACGATGCAAGGCTCGGTGCGCGTGGCGCAGATGTGCAACGAATGGGGCCTGACCTGGGGTTCGCACTCCAACAACCATTTCGACATTTCCCTGGCGATGTTCACCCAAGTGGCCGCCGCCGCACCGGGCGATATCACCGCCATCGACACCCATTGGATCTGGCAGGACGGCCAGCGCCTGACCCGCGAACCGCTGAAGATCGAAGGTGGTTACGTGAAGGTGCCGGCCAAGCCAGGCCTGGGCGTGGACATCGACATGGACGCCGTGGCCAAGGCCCACGAACTGTACAAGGGCATGGGCCTGGGTGCCCGGGATGACAGTGTGGCGATGCAGTTCCTGATTCCGGGTTGGGCATTCAACAACAAGGCGCCGTGTCTAGTGCGGTAAGGCCAACACAGGTAAACAACGGTGGGAGCGGGCTTGCTCGCGAATGCGGTGGATCAGCTACAGATGTGCTGGCTGACACACTGCATTCGCGAGCAAGCCCGCTCCCACCGTTGATCGTAGTCTTGTTCAAGTCCGCGTCTTGCGGGCTGCAATCGGTTGTACCGTGAGCTCTACCCCCAGCGCCAGCATCAGTTTCTGGATGGTTTCATAACGGGTTTTCGAGCCGCCCTTCAGGGTTTTGTACAGACTCTCTCGATTGACCCCCGCCGCCTCGGCCACCTTGTTCACGCCTTGGGCCTTGGCCACTTCGGAAAACGCCGCCATCGCCGGCAAGCCGGCTCCTACAAGGTTGTGTTAGCGCAGATTCCTGTGTGGGAGCTGGCTTGCCTGCGATGGCGGTTTACCTGCTGGCACAGCGTTAACTGACATGCCGCCATCGCCAGCAAGGTCTAGGGGTAGCCGCTGCTCACAAATTCCACCACCCGCGCCAACATCCGGTCACACGCCGCCAGTTGCTCCACGCTGATAAACTCATCCGGCTTGTGCCCTTGCTCCATGCTGCCGGGGCCACACACCACGGTGGGAATACCGGCCCGGTCAAACAGCCCGCCCTCCGTACCAAAAGCCACGGTGCCGAATGCACGGGAGTCACAGAACTGCGCCACCCATTCAGCAGCCTGGCTTTCCAGGGAGGTGGCCAACCCCGGGTAGCTGGACAGCTCGCTGAAACTGATCGCCGATTGTGCACTCACCGCCTGCATCGCCGGCAGCAAGGTCTGTTCGGCATAGCGCTGCAACTGCTGGGCAACCTGCCAGGGATCCTGGGCCGGCAACGAGCGCACTTCAAAATCAAAGGTGCAATTTTGCGGGACGATATTCAGTGCCTTGCCGCCACTGATCACCCCGGTCTGCACCGTGGAAAACGGCGGATCAAAACGCTCATCCAACTGCGGTGGTGCCTTGAGTTCTTCGCCGAGCCGCACCAGCTCGCTGATCAAGCACGCCGCGTATTCAATGGCGTTGACCCCGGACGGCGCATACGCCGAATGGCACGCCGCGCCCTGCACCTCGCAACGCACCGCCAATTTGCCTTTGTGGCCCAGCACCGGCTTGAGCTCGGTGGGTTCGCCGATCACGCACAGCAGCGGCTTGACCGCCTGCCCATGGAACCGTTCGATGAGCGAACGTACGCCCAGGCAGCCCACCTCTTCGTCATAGGACAAAGCGATATGCACCGGCATACGCAACGGCGCCTCCAGCAACGCCGGCACGCTCGCCAACACACAGGCGATATAGCCCTTCATGTCGGCCGTGCCGCGCCCATACAACTTGCCGTGTTTTTCCGTGAGTTCGAACGGCGCCACGCTCCAGCGTTGGCCGTCTACCGGCACCACGTCGGTGTGGCCGGACAACACGATGCCCGGCACATCTGTCGGGCCGATGGTCGCCAGCAGGTTGGCCTTGCTCTTGTGTTCGTTGTAGACCAGCTCACAGGCCACGCCGAGGTCCTGCAGGTAGGTGCGCACAAAGTCGATCAGGGCCAGGTTGGACTCGCGGCTGGTGGTGTCAAAACGCACCAGCTGCGCCAGCAGGTCGCGGCTGTTCATCGGTCATCCCCCGGCACGGCATAGCCCGGGGCGACATGCGGGTTGAGGGCGCGGTCGATGTAAGCCTGCGATTGCCCGCGATAGGCCTGCCAGAGCTGGTCGAGGGCGCCGATCGGGTCTTCCTCGGCCCAGTCCACCCGCAGGTTGACGATGGGCCAGAGCAAGTCGTCGACCACCACCAGCGCCGCCGAATGCACCGGCCCCGCTTCACCGCCCCGCGCCTGCCCGGTGTGCAGGGCGGCCAGCAGGCGATCCGCGAGGGGCCCGGCAGCGTTTTCAAACGCGCGCACCATGGCGTCAATCACCCCCGGGGCCGCCAGCATGTTGCCGGCCGCCACACACTGCTCGCCGCTGACCGCGCCATGGATGCCGAGGGTCTGGGCACCACTGAAATGCGCGGTGCGGCCTTGGCTGTCGATCACCGTCACCTGGCGGTATTCGCTGTGGGCCTGCCCGGCCATGGCCGCCAGCGCCTCACCGGGTGTTGCGCCTTGCTCCAGCAGGTCCAGCACCTGGGGCCCCAGGCTGGGCAAGGTGATGTTCTGTGACGCCACCGCGCCCACACCGGGCCGCAGCCACGGGCAACGCGCGCCCACGGCAATGCTCGACGAGCTGATGGCAATGCCCAACTGGCCGGTTTCTGTGCAGCGGGCGACAACGGAAAACGTCATGGAAAGGCTCCTCAGTCGAGCACGGAAGGGTCAGCGTCGATCATCAACTGCTTCATTTCTTCAAAGTGCTGGCGCGAAAAATCCGCAATACCTTCCCAGCCCCGTGCGGTTTTTTCCGCGACGTCATCCGACAGCACCCGCAGCGGTTGCCCGGTGGACCACGCCGTCACGAGGATCTGGCAGGCACGCTCCAGGGTCCAGATATCGTCGAAGGCTTCGCCGATGGACGCCGCTGTTACCATCACGCCGTGGTTGCCCATCAGCAGGCGGCTCTTGCCGTCGAGCAAGCCGGCCAGGCGTGCGCCTTCGGCCTCGGTATCGGCCATGCCGCCGTACAGCTCGTCCACGGCCACGCGGTTGAAGTAACGCGCGGTGTTCTGGTCGATCGGCGGCACATGAGGCTTGGCCAGGCACGCCACCGCCGTGGTGTAGACCGGGTGCAAGTGCAGCACCGCGCGGGTGTGCGGCAACAGGCGGTGGATTTGCCCGTGGATCGACCAGGCGGTGGCGTCCACGTTCGGGTTGTCGGCGCAGGCCGGGTCATCGGCATTGAGCAACAACAGGTCGCTGGCGCGGATACGCGAGAAGTGCTTCCACTTGGGGTTGAGCAAAAACTGTTTGCCATCGGCCGACACGGCGGCGCTGAAGTGGTTGGCCACCGCTTCGTGCATGCCCAGGTGCGCGATGATGCGAAAGGTCGCGGCCAGGTCGATGCGCGTCTGTTCTTCGAGGGATAACGCCATGAATCGGACTCCGCAGGGCGCGGCCGCACGCGAATGCGGCACGCGCGGGTAGGTTTACTGCGGCATCAACGCCGCGATGTCGGCCTCGGTGGGCGCCTGGAAGTTGTACTTCTTCAGCAAGGCCGCGTATTCAGGCGTGGCGCGGTATTTTTCCAGGCCCTCGACCAGGGCTTTTTTCACCGTGTCATTGCCCTTCTTCACGCCGAAGCCGTTGAGCACCGGATAGATCAGGGTGTCGGAAGAAATCACCACGCGGTTGCCCAGCTTGTCGATCACGCCACGGGCCACGGCGGCGTCGGTGATCTGGGCTTCAACCGCGTGAGCCAGCAAGGCCTGGGTGGTTTGCGGGTCGGTGCTGTATTCGCTGATCTGGATCGGCTTCAAGCCCTTTGCCACGCAATACTCAGTCGACAGTTTGTTCATCTGCGCCAACCACGACGTGGCGCCCATGGAGCCGATCTTGTGGCCGCAGAATTCTTCCGGTGTCTTGGGCTGGAAGGCGCTGTCCTTGAGGGTGAGGATCGACTCGCCGCTCTTGAGGTAAGGGATCATGTCGATGACCTTGACCCGCTCAGCAGTGATGTACATCGACGAGTTGGTCAGGTCGAAACGCCCTGCCTGCAGGCCGGTGATCAGGTTGGGAAAACGCGTGTCGAGGGTCTCGACCTTGCGCCCCATGACCTTGCCCAGGCCGTCCATGAACTCGATGTCAAAACCTGCCGGATTGTTGTTATCCATGTACTCATAGGGGAAGAACGTCACATCGGAACCGGCAATGATCTTGCCGTCCTGCTGGAACGCCGAAGCCGCCAACGAAGTCATCGCAACCGCGGCGCCCAACAGGCATGCGGCAAGGGGACGAACACTCATACGAAACGCTGTCATGGTTTTTACCTGCAAGGGTTTGAGTTGGGTTAGGCAGTGGCTGAATCTTGTCCGGCCTGTTGCACGAAGAACGAGGCGCCACGGGGTTTCTGCGGCAAGCGCATGTGGTTGTCCGTGGAGCGCACCAAGCCGCTCTCTTCACCGGCCACCAGCAGGCCGGCGTGTGCACTGGGCAAGGGGTTTTCGCCGAATGGCAGCGCGTCTTCAGCGGCGTAGACACTGATGAACAAAGTGCGCGGGAGTTCGGTCTCGTTAGGGCTGGAAGCATGCAAAAGGCGGGTGTGCATGAAGCACACGGAGCCGGCCGGGCCGTAGCAGGCTACCGGCTGCTGGCAGTGTTCCTCGACCACCGCGTCATCCACCGAACCGGTGAAACGCTGGTGCTGCCAGTGCGACCACAGCGGGCCTTTATGGCTGCCGGGGATCACGTTCAGCGGGCCGTTTTGCGGGGTCACTTCGCTGACCATCAGCAAGGCGGTGACGATGTCATCGTTGCTGTGGGGCGTGAACAGAAAGTCCTGGTGCCACTTCACCTGGGTCGCGGTGTGAGGCAGTTTGGAGTTGATCTTGCTGTGGTGAAAACGCGTGCCCTGGGCGCCGATCAGTTGCGCGCAAATCGCCGCCATGCGTGAGTGCAATGCCACACGCTCATACGCCGGGGAAATCTCGGTGGGCGAACTGACCCGGCGCAGCGACGGGTGATCGGCGCGGTGATCGCCTTCCAGGTCGAAGCGTTCGCGACCATCGACGGTCGCGCCCCAGCCTTTCTGGTGGCTTCGGCTTTCTTCTACCCATTGGTCGAAATCGTGTTGCAGTGCGGCCACTTCGTCCTGCGACAACACGTCTTCGACCACCAGGAAACCGTCACGCTGGAATTGTTCGATTTGCGCTTGCTCGATCATTGTATTTTTTCCTGAACGTTGAGGGGGTCACGCCAGCGAGACGTCCTTGAGGAACGCCTCCACGCGTGGGTTGTGGCCGCTGCGCAGGGCGCCCGGCGTGTCGTCGCAGACCACGCGGCCCTTCTCCATGAACACGATGCGGTCGGAGACCTTGAAGGCGAAGTTCATCTCGTGGGTGACGATCACCATGGTGATCCCCTCCTCGGCCAAGGCTTCGATGACCTGCAGCACTTCGTTGACTTTTTCCGGGTCGAGCGCCGAGGTGGGCTCGTCGAACAGCATGATTTGCGGTCGCATCATCAAGGCGCGGGCGATGGCCACCCGTTGCTGCTGGCCGCCCGACAGCTGGTGCGGGAACTTCCAGGCGTGGTCGAGCATGCCCACCTTGTGCAGCAGCGCGTAGGCCTGTTGCTTGAGGTCGGCCAGGCGCCCCAGGCGGTGGTATTTGGGCGCCATCAGCAGGTTGTCGAGCACGCTCAAATGCGGGAACAGGTTGAAGCTCTGGAACACCATGCCGATGTTCAGGCGGTGCTCGGCATGCTCGATAAATTGCGGCTTCTGCGCGCCGACCTTGTCGAGGTGAATGAACGGCTGGCCGTTGATCCGGATCTCACCGTTATCCAGTTGTTCCAGGCCGTTGAGCAAACGGATCAACGTGGTTTTGCCGGAGCCGGACGGGCCGATCACCGACACCACTTCACCGGGCTGGATCTGCAAGTTCACCGAGCCCAGCACTTCAACGTCGTTGTAGGCCTTGTGCAGCCGCGCCGCCTGCAACGCCGGTTCGCCGTTGCTGGCTGGGCGCACCAACGCCGTGCGCTGCTGGGTGGCCAGCGCCAGCACTTCAGCGTCCGGCACACGGGACACGTTGCGTTGGTTGACGTCGAGAAAGCGCTCCAGGCGTTTGAGCAGAAAGTCGAACACGGTGACGATGAACACGTAGAAAAACGCCACCGCCGCCATGGTTTCGATCACCAAAAAGTTCTGCGAATACAGGCGCTGGCCGACCATCAGGATCTCCGTGAGGGAGATCACCGACACCAGGGAGGTGAGCTTGACGATAGAGATGTATTCGTTGGCCAGCGAGGGCAGCGCCACCCGCAAGGCTTGAGGGATCACCACACGCCACTGGGTACCGAGGAAGCGCAGGCCCAACGCCCGTGCTGCTTCGCCCTGCCCTTTGTGAATCGAGAGCAGACCGCCGCGATGGATCTCGGCGACGTAGGCGCTTTCGCAGATCACCAGGGCCAGCAGGCCGGACCAGAATGGGTCCGCCAAAATCGCCGACGTGCCGGGCAACGCCTGGGGCAAGTTGTAGATGAAGATCAGCAGCACCAGCAGCGGCAGGCTGCGGAACAACCAGATATAACCACGGGCCGGCACGCTGAGCAGGCCGTGCCTGGATTGCTTGGCCAGCGCCAGCACGAACCCGAAGACGATGCTCAACAACCAGGTCAGGGTGCTGAGCTTGATCACCGTCCACGTCGCGCGCCAGAACTCGGCGTCGCCGAGCAAACCAAACATGTAGTGCCAGTCGAATGTCATCGTCGTGGTGCCCTGAATAAGTTGATCTACATCGATGGGTTGAGAGTCGTGGCGGGAGGTGGTCAGGGTCAATTCGTAAAAGCCGGGGCACTGGGTAGGCAGAACCTATGCAGCCAAAAACCACGCAAAAAACCAATGAACGAAGATCCAATGTGGGAGCGGGCTTGCTCGCGAAGGCGGTCTGTCAGTTACTGATGTGCTGACTGATAAACCTCATTCGCGAGCAAGCCCGCTCCCACATTTTGATCTCCATTGTTCTGGGATCATGCGCATTGGCCAAAATGGTGCGCACCTGAACCCACCACGTCGAACACGCCACTTATTGGTGCAACGTCAGCTCACACCACTCATCACCCGCACCGCATGCGGGTCGAAAAAGCTCGGCGGTGCCATGCCGGGGATGTACTGGTCGGAGACAAACATGCGGCACCGCTCGGCAAACGCCGACACCACCCGCGACAGCTGGGTGTTGCTGGCCGTGGCGTAGCCCAGGCGCATCGGACGATGAGCGCCGGCCAGGCGCAGGCGGATCACGCGCTTGCCATCCTGGGACACGTTGGATTTGGGCCGCGCATTCGCGAAGGAATAACCGATGCCGTTACCGACCATGGCGCGCACCGTTTCAAGGTTGGTGGAGCGCATGATGATGTTCGGCGTGGTGCCCGCCTGGATGAACAGGCTGAGGAAATAATCGCGGCTCCAGGGCGTGTCGAGCAGCACCACCGGGTAGGCTTCGAGGTCTTGCATGCTCACCGCCGGCAGGTTTGCCAACGGGTGGTATTCGCCGACCATCACATAGGGCGGCAGTTGGGCCAGGGGCTGGAAGTCGATGTCCGGGCTGGTCACCAGGTCGTAGGTCAGGGCGATGTCCAGCTCGCCGCTGCGCAGTTTCTCCAGCAGTTCCTCGTGGTTGCCTTCGGCCTGGGTCAGCCGCACACCGGGGAACGCGCGGCCAAAACCGAACACCAATTCCGGCGTGATCATCGGCGCCAGCGACTCCAGGCAGCCCACCCGCAGCGGCCCGCGCACGGTGTTCAACGACTCCGAGGCGATGGTGTAGAGGTTGGTCATCTGCTCCAGGATGAGCTTGGCTTCCTGCATCACCTGGCGCCCGACGGCCGTGAGGGAAATGCCCTGGGCGTGGTGCCGCACAAACAGCTGGATGCCCAGCTCCGCCTCCATATGGGTGATCGCCGCCGAGATCGACGGCGACGACACATGAATGCGTTCAGCCGCAGCACTGATGCTGCCCGCCTCGCCGGACGCGACAAAATATTCCAGTTGGCGCTGAGTAATTCGACTGAGCATCACGCCTCCACAACAACAATGGGTGTACGTGATCGATCGTGCAGGGTTCGTGCCGGGTCACTGCGCCTGCCGATGAGGGGCACGGGCTTCGGTTTTTCCTAAGCACTACCCTGCACAAATGCTGGTTTCGCTACAGCCATGGTGGTGTGAAGCTGCGGTCATCCCGTTTTCAGCGAGCCGCCTGCGATGCCCACCCACACTCGAATCCGCATGTTCAACACCCGGGAAACCTACCCCAACCAAAGCCTGGACAACGACCTGTGCCAGGCCGTGCGCGCCGGCAACACCATTTATGTGCGCGGCCAGATCGGTACCGATTTCGAGGGCAACCTGGTGGGCCTCGGCGACCCGCGTGCCCAGGCCGAACAGGCGATGAAAAACGTCAAGCAATTGCTGGAGGAGGCAGGTTCCGACCTGTCGCACATCGTCAAGACCACCACGTACCTGATCGACCCACGCTACCGCGAGCCGGTGTACCAGGAGGTGGGCAAATGGCTCAAGGGCGTGTTCCCGATTTCCACCGGGCTGGTGATCTCCGGCCTGGGCCAGCCGGAGTGGCTGATGGAGATCGATGTGATCGCCGTGGTGCCGGATGACTGGCAGCCCTGAATGACCTGGAGTACGCCATGAGCCACCGTGTGATGTTCCTCAACGGGCCGAACGCCAACCTGTATGGGCTGGATAAAAGCGGCACCTACGGCAGCGAGAGCTTTGCCAGCATCGAAGCGCGCTGCCAACGCCACGCCGCTGAAATAGGCCTGACCCTGGACTTTCGCCAGAGCAACCACGAGGGCGTGCTGGTGGACTGGATCCAGGAGGCGCGGCTGAGCAGCGATGCCATTGTGATCAATGCGGCCGGGCTGACGTACAGCTCGGTGCCGATCCTCGATGCGCTGCTGGCGTTCGACGGGCCGATCATCGAAGCGCACATGAGCAACATCTGGAAGCGCGAAAGCTTCCGGCATCACTCGTATGTATCCAAGGCTGCCACCGGCGTGATCGCCGGGTTGGGGGCGCTGGGTTACGAACTGGCCCTCACAGCGGTGGCCACCTTGCTGAAACCTTAAAAACACCACCGCTCAACTGTGGGAGCTGGCTTGCCTGCGATGGCATCAACCCGGTCCACCTGATGCACCGCGGTGCCCGAATCGCAGGCAAGCCAGCTCCCACAGTTGATCTTCGGTGTGGCAGATAAATTTCTTATTTTCGGGAAACGCCTATGTCCGTCGAAACAATCAACACCCTGGTGGTCGGCGCAGGCCAGGCCGGGGTTGCCATGAGTGAGCACCTGTCCCTGATGGGCGTGCCGCACATCGTGCTGGAACGCCACCGCATCGCCGAGCGCTGGCGCTCGGAGCGCTGGGACTCGCTGGTCGCCAACGGCCCGGCCTGGCATGACCGCTTTCCCGGATTGAAATTTGAGGGCATTTCCCCCGAAGCCTTTCCACCGAAAGAACGCATGGCCGACTACTTCGAAGCCTACGTCGACAAACTGCAGGCGCCGGTACGCACCGGCGTCGAGGTGCAGCAGGTGGAACGCCATGTGGGTCGCCCCGGTTTCAAGGTCACGACCTCGGCTGGCGTGATCGAAGCCACCAACGTCGTGGCGGCCACCGGCCCGTTTCAGCGCCCATCTATCCCCGCCCTCGTCCCGGCGTCGGCACCGCTGTATCAACTGCACTCCTCCGCCTACAAGAACCCCGACCAATTGCCCGAGGGCGCGGTGCTTGTGGTGGGGGCCGGTGCCTCCGGTTCTCAGATCGCCGAAGAACTGCAAAAAGCCGGCAAGACCGTGTACCTCTCGGTGGGCGAACACTACCGCCCTCCCCGCGCGTACCGGGGCCGCGACTACTGCTGGTGGCTGGGCGCGTTGGGCTTGTGGGATGAGGTCAAGATCCAGCCGAAGAAAAAACACGTGGCCTTTGCCGTCAGCGGCTATGAAGGTGGCAAGACCGTGGACTTCCGTCGGCTGGCCCATCAAGGCATTCACTTGGTCGGCGTCACCCAAGGCTGGGACGCAGGCGTGATGACCTTTGCCCCAGGCCTGGCCGATAACGTGGCCGAAGGGGACCGTGCGTATTTCGAGGTGCTGCGCGATGCCGACGCGTACATCGAAGCCAACGGCCTGCCCTTCCCCCTGGAGCCCGAGGCCTGGGACCTGCTGCCCGATCCGCCATGCCTGCTCAACCCGATCCTGAGCCTGGATTTGGCCGAGGCCGGCGTGACCACGATCCTGTGGGCCACCGGCTTCACGTTCGATTTCGGCTGGTTGAAAGTCGACGCGTTCGATGAGAAAGGCGAGCCCTTCCACAAACGCGGGATCTCGGCCCAGAGCGGGATTTACTTCCTGGGCCTGCCGAACCTGGTGAACCGTGCCTCATCATTTATCTACGGGGTGTGGCACGACGCGAAGTACGTGGCCGACCATATCGTCTTGCAGAATGAATACAGGGCTTACAACAGGCCTTAAGGCTTGAGGTTTTTCAGCAAGGTGAAGAGTTGGCCGGTCAAGCTCCATCGCGGGGTGGGTAGGTCGGAGGGTACGGCCAGCGCATCGAGAAGGGTGCGATTGGGTGCTTGGCTGGAAAGCGTATCCGAGATCAAGTACTGCTCGTTTTGATGTGTCGAGGGGGCCTCACGTTTGTACGGCCTGCCAGTGGCCGGATCCAACACGTAGCCGGCGGCCTTGCCTTCTTCCGTCACTGTCCAGCCGTCGTCAGTCTTCACAAGGACAGGATTGAAAGGCGGCAGCGTTATGCTCATGTTCGTGGTTTTGACGATATGGTCCGCGATTACGACAGGGTTCAAGACCGCGAACTCACTGCCAAGCGGCGGCTGGTCGGCACCTTCATCGGAGAACTTGTTCACCATCCGTTCCAGGAACGGTATGCCGCCCACGTTGGAAAACGCGCCATGGTCGGGGTTGAGGATGTAGCGCAAAAAGCCCGGGTCGATGCGCGTGCTGTTGATTGCCGAGCCGTTCAGGATACCCGCGGCGGTGGCGGCATCGTCTGGCTTGAAATCGTACCTCACCGGATGCCCGTCCAGGTCGTAGCCGCTATTTCCACCGAGCATCTGGCTGCCGTCGGTGTAATAGCGGTAGGTGCTGTATGACGTGATCAATCGGTCGACAAAATGCAGATCTACTCCTTCGGCTTGTGCATATCCGTACATATCCGCGATCACCGCACGGTCTTCGAGGGTGAGAAACTCGCAGCGATTTTGCCTTTCGTTGTAGGCCGTGGCAGGCGGGAGCGCGACCGGCGGCTCTCTGCCACCAAACAAACGCGAGATCATGATTTTACGACCGTTAGCAAACTCTGGCTCCGGACTGGAACCTACAGAGGCGTCAACTGATTGCAACGTTTGCCAAGCAGCACGTCGTTCATTAATGGTGAAGGAGCCGCCGTCCTCGTGGGCGATCAGGCTGAGTTGATCGCGCGCGAGACCTTTGAAGGGGTTGCTGTCAGTGCCGTTGAGAAACGCCGTCGCTTGCCGCGCCCGTGCCAAATGTTCCGGGTTGTCGGTGGTTGGAATCTGCGCATCATGTTGCGCCTTATGGGCGAAATACTTGGCATCGGTGATAGGTGCCAGCAGGTCGGCACCAGTGTGCCCCCCACGCATTTCAGCGCGCACGGCCGCAGCACTCAATTGGCCGGCCAGCAGCGAGACGGTGGTGGCGCCGTTATTGGAAGTAGAGGAATCCGCCTCGCCTGCTTCGGGCAAAGCAACGGGTGGCGTAATCTCGTCTACGGGATGGCTGGCCACTCGACTGTGAGGCGACGTTGTATAGGGACTGATCGTGTTCATGAGTATGTACCTGCATAAAAACATGCGGTTTCTATACAGATCTGTTCTTTTTTAGAGAGCACTCGCAATCGAGCCGACCGCGAGCGCTATACAACAGATCAATATTGATATTTAAACGTTACCGAATCGACACCGGCTGGACGAGCGAACGGTGGTTCTCCGCCTCGCACGCTATGATTGATAACAACTTTAGAACCATGGCCAAAAGCTTGGTCATTAAAAACATCCAATGTTCCGGAAGAACTTGGCTGAATATCCTGACAACTCCTTTCAGAGCTAAAAGGGCGGTAATAACACAGTTCCACATCATCGTGAATCGTTTTAGGGTAGTACGTAGTACTCCATTGAATCCCTAATAACTTTTTCGGGAGAGTAAGCGTCCCTGCGGGCATGTCTGTGGACAAAACATTAAACGTAGAAAATCCAGTACCCGGATAAACATCAGACATAGATAGCACCAGCACAGGCGTGGGTGCATCCGCCTTGGTTAAAACCCTTTCTTCCGCGAACACTGAGCCACCTGCAATCGCTGCAAAAGCAGCCACTAAGCCGAGAAGAAAACCCCTCGCAACTCTCACCAACGGAACCACACTCAAGCTTTTCATCATTTACCTCCACAGAGTCAGAAACCAACACCTGGAATTAAACTCAAGCCAACTGTAAGAACCACGCCAGTACGATTGCACGAATAATTAACCGGATAAACCCACGCACTTCCTAAAATAACGAAAGAAGACTCCGTCATACTAAAAAGTAAGAAGCTTTGGGCAACTTCCTAGTCCGCCTCACCCTCTACTTAAAATGCTTATTTCATACGTGCACAGTAGAAGCCCGCAGCACTGGGCAACGGACGGAAAAGCGGGGCAAGGTACCGAGCCGTCGCGGGGAGACGACTCGGCGGGACAAGGGGGGGGGTCGAAGGCAGGGCACGCTCACGCGCGCTTGGGCAGTTTCCAGTTCGGGCGTATGAAGTGGCAGGTATAGCCGTTGGGGATGCGCTCCAGGTAATCCTGGTGCTCCGGCTCCGCTTCCCAGAACGGCCCGGCCGGTTCGATTTCAGTGACCACGCGGCCCGGCCACAATTTGGAGGCATCGACGTCAGCCGCCGTGTCTTCGGCGATGTCCCGTTGCTGTTCGCTGAGGTAATAAATCGCGGAGCGGTAGCTGGGCCCAAGGTCGTTGCCTTGGCGGTTCGGCGTGCTGGGGTCGTGTATCTGGAAGAAGAACTCAAGGATCTGCCGATAGCCGATCACAGCCGGGTCAAACACGATCTCGATCGCTTCGGCATGGTTGCCATGGTTGCGGTAGGTGGCATTCGCCACATCGCCGCCGGTGTAGCCGACGCGTGTGTGCAGCACACCGGGGTAGCGCCGCAACAGGTCCTGCATACCCCAGAAGCAGCCGCCGGCAAGAATGGCGGTTTCGGTTGTGTTGGTCATGGTCTGTCACCTCGATGGATACACGCGTAGTTATGGGGCTCCGTGAGCCAATCCCAAGTCCCGGGCGTCGGTTTCACGCTGACCGGCCGGCCTTGATAGCCACCACATTCTGTCGAGGCGGTGCGCCGAACAGCCGTTTGTATTCGCGACCAAACTGGTTGGCACTTTCATAACCGACCGTTAAAGCAGCCTGGATCACATCATAGTGTTCCACCAGCATCAGGCGCTGGGCTTCATCCAGGCGTAGACGTTTTTGATATTGCAGCGGGCTGAGCGTCGTGACTTCTTTGAAATGCTTATAAAGCGTTGAAGGCGCCATATTCAACCGCGCGGCCAACTGATCCACTTGCAGTGTTTCCCGATAATGTTCACGCAGCCAGATAACCGCCTGATCAATCTTATTGCTCTGCGAACCCAGCGTATTTAAAAGGCGAAGTTGATGACCAAAAGGGGTCATGAGCAATCGGTAGTGAATTTCCCGATGGATCAATTCGCCCAGTGCCTTCGCCTGATCGGGTTTATCCAGCAATTCAAGCAGCCGCAAAAAAGCATCGAGCAACTCCGGGTTGAGCCCTTGCACCGCTGCGCCGACAGCGCTGTCGACGCCGTACTCCAGGGGCGGCGGAAGTTTAGCGGCCAACTCAGCCATCAAGCCTCGATCCAGTGCCAGCGACATCGACAGGTAGGGTTGCTGTGGGGTCGCCTCCACCAGGCAACTGGTGACGGGCATGTTCACACCGGCGATAAAGCAGGTGTGCTCACCGAAAGAAAGGTCCTGGATGCCGATACGCACCCACTTTTTCCCCTGCACCGCAATGATGAGTATTGGGTCGTAGAAATGCGGCGTAGCTGTATCGGAATGGTCATAGCGGTGGAGGGTAAATCCGTCTATCGACGTTGGGAAACGGCCTGCCTTCGGGAGCAGTTCAAGCAGTGCTTCCCTGAGCGTTCTGCAGCCCTCTTCGAATGTATAACGAGCGTACTTCACCAACGATGACCTCCGGCGCAGGAATGCGGGAATCATGCGCCGCCGTTATAGGGCACTCAATGCTTTTATGGTGCGTAGAGAATCAGGCAGCAACCCCGGAGAAACGTGACTATTGCGACGCTCCTGCTCATGGAAATATAGGCAACTACAACAACACGCCCTACTCAACCCCTCCCCCACTTCGGTAATTATCATGCCAAGCACTGCTATTGAACGTAAAACGTACGCCGCCCTTCCCCCAGCCGTCGGGCCTTATTCCCACGCGGTGAAGCATGGCAGCACGCTCTATCTGTCCGGCTTCACCGCCTTTGGTACCGAAGCCCAAGGCCAGAGCCTGGAAAAACAGGCCAACGCCATCCTGGAACAGATCAAGGTGGTGGCCGCCGACGAAGGCACCGATATGTCCTCACTGCTGAAGGTCACCCTGTTCATCACCGACTTCAGCCAGGTGGGCGACCTGCGCAAGGTGCTGGCGCATCACTACGCCGGAAACCTGCCGGCCAGTTCCTTGGTTGAGGTCTCCAAGCTGTTTTCCCCAGAGTTGAACATCGAGATCGAGGCCATTTTCGGGGTGTAATGGCCACGAGGCTCGCGTGCCAAACTCACGCGAGCCCTCTACCCAAGGAGATCGGCTCCCGGCATGATGCGCCAACAAAAAATCAAGGATGATTAACAACAATGAAAAACACCCTTATCGCCCTGCTTCTGCTGTGCGTGGCCTCCCCCGTACTCGCGCAGGAAAGCCCTATCGGTTTTCGCACCGCCACCCTGCCTGACGCGCAACACAACCGCCCCGTCGACATGGTGGTCTGGTACCCCGCCGCGACCCAAAGCCAGCCCGAGCCGATCGCCGATGACGCAGTTTTTATCGGCGCCCTTGCCGTACCCGATGCGCCACCGTCCAGCGGCGAACACCCTCTGGTGGTGATCTCTCACGGTTACGGCGGCAATTGGCGCAACCAGCTGTGGCTGGCCAGCGCCCTGGCGCATCAGGGCTATATCGTGGCGGCGGTCAACCACCCCGGCACCACCAGCAAAGACCGCAGCCCGGCTGCCGCCGCGCAGTTGTGGCAGCGGCCTGCCGACCTGAGCCGTGCCATCGACGCGGTGCTGGCCCAACCCAAGCAGTTTGGCGAGGTAAAAAAACAACAGATTGCCGTGGTGGGCCACTCCCTCGGCGGCTGGACTGCACTGGAGATTGCCGGCGCCCGTTTCGACCCGGACCTCTTCACCCGCGACTGCAGCGTCCACACCCAATTAACCCCTTGCACGGTCTACACACAGATGAACCCTACCGGCACGCCGGAGGACAAGGCCAAACTGGCGGCAGACTTGAGCGACAAGCGTGTGACCGCCATTGTGTCCCTGGACCTGGGCCTGTCTCGCGGCATGACCGACGCAAGCCTGGCGGCGCTGCACGTGCCGGTATTGGTGCTGGCCGCAGGGGTGCCATCAGACGAACTTCCCGCCCAGTTGGAATCGGCCGACCTGGCCAAGCGCCTGCCCAAGGCCTCGACCCAGTACGTCGAGATCAGTGACGCCACCCACTTCAGCTTCATGGCGATATGTAAGCCAACGGCCGTGGCGCTGATCGAAGAAAGCTCGCCCGGCGACGGCATCATTTGCGGCGATGGCGAAGGCGCTCGCCCACGGGCAGTGATCCAGCAACAGGTCATTACCCTGATCAGCGGGTTTCTCGCGCAGTCTTTTCACCAATAACCGTCCGTTCAGGCGTGTTGCTTTAAGCCCAAGCTTCGGGATTACTGTAGGTCGACTCTACTGCCGAGGTGACCTGCAATGTTCGAACTGGCCCCCATCCTCACGTATATCGCCGTGGTCATCGGCCTGTTCCTGATCCCGGGCCCTGCGGTGTTGCTGGTCATCACCCGCACGCTGCAGGGCGGACGCAAGGCCGGTATCGCCACCGGGCTTGGCATTGCCACCGGCGACCTGATCCATACGCTGTGCGCGGCGCTGGGCCTCTCGGCGATCCTGATGACCTCGGCCACGGCGTTCAACGTGGTCAAGACGGTGGGCGCCTGCTACCTGATCTACCTCGGCGTGCGGGCCTTTCTGGCACGACCTGGCGCAACCACACAAAAAAGCCTGCCCACGGTGACGTCGACCCAGGCGTTTTTACAGGCCGTGGGGGCCGAAGTCCTGAACCCGAAAACCGCCCTCTTCTTCCTGGCCTTCCTGCCGCAGTTCGTTCACCCGGAATCGGGCTCCTCCCTGGCGCAGTTCGCCGTGCTGGGCCTGATTTTTTCCGCCCTCAGCGCGGTATACACCAGCCTGATTTCCATCGCCATCCGCCCACTGAGCCAATGCTTTGCCAGCCTTTCCAAACTGCGTCGGTGGGAAGGCAAGATCATCGGTACGCTGTTCATGGGGTTGGGGTTGAAGATTGCTTTTCAGCAACGATAACCACCCACGGAAAAAGACCCGGCCACCTCTCGGCGCCGGGTCTTCCCACTGACGATCAGAACGGCTTGGTCGGCAGGTACTTGCCATCCAGGGTGATCACCGCGCGGGAACCGCCTTCCGGGTCATCGACTTTCTTGATGTCCAACTTGAAGTTGATCGCGCTGATAATGCCGTCGCCAAACTTCTCGTGCACCAGGGCTTTGAGCGTGGTGCCGTAGACCTGCAGCATTTCGTAGAAACGGTAGATGGTCGGGTCGGTCGGCACGCCGTTACCGAGGCTGCCGCGCAGGGGAATGGTTTGCAACAGGGCCACCGCGTCGGCGTCCAGGCCCAGGATGTCGGCGACGGCCTGAGCAGCGTCGGCCGGCAGCGGGTGCTGCCCCAGCAAGGCGGCGGTGACGAAGGCTTCGGACAGGCCGGTGCCCTCGGCGATCTGGGCGAACGACAGGTCTTTGCGGGCCTTGGCCAACAGGATCACGTCGGTCAGGGCAAGGCGGCTGTTCTGGCTGATTTGTGACTGGATCATGGTGTTATCTCCGTGGGTAAAAAGGCGTGTCGGGGTTAATGCGAAACGGCGCGTACATCCGGGTTTTCGGCCAGGGACACGAACGTGCCGGTGCTGCCGTCAAAGGCCTGGATGCAGCCGCTTTCGATGTCGTAGACCCAGCCGTGCAGCGCCACGCGCTTCTCTTCAAGGGCAAGGCGCACCGAAGGGTGGGTCTGGAGATTGGCCAACTGTGCGATCACGTTCTCACGCACCATTGATGCCACTTTGGCCTGCGGGTCTTGATGCTTGCGGGCCTCGTTCACCACCCGGCCCGAGTCGGCATAGCGTAGCCAACTGGCCACGGCGGGCATGTGATCCAGGCACGTGCAGCTGGCGATGGCGGTCATGGCGCCGCAATCGGAATGCCCGCAGATCACAATGTCGCGCACTTGCAGGGCCGCCACGGCGTACTCCACCGAGGCCGATACGCCGCCAGGCTCCGGCCCGTAGGACGGCACGATATTGCCGGCATTGCGGATGACAAACAGGTCGCCCGGCTCGCGCTGCGTGACCAGTTCCGGCACCAGGCGGCTGTCGGAGCAGGAGATGAACAGCGCACGCGGGCTCTGTTGTGTGGCCAGGTCCTTGAACAGCGTGGCGCGCTCGGGGAACGCGTCACGCTGGAACCTGAGAAAACCGTCGATGATGTCTTTCATGGGTGACTCCCTTGGATCGCGATGCGATGAAGCAGAGGTTACGCAGCCCATTAAATAAGGTAAAAGTCTGATATATGATCAACCACATCAGATAATCTTATGAGTAATGGCATGCTGGCACGACACATTCACTACTTCCTCGCCGTGGCCCAGCACGAGGGTTTCACCAAAGCGGCGGCGGCCCTGCATGTGTCGCAGCCTGCGCTGTCGCAGCAGGTCCGGCAGTTGGAAGAAAGCCTCGGTGCCCAGTTGTTCGACCGCTCAGGGCGCAAAACACGCCTGACCGACGCCGGCGAGGTTTACCTGCGCTACGCGCTGCGGGCCGCGCAGGAACTGCAAGAGGGCCAGCGCGCAATCCATGACGTGGGCGACCTCAGCCGGGGGACGTTAAGGGTCGCGGTCACGCCCACCTTCACCAGCTACCTGGTGGGGCCGCTGGTGGAAGCGTTTCACCGGCGCTATCCGAACATCACGCTGAACGTGCGTGAAGTGGCCCAGGACGCCATGGAACACCAACTGCTGGCCGATGAACTGGATGTGGGCATCGCCTTCGACGAAGCACACGCCCCGGACATCGACGCCGCCCCCCTGCGGGTGGAAACCCTCGCCCTGGTGGTCGGCCGCCAACACCCCTTGGCCAACGAGCGCGCCATCGGGCTGGACGCGTTGAACGCCGAATCGCTGATCCTGCTCAGCGCCGAGTTCGCCACGCGCGAACAGATCGACCGCTATTGCCGCCAGCACGGCATTCGACCGCGCGTGGTGATGGAGGCCAATGCCATTGGTGCGCTGATCGAGGTGGTGCGCAGGACCACGCTGTCAACCGTCCTGCCGGCCGCGATTGCGCAGGCGCACCCGGACCTGGTCGCGATTGAGCTGGGCCCGCAGAAACTGCAGCGCACGGCGGTGCTGATGCAGCGCAGAGGGGGGTATCGGTCGGCAGCAGCGCGGGCGTTTATGGCGGTCGCGAATGAGGTGGCGATGGGGCTGGAAGCCTAAACCGTACCTGTCAGGGCTGGCGATCGCTTGCAGCCTGGGCCAGCAGCCACTCCCGAAACGCCTTCACCTTGGCAAGGTCAGCCACTTCGGGCCGGTGCACGATGTAGTAAGCGAACGCCAGCGGCCGGCTGGCCTCACCAAAAGGCCGGACCAACCGCCCCGCTTGCAGGTCATCGCGCAACATCACGCTGCGCCCCAGCGCCAGCCCCTGGCCGTCAATCACCGCTTGTAGCACCGCCGCCGAGTTGTTGATGCGCAACCCGTGCTCGGCATTGATCCCGGGGAACCCCGAAGCATCGAGCCAAGTGCGCCACGTCGGGTAGTGGGGGTCGCCTGCCATCGACAGGTCGTGGATCAGCGTCGCCTCGGCGAGCTTTTCCGGTGGCAGCCGGCCCTGCTCCAGCAACGGATAGGTGGGCGCACACACCGGGTAGAGGTCCTCTTCCATCAAGTGGGTGGCGACCAGCCCAGGCCAATGGCCCGCTCCGTAGCGCACGCCGATGTCCATGCCTTCGGCGATGAAATCCACCGGCCGCAGGTTGGTGTCCAGCAGCACATCGGTCTGCGGGTGAGCCCGCTGGAAATGCTCGATACGCGGCAGCAGCCACTTGGCCGCGAACGCCGGGCTGACCGTTACCGTGAGCCCTGTGCTGAGAGCCCCCTCCTTCAACCGCGCCACCCCCAGCCTCAAGCGATCAAACCCCTCGCGGATATCCGGCAATGCCTGGCGCGCCACCTCGGTGAGCACCAAGCGCGCAGCGCCGCTGGACCCGCGCGTGAACAACGGCACGCCAAGCCAGGATTCCAGGGTTCGCACCTGCTGCCCCACCGCTGCCGAGGTCACGTGCAATTCTGCTGCGGCCGCTGAAAAGCTCAGGTGCCGGGCAGCCGCTTCAAAGGCTTTGAGTGCATTGAGGTAGGCGGGCGTATTCATCGTTAAAGTTTTTCTTTAGTAGGCGGCAATGAATTCTGGTTTGTGGGCAACGATGCCCGGGGCGAAGAATAGCAGCCAAGGACGAACTAGATCAGCTTCGATAGCGATCGATCCGTTCAGGGACTTTTTCTGTCATACCCCACAGGACACTCTCACCATGAAAAGATTTTCTTCCAAGATTGCCATTATCACCGGCGGCGGTTCGGGTATCGGCAAGGAAGTCGCACAACGCCTGGTCGCCGAAGGTGCCAGCGTCGTAATCAGCGGTCGCGATGCGGAAAAACTTGAAAAAGCCGCCGCGCAGATCGATCCCAGCGGCCAGTACGTTCGTACCCTCGCGGCGGATATCGCCAAGCCCGCGACCGCCAAAGCGCTGGTGGAACTGGCCACCAGCGCGTTCGGTGGCGTGGACATCCTGATCAACAACGCGGGCGTCTTTAACCCAAAACCCTTCCTGGCGCTGGACGAACACGAGTACGACGGCTTCGTCGATATCATCCTCAAGGGCAAATTCTTCATGGCGCAGGCGGCGGCCAACGCCATGCTGAAACGGGGCGGCGGTGCCATCGTACAAACCGGTTCGCTTTGGGCGTTGCAAGCCATTGGCGCCACACCGTCGGCGGCGTATTCGGCAGCCAACGCCGGTGTGCACGCCCTGACCCGCAACCTGGCGATTGAACTGGCGTCCTCGAACATTCGCATCAACACCGTGGCACCCGCCGTAGTGGAAACGCCGGTGTACAACACCTTCATGAACAGTGAGCAGGTCAAGGCCGTACTGCCCACCTTCAATGCCTTCCACCCGCTGGGGCGCAATGGCCAGCCGGCCGATGTCGCCGAAGCCATCCTGTTTTTGGCCTCGGAACAGGCGGCGTGGATCACTGGTACCGTGCTGCCAGTCGATGGCGGCGTCACGGCGGGCCGCATCTGATCATCGCTCCCCTGGGAAGACCTGCCATCGCCAAATAAATGCGTTCGGCGGTGGCTTGCGCGATACTCGCCCGCACCCAACAAGGCGGCGCGAGTGATCATGGACAGGCCCTCAACTACCCCCTTCGCCTACCAGGCGGTGTACCGCTACCTCGTCGAGTTGATCGCGGCCAGCCCGGCACAGCCGGAGCAGAAATTGCCATCGCTGCGCCAACTGGCCCAGCGCCTGGGAGTGTCGGTCTCGACCACCAAATACGCGTACGCCTTGCTCGAAGACGAAGGCCGGATCGTCGCCCGACCCAAGTTCGGCTACTTCATCAAGGCAGCGCCCGCCCCGCCGTTGGAGAGCGACACACCCAGCCTGCTCGACCAGGCGTTCGCCCACGCGCGCACGCCTGGGATGATGGCCTTGAGCAGTGATGCACCGGCGATGCTGCTGTCACTGGAAAACCCGTTGCTGATGATCGAGCGCGAACTGACGCGGCAATACACCCGGGCGCCCTCGCCGCCCTACCTGCCGTTCGGCGAGCCCGAATTGCGCGGGGCATTGGCCGAGCGTTATACCCAGTCGGCCGAGCGTTATTGGCAGGCTGACCAGGTGTATATCGGCTCGGACCTGCACAGTGTGCTGAACCTGGCACTCAACGCCCTCGACCTGGCCGGCACGGTGGCGCTGGTGGAGTCGCCCTGTTCGTGGGCGGTGCTGCGGCAGTTGGAGGCGGCGAATATCCGTGTGATCGAAATGCCGTTGGGCGCTGATGGGCGCTTCGATCTGGCCGCCTTCAAGGAACGGCTCAAGTGTGAGCCTATTCGCCTGGCCGTGCTGTCATCCACGGTCAACATGCCCCACGGCAGCCGGATGCCCGCCGAGGACAAGCAACAGATCTGCGACTGGCTGGCGGAACGCTCAATCTGGCTGTTTGAAAACGACACCTACGGCGAGCTGTATTTCAACGCACAGCCGCCCCGTTATCGCGACTTCGCTGACCCGCAGAGGCTGGTGGTGTTCTCAACCTTTGAGAAAGTGATCGGCGCAGAAGCGCCCTTCGGTTACCTGTTGTGCCGCGAACACGGCGCACGGTGGCGTGAGCTGTTCCTGGCACGGGGGTTTCGCCTCTCGCCGATTCGTCAAAAGGCTATCGCCCGGCTGTTCACGACCAAACGCATCGACCCACACCTCAAGGCGCTGCGGGCCCAATTGATTGCGCGCATGAACGAGATGAATGCCCTGCTGCAAGCACAAGGCAACGGCCTATGGGAGATTCTGGTGCCACAGGGCGGCGCGACCTTCTGGCTCAAGGCAACACGCCCGGTGGACATGCGCCAGGTATTCGACCAGTTGTTGGCCCGGCACATCGTCATCGCCCCCGGTGAACTCTTCAGCCGACAAGGCCACTGGTCGCACCACCTGCGCCTGAGCTACACCCTCGACTGGAGCAAAGATGTCGCCCAGGCCATCAGGCAACTGGCCGACGCGATCCGTCACAGCCCGTAGCAATGCCGCGCTTCGGGAAAGCGGCCATTTCGCACTTCATGGGCAAACCGCTCGCAGGCGCCACGGATCACCGCGCCGACGTCGGCGTACTGCTTGACGAAACGCGGCACGTGATCGCCACCCAGGCCCAGTACATCCTCCGTCACCAGCACCTGGCCGTCGCAGGCCGGTGACGCCCCAATGCCAATGGTGGGCATGGCCGAGTCCAGGGTGATCTGCCGCGCCAGGCCTTCCGCCACGCCTTCGAGCACCACGCTGAAGGCGCCCGCCGCCAGGTTGGCCCGCACGTCTTCGGCGATCACCGCGCCGGTGTGCGCCGTAAGGCCTTGGGCCTTGAAGCCGCCCATCACGTTGACGAACTGCGGCATCAGCCCCACATGGGCCATCACCGGAATACCCCGCGCCACCAGAAACTCGACGGTGCCCGCCAACGCCTGGTTGACCTCCAGCTTCACCGCATCGCAACCGGTGCGTGCCAACACCTGGGCACAGTTGCGAAAGGCTTGCTCACAGGATTCCTGATAACTGCCAAACGGCATGTCGGCCACCACACACGCCAGGCGCGTGCTGTCGACCACCGCCCGGGTGTGGCCGATGATTTCTTCCAGCTGCATGCTCAAGGTCGACGCCCGGCCGTAGCCGACCATGGCCGTCGAATCGCCCACCAGGATGAAATCCACCAGCGGGTCGATCAGCCTGGCAATCGGGCTGGAATAGGCGGTAAGGGAGACGATTTTCTGCTGGCCCTTCATGGCGACCAATTGAGGGACGGTCATGCGTTTGGTGCGGGTATGGGTGCTCATCGAGGTTTTCCGTTTACGCAGGTTGATCAAGGCTTACCCGGCCTGATTATTGGCCAAACGCACCCTGATTCAATGCACAGATCCGCGCTAAAAAGCGACCCAGGAAGGAATCTGCCGGGAGGGTTAGCTGGTATCATCGCGCCCATTACCCGCCGGATAGATCACCATGAACCGCCAGAAAAAACTCCAGCAGCTCTTCAAGGCCAAGGCCAAGAAGGCCAGCGCCAAATTGGCGCCGAAAAGCAAGGACCGCTACATCAGCAAAGCCGACCGCGCGAAGCTGGCGGCCGAAGCCGATCAAGCCACCACCACCGCCTCTGACGCGAACGACTGAACGGCACACGGGATCCGCCCCCGCTCGCGTGCCCCCTCCCCTTACTTGGCGAACAGCTGGCTCATGTCCTTGAACGCCTTGAACTCCAGGGCGTTGCCACAGGGGTCGAACAGGAACATGGTGGCCTGCTCGCCGACCTGGCCCTTGAAGCGCACGTAAGGCTCGATGACGAATTGAGTCTCACGTGCCCGCAACCGATCGGCCAGCGCTTCCCATTGCTCCCACTGCAGGATGATGCCGAAGTGCGGCACCGGCACATCGTGGCCATCCACCGGGTTGGAGTGCACCGACGCCTGGGAGTGGGTCTTGGGGTGTTCGTGGATCACCAACTGGTGGCCGTAGAAATCGAAGTCGACCCATTGCGCGCTGGAGCGACCCTCGGAAAGGCCAAAGACATCACCATAGAAGTGACGCGCGGCGGCCAGGTCATACACGGGAATCGCTAGGTGAAAGGGAGAAAGGCTCACGGTGGCTACCTGCTGGTTCGGTTATTCAGAACTCGATTCTTCACCAGAAAGACCGGGGGATAAAGCGCATATCCTTGGTCCTGAGCCTCAATCATTTCGATGCTCGCGCCCTATTGGGGCGCGTCCAGCACACTGATGACGCACGAACGGAATAATTCGAAGAGTGGCAGTTGGCGCTGGGTGTACTTGGTCAGCAACACGATTTCGCGGAAAAACGTCAGTTTGTCCAATCGCAAAACCCGCACGTCGCTGTCATGTTCCAGCCACAACCCGGCCAGGGGCACCAGGGACACGCCGAGGCCGCTGCGCACCATCTTGACGATGGCGTCCAGCTCATCCAGTTCCAGGGCCAGTTGGGTCTGGATTTTTTGCTCCTTGAGGAACTGCGTCACCTGCCGCCCGCCGAACGAGCCACGGTCGTAGCGCACGAAGGGCTGTTCGCGCAGGATCTGCAACGGGTCATCGCCCGGCACGTCATTGGCGGTGATCAGCACAAACGGCTCGCGGGCGATGACTTCGATGTTGAGGTCTTTGGGCAGGTTGAACGGCGGGTTGATCATGATCGCCAGGTCCAGATCACCGGCGTCGACCTGGCTGAGCAGGTTCAGCGAAACGCCGGGCACCAGGCTGACCTCGATGAACGGCGCGCGCCGCTTCAAGGCCACCAACGCCTGAGGCAGCAGCCCGGTCTGCACGCTGCCGATGGCGCCGATGCGCAACGAACCCTGGAAGTTGTTGGCGCTGTCGGGCGTGCCCATGCGCGAAAAGATATCGAGGATCTCTTCCGCCAGCGGCACCGCCCGCTGCCCCGCTGCATTGAGGGTGGCGGAGCGTCCGGTGCGGTCGAACAGCTTGACCCCCAGGGCGTCTTCAAGGTGCTTGATCTGCGCGCTCACCGCCGATTGCGTCAGCCCCACCTGCTGGCCTGCGGCCGCAAAGGTGCCCTTGCGCGCCGCGCATACGAAAGTCCGCAGTTCTCGAATCATCCAGGCACCCTGTGGTTGAAGGTTCAGCAGCCGCTTAAGGCGACCTGCGGCCGCTCGCCAGCAAAGAAGAACGGGCGCAGGCGCACGCCCACGCTGTTGCCGATGAACGCCGCCACCAGCCACACCCAGCCATGCAGGCTGCCCGAGGCGATGCCGCTGAAGTACGCCCCAATGTTGCAACCATACGCCAGGCGCGAGCCATAGCCGAGCAGCAGGCCACCGATCACCGCGGCCACCAGCGAGCGCGTGGGGATCTTAAGACTCGGCGCAAAACGCCCAGCCAGGCCTGCCGCCAGCAGCGCGCCGAGCACGATGCCGATGTCCATGACGCTGGTGATGTCTTCCCACACCGGCGCGGCCAAGGCCTTGGCATTGCCCGGCATTTGCCAGAACGCCCAACTGGCCACGTCCACCCCCAGGCCGCTCGCCACCTTGGCGCCCCACAGCGCGAACGCCGAGGTAATGCCCCATGGGCGACCGGCCAGGGCCAGGGTCGCGTAGTTGAGCAGTGCCAGGCCAATCGCGCCCCACACCAACGGCCACGGGCCACGCAGGAAGCGGCGCAGGCCAGTGTGCTCACTGGTGACGCCTGCTTCCAACTGGCCGTGGCGGCCTTTTTCCAGACGTACCGTGATCACGGCGATCAGGGCAAACACGGTGAGGCTCAGGCCCATGGCCGGCGCCACACCGAAGCTCTTGACGATGGAAATCGCCGGGAACGCCGGCAGCGAGAACCACCAGTCCACGTGGTGGGTGGCGATCAACGAACCGCAAATAAAGAAGAACAGCGTCACCAGCATGCGCGCATTGCCGCCGCCCACCGTGAACAGGGTGCCCGACGCACAGCCGCCGCCCAACTGCATGCCGATGCCGAAGATAAACGCACCAAACACCACCGACACCCCGGCCGGCGCCACCAGTCCGACCACCGGCTGGCCGAACAGAGTGCCTGCACCCAGCGCCGGGAAGAACAGCAACACCGCCACCGCCAGCATCACCATCTGGGCGCGCAAGCCGGCGCCGCGCCGATCATTGATGAACACGCGCCACGCCGAGGTGAAGCCAAAGGCGGCGTGATAGAGGGTCAGGCCCAGCGCCGCACCGACCACCAGCAACAGCACCTGGTGCGCGCCCACGCTGGTTTGCAGGAACACGGCGCCAAGCACCAGGAAAATAAAGGCCACCAACGGCGCGACGGGCTTGCGCACGGGGGCGATGGGAAGAGAGGTGCTCATGGGGTTCTCGGTTCGTGTGAATGGGTGGGTTGCGAGGGGGGCAAGTATAAACCGCAAGGTGACGCCAGCCTTGGTTTATTGGCCTTTGATGAAGCACTGCGTTTTATGAAAAAAGTTTAATGCAGTCAAACTGTACAGTTTTCCTGCATGGGTGCTAGGGTTCAGGCATGACCGACTCTTCTGCAACGTCCGCCCCCCACTCCGCCGCCCTGGCCGCGGCACTGCGCATTTCCCTGGGCAAACTGAGCCGCCGCCTGCGCGAGCAGACCCACCCCAACGATTTCACCTCGGCGCAAAAGTCCGTACTGCTGCGCCTGGACCGCGACGGCCCGGCCACCGTGTCCGCCCTCGCCCGCGCCGAAAGCGTGCGCCCGCAATCGATGCGCATCACCGTGGCCGGGCTTGAGGCCATGCAGGCGGTCAGCGGCCAGCCAGATCCCAGCGATGGCCGGCAGACGCTGATCACCCTGACGCCCGCCTTGCGCAAGCACCTGACCGAAAGCCGCGCCGCCAAAGACGACTGGCTGCTGCGCGCCCTGCACGAACAACTGTCGCCCCATGAACACGATGAACTCGCCGCTGCGGTGAAACTGCTGGAGCGTCTCGCCGATTTTTGACCGACCTGCCACACGAGGTGCCTGACCATGCAATGGCTTGACCTGCTGTCCTACTTTTTTGGTGGCGCGTTCCTGGCGAATGCGGTGCCGCATTGCGTCAGTGGCGTGAGGGGCGAAGCGTTCCAGACGCCCTTTGCGCGGCCTCGTGGTGAAGGCTTGTCGTCGTCGACGGTGAACGTGGTGTGGGGCTTTTTCAACCTGCTGGTCGCCTACCTGCTGCTCGGCCGCGTCAGTGAGTTCGACCTCAAGCCCACCAGCCATCTGCTCGCGCTCGGGCTTGGCGCGCTGTTGATGAGCCTGTTCATGGCGCGGCACTTTGGCCGTTTCCACGGTGGCAACACGTCGCAGCCATCATGAGTGCTCTTGGCACCTTCCGTTCCCTGCGCAGCGCCAACTACCGCATCTGGGCCGCTGGCGCGCTGGTGTCGAATATCGGCACCTGGATGCAGCGCACCGCCCAGGACTGGCTGGTCCTCACCCAACTGACGCCGCACAACGCGTCGGCCGTGGGCATCGTCATGGCGCTGCAGTTCGGCCCGCAACTGCTGTTGCTGCCCTGGACCGGCTTTGCCGCCGACCACTTTGACCAGCGCAAAATGCTGATCGTGACCCAGGCGGTCATGGGCCTGCTGGCACTGACCCTGGGCGTGCTGACCGTCACCGGCCTGGTGCAGTTGTGGCAGGTGTATGTGTTCGCGTTTTTGTCCGGCTGCGCGTCGGCGTTCGATGCGCCGGTGCGGCAGATCTTCGTCGCCGAACTGGTGGCCGAGAAGGACTTGTCCAACGCCATCGCGCTCAACTCCACCTCGTTCAACATGGCGCGCATGATCGGCCCGGCCGTGGCCGGTGTGACGATTGCATCAGTGGGCACCGGTTGGGCGTTCCTGCTCAATGGTTCGAGTTTCTTTGCCGTGCTGGTGTCGCTGTTCTTCCTGCGGGTCTCGGACCCAAGCACCAAGGTGCGGGCACTGCGCACCAAGGGCAGCCTCACCGAAGGCATCCGCTATGTGTGGGCACGGCCGGACCTGAAGGCGATTCTGCTGATGCTGTTTCTGATCGGCACCTTCGGCATGAACTTCCCGATCTTCATCTCGACCATGGCCGTCAGCGTGTTCCACGCCGATGCACGCGGCTACGGCCTGCTGACCTCGACCCTGGCCATCGGCACCATCGCCGGCGCCCTGCTCGCTGCGGGCCGCGAGCGGCCGCAATTCAAATCACTGCTCAGTGGCGCGGCCGTATTCGGGGTCGGCTGCATCCTGGCGGCCCTGGCGCCCAACTACTGGACCTTCGCAATTGCGCTGGTGATCATCGGCGTCGGCGCGATGACCTTCAGCAACACCACCAACAGCCTGATGCAACTGACCACCGAACCGCACATGCGCGGCCGGGTGATCGCCCTGCGGGTCGCCGTCGCCCTGGGCGGCACCCCCATCGGCGCGCCCATCGTCGGCTGGGTCGCCGACCACCTGGGCCCGCGCTGGGCGCTGGTCGTCGGCGCCGTCTCAGGTATCCTGGCCGTCGGCGTAGCCCTCTACACCCTCAAACACCACCTGGACCCTGTAGTGAGCGGGCTTGCCCCGCGCCGCGGTACACCCGATCCACCCGATCCACCCGATACCCCCCAATGATCAAGCTCGCCCCGCGCCGCGTTGTACCTGACACACCGCCGCGCGGGGCAAGCCCGCTCACTGCAATTATTTTTTGGTGAAAATACGTTGGCCAAAGACATCGAGAACCCGTGCATTTCCATCTGCCAACTCAGCGGCGACCTCTGCCTCAGCTGTGGGCGCAGCAAGGACGACATCCGCAAATGGAAACGCATGAAACGCCCCGAGAAGATGGCCGCCGTACAACGGGCGACCCAGCGTCTGAAGGCGTTGAAAAAGTCCAAATGACGGTCAGGTGCGCCCGACCGATCCCGACACCGGAAGGTTGCCCAGCAACTTGAGCCCGGTGCTCTTCACGAAGGTCTCATAGTCCATCGGTTTTTGAATGCGCGTCTCGGCGTTGGGCAACACATAGGCCCAGGCACGTTGGCTTGACGCGTCATACACCAGCTTGAACAGGCGCGTCGGCACCCAGACCTGGTTGTCGCCGATGGTGCCGTAACCGGCATCGAACAGCGGCCCGGTGAACACATACACGTCGCCGCCGGCACGCACGGCGAACTTGCGCACGTCGGCCTCGACCTTGCTCCAGATCTTGCGGTTGTTGGTGGGGTCCTGGGGCACCATGTTCGACAGGGCAAAGGACTGAGCCATGGCATTGGCATTCGGCGCATCAGCGGCCGGGGACTGGTGGCCACGGTCCATATGCTGGGCGCGGTAGTCGCTCAACTCGGCACGCCCACCCTTGGGGATGCGCGGGTCGGCGTAGAACTGGTTGGTGCGCTCTTCGCCCTTGGCGTCTTTCAACTGCGCGGCGTTCAGGCGTTCAACCACCACCAGCGGAGTCTTGCTGGTTTGCGAGTAGAGCACGGCGAAGTGATCGGAACACAACGCCAGGGGTTTCATGCTGGCCGGCACGGTGGCGGTGTTGATGGGCGTTGCAGCGGGAAACAGGTCGGCACAGGCGTCGAACGACAGGCGTTTTTCCTGCGCAGAATACAGGTCGGGCAGGCTGCGGGCGCTGACCCCGGTGGAGAGCAAAACAAGGGCGGACAGCCCAACGGCAATTTTGCGTAGGTGCATGCATTAAATCTTCGAATAGGAATGAAGCGGCAGGCTCCGCGGTGCGGAGCCAAGTGGATGATATTGCGGGAATTATTGACAGGGCATTGTACGATTAGTGCCCGACGACTGTAGGTTTTCCTACCGCTCGCGCACCCGGCTTGAACCCATGGCTGCGCGCGCCCCAGGCAATCGCAAACGACACACCGATCAACAGCACCATCGCCCACGGAAACGATGCAACGCCCCAGGTATCCAGCAACACCCCGCCCACCACGCCGCTGCCGGCGATGGCGCTGTTCCACGCCACCACATTCAACGACAGTGCCACATCCGCGCCGTCGCCCGCCGCGTCCGCCAGGGCGGTTTGCAGCAGGGTCGCGGCACCGCCGAAGCTCAGGCCCCACACGGCGACCCCGAGGTAAATCACCTGGGGCACGTTGCCCAGCAAGCCGAACAACACACTCACCGCGGCAAAGGTCGCCAGGCTCACCAGCACGGTGTTGCGCAGCAGCGGTTCGACCAGCCTGGCGGTCAGCCAGATCCCGGCCAGCGCGGCGATACCGAACACCAGCAGCACCAGGTCGACCCGCTCCGCCAACCCTGCAGGCGCCACGAACGGCGCAATGTAGGTGTACAGAATGTTGTGCGCCAGCATCCAGCTGATCACCACCGTCAACACTGGGCGCACGCCGGGGGTAGTCAGCACCTTGCCCAGGGACAAGCGCTGGTGCGCAGCCTGTGGCGGATAGTCCGGCACCTTCACCAGCACCCACACAATGAGCATCAACGTCAGCGCCGACATCAGGCCAAACGTGGTGCGCCAACCCACCAGCCCACCCAGCCAGGTGCCCAGCGGCACGCCCAGCGACAGCGCAATCGGCGTACCGACCATCGCCAGGGCCAACGCCTTGCCCTGCTGATGGGGCGCGACCATGCGCCGGGCGTAACCGGCCAGCAGGCTCCAGGCCAATCCGGCTGCGACACCGGCAAAGAACCGCGCCACCAGGGTCACGCCGTAATGGGACGACAGCGCCGTGGTGGAGTTGAACAGCAGAAACCCGACGATGGTCAGCAGCAGCACATTGCGCCGACGCCAGCCCCGGGTGGCGATGGTCATGGGAATCACCGCCAGCACCGAGCCTAGGGCGTAGGCGGTGACCATCTGCCCGGCCATCGACGGTGAAATCGCCAGGCCGTCGCTGATCAACGGCAACAGGCCGGCCGGCAGGGTTTCGGTGACGATGCAGATGAAGCCGGTCATCGCCAGGGCAAGCAAGGCGCCGATAGGCAGGCGGTCGGACGCGGCCGATAAGGTGATTGAGGGGGTCATGGTAAGCTCCTTGGGCAGACTTAAATACTGATCGATACAAATGTTGCAGGCGCACACGACGCGTTGTCAACGACTTATGTATCGACTAGTATTTATCTCGTTTTCCACCGGAGATCGGTAATGGCAACCATGGGCCGCCCCCGCAATTTCGACCGTGACCAGGCTGTGGACCAGGCTTTGCACCTGTTCTGGCAGCACGGTTATGACGCCACCTCCCTCGCCCAGCTCAAGGCCGGCCTGGGTGGCGGCATCTCCGCGCCGAGCTTTTACGCGGCGTTCGGCTCCAAGGAGGCGCTGTTCGATGAGTGCGTGCAGCGCTACCTGGCGACCTACGCCCAGGTCACCGAATGCCTGTGGGACGAAACCCTGCCACCCCGCCAGGCCGTCGAAACCGCCTTGCGCCAGTCGGCCCGCATGCAGTGTGAAGATGGGCACCCAAAAGGCTGCATGGTGGCCTTGGGCGTGATGAGCGCCCCGAGCCCGGAGAATGCGCGGGTAGCCGACGCGTTGACCCAATCACGGGCACGAACCCGGGCGGGCATCGTGGCGTGCATTGAACGGGCGGTGAACGCGGGGCAGTTGCCGGACACGCTCAACGTGGCAGCGATGGCGACGGTGTTTGACAGCTTTTTGCAGGGCGTTTCGATTTTGGCGCGGGATAACGTGCCGCACGCAACCATCAACGCGGCGATCAGCCAGCTCCTGCTGACATGGGACATTGCCGCCTCTACGGCGCCGCCCACTCGTCACGACACGCCATCAGGAAATCCACAAACGCCCGCACCCGATGGGGCACAAAGCGCCCATGGGGATACAGCAAGGTAAACGGTCGCGAGCGGCCGCCGAAGGGTTTCAACACTTCCACCAGGCTGCCGTCGGCCAGCTCTTGCTCGACGATGAACTTGTAGGTCTGAAACAACCCGGCGCCGTGCTTGGCCAGGGTCACCCCGCCCAGCACATCGTCGGAGCAACTGTAGCCCGCCTCCCCCGCGTACTCTCGATCCTTGCCGTCCACCTGGAACAGCCACGGAATGCGTCGGCCGTTGCTCGGCAGTTCGTACTGGATGCACTCGAACCCAGGCAGGTCGTCCAGCCTCTGCGGCACACCGGCGCGTTGCAAGTAGGACGGCGCGGCGACCACCACCAGTTCGGCGTCTTCCAGCAGGCGTGCGATCAGCGAAGAATCCGGCTGGGCCCGCACACGCACGGCCAAGTCGTAGCCTTCGGCGACGAAGTCGATGTTGCGGTTGCTGATGTGGATATCCACGGTGACTTGCGGGTACAGCGCGCGGAATTTCGGCAGTAATGGCAGCAAACGGTGGTGCGCATAAGTGGTTGGAATGCTGATGCGCAACAGGCCGGACGGTACGGACTGCGCGCCCATCACTTCCTGTTGCGCTTCCACCAGTTGGCCCAACGCCTGGCGACATTGTTCGAAGAACGTGCGGCCGCTGTCGGTCAGGCGGATGCTGCGGGTGGTGCGCACAAACAGGCGCGAGCCCAGGCGCTCTTCCAAGCGCGAGACACTGCGGCTCACGGCCGCCGGCGTCACGCCCGCCACCTGCGCGGCGGCGGTGAAACTGCTGGCTTCGGCGGCGAGGCAGAACAGTTCGATGCTGCCCAGCTGCAAGTCTTCGAAATGGCGCTTCATGATTGATTACACCGGGTATCGTCTTGAAGGTCAGATAGGCTGTTTATCAGCCTTGGTCGCACAAATACAGCGGCCCTGACGTAAGCCAGCCAGACACCGTTTATTTCGTTACACACGAACACACTTTTTTCACCCTCTCCAAACAGACGACACAGGTTGTCGCTACCGCATCGGAGGATGCCCTCAACGAACCAGGAGGTGTATCCATGAAAGCTTTTACCTGCTTTGCCATCGGTGTTGTTGTCGGCGTGGCCTTGATGAAAAACAACCAGGCCTTCGACGAATTACAGAAAGAATTAGACCGGGAAAAACGCCGTAACACGCCCCCTGACAGCGTGTAGCCACACACAATGATGGCACAACGCCCTTGGCGATCCCGAGAGTTAGTGTTAAAAGGCCATCAACGGAATTGCTTGCAGGTTCAGCATCACCTGCAGCTCATCAAGGTCGATTCGAGCACTGTTACCCCCATGTCAGATCCCAAAGACCGGTTGTTCAGGCACCTGGCCCTGCTGCGCCTGATTCCTCGTGAACCGCGCAGCATTTCCACCGCCGAGTTGCTAAAGAAGCTCAAGGACGAAAAGTTTGACCTCGACTTGCGTACTCTGCAGCGTGACTTAATCGGCCGCCTCAGCCTTGACTTCCCGTTGCTCTGCGATGAAAGCCAGCGCCCTTATCGCTGGAGCTTCCCCAAGGACACCCCGCAATTCAATTTGCCGTCCCTCGACACGCCCACGGCATTGGCGTTTGCCTTGGCCGAAAGCCATTTGGATAAACTGCTGCCGCCCAGTGTGTTGGAGCTTCTGGCGCCGCACTTTGAATTGGCACAGCGCCAACTCCAGGGTTTGCAACACAATACCCTGGCACATTGGGCAAAACGCGTGCGCGCCCTCCCCAATGGCAAGGCATTGCAACCAGCGCCAGTCAATGAGGCGGTGTGGGCCGATGTCGCTATCGCTCTGCTCGAAGCGCGACAGCTGGAAATCGTCTACCAGAGCCGAAGCAAAGGCGACCTCAAGACCCTGCGCATTCACCCAGCAGGCATGGTGTCACGCCACTCGGTGAGTTACCTGCTGGGAACCGTTGAGGGCTACAACGATGTGCGCCAGTTTGCGTTGCACCGCATCCAGCAAGCTACCTGCCTTGATGATCCCGCCACAGAGCACGCGGGCTTCGAAATCGATCATTACCTGCAGGGTGGTGGCTTCAACAGCGCCGGTCCAGTCACTCACCACACGCTGGTTGCCGACGTGGCGCCATCGATCGCCTGGCTGTTGAGGGAAACGCCGCTGAGCGCCAATCAAACCCTCACCCACCTGCCCGGCAGCGATTGGCAACGCCTGCACGCCCAAGTCCCCGATGACCAGGAAACCTTTTGGTGGGTGTTTGGCCTTGGCGAAAGTATTCACCTGCATCAACCCGACTGCTGGACGCGGGCCATTACCGCGAAACTGAGCAAAATGTCCGCGATGTACTCCCCTGACCGTGCCCAACAGGAAGTTCAATGAAACCCTACGACCCTAACACTCGCCAGGATCAAACCCAGGCAGATATCGCCCAGACCGCCAGCGCACTGGCCACCCACGAAGTGATCAACCGCTTTGGCAGCGCCAATGCGGAGTACATCAAGGGTTTTACGGGTGTCGACAACGAAGTCGGAGTGACCTTGAGCAAGGGCCTCAAGGGCATCAGCACCGAAGGTACGGGGATCAAACAACGTGCCGGCTGGGCGGGCGAAGTGGCCAGCACTAGCCGAGACAACGCCGAAGCGATCATCAGCAAGTCAAGTGAGCGCACGATTCGCAGCGACGACCTGAAGCAATACGGCATCCAGACTGATAGCAAATACCGCGAGGCGGTCGACCGCGTGCGAGTGGATGCCAAGGGCGACATCATCTATGAAGCCCAGACCAAGCTGGAAGCCAATGGCAATCGTGTGGCGAATCAAGTCAGTCACGAAGAACACAAGTACCACAAGTACTTCGGCAAAAAACTCGAACTACCCAGCGAGCAAGTGGACGACGCACGCACCTATTGCCGCAACCGAGCGAACGGCTTGCGCCGTCGCGCTGACAAGCTGGAACTGAACGGAAACAAAGATCTCGCCGAGCAATTTCGCGAACGGGCCAATAAATTCGATCAGTTGGAACGCGAAGACATTGTCGACTTGGGCATCACCACCGAGCAGGCCGTCGATTACGTCAAGAACCCCACGGGTGAAACCCTCAAGGACATCGGCCGTACCAGCCACCGGGCCGGCATTGAAGGCGCGAAGATCGGTGCGATTGTCGGTGGTTCGATTTCACTGCTGACCAACCTGTTTGACGTCGCCCTGGAGAAAAAACAACTGGGTGAAGCAGCCCAGGACCTAGCTATCGATACAGCCCAAGCGGCTGCACTCGGCTACACCACCGCGTTTGTCGGCGCAGCAATCAAGGGTGGTTTGCAGCAATCGGGTAGCCAGACACTGCGCACACTGTCAAAGACCAATGCGCCAGCAATGATCGTCGATATCTGCCTGTCCCTTGGCGGCTCGATCAAGCGCTACGTCAACGACGAAATCAGCGAGGCGCAATTGCTGCATGAAGTCGGCGAAAAAGGGGCTGGCATGCTCTCCAGCGGCATGATGGCAGCGCTGGGGCAAGTAGCGATCCCGATCCCGTTCGTAGGTGCCGCAATTGGAGGAATGATCGGCTACACCTTGTCGTCGATGTTCTACCAAGTTGCCTTGGAAGCAGCCGACGGCGTGGAACGCTCCCGCGCTTACCTGACGCGCGTGCAAGCCATCGAAGCCGCCGCACGCCTGAGTATTGCTGAAGAGCAGTTGCGCCTCGACACCTTCATGCGTCGAGAACTGCCTCAACTGGAACACGCCACCCATCAGTTGTTCAGCACTGCAGGCATTGCCAGCAACGACATCGACACGATGGCGGCTGCCATCAACCAATACGCCGGGTTATTGGGCCAGCAATTGCAGTTCCAGAACATTGCCGAGTTTGACGCGTTCATGGATTCCGACAGCCCACTGACCCTGTAATCACCTCCCTGCTTGAAAAAGGATGCCCCACTGATGTTGATCAAACTGTTGTCCGATGCGGACAAACATCACCTGCTGGACTTGGCGAAGCTACTGGCGATTGCTGACAAACCCCTGCTGTGGGACGGCAAGCGTGCCGATGAACTGACCTCTGGCACCAACCTCGATGCCTTGACGATTCAAGAAGGCGAACAGGAAAGCGAGGTGATTGCCGACCTTGAACAATCCATTGGCAAGCGCCCGAAACTGGCGGAGTTCATGGAGTTCTTCGGTGACGAAATCAATGTAAAAGCGCGCTTGATCGCAACACTCAAGAAGTACCCGGTGCCCAAGGCCGGCAACCCCGAAACCCGCGTGCAAGCAGCGACCACCGTGCTCAAGGAAATCATCAAGGGCAAGTCGTTCGAGCTGCCATCGGCGGCCAAGGTGATCTTGTTCGAATTGTTGCTGGTGTCACTGCGCGACGGCCATATTTCCAGTATCGAGTGGGCGCTGCTCAAGGAATACCAACAACACCACCGTTTGGAAGACTTCATTTTTGACGACCTGCTTGAGCGTGCCGAAACGTTGAACCGGGAAGTCAGCAAAACTATTTCGATCATCCTCGAGTAAGGAAACAGAGCATGCCAATTCCCCTGATCATTGGTGCAGTTGCCGCCGCAGCCGGTATCTACGGTGCTGCTAAAGGCGTCAGTGGTGCGATTGACCACAGCAACGCCAAAGACCTCAACAACGACGCACGCAATATAGTGAATACCGCCAACCTGAAGGTTGAAGCACAACGCAAGAAAACCAACACCACCCTGGAAGATTATGGCCAGCGTAAATTGCGCGCGTTCAACGGAGTGGTCGCGGAGTTTATCGAGACCTTCGAGCGCCTGAAGAACGTCGAGTTGTCGCAAAGCCCCGAGCTGGACAAGCTCAACGCTGGAAACTTCACCGGTCAGACGCTGACCGGTCTGCGCCAGGATTACCAAGCACTCAAGGACGCCGGCCTAGGTCTCGGCGCAGGCATGGGTGGTGGCGCAGCATTGGCCTTCGGCGCCTATAACGGCACTATGCTGCTAGCCACCGCCAGTACTGGCACTGCCATTTCGTCACTGGGCGGCGTGGCAGCCACCAACGCTACCCTGGCCTGGCTGGGCGGTGGCTCATTAGCGGCGGGCGGCTACGGCATGGCGGGCGGCATGATGGTGCTGGGCGGTATCGTCGCAGGCCCGGCCTTGGCAATCTTTGGTCACGTCTTGGGTAACAAGGGTGAAGAGGCCCTGAACAATGCACGCAGCAATATGGAACAAGCGAACACGTTGCGTGACCAAGCCGACCTGATGGCCAGCAAGCTCACGGCCATCGAAAAAGTCACGGTCCTGGCCAACAACACCTTTTCCAAGATCAGTTCGCAACTACGACGAAGCGTCAGTGAACTGAAAAAGGTCATCGAGCAAGAAGGCGTGGATTACCGTACGTTCTCCAAAGAGAACAAGGAAGTGGTGTTTGCCTCGGTTAAGTTCGCCCAACTGATCAAGGCAATGATCGACACTGCCATCCTCGACAAGGACGGTAGCCTGGTATTAGCCACCAAGAAGCGCATCGAAGATGTGGCCGCAGTGGCCAGCGGACAAAAAGCCAGCCTGGACACACCCACCGCCTAAGCAACGCTGCGCCTGCACACAACGTGCGGGCGCTTTGCTTCCTGCACAAGGTCTTGATACCCATGGATACCTTTCCTTGTACTCAGTGCGGCTTGTGCTGTCAGCACGTCAACCTTGCACCTGAAACACAATTTCTAGACCGTGGCGACGGCACCTGCTGGCACTACGAAGCCGCGAGCAAAGGTTGCAGCATCTACCACGAACGCCCTGCAATCTGCCGTGTGGACCTGCAGTTTTCCGAACGCTACTGCGAGCATTACAGCTGGGATCAGTACGTACGGTTGAACCTTGAGGTATGCAGGATTCTGCAGACAAAGGCGGATCTCATCCCGACTCATACCGTGCAATAACCAGAAGAAACATGAGGTCCATTGCCGGTGCCTTTCTCAGCCGTTTGTTCATGACGCGAACGTGCGTATCAAAAGCCGATGACCACAAGGTCAAGCTCACGACTGAAAAGATCATCGCCTTGTACTAGGGGTGTTGTAGTGAGCGGGCTTGACCCGCGCGGCGGTGTGTCAGGTACCTCATGTGTATCTGACGCACCGCGGCGCGGGGTAAACCCGCTCACTACAGCCGTCGATAGGGCGGCGCTTAGGGCGTGGGGGTCACCGTTGAATAGCACGCCCAGTGGATTGCAGCTTTCCAGGTGCCGATACAGGGCACTGCGTTCGGCATAACTCCCCGCCATCCGTACCGCCGCGTCCACGTAGTCTTCATGGGTAGGCGCAATGCTCCACAGCGGCAACCCCACGCGGCGAAACAGGCCTTCGTCGATATGTTCGAATACCTGCGGCCCGGTCTTGCACACGCCCGGCAGGCCGACGGTGAAGGCGTCGATGATGCCGTTGGTGTTGCCGAACGGGAACGGGCTGAGGAACATATCGCAGCCATTGAGCGTGGCCATGTAGTCGGCGTAGGGCTGGTGCGGGTACACCGTGGCGTCGCCGACGTAGCGCTCGATCAACCGCACCAGTTGCGGGAACAACAAGCCCTGGGCCTGCCCCACCAGAAAGTGAAAACGCACGCGCTTGCCGCTGCTGTGCAAGGTGCGCACGGCAATCGCCTGGCAGGCGCGCAGGAAGGTCGGGTTGAGTTTCATGGTGGTGGCGGCGACGGCGATGTTGACCCAGGGCGTGTCTTCGCGCACGGCAGCCGGCAGGTCGACCGCAATGGCGGAGGGCCGATAGGGTTGCCCATTGGCGGGCAGTTGCAGCAGGCGCTCGGTGAAACACGCCGGGTCGCCGACAAAATCCGCTTCGACGCTGATGCGGTCGATGTGCCGTGACGCGGTCGTCGCGGGATGCCCCAGCGCCGCCACCTGCAACGGCGCAAAGCGCAGGTTGCTGGCAAACATCGTGATCTGGAACATGCCGACGCTGGGCATGTAGAACACGTCGGGCTGGCGCACGGTAGCGAGGTTGGTGAGTTGCCGCAGGCAGGCAAACAGGTCGTCGGGCTCGCGCAATTCGATGAATTCGTCGAACACGGCGCGACCCAGAGCATCCACATTGGCCGCGTACCCCACCGCCACCACGTGAAAATCCCGCCGCGCCGCTTCCAGCGTCAACGAGTGGGTGCGATAGATCGAATGCCCACCGGAGAACCATTCCAGCAACACCAGCATCAACGGTTTTTCACGCGTCGGCGCAACGCCCGTAGGCACACTGTGAATGCCCACGCTGTCGAGCTTGCGTTCGATCAGCGTGTTGATCGAGGCCTTGATGCGGTGGCGTTGCGGCAAGTCGGCGTAACTGCAATGCATGTACACGTCGTGCAGCACGTTCAGCGGCAGCGTATCCAGGCTATCCAGCTGCTCCAGGCGCCCGGGCAACCAGGCCAGCAGCGCTTCACGCTTGGAGTGCGCAGCCGGCGTGCCGAGAAAACGCGGCGACATCAGCGCCATGAACAGCGCCGCCGCCAGGGTCGGGTTCTGTGCCCACAGCAGTTCCACATCCAGCGGCAGTTGGGATTCCGGTGAATACAGCAGGCAGAACTTCACTAGGTCCTGTTCGGCGATGCGGTAGCCGTCGCCCCCAGGTCCGAGCAAATTCAGTGAGCGCAGGATGTGGTCGGCGTTGATAAAGGCGCTGGCGGCAAACAACGAGGACAGCCAGCGTTGCAGGTTGATCAATTGGCCGAACCCACCCGGGCTGATGCTGAACCCCGGGTCGGAGAACAACGCGGTAATCGCGCAAGTCAGCCGCGTGAGCACATGGCTTTCCAGCTCCCCGGGCGTGAGCGCGGGCGACACGCTGAGGGAAAACTGCTCCGACAGCTTGCCGTAGTTGCGGTCGATCAATTGCAGCAGGCGCACCAGTTCACGGGCGCCGCCCTCGTGGTCGCGGCTGTAGCACAGGTACTCGAAGGCTTCGAGGGAAAACACCGGTTCGCTCATGGCGCAGTGCCCTGGGCCACGTCGATGTTCACCTGGTCCGCAGCGCTGCCCAGCGGTGTGAGGTGGTAGTCACCGGTCAGCGGTTGGCGCCAGGTGTCACCGACCATCTGGCTCTGGTGATACTGGCGCGTCGGCTCGGAGGTGGTGTCCAGCAGGCTGTTGTGGATCAGCCCGCCACGGCTGATCAGCACCGCGCCACTGCCGGTGGCCAGGATCGAGGAGGTGCCGTTGCCCTGGTTGAGGTAATTGCCCGACGGCGTGTCGAGGTCCAGGCGCAGGGTGCCGTCCACCACTTGCAAGGTGTTGGTGCCGTTGTCGAAGCTCAACGCCGCGCCACTGGCACTGCGCGCAGTGACGGTGAGGTCGCCGCTGCCACCGGTCATCACGTTGTTAAAGCCCCGGGCGTTGGTGGCCGTGAATTGCAGCCCCGGCCCCGAGCCCAGCGCCGTGCCTTGCAGGCGGATATCGCCGCTGCCCGACAGGATATTCACCCCATTGCCCGCCCCCGACGCCCCGCTGCGAATACTCAAGCCCGGCGCAGCAGACGCCGCGCCGGCCGTCCCGCTCAGCGACAGGTTGCCGTCCAGGGTGGTCAGGTTGATCACCGACGCGGTGCCGGTGGAGTTGACCACCGTGCCGGAGTCGCCGGCGCTGCGGCCATCAACCACAATATCGCCCCCCGCCCCCGCGCTCAGCGTCACCGCGCCGGTGGTGGAGGCCGCCAGGAATACGCCACGGCCCGATGCCGCAGCGCCCTGGACCGTCAAGGTGCCGCTGCCCACACTCAGGGTTTGAGCCGACGACGCCGCCGTCGAACACATCAGCACACCGCTGCCCGACACCGCGCTGCCACGCAGGGTGACATTGCCACTGCCGGTGGCCGCGATGGTGTTGCTGGTGCTGAAGATCCGCGTGCCGTTGCCGCTGCCCAGGTTGGTGCTGTCCACCGTGATGGAGCCCACACCCGAGGTCACGATATTGCTGCCACCGGTCAGCACGAAGGCATCGCCGCTGCCCGTGCTGCTGGCCTGCACGGCGGTAATACTGATGTTGCCGCCACCGGCGTCCAGGGTGCTGCGGCTGATGTTGATCGCCGTCGCGGTGGAGCCGGCGGCCAGGCTGGCGGACGTGGCGCCGCGCAAGGTGATGTCACCGCCGCTGGTGCTGATGCGCGTGCCGTTGGTCAACGAAATGCCCACGCCATTGCTGACGTTGGTGCTGGCCCAGGAGGTCGCCGGGTCGACCGCGCCGCTGATGGTGAGGTTGCCGCCGTTGGTGCTGATGCTCGCGTTGCTCAGGGCCACCGAGCCGTTGCCGCTGTTGTTGAAGTTGGAGACCAGCGACACGTTGAGGGTCTTGCCGGTGCCATTGCTGATGCTGGTGTTGGTCATCACGATATTGCGGTGCGCCTGCAGGGTCAGGGTCGCGTTGCCCACGCCCTTGACGTTGTCCAGCACGTTGATGTCCCCGGACGTGCCCGCCCCGGAAGAGGTGGTCACCAGGATGTTCGCGCCTTCCGACAACGAGGCATTCAGGGTTGCTGAACTGAGGTTGGAGCTGGCCCCCGCATTCGGCGTAAAGGGTGTGCTGCTGGACGTGCCAGTGCTGGCGGTGCGGGTGATGTTGATGTTGAACGGGTCAATCAGCCATGTGCCGCCCTGCCCCGACACCGCGCTGAGGTCAACCACGCCCATCACATCCAGCGCATGCCCGGAGGTTTCCACCAACCCGCCACGCCCCTGGCTGCCGGCGCCGCGCACGCTGATGCCGCCATAAAATTGAGTGTTGTCCTTGGACCAGAGGATCACTTTGCCGCCGTCTCCCTGGCTCAACGCATTGGCGCTGATGCGCGCATCGCTGCCCATGAAGGTGCTGTCGGCCTGGTGCAGGTTGCCGCTGCCCTGGTAATCGCCGCCCATCAACACCGTGCCGCCGCCGATGTCGCCATCGGCGTCGATGCGGCCGCTGTCGAACAGGCCCACGTACTGGCCGGTCATGGTCACGTTGCCGCCGCGCTCGCCGGCGTTCTTGCCCGACACATCAAGCACGCCGCTGTTGACCACCACCCCGCTGTCACCGCCATCGAGAATGATGCGGCCGTTACGCTGTTGCAGGCTGCGGGCTTCGATCACGCCTTCGTTGTTCACCACATTGCTGAGCATCGCCTGGGAGTCGCGGGCGGTCATGGCCACGGCACCGCCGTTGGCACTGAGCAGCCCGCGGTTGATCACACTGGCGCCGATCGCCGGGTCGTTGACCTCGACGTTGATCAGGCCGTCACCGGTAAAATCCAGGGTGATTTTTTCCCCACCGCCCAACACCACCGAACCGAGCTTGGCGACCACCGTGCCTTCGTTGCGCACCTGGCTGCCCAGCAGCGCGACGCTGCCGCCATCCCGCGCACTGATCGTGCCCTGGTTGATCACCGCGCCACCGCTGGGCCCGGAAAACACGTATTTGCCGGCCATGAAATCGCTGTTGGAAATGTTCAGCGAACTGGCCACCAGCCCACCCACGTCCACCATCGACCCCGCGCCGAACAGCACGCCCTGGGGGTTGATCAGGAACACCTGGCCATTGGCATTCAGGTGCCCAAGGATCTGCGAACCGTCGCTGCCGGTGACCCGGTTGAGCGCCACCGAAGACGCCCCCGGCTGCAGGAAATTCACCTGGGCGGCACTGCCGATATTGAACGTGTCCCAGGTGGTGATCAGGCGGTCGCTGCCCTGGTGCACGGTCATCACATTGCCGCTGCTGCTGATGGTGCCGCTGCCGGCGACCACCTGGCCGTTGGTGGGCAACGCGTTGCTGTCCAGGGCCAGCGCGGGCAGCGGCGTCAGGCTGTAGAGCGCGCAGAGCACGGCGAAACTCAGGGGTTTGAGAACAGGCAGCGCGGTTTGGAATTGTTGTGTGCTCACAGCCTTCTCCTCAGAACGAATAGTTGATGCCAGTGCCGACGGCGCTGATGGTAGTGCCCGCGCCGGGTGAGTAGCCGCTGGCCGCCGTGACGCCGGTGAGGGCGAAGTTGTAGTTGGCCAGGGAGTTGTTCTTCAGCAGCACGTACTGGGTGAACAGGTCGATGCGCTTAGTCAGCTTGTAGTTGGCGCCGATGGCGTACTGGGTGGCGCCCATGCCGTGGGTGTCGCATTCCACCGGGGTGGCGCGGATCATCTCGCACTTGCCGGGCAAGGCCTTGCCGTAGCTGGCCTTCAACGTCCAGGGGCCGATCTTGTGGGACGCGCCCACCAGGTAGGCCCGGCGGCGGTACTTGGAGAGGTCGCTGGTGGTGGTGCTGGTGTTGATCACACCGTCTTCGGAATAGGACAGGTCATCGGCGATCAGCGACAGCTTGGTCGCGCCAAAGTCGTAGGCCAAGCCGTAGCGGAAGCTGAAATCATCCGACGAGGTGCCATCGGTGACGTGGGTGCTGCTGCCCAGCCCGCGCGCGTTGCGGCCCAGGTCGGCAATGCCGAAATAATTGATGTGCCGCTCGGTGGCGAACACCGCCGTGAAGCCGCCGTTGTTGTAGGTCAGGCTGCTGCCGTAGACATAGCCCTTGTCCACATCACTGGCGGCGCTCATGCCGTTGTTCGAATACGCCAGTTTGAGTTGCAGGCCGTTCCACTCCGGGGTCCAGTATTCCACCACACCGGCCTGGCGGCGGTTGAACGCCGCGTCGCCATTTACCGCCGTGTCGTTGTAGCTCTGCGGGCCGTTGACGTTGGTCGACAGGCCAGCGCTGAAGCCCGGCGAGCCGATGATGTTGAAGTACGCCGCACTGGTCTTGCCGTTGAACGGATCCAGGGTGGTGGTGGACTCCTTCATCGGCATGTCCCACACGCCATACAGCAACGTGCCGTAGTCGGTGTTATTGAACGCCGCACCGGTGTTGCGCAGCTTGGTGCTCGGCGATGCCGAAGGGTTCACCGACTTGTCGTTGCTCGCGGTGTAGTTCATCGAGATGCCGTATTCCAGCTGCCACAGCAGCTTCCAGTCGTCGCTGAGGCCATAGCCGCCGTGTACACCGAGGGCGGACACGTTGTCGCGGGCGCGCCAGAAGCTCGCCATGTTGCGCCCGTTCGGCGTGGCCAGGCGGCTCTGGTCAGCCGGTGCTGCCGGGGTGGAGCCATGGCGGTCGACGTATTCAGGAACGATGCCGAAGTTGCCGTAGATGACGGTGTCGGTCTCGGCCACTTCGAAGTCTTCACCCTTGGAGCCGATGTCGCTGGCCAGCCCGGCGAACGCCTGGGGCGAACCGGAAATCGAGAACCACAGGCGCTTGGCCGCACGGTCGTCGCTGGTGGGGTCGGTACCCGGGGAGAACGCCAGGCTGGTGTTCATCACCAGGTCGCGGTGATAGAGGTTCAGACCCACGCCGTAGCCGTAGCGCGTGAGGGTGTTTTCGCTGGCGTCCCACGGGTTCTTGTTGACCGTGACCTTGCCCGCATCGGCAAACAACGTGCCCTCGGCGATGGCGCCGTTGAAGCGCCCGAGGTATTTGCGCAGCTCCAGGCGGCCGAGCACGCCTTCATCGCCGGCCACTTCACCGACGGGGTAGGCGCGTACACCGTTGGGCCCGCCGAGGCTGAGTTTTTCCGAGGAGTCGAGGTTCTTGTCGGCCCACTGCCCGGTCACCGAGCCAAACAGCGAGTAGCCATTGCCCAGGTATTGCAGGCGGCTGAAGCTCAGGTTGGCTTTCTTGTAGTGCCCGGCGGCGTTGGCGGTGAGCGCATCCAACGCGGCGTCGGCCGGCGTTTTTTTATCCAGGTCGCCAATGCCGTAGGCCAGGCTCCAGGTGTTGCTGCCCTGCCAGTCATCGCGCCAGTTGCCGTACAGCGTGGCGCTGCGAAACACCGCCGACTTGTTCACGGTAAAACCACCGGCGGAGTCTTCGAAACGCCGGTGATCTTCGGCCAGGTTGAAGCTAATGTTGCTGTCACGCGAACGCAGCAGCGAGCTGTTGATAAACACCGAAGACACCTGCGCGGTGCCGTCGGCATCCAGGCCCTTGAGGTTCTTGCCGATGCTGTATTCCAGCTCGGCATAGTTGGCGCCCACCGAGATCCCGGTGGCGCCCAGCGGTTGCTGGTAACCGATGCCCTTGATGTCCAGGCCTTCAAAGGAGTTCTGCGAAGTGGCGGTAAAACTGTCGCCAAGGCCCAGCGCATCATTGAGGCTGACGCTTGAAGTCAGGCGATTGCTGCCGGTGTAGTAGTTGCCATAGTTGTCGATGGCGGCGCGGGCGGTCCAGGCGGTCATCTCGCTGAGCTTGAGCACGATGTCGGCGGCGCCGGGCTGCTGCGACGGCCGCAGGATCGCGTGCACGGCCACGCCGGTGATGTCCGACAGGCGCAGCAACACGCGCTCCAGGTCCTGCTCACGGATGATGGTGCCGGAGGGCAGCGCGTTGACGAACTGCTGCTGCACTTCGGGGCGCAGGCGCACATTGGCGTCCGGCAATGCGCTGACCTGGCCGATCACGCCCTCGGAAACACCGAGGGTCACCTGGCCATTTTGAATGTCCTGGGCCGGCAGGTAGGCCCGCGCCACCAGGTAACCCCGCGCCCGGTACAGCGCCGTGACCTGCGCGGCGGCGTCACGCAGGCCATCCAGGCTCAGGGTCTTGCCGGCGTAGGGCAGCAGCACCGGCTGCAACTGGGCATCACTGAGTTCGCGGTTGCCTTTCACCACGAAGCGCTTGACCTGCACCTGCACGCTTGAATTGCCCACCTTGGGCGCTGGCGTGTCGTCCTGGCTTTCGATGCGCACGCTGCCAGGAGTAGCCGGCTGGGCATTGTCGGTGGGGCGCAGCACCGAGCGGCTGTTATCGAACAGGGTGCCGGACGAGGGCAGCGTGTCGGCCTGGGCCTGGGCAGCGATCAGGGCGGCGGCCAGCAGCGACAATGCGCCAGGCCCCCAGGCGCGCGGCGCCCGGGCAGTGGGGAGAGTTGGGCTCATACAGTTCTCTTATTGTTTTTATCGAGACGCAGCGTTGGGCAAACAGCGTGAAACTCAGGGAAACAGCATTCGCGCCACCGCCTTGTCACCCAGGAGGCGCGCCGCGTTGTGGCCGATACCGGGAATCGTGTGCTGGGGATGGCGCAAAGGAATCTGCCATTGGCTCGACAGGAACTGCTCGTAGCTGACGAAATTCAGTTGCCGGTCGAGCCGGGTATCGCCCTGGTAGTTGGCCCCGCAGGAGCTGTCGAGCACGCGGCTGGTGGGGTTGTTGTCCTGGGCACCGACCAGGTAGGTGATGTCGCGCGCGGCATAGCGGGCAAACACTTGGCGGTTCGTCAGGTGCTGGTTCTGCAGGTAGGCGGGTGCATTGTCGAGGCCATAGCGATAACGGCTGTAGCTGGGGCACATGATGCTCACCACCGGCTTGAACACGCCGTCCTGCAAGCGGTTTTCGTCGAAGTACACGTAGCTCGACGGGCTGGCGACCACGTAGCGGATCGTCAGGCCGTGGGCCTTGAGGCTGGCGTCGAGGTCATTCATCACCGCGTAGCGTTGCATCAGCTGCGCACCGGCCGAATGGCTGACCATCACAATTTCCTTGAGCGCCGGGTAACGCTGGCGATCGGACAGGTAGCCGACCACATCGTCGAGCACCTGGAACGCCGGAATGCCCTTGCGCCCGAATTGCGATTCGATGCCGTGCATCCACTTGTCGCGGGGCCACAGCGGCATGTCATTGCTTACACCGGCGTCGGTGGGGGTGAGGAAATTCGGCGCCAGCAACAAGGTGGTGGTGCTCGGCAGACGGGCGTTGCCCAGCAGCTTGCGACCGGTGTTGAAGTACTGGTCGGCGTCGCGTTGCACGCCGTGCAAAATCACCACCGCACGCTCCAGGGTCTTGGGCGGGTTGTAGAGGTCGGCGTTGGCGTAGATCGGGAACGGGTAGGCGCGGTCATCGTGGCCCAGGCGCAAAACCTGGCGGGCATCGGCTTCAGGCTTGTCGACGCCCTCGCTGTGCACGTCGACCTTGGCGCAACTGCTCAGGGTGCCCATCAGGGCGAGGGAGGCCAAAACGGCGGTAAAGGGTTTCAAGGCGGTGGGCAGGCTTATGAACATGACCGGGCACTTCTCTTGTTTTTTTAAGAGCCTATCAGTGCTGTCCACCTATTAAAAATATCTAAATAACGTGGTTTGGATACTTTAAAGATATGCCAATCAAACACCCACCACACGCCCTACCCGCTCGCTGATCAGCCCCCAGGCTTCGGGGTTCAGCAGATGGGGTGGACGCTCGCCGCGCAGCAACGCCGCGATCTGCGCCGCCGATGAACGCGCCACGTTGCGCCGGCCCCCATGGGTAACGCCTGCCGTGTGAAAGGTCGCGACCACATTGGGCAGGCTCATCAACGGCGCATCCTGGGGCGGGGGTTCGCAGGCCCACACATCCAGCCCGGCGCCGCTCAAATGGCCGTTCTTGAGGGCCACGTACAACGCCGCTTCATCATGGATGCCCCCCCGGGCGGTCGAGAGGAATACCGCGCCCCGCTTCATCGCCGCAAACTGCTCGGCGCCCATCAAGTGGCGAGTGCTGGCATCCAGCGGGCAATGCAGGGACACGACATCACTGCGCCGCAACAGCTCGGCCAAGGTCACCGGTTGCGCGCCCTGGGCCTGCACCTGCTCATCGCGCAGATGGGGGTCGTAGGCCAGCACCTCGAGGCCGAAACCCCGGGCGATGGTCGCCACACGCCGGCCGATTTCCCCCAGGCCGATCAGGCCGAGGGTGCGCCCATGGATCTCCTCGCCCATCAGGTCTTCGCGGCTGAAACCCGTGGCGTGGCGCAGGGTGTTGTGGGACTCGACGATGCGCTTGACCACCGCCAGCAGCAGGCCAAAGGTGTGCTCGGCCACCGAGTGGGCATTGGCCCCCGCCTGGTTCATCACGGCGATGCCCGCACGGCTGCAGGCGGCCACATCCACCGTATCGAACCCCGCGCCGCCCGACGACACGCAGAGCAGTGCCGGGCACTGCTCGATCAACGCCTGGCCGGCAAACCAGTGCCTGGGCAACTCGTCCTTGGCGGCCGAGACATGGTACGCGTGGGCCTGGCGCAAGGCGGCCAGGGTACGTTCATCGTCCCCCTGGCGCGGCAGCACCTGCAGCGCCAGTTGGGGGTTGGCCTGGATCATTTCGTCAAAGACGGGGTTGATCCAGAAATCGAGGCGGCACACCTGCATCACTCGGTTCATCCGGGCTCCTAGGCTTGTGGGTTGGCGGCAGTTGGAGGGCGTGGCTCGACCATGGTGAGCACGATGGCGAAGGTGATCAGCGAGCTCACTCCGAGAAAACCAAACACGTAGTCCCAATTGAAATGATCGAGCAACATGCCGACCACGAACGGCGTGAAGGCACCGCCCAGGGAACCGCCGGTGTTGACGATGGACGCGGCGAACGGCACGCGCTCTTTGGTGGCCAGGCCCATGGGGTACACCAGGAACGTGGAGTAGCCGATGTTGAGCAGGATGCCCGCCAGCAGGAACACTGCCGACAACAGCAAGGGGTCGCTGGGCGCGTTGAGCAGCACCACCATCATCAGCACCGTGGCCAGCGAACCGATCAGCATCGCCGGTTTGCGCCGACGGTCGAACACCCGGTCCGAGAGCCAGCCACCCACCAGGTTGCCGATGATCGCGCCAACCCACGGCGCGGAGGCGACCATGCCCATCTTCAACACCGAGTACTGCTTGACGGTGATCAGGTAGGTGGGCACCCAGGTCATGATCGAATAGGTGATGCCCACCATCAGGAAGTAGCCCATGGCACAGGCCCACACGTTCCATGAGGCGAGGATGCTTTTGTTGTCGGCCAGCAGCGGCACCTGGCGGGTGCGGATCAGCCGGTCGAACCACACCGGGATGCGTACCATCGGCTGGACCGAGGCCGCGCCCTGGGCGTGGCTGCCCTGGATATGCTGCAACTCGCTGGCCGAACAGTGCGGGCTGTCAGCCGGGTCGTCCTTGACCAGCCACCACCACAACAGGGCCACGAAGAACCCCGGGATGGCGAAGAAAAAGAACACTTCGCGCCAGCCGTACAGGTGCACGATGTAGGCACACAGCGGCGGCACGATGGCCGGCGCCACCTTGATCGACGACATGAAGATGCCGGTGGCCAGGCCCTTTTCGCTCGGCGGAAACCAGCGGTTGATGATCGACACGATGCCGATGTTGATCGGCCCTTCCGCCGCCCCCAGCAACGCACGCGCCAGCTTGAGTTGCAGCACGCTGGAGGTGAAGCCGATGAGCAAGGTGGCCAGGGAGGTCAAAACCAGCGAACCGGTCAGCAGCTTGCGGATGCCGTAGCGGCCGAACAGGTAGCCAGCGGGGATCTGCACGATGGCGTAGGTCAGGTAGAACAGGCTCGCCAGGGCGCCGATGTCGGTGTTGCTCAGGTGGTATTCCTGTTTGATGAAGGGCACCACCACGCCGATGTTGGCACGGTCGGCACCGGCCACCATGTAGGCCAGGAAAAACAGCGCCGCCACGACCCAGCGGAAACGGCTGGTGGATTTGGAGTCAGCTTTCATTTCTTCACCGATCTTTCTTGGAGTTATGGTCGGTACGCCGTGAAGAAACCCTCACGCCAGTAGGCCGTGAGCGGGATAGTGCCGAGGAAATTTAAGTAGACATAGAGATATTCCGTGAACTAAAAACATTCCAAAACCAGATGGGATTCATCCTGTGCCTACCTTCAAACAGCTCGAAGCGCTGATTGCCGTGGTCGACCACGGCACCTTCGACGGCGCGGCCAACCGCCTGGGCCAGGTGCAGTCGGCCATTTCCCGGCAGATCCAGGAACTGGAGCACTGGCTGGGGTTCGCGCTGTTCGACCGCAGCGGCCGTGGCGCCCGGCTCACCGCGCTGGCCGCACCGGTGGTGGCCCAGGCCCGCGACGTGCTGTTGCAGCGCGACATCGTCAACAGTTGCCTGATCAGCCCGCAGGTGCTCAGCCGTCGGTTGCGCATCGGCATCACCGAACTCAGCGCCCTGACCTGGCTGCCACGGCTGATCAAGGCGGTTTCCAGCCACTACCCCAAGGTGCGCATCGAGCCGGAAGTCGACCTCAGCGTACGTCTGCATGGGTTGCTGATGGCCGGCCAGGTCGATGTGATCGTGGTGCCGGATGCGTTCAGCAGCAATGGCCTGATCAAGGTGGCACTCGATGAGGTGCGCAACAACTGGTTCTGCGCACCGGGCCTGCTCGATCACCAGCAACCCCTGACCCTGGAAGATTTGAGCCACTGCACCCTGCTCGCCCAGGGCCGGCTGTCGGGTTCCGGCCTGCTGGTAGACACCTGGCTCGCCACGCACCAGGCCAGCCCCAGCGCACACATCCCATGCAGCAGCCTGGCGGCCCTGATCGGCCTAACGGTGTCCGGCCTGGGCGTGACCTACCTGCCCGACATCACGGCCGCGCCCTATTTGCTCAATGGGCAACTGGTGAAGCTCGACGTGACGCCGCCGCTGCCCACCACGCCCTATGTAGCGCTGGCACGTGCCGACAGCTACAGCCCGTTTCACCGGCATGTGATGGAATTGCTCGGCGAGCACTGCGACCTGCAACAGGCCTATGGACGCCCGGCATGATCAACATCAAGCAGATCGAAACCTTTTACTGGACCCTCAAGCTCGGCACCCTGCAGCGCGCCGCCACGCGCCTGTTCATCACCCAGTCCGCCGCCACCAAGCGCCTGCAGGAGCTGGAAAAACAGGCTTGCCTGCCGCTGTTCGAGCCCGGCAGCCACAAGGTGCAACTGAGCCCCAAGGGCGCCGAATTGCTGGAGGCCAGCGAAGGCCTGATCGCCAGCCTGGCCCGGCTGGACGCCTTGCGCGGCGCCGCCCACCAGGTGCAGCGCGCCGTGCGCATGGGGTTGACGGAGCTGGTGACCATCACCTGGTTCACCGACTTCGTTGCGCGCACCAAGGCCGAGCTGCCGGACATCACCCTGCACCCGGACGTGGACCTGTCCGCACGCCTGCAACGCAAGCTGCTCGACGGTGACCTGGACCTGGTCGTGATCCCGCAGGACTACGTCACCGCCGCCATGGCCTCGATCCCGCTGCAATCGATCACCTTCACCTGGCTGGCACCGCCACGGCTGTTCCCCGAAGGCACCACCCTCTCCCTCAAGCAACTGGCGCTGTGGCCGATCATCGTGCAAGGCCCGGACTCGGGGATCACCCAACGCTGCGAGCAGCTGTTTGCCCAGGAGGGTATCGAGTTCAACCACGTGTACGGCAGCAACAGCCTGTTCGCGCTGCTGGCGTTGATCCGTGCGGGGGTTGGCATCAGTTGTTTGCCGAGGGGTTTGTTCGTGGACGAGATCGAGCGCGGGGAATTCCAGGAGGTGACGCTGGAAGTGCCACCGGCCGCCGTGAACTATCACCTGGCGTTTCTCAAGCATGGGCGCACCGCGCTGATTGACACCCTGGCCGACCTGGCGCGCCAGTCGACCCAGGGCGATGCCCGCCGTTAGAGCAACAGCCGCGAAAAATCGCAGCAGGCCTGGGCCATCTGCGCCACGTCCTGATTCAAGCCGAACTGGCGATCGACCCGGTGCAACGCCACGTAACGCACGCTGGGCAGTTCCGGCTCGGTGACCAATGCCCGTAGCGAACCCTGCTCGATCAGATGGGAAAGGCACGCCTTGGGCAGGTAGCTCACGCCAATCCCCGACAGCGCCAAGCCCACTTGCACCAGCAGGTTGTGGCTGGTGAGCGTGCGCGGCATCTGCACGTTGTGGGTGGCCATCCAGCGCTCGTAGATCAAGCCGGTGCCCGACTGCGAGCCCTGGGTGAGCACGGTGTAGCTGGCCAGGGTTTCCAGGCTGACCGGGTCGGCGTCCGGGATCAGCCCGGGTGAGCAGATCCAGGCGTTGTCCACGCTTTGCAGCGGGGTGCTGTGAAAGCGTGAGTCGCTGTAGGCGTCGGGCACGATCACCAGGTCCAGCTGGTCGCTTTCCAGTTTGCGGAACAGCTCGCTGCTCAGTTCCACCGACGGTTCGATCTGCACCTTCGGATACGCCTGGCGCAACGCCTCCACCAGGGCCGGCAACCAGGTCAGCGCGGTCAGCTCGGTGACCCCGAGGCGAAACCTGCGCACCAGCACGTTGCGCGCGCTGACCCGTTCGAGCAACTGATCGCGACTGTTGAGCAGGTCGCGGGCGTAGTCGAGCAGCTCGCCGCCCTTTTCCGTCAGCCGTGCATTGCGCTTGCTGCGGTCGAAGATCTCCACATCGAACGTTTCTTCCAGTTCCTGGATGCGCTTGGAGATCGCCGACTGCGACATGTTCAGCTTGTTCGCCGCCGCTTCGAAGCTGCCCAGTTCGGCAATCCAGTAGAGCGCGTCGATTTGCTTGAAGGTGATCATGCCGGGCAACTCATGAGAAAAAGCGATGCTAACACATCATAAAATATCGCTAAAACTGTCCGTTCATCACTCCTAAGATTTGGCCATAGCCCGTCGCTATCCCACGATTCTGGAGATTTGCCATGTCCTTGCCCGGTTCCCGCATCCTTCCCAACGCACCGATGGCCCCGGCCGAACTGGTGGAGGCGTTCGCCCATGTGGTCACGCCGCACATCAGCGACAACCTGGGCCGGCACATCGGCGCCCGTGGCCTGACGCGCTACAACCGCACCGGCAAGCTGGTGGGCACGGCGATCACCGTGAAGACGCGGCCCGGCGACAACCTGCTGATCTACAAAGCCATGAGCATGATGCAACCCGGCCACGTGCTGGTGGTGGACGGCCAGGGCGACACCAACAACGCGGTGATCGGCGAGCTGGTCAAGCTCTACGCCCAGCAGCGCGGCTGCGTCGGGTTTGTGATCGACGGCGCGATCCGCGCCGTCGCCAGCTTCGACGACACGCCCTGCTACGCCCGTGCGGTGGTGCACACCGGCCCTTACAAGACCGGCCCCGGCGAGGTGAACGTGCCGGTGTCCATCGGCGGCATGCTGATCAACCCGGGCGACCTGCTGGTGGGCGATGAAGATGGCCTGGTGGCGTTCTCCCAAGCCGATGCCGCCGAAGTGCTGCGCCGCGCCGGGCAACATGCCGAGCATGAAGAAGCGGTGAAGGCCGAAATCGCCACCGGCGCGGTGCGCCAGAGCTGGATCGACAAGGTGCTGGCCAACGCCGGCCTGGCGGACTGAAGGACATCCTGATGAGCACTGCATTTCTTTCCGACCGCGTCCTGGGCATTGCGCCCTCCCCCAGCGTTGCCGCCAATGCCCTGGTAAGCGAGCTGCGTGCCCAGGGCCGTGACATCGTCAATTTCACCGTGGGCGAGCCGGACTTCGACACCCCGCCGCATATCCTGCAAGCGGCCAGCCTGGCGATGCACAATGGCGACACCCACTACACACCGACCACCGGCACCCTGGCCCTGCGCCGGGCCATCTGCCTGAAGCTCGCACGGGACAATGGCCTGGTCTATGGCCTGGACGAAGTCGTGGCCGGCTGTGGCGGCAAGCACATCATCTATCACGCGCTGGCCGCCACCCTGAACCGTGGCGACGAAGTGATCGTGCACACGCCCTATTGGGTGTCCTACCCGGACATCGCGCGGCTCAACGAGGCCACGCCGGTGATCATCCCCGGCGATGAAAGCCTGGGCTTCAAACTCGCGCCTCACACCCTGGAGCAGGCGATCACCCCACGCACCAAGTGGGTGATCCTCAACAGCCCCAACAACCCCAGCGGCGCGGTGTACAGCGAGGCCGAACTGCTGGCGTTGGCCGACGTGCTGCGGCGCCATCCCCATGTGCTGATCATGGCCGATGAGATCTACGAGCACTTCGTCTACGGTGACGCCCGGCATGTGCCGTTGACGCGCCTGGCGCCCGACCTCAAGCCGCGCACGCTGATCGTCAACGGCGCGTCCAAGGGCTACGCCATGACCGGTTGGCGCCTGGGGTTTGGTGCCGGCCCGGCATGGTTGATCAGCGCCATCGCCAAGCTGCTGTCGCAAACCACCACCTGCCCCAGCTCACTGAGCCAGGCCGCCGCCGTGGCCGCCTTTGCCGGCGAGCAGGCGCCCATCGCCGACATGCGTGCGCAATACCAGCAACGTCGCGCGCACATGCTGGGGTTACTGGCGGACATCCCCGGCGTGAGCTGCACCCCACCGGACGGCGCGTTCTACGTGTTCGTCAATGTGAGCGCGCTGATGGGCAAGCTCACCCCGGCGGGCGACCGCCTGGAGGACGACACGCAATTGGTGGACTACCTGCTGCGTGACTACGGCCTGGCCACGGTCAGCGGCGCGGCCTACGGCATGTCGCCGTATGTGCGCCTGTCGTTTGCCAGCGCCCTGGACGTGATCGAAGAAGGATGCCGTCGTCTCAAAGACGCATGCCACGACCTGCGCTGACGGCTTCTCGCTGCACCCGGCGGCCCACCACGGCCGCCTTTCGACTGCCTAGAACAACAACTTAAAAATCATTGATCTCAAATGAGGCATTCCTATGCACACGCCCCGCATCGCGCTGGTCTGGCAAATCGTTATCGGCTTGCTCACCGGCATCGCCATTGGTGCCCTGTTGCACCGCTTTCCCGAGTCCCGCCCATGGCTGGTGGACAACGTGCTGCAACCGGCGGGCGACATCTTTATCAAGCTGATGAAGATGATCGTCGTGCCGATCGTGTTTTCCTGCATGGTGGTGGGCATTGCCGGCCACGGTGACGGCAAATCCCTGGGCCGCATCGGGGTCAGGTCCCTGGGCTATTTCTTCTGCATCACCACCCTGGCGATCATCGTCGGGCTGGTGCTGGGCAACCTGCTCAAGCCAGGTGCCGGCACCGAGCTTTCCAGCCTGCACGCCGCCACTATCAGCCTGCCTACCAGCAGCGGCGCCGGACATAGCCTGGGCCAGATTCTCGTCGGGATCATCCCCGACAACGTGATCAGCGCCATGGCCCAGGGCAGCCTGCTGTCGGTGCTGTTTTTTGCGGTGATGTTCGGCCTGGGCGTGTCGCGCTTGCCCGCCGAAGGCAAAGACCCGGTGATCGCGCTGCTGCGTGGTGTCAGCGATGCAATGTTCAAGGTCACGTCGATGATCATGGCGTACTCACCGATTGGCGTGTTCGGGATGATCGCAGTGACTGTGGCCAACTTCGGGTTTGGCTCGCTGCTGCCGCTGGCCAAGCTGATCCTGGTGAGCTACGTGTCCATCGTGTTTTTTGTGCTGGTGGTGCTGAACCTGATTGCGCGGTTGTGTGGGATCAACCTGTTTGCCTTGATGCGCCATATCAAGGACGAACTGGCCCTGGCCTTCTCCACCGCCAGCTCCGCAGCGGTGATGCCACAGCTGATGAAAAAGCTCGAAACCTACGGCGTGCCACCTTCGCTGGTGAGTTTTGTGGTGCCGGTGGGTTACTCGTTCAACCTGGACGGCGCCTCGTTGTTTCTGGGCATCGGCACGTTGTTTGTCGCGCAGCTCTACGGTATCGACCTGAGCCTGGGCGACCAGGCCTTGCTGGTGGTGACCATGGTACTCACCTCCAAAGGCGCGGCCGGGGTGCCGGGCTTCATGTTCGTGATTCTTTCGGCCACCCTGGCCAGCGCCGGCCTGCCGTTGGAAGGCATTGCGTTTATCGCCGGGGTGTACCGCTTGATGGAAATGCCCACCACGGCGTTGAACGTGCTGGGCAATGCCTTGGCGCCGTTGGTGATTGCCAAATGGGAGGGGCATGAACGTCAACCGGTCATAGAGGCAGTGCCTGTGCGACGGGGATAAGGGTGCAACACCTATCGATCAACGCTCACCTGTGACAGCCGGATGCACTGGCGCGCGAGGATCGTGGTGGGGTCCACCAGCGCCACGCGGTGCCCGTTGATCTCGAAGGCCTCGCTGTGGGCCAGCACCAAAGGCAACTCGGTGCAGCCGAGGATCAACACCTTCGCCCCCTGCTCACACAAGTGCTCGGCCGCCAGCAGCAATTGCTCGCGGCAGATGCCCTCGGTAAACCCCGCCTTGATCCCCCGCTCACCGTAGATCGCCTCCATGACCAGCGCCTGGTAGTCAAAGCCCGGCGTGATTAGCTGCAACCCCACACGCCGCGCCGCGTGGTGATAGACCTGGCTTTGCACCGTGCCGGAGGTGGCCAGCAGCCCGACCGCCTGGCCACTGCCGTAGTGCTGCGCGATCCACTCCACGGTCTCGCTGAGCATGTTGACGATGGGCACGCGCAGGTGCGGCTGGAGGCGCTCGACAAACGCATGGGCGGTGTTGCACGGAATGGCAATGGCCTGGGCGCCAGCGCTTTCCAAGCGTTTGCAGGTGGCGTACAGCGCCAGGGTCGGGTCGGTTTCATCGCGTAGCAGGTTGGCGGTGCGATCGGGAATCTGCGGGTTTTGCTCGACCACCATCTTGATATGGTCCTGGTCTTTGCCGGCCGGCGTGTGGGCGACCACCTTGCCCATGAAGTCCACGGTGGCGGCCGGGCCCACGCCGCCGACGATGCCCAGCTTGAACGGCGGTTGGCGCGCCGGGCCATCGGCCTGGGTGGCGAAGTCGGCGTAGAGCTGGTTGATGTCGAGCACGCTGATGCCGCGCCGCTGCAAGTCGCCGCAGACCAGTGAGAGCTCGGTCATGCCTGGCACGATCAGCGTGGCGCCCTGCTCTTGCAGGGACAGGCAGGCCTGGTACACGCCCTCCAGCGGTACGCCTTCCAGGTGGCCGTCCTTGATGCCGTTGACGCCGTACATCGCCTCCATCAAGGCCGCCTGCGCCTCGGCGTCGGGGTACAGCAGGTTGAAGTGCTGGCCGAGGTGTCTTTCAAACAGGCCGCAGTGGCGCACGAAGTCCGACGCAATCACGCCCAGGCGCGTACCAGGCGTAACGCTGCGGGTGATGTGCTGGACCAGCGCCTGCATCATGTCGAGCACGGGGATACCCAGCTCCTGCTGGATCTCCTCGCGAAAGGTCTGGCTGGCGAAACACGGCAGCAGCACCGCGTCCACGCCGCTGTTCTCAAACGTTTTGCACACCTGGAACACGTAGAACTTGCGTGAGGTCATGCTAGCGTTGCGGTCCAGAGGCAGCAGCACGTCCTTGAACGGGTGCTGCTCAAACAGGAAGTGATAGCGGCCTTGGTCCTCCAGCACCGCCCGGGACTTGACCAGCTTGTAGAACAGGTCTGCCCCGGCCAGCGAGCCCAGCCCGCCGACGATGCCCAGCCGTCGCGTGCTGCTCATGTGCGCACCGCCTGTGGCGCTTCGGCGGGCTCTTCTTCGGCCTCCGATTGCGCCACCACCGCCGTGGCGATGCTGTTGCCAACCACGTTGGTGGCGGTGCGGGCCATGTCGAGGAACTGGTCGATACCAATGATCAACAACAACCCGGCTTCGGGCAGGTTGAACATCGGCAAGGTTGCCGCCACCACCACGACCGACGCCCGGGCGACGCCGGCCATGCCTTTGCTGGTGATCATCAGCGTGAGCAAAATCAGCAGTTGCTGGGTGAAGCTCAGGTCGATGTTGTAGGCCTGGGCGATGAACATGATCGCGAACGCCTGGTACATCATCGAGCCGTCGAGGTTGAACGAATAGCCCAGCGGCAGCACGAAGCTGGACACGCGCTTGGGGGCACCGAATTTTTCCAGGGCCTCCATGGTTTTCGGATAAGCCGACTCGCTGCTGGCGGTGGAAAATGCCAAGAGGATGGGCTCGCGAATCAACTTGCCGAGGGTGAACACCGAGCGCCCGAGGAACAGGTAGCCGGCCGTGAACAGCAGCCCCCACAACAGAACAATCCCCAAGTAGAACTCGGCGATAAGCTTGGCGTAATCGGCGAGCAGGCCCAGGCCATTGGTGGTGATCGCCGACGCAATCGCCGCGAACACGCCGATCGGCGCGAAGGCCATCACGTAGTCGGTGATCTTGAACATCACCTTGGCCAGCTCATCCACGGTGTCGGTAATGCGCGTGTAACCGGCGCGCTTCACACCCGCCAGGGCAAAGCCGAAGAACAGCGAAAACACCACGATCTGCAGGATCTCATTGTTGGCCATGGCTTCGGCGATGCTGCGCGGGAACACGTGGCTGATAAACGCCTTGAGGCTGAAGTCACCGGTATTGACCGGCACCGCCGCCGCCGCGTTTTGCACCACTTGCAGGTTCATCCCCGCACCGGGCTGGAACAGGTTGACCAGACCCATGCCCAGCAGCAACGAGACCAGCGACGCCGTCACAAACCACAGCATCGCACGCAGGCCGATACGCCCCACCGAACGCGAACTGCCCAGGCTGGCGATGCCGCCCACCAACGTGGCGAAGACCAGTGGCGCGATGATCATCTTGATCATGCGCAGGAAGATGTCGGTGACCATCGAGAAATACCCGGCCAGCTCCTTGGCGCCCTGCTCGCTCCCTGCATAGTGATGACACGCCCAACCCACCAGCACGCCCAAGGCGATGCCGGCTGCAATTCGACGGGGAAGTTTGTTGTGCTTCACAGTGCTGCCCTCATGTGGTTTTTGTTGTGTGGGTGATGGGCAGAAATTCTAGGGACAGCTCACAGGCCTCTTGATGAGTAATCCGGCTAACCCCATGCGCTTTTGGAATAGTTAGCGAAAAGCCACGCCTGGCCTGGGCGCGGCGGCATACACTCAAGGCTCACACCCTGGAGACCGGGCATGCAGATCAAATGGTTGGACGACCTCTTGGCCATCGCCGAGTGGAAGAATTTCTCCCGCGCCGCCGAAGTGCGGTGCGTGACCCAATCGGCGTTGTCGCGGCGCATCCGCTCACTGGAAGAATGGGTGGGCGCCGAACTGGTCGACCGTGGCACCTACCCCGTGCAGCTCACCGCCGCCGGCCAAGCTTTCTGCACCGAAAGCCGCGACGCCCTCGCCGGCCTGATGCGCCTGCGCGCCAGCCTGCGCGAAGTGGAACGCATGCCCGGGCGCTCGATCCAGGTGACAGCGGGACACAGCCTGTCGATGACCTTCCTGCCCAAATGGCTGGCGCAGTTTCAGCGCCAGACCGAACAATTCAATGCGCGCGTGGTTGCCGCGAATATTCATGACGCGGTGATCGCGCTGGAAGAAGGCAGCTGCGACCTGATGATCGTCTACCACCACCCGCTGGCGCCGATCCTGCTCGACCCGCAACGCTTCGGCAGCCTGGCCCTGGGGCATGATGCGTTTATCCCGTTGTGTGCCCCGGATAAACGCGGTCGCCCGCTGTACCGCTTGCCCGGAACGGCCGGGAAACCGGTGCCGCATTTGGCGTACACCGCGACGACTTTTTTGGGGCGAGTGGCTGAAATCGTGATCAAGAATGGGCCGTCACCCGTTGTGCTGGAGCGTTGTTATGAGGCGGATATGGCGATGTTGTTGATGCGCATGGCCATCGAGGGCTATGGCGTGGCGTGGCTGCCGCAGAGTGCGGTGGTGGATGAATTGGAGCGTGGGGTGCTGGTGCGGGCTGGCGGGGAGGAATGGAGTACGCGGTTGGAGATTCGCTCGTATTGCGCGGTGGAGAATCAGAATCCGACGATGAGGAAGTTGTGGCGGGCGTTGGAGGGGCTGTGAATAGAGTGCGACTGAAATCTCGTTGAAACCGCTGGTGATACGTCCTCTGGGACGCAGGCGCTTAAAAAGTACTGACTCGCTCTAACCCGAACTTGCTAATTTCTAGCGCACTTGGAACACGAAAGTTAGTCGCGCCGGACAACTATCATGACCCATTACTGTTGAAAACCAGGTTCAACTATTTCTCCATTCGAAAAGACAGAGACTATAGATCCTTCCCAGCCATAGACAATCATACCTTTATCAACATACTCCACCTCGAATCCCGTTTCAAAACGCCCTCCTTGCCCAACAATGTCAACTGAGGCTCCAGGCTCAATCAGGTATTCTTCAGCCCAAGGTTCGATAACAAGTAGTATCACTGCTTCACTTCCATTGATGCAATTAATTCTCTGCATAAACTTCGCTCCCAGCCGCTAATGTTTCCCTGTTCAACGCTATACAATGCCACCATCTTGAAAGACAGACTTTTTTTCAAAATCAATCACATCTAAAACTCTCTGTAATTTTTCCGGATCAGCAGCAGCACCGAAATGATAAGCCAACGTCGCAGGGGTTTCTTCAGACTTTTTCTTAACGACCCAATAAGGAATATAAAATCGTCCCTGAAGGATAGCCTCTAACCACAGCGGCTCAGCATCTGCCACTATTTCAAAATAAGGTCCATATGTTAGATCTACACATACAAGAATTCGATTACCAGACACACCGTGAATCATACGCCCCCCTATTTTAGCTCGCGATTAATCCGAGTCGATCAAGTCAAGTATTGCTTGCAGCTTTCGTACATCTACCACCCGGCCAAAATAGTACTCAGCCCCTCCGAGAAGCTGTAAGTCTTCGGGCTTACCGATCCAATAAGGTACGTGATACTTGTCATCTAGCAAGTCTTCAAGATCCATACTGTCTTCGTAGCTCGACACGCGAACATAGGGACCATACGTAGGGTGTTCGATCAGTAAGATTTTTTGGCCATTTATCGAATCAATCATACTACCCCCTATCTAGCGCGCTACTTTGTACTGCAAACACTATCACACCCCCCCTGGCAACTCCAGAAACACAATACAAAACCCTTGAAGACCAGACCTCTAGCCAAGCACAATTCGGGCAAACTTACCGCAGGCGCTACTCTACAGAAAAACTCTTTATAATTTTGATATTATCTGAAGAATCAACTGAAATTATCCCAAGAGCAGCCTTGATCTCTTCCGGCAAGTCAACGAGTTTCAACCCACCTCTAGGCTTGGCGATTAGCGTGTAACCTTCATTCTCAGCGTCATAGCTATACAACCCTTTCTTAGCCATCGAAACAAACGACCGTAAATAGCGTTCACGCTTAGCCTCAGACTCAAAAAACTCAAGATTACCCTCTTCAATCTCGCACTCAAAAACCTCGGTTAACGAATGAAAATAATCATATAACAATTCAAATTTTGACATTGAAACCCGAACAGAGTCGGGGACAAAGCCATGCCCCGCAGTAGTAAAATGCGCAAGTGCTCCATCCCGATAAGATGCAAACCAATCCAGGTCATTGACCTCTAGAAATTCGTCATCCATCTGCAACCCCACCAATACGTTTGAAGTCATTCTAACCCCTCATGCCGCCTTCCCCTACCACACTCACCCAGCGAACATGTAAAACTTAATTAACGGGCCGTAATGAGACCGCCATTTCCAATACAATATCCAGATGAGTATTCCCACCCTCTACTGCTCCAGGCTTCAACTCATCAAACGCGTAAACAACCTCCACCCTAGAACCCATCACAAATAGCGCGCGATCTTCCGCGCTTGTGAAGTCATATATACCTTCATCACGCACAGATCCGTCATCGAGTAAAACGCTAAAACTATTAGCTTTAGACGATGGATCTTGCCCCGCAATATAGGTCTTTTGAATTATTCCAGAAAGAAACAGCAAAGGCATTCTTTTGTCATCGATATTTTTCCACCATTCCTCCGAACCAAAAAGCCCATAATTGCCCTTAAGCCCCATATAGGGCTTTGATGCATTCAGTGTCAACGCTTGTGCCAACGCGACTCTATCGGGGTTCTCTTTCAACTCCTCTTTCAGCAAGTACACCACTTTCATAGGTACACCAGCCTTATCAACATTCAACAACACAATCACTCCCAATCAATATAATACCTGAAACTTAATTACATTTAGACATACCTAAAAACTGTACCGTCGCAGATTCATTTGCGGCGATTCCAATTTTCTGGAGTGCTGCTGAGGCTCCTTGAATCGTCCACCTTTCCGACAACACCACCATTAGCTTTTGTACCGTTTCTGAGCGCTCATTAAACTACGACTGCCAGAATGTCAGACAAACGCCATACTCATCGAGGAGATCGTCAGCAATCTCAAACTGAAATACCCTCTCTGGGAAAGCGTCTGATAGTGCACGTTTCCAGTACCTAGTAATCTGCTCAGCAAATAAATGACAGAGACGATAATCCTGTTCCGACAGACCTACTTTAAAGACGGGGCGTCCCGGTGCATCTTCCCACTTTGAAAAAAACTGACTTACTGAAAATATATTTTTGTATCGTTCAACGTCTTTGCGTGATGCACTTGGCTCCAACACACCGGGTTTGACCTCGACTAGCCCTTTCAAATGGTGTTTTTGCGAATCGTATTGATGGGCGTCCGGCAGCCAAAAAATGTGACTATTGATCCCAATAAAATCAGGAGAGAGCAAGCCAAGAATAGAAATTGCTTGCTCTAATGAAACCAAGCTTCCCGAATAGGAAAAAAACTCCCCAAAGCCAATATCTGAAACAAACAAACTTAATGACTCTTTAGGGACATTACCTTTATATATTCTCATCAATTCAACCCCAAATCTTCAAGAACCGGCCGAGAAATATTTCCCTCAAGTTTTTGTATCGCCACCCTTCTTCGGAAAATATGTTCCATGACACGCCTTATGGAACGCCTGGGTTAGGCCTGGCGCGGAATAGAGCGCCCCACCCCAGTCAGCTTCAGAAAAAAGTCTTGCAGTAACGAATGGTAACGCAGACAGCTACTTCCGGCTACGGCATTGCCTTCAGTGCGTTTCAATGATCTAACTACCCACTTACCACTAAGAAAAAACTCGAGAAAAATGACAGTCAACTTCACACCCAACTTACGCTCAATATATTTCACTGTATCAGGGTGCACCCTAGCTACCACTATACCGCCATTACCGGCACCCATCGCTGTGACGACAGGACCTAACACTTATCTGGCCAACAGATCTCGTGGGAACTGAGCCACCCCATCCGAGAGGATTTCTCCAATGGATGGTGGAAAAAATCCTCGACCGCCAGCCATGCCTTCATCGGAGCAAGAAATGAGCCCGCAGGTACCCACTGATCATCACCAAAGTCCTCAACCCGATTCATTTTTTCGGGTTGACCTACCGAGTAGAACTCCACCCCTTCGCGCTCGCCTGCTGCTCTGAGGTTGTACCTGACAGAGATACCAAGACCTTTGCTCTCCAGAACGCACAACTGCGCCTTGTAACCATCATCACTGATGAAGCTGAACACTCCATCGCCACCTCCTTTCTGCCACTTCGAAGGCTGATAGTTCAAAAAGAAGTCAGCATAAAAATGCAACGCAGGGTCGGCGTCGAGTTCATGATCGAGGAAAATACATTTGAATTCGGACATAACACTTTCTCCTCTCGCTACCCAGGACTGGAATCGATGATAACTCTCTGGCCATCTCTTATTACCAATTTTAGCGCCCCCTTTATTCCATACATTAATTCACGCGAGTACTGCTTTCTGTTACCACTGCCCTGCGAACACCTGCCACTTCGACAAAAGCATTTAAAGCTTAAACAATCCCCTCTAACGATTTTCGATAGACGATAAAACCCTCGGAATATTCCTTGCGGCCTCCGAAATTTCAATACACGCATCTTTCAAGCACGCCTCAGCCGGTCTCAGAGCAATCGTCCGAGGTAGATGAGTATCCTGATCCCATTGAGACATATTGAGCAGAACCTGCTGACGGTTCATTCGCCTTTTAGCATATTCGCAATTTTTACGCAGCGAGTGCCCCGTCCAAACGGCCCCTCCCCTTACGGCCTCATCCCTGATCGCCAAGAGCAATAAAAAGTTTATGCTCTAATTTTGTAGCATAGGCGACAGCGCATGTATCTTGCGCAAGCAATTCTTTATCTCTGCAAAGGATATCGAGCATCTTCTTGGTAAGCACAAAACACTGCCCCCACACTGAACCGGGTAGTTCTGAAGTTAATCTCAGCAGCTCTGCATCATCCCAATAACCAACCAATACATCTTTATCCAATTCAGAAACCACCAAGGGAAGCAGCTCCGAAATATACATATCCTGCCTAACAGCCCGACACAAGTCCCCAATTTCCAATTCCGTAATCGGGGTATCTAATATAGACATATGCCACAACTCCAGGGCTGACGGGTCAGGCCCAAGCTCCCATTTAAATCCTCTGCTTTCGTCAATATCACGGAATGTCTTTTTCATATTTCTGCCCCCCCTCGAGCATCTCTATTAACTCCCTCATACGCCGGTGGGCTTTCCAGCAAAATTTCGAGGAATTCCTGCTTGTGCCGCTAAGTCTGCGCGCAAGCCGTCCCACGCCAGTAGAGACGTTGACGGAATATCGTCTGCTTCCTTTCCAGCAGAACCAGTTGCTTTTGTACCTATTCAGCAGCCGTAAAAAAAATGCGTATCCAGATCAGCAGGAGGAAACTGACCAGGTAGAATCCTTGACGAAATATCTCTGCTAAGCAGCTTTAAAAGAAACTCAACACAGCCGAAGTTGTAGACTTCCTCTTCCCCCTGATCCGAGCTATGAATAGCAACTTTCCATGAGTCCGGCTCTCCATTAACCAACCACACGATAGTTTCTCCATTATCCGTTACCGCCCAAGGAAGAAAAGAACCTTCCGCAGGGTAATCAGGCCTTGGATAGTCCGAAAAAAACTCCTGCCTCATGACAGCGTATGACTCTATAAAGTATTTGCTTTTTTCAAAATTCAAATTTGGATTTTTCGAAAATGGGTCTAACACCCATATAAAATCGTCTAATGATCCACATCCGTAAATTGATATGAACTGTTTGAAATCTTCCGGCAATCGCAGATCCCCCTCAGATTCAAATATCGCCCAAGCCGTATTATCAAAGGCTCGCTGAGAGGGTGGCGAAAGAAGGCTAATCAGCTTATTTATCACTTTACTTAACTCCATTCACGTTCGGAATTGATACATCAAGAGTAAAACCGCCTGACCCACGAGCAGATAACGTTACACCGGTTGGCATTGGGTTTGTACCTGTATAAATAGGCACCGCCCTATAGCTTACTGTTTCACCACTCTGCACAGCCCCCCTGACTTGACGCTCAAATGAACTCATATTTGGATGATTTGCATTGCGCTGGAAAAGTGTCACCAAATTTCTTGCATCATCACCAGCCCCTCCTAGTGAATTTGCAAGCAAATGTCCTCGCGCATGGTTAGCAGGCTGCCCCTCAAAACCTGGAGGTCGAATCGCTGGGTTAGCGCTTGAACCGCCTCCCAATGAATCCTCGCTAAAGACTGCTGTAACGCAAGTAGGTCGACCACGTGAGTCAGCCTGGCAAGCGGCGTGTAGCTGCTTTCTGGAATTGCTTTTGGACCAACGATCGAGTCTTACCTCGGCAAAAACCGTCTACGCAAAAATGTTTTGTAGTTGTCAGGCGCCGCACTTATTAACGTCTCGAGATCATCACCACGAACCAGAGAATGGTCGACTATAGACTCAACAAAATAGTACAGACACTCAGGATTCTCACTCAATTCCAACTCAAAACCCCGAAGAAATTCCAGTATGTATTCAAATGAATTTTTCTGCACCAGAGTGCAACCTAAAAACTCGTACGCGGATATGTAGTATGAGTTTTCCACAATGCCACCCACCCCGCCTAACTCTTTTAATGAAGCCTCCAGCACTTCAGCGGAAAAGAAGGGTAAACAAACCAACCACAGAATAAACTTTCTGAAATACTCATCGGCCAAGAGCATTGTCGACATCCTTTATTAGCTGTTTAGCAAAATCAATATCCCGCTGGCTGCGAGGGTATTTCTCCGGCGGTTGATTGTCAGCATTACGAACTAGATCGCTTAGTCTATTACTGACCTCGATGGCTTTTTGCTCATGCCCAGCAGGAGACAACATTACCCGACGCTCAAGTAAAAGGTAAAACAGGATCGAGGGGATGAATGATATCGGCGGCCGGCTTTGATCTTGCAGCTTGCTCGGTCCAAGTCGACAAAATTCCGCGTCCCGCAAGCGGTGTGGATATGAACTTATTTTCCTAATTCGTAGGCTATCGTCTATCCCCACATACCGACCACCTAGGCCGTGATGTGCCGCCCCTCCCAGCATCGTAGAGTTCTCTAGGTTATGCGGGTATTGGCAAAGGGCCATCGCAGATGCTTTTACTTTAAAAAATCTCAGCCATCAGGAAACTCCACATAGGCTATGACCTTGCCAAACGGGGCGCTCGCCATTCCCACCGGGATTTCCATTCCGGTATATCCAGGTACGGGGGCGTTCACGGTCAATACCGTCGCGCCTGGCGACTGATTATCCGCAGCAACAATCAGAAAATATGTGCCGTCAGCTGGACCAACGCCGGACCATTCGATCACCAACGGATTACGCCCGGCGAGGTGGTCTGCAACGAGATTACCCTGCGCATTGACTACCGTTACGCGCGGTTTCAGTATTGTTTTCGAAAATCCGAAACACATGTTATTGCACATCGAAATGACGTTGATGACGTAGGTTTGGCCTTTGCGCAGAGTGAAGTCGAACACCCGGTAGTTACCAGGCGCCTGACCCACCTCGAGTCGAGGGTCCGTTGCACCGATCTCCCAGCGTTTTGGAAATAGACCACGATCAACCGGCAACGGCGTTGCACTGGCCAACTGGATGGCTTGCTCGAATGAATGTGCAATAGGCGTAGTGGACGAGCTGACGGCCTCTTGATTGATAGCTGAGTGGTTTGTACAGCCCGTCAGAAATGAAAGGAAAATAACAGGCATCAGGGATTTCAACATTAATGATCCTTAGGAAGGCAGGCAATTTTTCGTAACTCTATCGCCGCTAATTAGCGCATACCAATATACGGGTCTGATACGGAGTCACCAAACTCGGATAACGCGAGTGATATCTCGTTAAACACCTCCGGCGACACGTCTTTAGGCGAGCGAGAGGCCAGGAAAGTATTGATCGCCTCAAGTCCTAAGCTCGCCATAATGCTAATAACCTCTTCAGCCTGCTCCAGATCATGACCATTCCATAAAGACAACAAGCAATGTTCAATTCGCTCTCTGAGACTATCGTCTAACAAACTATAGGTATGCCACTGTCGCTCACTCAATTGCACCAATGACTTTGTAAGCTCCGCGCTGCCGTTTTTTTCAGGTTCGAACTCATTCAACAACTCTGCAAACGCCGTTTCAAGTTCCTCCCTGGTCATGAAATCTGGCAGCGACGCATAATATTCAAAATTTTTCATGCTTAGAAATCCACAGGTATATGCGTTGTATTCGAAGGCCTCCGGTAAAGCACGCCGTCTTGACCCAGCAGTTTATTTCCTATTTTTATTTGCGCGGTCCAGACAGCCCCCGAGTTCGAACCTACAGGATTTCTGGCAGCGTTCGCATCCGGAGCATGCCACTTTATCTCGACCCGCTGGCCATTCAATGTGTACTGGAACTTGCTACCGTCGGTGATAGTAGCTGAAGGTTTGAATAGATCTGCCGTGCCAGGCG
>Ga0157375_10000068_pt1 | contig 110172 bp, 98 predicted proteins | sample M35metaG_FD_115311 | JGI IMG/M metagenome (GOLD analysis project Ga0157375, IMG submission 115311) | Miscanthus rhizosphere microbial communities from Kellogg Biological Station, Michigan, USA - M3-5 metaG | ecosystem: Host-associated > Plants > Roots > Rhizosphere > Soil | place: USA... | reverse complement strand
TGACGAAAATCGTAAAGAATTAATCAGCCTTAAGACGGATTATTTTCAGATCACCGCATTCGTTCAGTCCAACGTCGGCGAACTGGAAGGAATTGTTAGCAATTATTTCCAAACCAAAGACGCTGCCCAACTGGAATTGTTCCAAACGAGATGTGGCGAATTCAAGAAATGGTTAGAAAATGAAAATGTGCGCTGGAAGCCGCTAAGCGCCCCAATCGTGCTACCGTGGCATATTCCACGTATAGGCCAAACCAACCAACTCACTCGGATTCAAACTCAAATGCTGCCACTGATTGCGTCGATAGAGACCGCTCTCCGGAATTACAAAAACGCCGCATCTTATTTGATGAACAATGCCGGCAAACCATTAACCAAGGAATGGAGCACGCGTGAACTAAACCTTCAGCATGCGAGATCACGTTTGCTGGCGCTTTCACGCCAGGCACGCATGCGCGGCGAAGCCACAGAACTCTTCCTGGTCAGTACTCTGCAAGGCCATGGAAAAATGAAGGCGTTATTTGAGAAGTTGCGCTTTGCGTTGCTGCTGGTTCTGGTGGGTCTAAGCTTTCTTTTGATGCTGGCCATCTATCGAAGGAAAATGGCTCGTGCTGGGTTCGCTAAGAACGAAGCCGAAGCTGCAAATCAGGCCAAGAGCCGATTCCTGGCGAATATGAGTCACGAGATTCGCACGCCAATGAACGCTATCCTCGGTTTTGCGCAAATCCTACGCCGTGATACTGCCTTGCCCGCTTCGCTGGCGCCCGCCGTTGAGACTATCGAAAGGAGCGGCGAACACCTTCTCTGCCTTATTAATGACATTCTCGATCTGTCCAAGATTGAAGCCGGGAGGATGGAGCTGCGGTGCGGAGATTTTGATCTAAGAGCGCAGGTGCAAGATCTCTCGCGTATTTTTCAGGCTCGGTGCGAAGCAAAGGGGTTGGACTGGCGTGTGGAGTGGACGGAGAATGGGAAGAGCGAAGCGGATGTGAACCTGAGTGATGGGCTGCAAAGGGCGGTAATGGTGCACGGGGACGAGGGGAAGCTGCGGCAAATCCTGATTAACCTGCTCGCCAATGCTGTGAAGTTTACGGACAAAGGCGAGGTGGTACTGCGAGTGAAAGGGGGTTATTGTACAAGTAAGCTGAAAGCTGCGACGCGTGCGCGCTCCCACCGGGGACATCACCCGATACATTCGTGGTTTCACTTCGAGGTCAGTGACACGGGCATCGGGATCCCGCGCGATTCGTACGAGAGTATTTTCCAGCCTTTCGAACAGGCCGGCGGGGCGGAGCGACAAGGGACAGGTTTGGGCTTGGCGATCGTCAGGCAGTTGTTGAGGCTGATGGGCGGCGAGATTTGCGTTGAGTCGGGACCTGGACGAGGTTCGTGTTTTCAGTTGGCGCTGCCCCTGCCAATTGCCGAGGGTGGACAGCAGCCCGGACAGAAACTCGGACGACTGTTTTCCCCCTCGACTCGGCTCAAAGCTGGATTCCAGGTCAAAGCCCTGGTGGTGGATGACGTACCGGAGAATCGCGAGGTCTTGTCGCGAATGCTGCAAGATATTGGGTGCGAGACTCTCACCGCCAACGACGGCCATCAAGCCATCGAACTTGCGTTTGCCGCTCGGCCAGATATCATTTTCATGGACATTCGAATGCCGGTGATGGACGGTCACGAGGCGGCTAAGCGAATTAAATCAGAAAGACCGAAGATCAAGATAATTTCAGTCTCCGCTTCAGCGCTCGTGCATGAACAGAGGCGTTACCTAGGTGTGGAGTTCGACGGTTTTCTTCCCAAGCCACTGCGGTTCGAGAGCATCTGCGAATGTTTGGCCCGCCTTTTGGCCGTTGAATTTGAGAACGCCTCGCCAGTGCTTCCAGGAATCGAGCTGGCGCTTGGAAATTGGCAGGCGCGAGAACCTTTGCGTACTCAATTGCTGGAAGCAGCCTCAAACTGCAATCTGAGCGCGTTGAACCAGCACTTGGAAACGCTCGCCAGTATGGGTCCCTTAGAATATCGGGCTGCGGAACACCTGCGCTCAATGGTCCGGCAGTTCGATCTGGACCGGGTGCGAGAGGAATTACAGAAGGCCGGGCCGGAAACTTGCGTAAACGCAAAAATCGCAAGAGTTTCGTCATGAGTTCTTTTCGGAACCACCGCCCTTACCGCCTACATCCGAATCTATAAAATCATCTATGGCCAAGCCGCCCACCTCCAAAGTGCTGATTGTGGATGACGTGCCGGCGAACCTCGACTTTACTGTATCAGGCGCTTTCGCCTCAAGGCTACACGATACTGGCCGCGGCAACTGGCGCGGCTGCGCTTGAGGCCTCGGTCAGGTCGCTCCCGGATCTGATTCTATTGGATGTGCTGATGCCAGGCATGGACGGCTTTGAAGCTTGCAGGCGCCTCAAGGAAAACGAGATCACGCGTGCTATCCCCGTCATTTTCATTACGGCACAGCATGAGACGCCCCACTTGGTAGAAGGTTTCCGTGTCGGCGGTGTGGATTATATCGTCAAACCCTTCCAAACCGACGAAGTGCGTGCGCGAGTCGAGACCCACCTAAAGATCAGTCGGTTGACGCGCGAACTGGCTATCCGCAACGCTGAACTGGAAACCGAGATGGAACGGCGAGAAAAAGCTGAGGACGCCCTCCAAACCGCTGACGAACACCTGTCTTTCCTGTCGAAACGCGAGGCGGAGCGTTGGGGTTTGGAAGGCTTCGTGGGTGCGAGCCAGACGCTTGCAAAGATTTTGGGCGATCTTCGCAAGCTGCAACAGGCCGGTACACTAAGCGTCTTAATAACGGGCGAAAGCGGAACAGGCAAGGAACTGGTCGCACGGGCCTTACACTGCGGCAGTCCGCGAGCCAAAGGACCTTTCCTACCGGTGAATTGCTCAGCCATCCCTAAAGACCTCGCGGAGTCGCTGCTCTTTGGCCATGTGCGCGGCGCGTTTTCCGGTGCCAATACTGAGCAAAAAGGGTATTTCGAACTGGCGCACGGGGGCACGCTTTTTCTGGACGAGATCGGAGACATGCCGGCGGCGTTGCAGGCCAAACTCCTTCGCGTGTTAGAGAACAGCGTGTTCCTGCCGGTTGGTGCGACCAGGGAGAGGCGTGTTGATGTTCGAGTGGTCGCGGCGAGCAACGTCGATTTTCCAAAGAAGATCGCTGCAGGTGAGTTCCGTCAAGACCTCTACTTCCGGTTAGCGCGACTCACCGTTACAGTGCCGCCGCTGCGCGAGCATCGCGAGGATGTAACGGTCCTGGCCATGCACTTTCTGAAACTATTTGCCACCGAAATGGGAAGGAGGGTGCCTGTGGTCACTCCGGAAGCGATGGAGTTACTGAATGGCTATGGTTTTCCCGGAAATGTTCGAGAACTGAAGAATATTATGGAACGGGCACTCATCGAGAGCGGTGGCCGCGAGATTCGCCCTGCCCATATTCACTTGTTCTCGACCCCTCCACCGACGAAACCAGTACCACCGAGTATTTTCCAACCAGAAGAGGAACTACCGCTGAGCCTGGAAAAAGCTGAACGGATCTTAATCAAGCGTGCTTTGGAAAAAGCAGACGGAAATCTTTCCAAGGCAGCAGAATTTCTGGGGATCAATCGGGCCAGAATTTATCGTGTTCTGGCACAGATGGACAGCAAGCCTTCGGGAGATTAGTTAAGCGGATGTAGTTTAGGGCAATGTTCAAGACTCGACGCTCTACAGGGGATTTTGACGTTCGGTAGAATGCAATTCTGCGATACACCAGAGCGCAACTCTGCGCTACCATTCAGTTTTAACGGGACGCCGGCACAAACTCAAAACTTGTAAATTGATTGAGTGAGCGCTTTACTTTTGTTCCCTTAAATTTCGGATGTCGCTATGAAAAAATCTTTCGTTAGTTGCGGCTTGATGGCCGGTTGGTTGCTAGCTGTGCCGGCGCCTGCGGCACAGTTCAAAATCGGCAATCAAACACTCACGGTTCCGGATGGTTTCGAGGTCGAACGGGCCGCGGCATCGCCATTGGTTGATCGTCCTATCTATGGGTCGTATGACGAGCACGGCCGGCTTTATGTCGTGGATTCTTCGGGCTCGAACGACAAGCCGGATCAGCAACTGAAGGACAAGCCGCATCGGGTGGTTCGGTTGGAAGATACCAAGGGCGATGGCCATTTCGATAAGACGGTTGTATTCGCGGACAAGATGATGTTTCCGGAAGGGTGTTTATATTATGATGGCTCAGTCTATGTAGCCGCTCCGCCGAGCATCTGGAAATTGACGGACACGAATAATGACGGGGTCGCTGATATCCGGGAAGAGTGGCACCAGGGCAAGACGCTGACGGGCTGCGCAAATGATTTGCACGGGCCGTTTCTAGGGCCGGATGGTTGGATTTATTGGTGCAAAGGAGCTTTTGCCACGCAAACGTACGAACGTCCAGGCCAGAAGCCTTTTGTCAGCCGCGCGGCTCATATTTTTCGCGCCCGACCTGATCATAGCGGACTCGAGCCAGTTTTAACGGGCGGCATGGATAATCCGGTTTCCGTCGCTTTCACCGCGGGCGGCGAGCGGATTTTGTGCGGAACATTCTTCATGACGCATGAGCCAGGCAAACGGGATGGGCTCATTCACGCGATCTATGGCGGTGTGTATGGGAAAATCAACGATGTAACTGATGAACATAAGAAAACCGGTGATTTGATGCCAATCATGACGCATATGGGGCCCGCCGCTCCCTGCAGCATTATCCGTTATGAATCGAAGGTGTTTGGAGAGGAATACCAGGACAACTTGCTGGTTTGTTATTTCAACCTGCGCAAAGTCAGTCGTCATGTGCTCGAACCGGAGGGCGCGACTTTCAAAACCAAAGACAGTGATTTTCTAACGTCCGACAACCCGGACTTTCACCCGACCGACGTGATTGAAGATGCGGATGGCAGCCTGCTCGTGATTGATACGGGCGGCTGGTATAAGCTTTGTTGCCCGACTTCTCAACTGCCGAAACCCGACGTGCTGGGCGCCATTTACCGCGTCAGGCGGCAAGGCGCACCCAAGGTGAAGGATCCTCGCGGCTTGACATTAGCCTGGAAAGCGAAGCCAGAAGAAATGGCGTCGTGGCTGGGTGACGAACGGCCGGCGATCCGGCAACGCGCCACGCTTGAATTAGGCAAACTAGGCAAGACTTCCGTTGCGCCCATTGCGGCGCTGTTGCAAGCCTCCGATTCTGCGCAGACGCGTCGATGCGCAGTCTGGGCGTTGACCCGTGTCGATGCCCCGGAGGCACGCGCTGCAGTGCGGATGGCTCTTCAGGATACGGATGAGAGCGTGCGCCAGGTCGCGATGCATTCCGCCAGTCTTTGGCGCGACGCCGAGGCCGCCCAGGAGTTGCTGAACACACTGCAAATTCCGGAGCCGCAACTGCAACGAGTTGCCGCCGAAGCCTTGGGGCGGATTGGAGGTCAATTGCGTTCTGGAAGACTGATTGGAAAAGTTTCGGAAGAGAATTCGTTCAATTGGATTGTGCCAGGGCTGCTCACAGCATCTGCTGAAGAACACGATCGAGTTCTGGAGCATTCGTTAATCTATGCCTTGATTGAAACGGACATTCCCAAGGGAACGGCCGAAGGGCTCGATTCACTCAGTCCGTTTGAGACACGGGCCGCGCTTGTCGCCCTTGATCAAATGGAGCAGGGCGGGCTCAAGCCGGAGGATGTGACGGGCCTGTTGAATTCGCCTGAAGCTGTGTTGCGATCAACAGCCCTATGGGTGGCAAAACATCATCCGGAATGGGGCGATGCTCTGGCCGGCTTTTTCCGCGAACGGCTGGCAGCTCAAACGGTGAGTGATGAGGAGGCAGCCGAACTGCCGCAGCAGCTTGCGCAATTTGCGCGCGCATCTGAAATTCAAAATCTGATGGCGGCCAGCCTGCAGGCCCCGGGCACACCTGGGCCGACCCGCGAGCTTCTTTTGAGGGCCATGGCAAATGCCGGTTTGAAACAATCGCCTGCCAAATGGACAGATTCAATCCGCTCATGCCTTTCCGGAAAAGAGACCACCCTCCTGTCTGCCGGAGTTGCTGCCGCGAGGGTACTGTCACAGGTGAAAATAGATCCACCTGACTTTTCTGAATCACTTCTTGCCATTGCCAGGAATGAAGAGAACCCGGCGGCCTTGCGGCTCGACGCATTGGCAGCTTTGCCAAAGGGCCTCAGCGTGGTCGAGCCTTCGCTGTTCAATTTTCTATGCTCAAACCTCGATTCGTCAAAACCAGTGCCCGTTCGATCGGCTTCATCCAGTGTGCTCGCCAAAGCGCAATTGAAGGATGAACAATTGCTTGTGTTAGCGAGCGTTGCCGCAAAGGCGGGTCCATTGGAGCTGACGAAGCTAATGGGGGCCTTCGAGCAATCGACCAATGAAGCAGTGGGATTGAAATTAACGGAAGCGCTCAAACAGTCCAAGAGCCTGGCCAGTGTTCGCCCTGATCTTTTGAAAACAACCACCGCGAAGTATCCAGCCTCAGTGCAGCAAAAAACCGGCGAATTAATAGCAATTCTCAACGTGGACGTTGCGAAGCAAAGCGCCCACTTGAATGAGCTGCTCGGTTCATTGAAAGACGGAGACATTCGCCGAGGGCAAGCGATCTTCAACAGTCCGAAGGCGGCTTGCTTTTCCTGTCATAAGCTTGGCTACATGGGAGGGGAAGTTGGACCGGATCTCACGAGCATCGGCCAGGCCCGCACAGAGCGTGATTTGCTGGAATCGATTGTTTATCCAAGCGCGAGTTTCGTTCGCAGTTACGAGCCGATCCTTGTGCGGACCAAAACCGACGAACAGATTAATGGACTGATTCGCAAGGATTCGGACGACGAGCTTGTGCTGGCAACGGGTCCAAACGCGGAGGTGAAGATTGCGCGAGCGGATATTACAGAGACGCGGCCTGGAACGGTTTCTGTGATGCCGGCCGGCCTGGACGAACAACTGAGCCGTCAGGAGTTAGCCGATTTATTGGCTTTTCTGAAGGCAACCAAATGGGGGCCGAGGTAAGAAGCTTGCAGCAAGGACCTAACGGCTCTTAATTTGGCGCCACTTTGGCCTTTAAGTCCTTTTCTGAATGTGTGAGTTCATATGAGAAAAGCCAGGGGGTTCGCGAGCCTTGCAAATAGAGATAGGTGGGCTTCCCGTTAACAGTACGCTATCTTGCCCCGCATGGATTCATTACCGTTTGGAAAATTAAAGCCCCATAAGCCTCGGCGGTTTGTGCCGGCGGAAATCGATTTGGGAGATTGGGGTGAGATTGGGCCTTTATTTGAGAAGCTGGTGGCGGATGCTCCTGGTTGCGTTAGCCCGGCCGCGTTGGAATCGTGGTTGTTAAATTGGAGCGAATTGAGCGCGGCGTTGGATGAAGAATCTGCCAGGCGTTACATCGCGATGACTTGCCACACGGAAGATCAGGAGGCCGAAAAAGCTTATCTGTATTTCGTTGAAAAAATTGAACCAGAGGTCAAACCGAAACAGTTCGAGCTGGCCAAACTTTTCGTTGGGCATCCTCTTCGAGGACAGTTGCCGAAACCTCGATATGAGGTATTCGAGCGTGATACCCGGGTACACGTGGAGCTTTTTCGCCCCGAAAACATCCCGCTCGAGACGGAGGAAGCAAAGTTGTCGCAACAGTATCAAAAACTGAGCGGATCAATGTCGGTTCAATTTGATGGCTCAGAAAAGACGCTGCCGCAGATGGCGCGTTATCTCGAAGAAACGGATCGAAACGTCCGGCAGGAAAGCTGGAAGCTCACTGCGAACCGCCGGTTGCAGGAAGCCGAAAAGTTCGAAGCCATTTTCGAACAGCTTTTGGTGTTGCGGGAAAAAATTGCGAGCAATGCCGGCTTCCAAAATTACCGCGACTACGCCTTTCGCAAAATGGGGCGCTTCGATTATACTCCGGCCGACTGCGTGCGTTTTCATGAAGCGGTCGAGGCCGAAGTGGTGCCGATTGTTGGCGAGCTGCATGAGGAGCGGCGCCGTCATCTGGGCCTTGAAACGCTCCGGCCCTGGGATTTGGCAGTAGATTCATTGAATCGCCCACCTTTGCGTCCGTTCGCAGAAGTCAACGAGATGGTCACCCGGACACAAAAAATCTTTGATCATCTGGATGACGGTTTGGCAAAAGGTTTTCGTTGGATGCAGCAGGCACACTTGCTGGATTTGGATAACCGGAAGGGTAAGGCTCCGGGGGGGTATCAATCGACTTTAGCCGAGGCTCGGCTGCCTTTCATTTTTATGAATGCAGTGGGTCTTCAAAGGGATGTCGAGACCATTCTCCATGAAGCCGGGCACGCTTTTCATGCGTTGGCCACTCGCGAGGAAGATTTGTACGCTTATCGCAGCGCGCCGATTGAGTTTTGCGAAGTGGCCTCGATGAGCATGGAATTGCTGGGAAATGAATTCCTGGAACAGTTTTATTCGCCGCCGGAGGCAAAACGGGCGCGACGCATGCATCTGGAAGGGGTAATCAATGTGTTGCCCTGGATTGCAACCGTCGATGCGTTTCAACATTGGATTTATACTCATCCTGGCCATTCACGCGCTGAACGGAGCGCTGCCTGGATCGATTTACTGAACCGGTTTGGTGGCAAAGTGGATTGGAGCGGATATGAATCGATGCGCGCAAATTTATGGCACCGCCAATTGCACATTTTTATACACGCATTTTATTATATTGAATATGGAATCGCACAATTGGGGGCTCTCCAGGTCTGGGCCAATTCAAAATCTGACAAAGCCGGTTCTCTTCAGGCATATAAAAGGGCATTGAGCCTGGGCGGCTCGAGGCCATTGCCTGAGCTGTTTGCCGCAGCCGGCTGCAAATTTGATTTTGGCCGGGCCACGATGGAGCCATTGATGCGGGGCGTCCGGAGTGAATTGGCCAAGCAGGGCGGAAATGGAGAATAGCGACGAGGCCCGGAATCGTGAATGCCGCAGGTGACAGCGGCGCTGGCGTCTGATTTGCATGAAAATATTCGTCACCGGCGGGACTGGTTTTGTTGGCAGGGAGATTGTCAAGAAGCTACACGGTGTTGGGCATTCGATTCGCATCCTTGCGCGAAATCCGGAATCGATTCAGGTGATCGAGGAATTTCAGCGTTATGGAGTGGAGATTCAACCCGGGACATTATTCGACGCTGATGCTTTACAGAACGGTGTTGCCGGGATGAACGCGGTGATTCACCTGGTAGGGATAATAAGTGAAATTGGCGAGAACACCTTCGAAGCCGTTCATACTCAGGGAACAATAAACCTCATCACCGCGGTTCAACAGATCGGGATCGAAAGATTCGTTCATATGAGTGCGCTGGGTACGCGGGCCGACAGCAAATCCCGGTATCATCAGAGCAAATGGCTCGGTGAGGAAGCGGTCCGGCAAAGCGATCTGGATTATACCATTCTGCGCCCGTCGCTTATTTTTGGAGCGCATGATCAGTTCTCGATGCTCTTCAGCAGAATAATCCGGTTCTCACCAGTGGTTCCAATCTTGGCGGATGAGACCGCCCATTTTCAGCCTATCTCGGTCGAGGATGTAGCCACGGCGTTTGCATGCGCCGTCGTTGAACCTAGATCGATCGGGCAAATCTATGATTTGTGCGGTCCGGAAGAGCTGACCCTGGAGGAAATCGTCAATGAAATCTGCGCAGCGATGGGGCGTAAACGATTGAAGCTGCGCATCCCCTTCAGTCTGTCGAATAGACTGGCCGCAGCTTTGGAATTTCTATTTCCTCGATTGTTCAGAAAAGCCCCGCCGCTAAACCGGGATCAGCTTGTGATGCTGCAAGAGAACAACGTTGGAAATCCTGCGCCAGCCAATCAAATGTTTAATCTGAGGCCGATCCGGTTTCGCGATGGAATTCGGCATGCCTTGAGATGTGGCGCAAAGGATGCGGATTTCTAGCGGACTTGTTCGCACGCTGTAACCGGACCCCCTCAGCACGAGCACTTGCTCATGCTTCGATCCCGTAAGCTTTTATTTTGTTGTAGAGTGTTTGGCGCCCGATGCCCAGGCGCTTGGCTGTTTCGAGCTTGTTGCCGCCTGTTTCCTTTAGCATCTGAACGATGGCATTGCGTTCCACCCCTTCGAGGAGAGTAAAATTGGTGTCGTTCGCGCCTTCGGCAGCGGTTCGGGCGCTGCTGATGGACAAATCGGCCGCATCCACGTCCGCCCCTTCCGACAAAAGCACTGCGCGTTGTACTTCATTTTGCAATTGGCGAACGTTTCCTGGCCAGTCAAACATGGTAATCCGTTCAATGGCGCTGGGCGTGAACCCATTGATAGCGCGATTGGCTTGTCCGGCAAAGCGCTTGAGAAAGCTGTTGGCCAGCGGCATGATATCTTCACGTCGTTCGCGCAGGGGCGGCAGGTACACGGTGATGGCGCTGATTCGGTAGAACAAATCTTCCCTAAGCTTTCCATCCTTAATCGCTTCTTCAGTCTTGCGATTGGTGGCTGTCAAAATGCGGCAGTTCGTTTTGAAACTGGTTTTGCCGCCGACGGGCCGAACTTCCTGATCCTGAAGCACCCGCAACAGTTTGCTCTGCACCTCGATGGGCATTTCGGAGATTTCATCCAGAAACAAGGTGCCGCCTTCAGCGTGGCGGAAGAAACCTTCCCGGTCAGTTGCGCCAGTATAGGCGCCTCTGACTGAGCCAAACAGTTCACTCTCGATCAATTCCCGAGGGAGGGCCGCACAATTTATCTTAATGATCCTTGCCTTGCTACGCGGGCTGAGAACATGGATCAGATCGGCAATCACTTCCTTGCCCGTTCCGCTTTCACCGGCAATGAGGATGGCAACATCGCTAGGCGCAACTCGCTCGATCGTGCGAACCACTTCTCGCATTGCGCCGCTCTGAAAAACCGGGGAAGCGCTGCCGCTCATGTTTTCGAGGGCGCGGCGCAAGAGCCGCGCCTCGTTGGCCTGGCGGCGGTGCTCGAGCGCTGTATTCACGTCCGCTGAAAGCTTTTCAATATCAAATTCGGCTGATTTGCGGATAAAGTTGAACGCGCCTCTTTTTGTCGCGTCAACGGCCCAGGAAACCGCTTCGTGATCACTGGGCGCTCCTGTTAGAACGATCACAGGAGTTTCAGGCCAGCGTTTTTTCACCTGTGGGAGCAATTCCAGGCCGTTGGCATCGCCCAGGTTGACGTCCAATAGAACGACATCCGGTTCGTCCTGGGTGAAAAACTTTTGCAAGGCCGCGCCGCTATCGGCTTCGGTGACTTCATTTTCTGCGCCAAGCACATCCCGCAATAAAGCGCGGATGCTTTCCTCGTCATCTACGATTAGGATTTTGCCCTTCATAATTTGTTCTTCTAATTAATGGTGCAGGCCCTGGCAAATGCGCGAAAAATCGCTCGATGTTCCGCATATCGATTCGCCAGCCGTTCGGGATGAAACTGAACCGTCAAAAAAAACGGCAGCAGTCCGGCAACATCCGGTCTCAATTCCGTGCTTTCGATAATCCCGTCGACACTCACCGAAGAAACCTGCAACGGCGGGGCCACCCGCCCGAGCGCTTGATGATGTGTGCTATTCACACTTAGCGTCTTCCTGCCTGTTATCTTGGCCAGTACGGATGCTGGTGTCAATTGGACTTCATGCACTGGCTGATCGCGCAGGTCCAGGCGCTGGTGCGCCAGGGAATGCGGGACCTGTGTCCGAATGTCAGCTAACAGCGTGCCACCCAGAGCCACATTTACCAATTGATGCCCCCGGCAAATCGCCAATAGTGCTTTGCCCTGCCGAAAAACCTCGTTCACAATCAATAATTCCCGGAAATCCCGTTCGCCGCCGTCGGGCGTAACGCCGACAGTCCGTTGAACGCGCGGAGTTAAGCTATTCGCATACAGCCGAGGCTCCAGATCATCGCCGCCCGTGAGCACAACTCCATCGCAACGGCGGACCGACTCCGCAATCAACCTGGCCGACGCTGTTGCCGGCATGACCAGCGGCATCACTCCCGCAGCAATAAGCGCGCGTTCATAATTCCTCGAGAGGCTGATAGAAAGGTCCCCAAATTCTTTCCCCCGCGCCTGGATGTCTGGGGAGACAAGAACCAGCGGCGGGCCGCTTATCTTCGCGCGCTTTAAATGATTGCGCCTGGTTGTCATCGCAACACTCATAAAGCTCGAATATCCATTAAGATTTGATGTCTCGCGCATGAAAAGCGGCAGCGCCAATAAAGAAAGCAGTGAGATTAAACGCGATCAGGATGCAAAGCGATTCGAGAATTCGCGGCCAGGGAATCGGTTTTGCAAAGACAAACCGCCAGGCGCCCAGATGATACGTCAAAAACCACTCCCGATAGGGCTCGAAAGAAGGAATGCCTTCCATCACAAGATTGAGGAAAAGAAACGAGAGGGCGAGAATGGTTGCAGCGGCTGGTTTCATATTGAAGCAGGAAAACATAAAGCCAACCCCAAGAATAACGGTTGCGTTTGTGGCGGTGAACAGATGGGAAAAAAGGTAGAGCCGGAAGCCTTCACTTGCCGGTAGTACACTAAAATCCATGCCAGGCATGGATACGAACATGCTGCGCCATGGGAACCAAAGCCGCGCAAAAAACAAAGCCGTGGCACCCAGGACAGCCACTAATAGAGCGGAGAAAACGGCGCCGGAAAACCATTTCGCAAGCAATAGCTGGAAGCGGGAAATAGGCCTGGCAAGAATCAGCCGCAAGGTTCCGTCCTCCGCTTCTTTGGCGACCAGATCGCCCCCGACCAGCGCCGCGTAAAGCGGCATAAACATGATCACCTGTGGAAGCAGCATAAATAAAGCAACCGTCAAAGCGGAGATATATTCTTTTGCCAAATAGCCGTTGCCAACCAGCAGCCGTTCCATATGTCTTTGGACCGGCCCCAACTGAAAGAACAATAGCAGGATGTTCTGCGCGAGCAGAAACGCCCCGAAACCCATGTAAGTGCGTTTCTTACCGAACAACTTCCACAGTTCATTGCGCAGATAGTAATAAAACATTGCGAACACTTTACCGGCCTGAGCGAAAGCTCAAAACATTAAAACGCTCGAATAAAAAACCGATAGCCGGACACCTCATCGGTCGAGGCATTCACGAACGGCTTTCGAAAGACTGACTGCGGTGTAAGGCTTCTGCAGGAAAAGCGCATTCTCTTGCCACATAAAATCAGTATCCAATTCATCCATACTGTACCCGCTGGCGAAGATAATTTTCAGAGCGGGCATTTCCGGCAGCAGCTCTTTCGCCAGTTCCATTCCTGAAATCCCGTCGGGCATCACAATATCGGTCAGAACCAAATCAATGATCCCCGGATGGTTCTTCCAGAGTTCCAACGCATGGACTCCGGATTTGGCCTCTACTACTTTATAACCGCAGTCCTTCAGGATCGTGTGGGCCATATCCCGGAGCAAAGGCTCATCTTCAACCACCAGGATGGTTTCTTTGCCCTCGAAGACCTGCGTATCGGGCGCAAGACGCTTTTGACCTTCCGGTCGTGGCTCTGACTTCGCGGGAAGGTAAACCCTGAAGGTGGTGCCGTTTCCTGGCTCGCTGGCCACGTCCACCCATCCATCGTGTTGTTTTACGATGCCATAAACCGTAGCTAATCCCAGCCCGGTGCCTTTGCCAATTTCTTTGGTGGTGAAAAAGGGTTCGAATATGCGGCTCATAGTCTTGCGATCCATCCCACAGCCGGTATCGGTCACACAAAGGCGCACGAAATAGCCCACGCGCCCTTCGGGATTGCTTTGGACGTATGCCTCATTGACTTGAACGTGCGATGTATCAATCCATAGAGTTCCACCCCTGACCATGGCATCGCGGGCATTGACCGCCAGGTTCATCAGCACTTGCTCAAGCATTCCCATGTCGCCTTTTACCATGGGGAGTTTTGAAGGAGGCTCAAACTGGAGGGTGATCGTTTCGCCGATCAGCCGCTTGAGCATCTTATTCATATTGCTCACCATCTCCCGCAAATCCAGCAAAACCGGCTGCATGACACTTTTGCGGCTGAACATGAGTAGTTGCCGGGTGAGATTGGCCGCGCGCTCTGCGGCAAAAAAGATAGCTTGTGCGCCATCCCGTAGCTCGGAAGGCAAGGCCGGGCGGGCCAGTACCATGCCCGCATGACCCTGGATCACCGTGAGCATGTTATTGAAATCATGTGCAACGCCCGCGGCCAGTTGGCCAACCGAATCCATTTTTTGTGAATGCCTTAGTTGCGCCTCCAGGTTCAGTTTCTCGGTTATATCATTCACATAGCAATGTACCAGGTTGCTGTTTGGGATGGAATGAAACGACCAGGAGAAGGTGCGATGGCCCCGGCGGGTTTCAACACACATTTTGCTCTGAGTTGTGTGCAGGCAGTTTTGGACGATCTCCTGAATATCAGGAGGTAGCAATGCACTCGGATGACTCTCATCGCTCGAGACCGCAAGTTTCAGCGCTGCAGAATTGAAATAGGAAATCGTCCCATCGGAAGACAACTCCATGGCGGGGTTCGGATTAAGCTGCGCGAAGGCCGCCAACTTTTGCAACTCGATCTCGGCGTGGTTGCGCTCCACCGCCATCGCCAAAAGGGTCGCGATAGATAATAGGAAATGGACTTCGTCCTCGGTAAACTTTCTTGATCGCGCGGTGTGCGCGCCGAGAATGCCAAAGGTGCGGCCCTGGCTGGCAATAATCACGGTCATACCACTCACAACGCCGTGGTCAATCAGCAACGACGAGCCCTCAAAACGACGGTCGGTTGTTAGGTTTTCGACCACAACGGGCTCCCCGGCGATAAGAGTATATCCAAGCTGAGTCTCAGGGCTGGCTTGCACAATCGCCCGGCCGGTTAACCCTTGTTTCCAGCCGACGCCTTTCCGTAAGAGCAACGATTGCTGGTCGGGGAGCAATTCCAAAATATGCGCATATTCGACCTCCAAGGTCTGGGCCGTCAATATGATGGCTTGTTCAAACAACCCGGACAGGTCCTTGCTCGCCATTGCGAATTGACCTAAAGCACCCACGACGGTTTGTTGGAAGGAACGGTTCAGCAAGGTTTTTTCAGCTTGCTCACGCGCTCGACTCCGTTGCTCCATTGAAGCGGCCATATGATCGAACGTGCGAGCGAGATCTCCTAATTCCCCTTGCTCTTTGCTTAACCCTGCCCGGATGGTCATGTCTCCGGCCGCCATCTGCTTGGCCGCATTGGAGAGGGCTCGAACCTGCCGCAGGATGAAACGTTCGCCGCCAAACCAGGCTGCCGCTAAAGCCGCCAATCCCACCACAAATCCCATCCATGGGAATTCAGTCCCGGTTTTCTGGGTGATGAAGTACATCAGGGCCCAAGCAGGCGCCACAGCCAAAAAAACGGTTCCCACCAACCTGGCCCGCAAGCTGGAGAAACTGCTCATCTAAAAAAAATCAGGTGTTCGATCGCTTAGATACGAAAGCAACTGATGTGCCGGGAGCCTGGACTATTAATGGTGCTGGCAGTTTTAAATGACTGCAGGTAATCAAAAAACCCAGCATCAAACGCGGGAATTTTCCAACTCTTGGGCTAGTGGAAGTATGACAGTATGATTTTAGGACAAATCTCGAAGGAGTGTCTCAAAATGGGACAATTTTCGAGACGACGTCCACAAACGGGCAGCTAATAACACGATCTGTTGGAGTGGGAAAGTCACGAAAGACTGTTAATCTTTCGTGACTTCATGACGAGACGCGCTTCGGACAACGTCACTAGAAGTTGCGGTCGTACGGTCGCTTGTATGGACGATTGTCTGGATAATACTCTCCATGGCCATATGAACGATATGTGTCGCCACCATAAGCACCTCCGTAAGCTCCATCGTGGTGATGATGATGTTCGTCCGATTCACAACCGGTTATAAACAGCATTGCTGTTCCAATGAGTAATATAAATATTTTCATAGTGTTCTATGAAAACGTCGCCCTTCATGAGTTCTGCCACCAGTGGGGACAAACCCGGTTCAAGGATTCTCACGGCCCAATCTTGCTTCGGCCAGATCAATATCTCGCTGGATGCGGCGAAGAACTTCGTCATTGATGACGAGCTCGTCCCGAAGTTGCACGATGGTTCTTCGCTCGATTTCAAGTGTTTCTCGTGCTAGTCGCTCGTAATCACTCGAGAACAAACCGATTTGGCTTTCCCCATCAACCGATTCACTTATTTCCAACTGCCGGATGCGGTCCTCATATTCATCACTCAATCTTTTTGCTGTTTCGGGTCTGAAGTTTTCCGAACTGACTAATTGCTGAATTCTTGCCAGGGCACTCTGGTTTGCTTTCAAACGGGCTTTACGTTCCTCCTGCTCGGCGACGCGATCCTCCTTTATCCCAAGCCATCGAATGAGCATGGGCAAACTGAGCCCCTGGACAACCAGAGTCGCAAGAATTACAACAAAAGTCAGAACCAGAATCAAAGCGCGCCCCGGGAAAGGAGAGCCGTCTTGTATCGTAAGCGGAACAGCAAGGGCGGCGGCCAGGGAAACCACCCCCCGCATGCCTGTCCAGGCAACGAGGCTTACATGCCGCCAGGCGGGAAAGGCATCGGACTTACCGTTGTTCGGCGCGAGCAGGCGAGGTAGATATGCCGCTGGAAACACCCAGAGAATGCGAATCAAAATGACTGCCACGCTAATGAAAGCGGCGTACTCGATTAACTGCAAAGTAGAATGGCCCGAAATTTGGCGCAGCACGGCCGGCAATTGCAGTCCGATCAGCAGGAAAATGAACCCCTGTAAAAGAAACTCGATCATCTGCCACACGGGCACCCCCTGGAGGCGAGAGCGCGAGCTCGTTATCTCTGGTATGCGCCACCCGTGATACAATCCTGTGGTCACGACCGCGAGGACTCCAGAGACGCCCAGTTGCTCTGCTGGAAGATACGCGGCGAACGGAGTTAGGAGCGAAATTGTGATTTCAATGGACGGCTCATCGATTCGTTTTTGCACCCAAGCCGTGACCATGCCTACCAGTAGCCCTAAGGCGATACCGCCCAGTGCTACGAGGAAAAATTGTGTGGTCGCTTGACCAATCGAAAACGAGCCGGTATCGACTGCGGTTACCGCGAATCGAAACGCCACCAGGGCCGTGGCGTCGTTGACCAGGCTTTCCCCTTCCAGAATTGTAACAATGCGCCTTGGCAGACGAACATGTTCAGCAACGGCCATAGCCGCAATAGCATCCGGCGGCGAAACAATCGCTCCCAGAACGAAGCCCGCTGCCAGAGGCAGTTCGGGGATGAAATAATGCAGCAGAAAACCGGCTGCGGCAGTGGTGAATAAAACAAGGCCCACCGCCAGGAGAAGTATGGGCCTCAAGTTCGCCCGAAAATCCCTCCAGGGTGTGAAAAGTGCAGCTGGGTATAGAAGTGGCGGCAAGAAAACCAGAAAGACCAACTCAGGGGTTAGATTGACCCGTGGGAGTTTCGGGATCACACCCAGCACAAGGCCCCCAAACACGAGTAAGATAGGGTAGGGGACGGGAAGTTTTCGCGCGAGCAACGCCAATGCCGCTACGGCAACCAACAGGCCCATGACGGTTTCGATCAGAATCAGCATTGTGGCGGGAATGTATTGACAGCTCTGGATTAATCAATGCCCAGAAATTTACAGTTTTGTTCTGCAAACGATAAACTGATAAAATCATAAACTCGCGATTTCAGTTTCCTGAGTTGGGTGTTTTACCCTATTCTCAATTGTTACGTTTGCTTGTAGTTCTACGACAGAACCGCTCGCTTATGAAAAAAATCTCTGTTTTGTTAGTAGATGATCACACCGTCGTTCGGCAGGGATTGCGAGCGTTGCTGCAGGCAGAAGAGGACATCGAAGTGGCTGGGGAGGCAGAGAACGGCAGGCAGGCCGTGGGAATGGCGCGCAAGGCTCCGCCTGACGTCATTGTGATGGACGTGGCGATGCCCTTGTTGAACGGTTTGGAAGCAACAAAGCAAATTCTGAAAAACCAGCCCGGCTCGAAAATATTAGTGCTGACTTCTTATGGAGACGATGATTGCGTTGAGCAATTGATGAGAGCCGGAGCTGCTGGATATTTGATCAAACAAACCGCGGCCAACGAACTGCTCAAAGCAATACGTGAAGTGCATCGCGGCAACGCTTTTTTCAGCCCAGCCATCGCAAAACGCCTGCGAGATCAATGCCGGGAAGCATTTTCAACGGGCCACACTGCGAGCAAGAGCGGGCAGTTGACTTCGCGTGAATCTGAAGTGCTGCAACTGATTGCGGAAGGATTTTCAAATAAGCAGATCGCCGCCGAATTAGGAATCAGCATTAAGACCGTCGAGAAGCATCGGCAACAGGTCATGAACAAGCTGAGCATTCATGATGTTGCCGGTTTAACTCGATATGCCATTTCAAAAGGGCTTATTGAGCGGAGTACTCCAGCTCCTGTGGGATTTTAGAACCGCTTTGTTGCCGGCTTGCAGTTCACGCCGGCTTTCTTTCCGGCAAACGGATCGGCATCGAACGTATCCGAATTCCCGTTGCGTGAAAGACGGCGTTCGCAATGGCGGGCGCGATGGCAATGATGGGAGTTTCACCCGCCCCAGCCGAATTGAGGTCGGGACGATTCAGTAGATGTATATCCAATTCGGGAACATCATCGAAACGCGGCACTCGGTATTTGGCGAAAGAGGCGTTCGACATCTTACCATTTTCAAAATGCATTTCCTCACGTAATGCCGGGCCCAGGCCCATAATGATGGCTCCTTGCACCTGATTGAGCAAATTGTCGGGATTCAAAATGGCGCCGCACTCAAAAACCTGGCAAACATGCTCCACCCCAATCTTGTTCTTTTCTCGATCCACTTCAATTTGTGCGCAGGTTGCAACGTAAGAGCCCTTTTCGGTTCCGCAAGCAAGGCCCACTCCGGTATTCGGCTTTCTTTGAGCTGCGCGCTTTTTCCAATCAAACCGTTTCGCCGCCGTTTCGAGCACTGCCCGCAATCGCGCGTTTTCCAGATGGGCCACCCGAAAAGCAAGAGGGTCCATCTTCGCGGCTGCCGCCAATTCGTCCATGAAACTTTCGCGCGCGAAATTATTGGCTGTTGCAGCGAGCGCCCGATAGGAGCCATGCCGCAACGGGGGAGCAGAAGAAATAAATTTGCTGTGGTGTTTCTCGACTCGGTAAGGGGTTTCAACCGCCGACGGACCCGAGTTGATATTGATAAAATGCCATGACGTGAGTGAGCCGGTGGCATCAAGGCTTGCTTCCACCTGAATGACTGCGGCGGGCCGGAAGTAGGCCCAGGTAAACTCCTCTTCGCGCGTCCAGCGCAAGGCAACCGGCTTGCCTGCTGTTTTCGCCAGGCGCGCAGCTTCGACCGAGGCTTCGCCAGTATGTTTGCCGCCGAACCCGGCGCCAAAATCCGGCACGATCACGCGGGCCTGATCGTCGGTTAAATGGAACGCGCGCACCAATTCGGAACGGTGCCCGAAAGGATTCTGAGTTGCCGCCCAGACCGTGAGCTTGCCGTCATTCCACTCGGCCACGGCAGCGCGCGGTTCAAGGGGCGCGTGCTGGACGTAAGCAACATCATATTGCTGCCGCAGTGACTGTTTGGCTTTTGCGATTTCGTCCGCAAATGGATTCGTTGGCACTCCTCCTGAGGTGTGTTGCTTAAGGTAGCCAGAAAGCTCTGAGCTTGAAGGATGTGCCGGCGTTTCCCATTTGGCGGTTTTTGCGATCGCTTCCAAGGCGCGTTCTGCAGAGAAATTCGTTTCGGCAGCTATTCCGACGAACTGTTCATCTTGAAAAGCAACAACCCCTTTCATCTCTTTTGCTGCACCCAGATCAACCGAGACCAGTTTCGCCCCATAAGAAGGCGGGCGTAAAACTTTTCCGTAAAACATACCCTCGCGCCTGATATCCGAAGGATATTGGTGGCGGCCGGTCACTGTGTCGCGCCCATTGGGTCTTGGAATGGAGGTGCCCAGCACTTTCCACTCTTTCACCGGGGTGATGCTCACATCCGGAGAAATAGCCTGGTCAAACAGTTTGGATGCCTCTTCATCCGCGGCCAGGTCGCGATATTCCAGCGAGCGTTTGGTCGCAGAGTGAAACACCTTGCCTTCGCGCACTTCACAGCTACTGGCTTCGACTCCCCATTTTTTCGAAGCAAAAGCCAGGAGAAGTTCTCGAGTGGCGGCTGCGCCTTTGCGCACCTCCGGGACTGTTCGCGGCGAACTGCCGCTGCCGGCGGTGATTCCATCGTTTGGCACCAGGTCAGTGTCGGCCATTAACAATTCAACGCGGCTTGCTCGCACCCGTAACTCTTCCGCCGCTGCCTGTGTCAACTCAGCTCGCGCACCCTGTCCGGCCTCCACTTTCCCAACGAGCACGGTAATTGAACCATCCTTGCCCAAGTGAATGCGGGCGCCGGTGTTTTTTGCGCCACTCCCTCCAAAGCCTCCGCGCCGCGTATTGCGTTGTGCCAGGGCAGGGGAAGCCCCCGCGACGATCAAACCCGCCGTCAGGAATTGAACGAATCCTCTGCGGCTCAATCCGAAGTCGTATCCAACGGGCTCGATGGGTTCATCGTCGCCAGGTGCCTGTTCTGCCCGCTTGAGATTTGCGCGAGTTTTAAAATCCTCTCCCTTCATAGCTTGGGTGAGTGGATCGAGCGTCGAATCGCTTTAACAATTCGTGGGTAGCTGCAACAGCGGCACAGATGCTTTTGCATGCCTGACATAAGATCCGACTCGGTGGCACCCGGTTTCTGATTTAGGATGCCCACGACACCCATGATCATGCCCGCAGTGCAATAACCGCACTGGAATGCTCCTTCCTTGAGAAAGGCTTCCTGGACTGGATGCAGTTTGTCATCAGCCGCCAGTCCTTCGATGGTCAAAACCTTCTTTTTGTCCGCTTCCTGGATTGTTATCAAACAGGAGGGAACGCTTTTACCATCAATCAGAACCGTGCAGGCCCGACATTGCCCTTCGCCACAACCGTATTTAGCGCCGGTAAGGTGAAGATCTTCGCGGAGCACTTCCAGCAACAGGCGATTTGGCTCGCTTGTGACAGTTCGGGCTTGTCCGTTTACTGTAAACTCGAAAGTTGTTCCCATAAACAGCCCGGCATGGCGTTTTTCAAGGCGGCGCTCATTAAAGCAGGTTTGTATTGTAATCTAGCATGACTGCTTTAAATGAAAAACAGTTAATATTCACGATCTCCACTGTTAAATATTTTCGAAAAAAAAAGCACAAATGAATTGAATGTAATCGCTCCTCGGTTTAGTGATCTAACAAGCACCTGATTATTCAATGAACCCCGAAAACCTATGATCAGCTCGAAGCATTGCCCGTTTTGTCTTACCCCAGCTCGGCGAGGTTGTTCTCATCTTGCGCTAGCGGTTGAAGCACGGGACTTTGTCCGAAGTTGTGTCGAAATTTCCGAGGCACAGTTGCAATGGCAGACGCTCTGCCAATCCCGGCGAGCAGAGCTTCAGCGTACCGGCCAGTGGTCGCCGGAGCGGGAAGACTTCACCTGGCTCGAAACCGCTTTCTGCGACGAGTTTCTCAAAAAACTTAATTGGTTTGGTGAGATGGCTTATGAGTGGCGCACCGGCTCAAAGCCGGAGCAAGGTGGTTTTTGGGTATTACTTTGGTCGAAAGATCCTAAACAGTTGTGGTGGGGCTTGCGTGATGAACTCGATCGACAATCTTCGCTGCAAATCCCTTCCAATCTTCCTCCTCGATACGATAATTTCCTGCCGCTATGAAGCGCTAGAAATTGCTGATTAATTCGTTTTGCACTGGCGTCCGCTTCGATCGCATTCTTTGTCCCAAGATTCCTACATTACCAGTGACGGTGATAATACGGCCCAAAATAGATACGCGGGCCATAGTATGGGCCGTAATATGGATATGGGTACGGATACGCCGCGGGAGGACCATAATATGACGGTCCTTCAGCAGGCGTTGGCGGAGGCCTGTTCATCTCGAAATGGATCTGACGGGGGATGCGATCTTCAGGTGAAAATAGGTGGCCTGTCCGATAGGTTGCGGTTTGGACGAATTGATTTGTTGCGTTCGGGAAAGCCTGAATGATGTAGAAATCGGAACCAAAATCGTGGAAGGTGCCATCTGGATCACCGAAGATTTTCAAAGTCAGGGGGGTAGTACCGATATACTGCTGGTTTGCTTCAATCCTCACCCCTGGTTCTGAAGCGTCGATTTGAACCAAATACGCCATCGTCCCGTGAGGCCCGCGTTCGGCCCCGGGTGGAATACTTTCGCACCCGCTAAATAACGCTATTCCCGCCAAACTTCCCACAAATAGTGCTGCTTTTATCTTCATGCAAATTCGACGTTTCCAGTCGTCATAAATTCGCCTAAATCGTGTAAATTTCAAATCAAATAAGGTCGCTAATTATTAGGGATTTGGCGTTGGCTAATCCACGCTTGCTGAGTCACCCGCATTTTCAGCGCGACACGAGGGGAATTTCCTTGCAAGCTGCTCCGGATGAATTATGGATTGAACATTCCTCAAAAAGGCGCTTTCGACCTGATTGCGTTGGGCGCAATGGTTCACCGGCTGGATAGCGGAGTGCTACCCTTTCGGAAGGCTCCGGGATGTCAGATTCATGTCAGTGGCGGCGAGTTTAATGTTGCAGCAAATTTAGCTGATTGTTTCCGCCTTCGGACCGGCATTGCGACCGCAATGGTTGATTATCCCGTCGGCGAACTCATCGCCGAACGTGTGAGAGCGATGGGGGTCCAGTCTTTCTACAGACATTTCAAGCACGACGGCGTCCACGGCCCGAATATGGCGACCGTGTATAGTGACCGTGGCCAGGGAGTGCGCGCGCCCGTTGTCTTTTATAACCGCAGCAATGAAGCGGCAGCTCAACTCAAGCCAGGAGATTTCGATTGGAAAAAGATTTTTGCCGGTGGGGCGCGCTGGTTTCATAGCGGAGGTATCTTCGCGGCGCTCTCCCCGACGACCTCCGATCTGATTATCGAAGCTGCGCAAGCAGCCAAAGCTGCTGGCGCAGTCGTTTCGTTTGATCTCAATTATCGCGCAAAGCTCTGGCAAGTATCCGGCGGGCAACAGCGCGCAGTGGCGGTGCTGGATCGTCTTATTCAAAATGTGGACGTGCTGGTAGGCAACGAAGAAGATCTCCAGATGGGCCTTGGGATTCCCGGACCGCAAACCTCTGGGCGATCGAAGCTCGACCCCGCGGCCTTTATCGAGATGATCGACAAAGTAATCAAAAAGCATCCCCACATAAAAGTGGTTGCCACGACATTACGCGAGGTGCATTCGACCAATCGGCACAGTTGGGGAGGAGTCGCCTGGATAAATGGAAAGACTTATCTTTCGCCAACGTGCGACCTGGACGTGCTTGATCGTGTGGGCGGTGGTGATGGGTTTGCCGCAGGCCTATTTTTTGGATTTCTTACGGGCGCGTCAGAGGAAGAGGCGGTGAAGTTGGGATGGGCTCACGGAGCACTGTTGACGACGTTCCCTGGCGATACCAGCATGGCCACAGTCGAGCAGGTGCGAGATTTTGCCAAGGGCGGTTCTGCGCGGATTCAACGTTGATGACTTTGGATCAACTTGCCAGGTAGAGTTCCCTCTCGACAGCCCTCCTTGGTCCCTGCGATGTCCAACAAAGAGGGTCAATGAACATTCGTCTTGCCTTCATCTCCTTATCCCATGCGTGGTAGACAATATATTGGGTTTCACCGTTAGGGCCCGTGACGATCGAATTGTGACCCGGCCCAATCACCTGGCCGGGCACGGTGCGTAATACACGCGGTCCGGATTCATTCCCCGCATCGGAGTAAGGGCCGGTGACCTTGTCCGCTACGCCGTAATCGACTCCATAAGTGTGATTTTCCCATCGTCCGCCACTGTAAAAGCAATAATAACGTTCCTGGTGTTTGACGACGAAAGGTCCCTCCAAGGTGTGCCAGTCCCAGAGCTGGCCGTACATTAAGCGCCTGTCCTCGAAGCGTTGCCATTCTGACCGGGCCCGTAACACAGGAGCGCCGGCTCCCTCGAGCTCGGTCATAGATTTCATTTTTGCCACCATCAAGGCAGTTCCGGGGCGCGCGCCTCCCGCGGAATCGAGAAAATCACATGCATAAAAAAGATACCACTGACCGTCATCATCCCGGAAAGGGTGTGGATCAATAGCAAACAGGGATAGCTTCGGGTCTAGAAGGGCTTTGCCCAAATCATGATAAGGTCCCTGGGGCGCATCACTGGTGGCCACTCGGAGTTGGTGGTTTTTGTCTCCATGACCGACAGAGTAGTACAAATAAAATGTGCCTCTGTCCTCGGCGACTTCGGGGGCCCAAAAATTGGTTCCAAACTTCGGATCCGGCCGGACCAATGCGCCGCTGGCGAATTGCCATTGAAAAAAATCAGCCGATTGAATGATAGGAAACACCTTGCCGACAGTGTGCCCACACGCTTCAGATTCCCCAGTGCCGATAGCCCAATAGGTATCTCGAACCTTCCAGACGTAAGGGTCGGCGAAGTAACCTCCATAAACCGGGTTTAAATGGGCTGGCTTAAGGGTCGTTTTTGTCATGGAAATAAATTCGATTTGCTGGAGCGGTGCGACAATGGGGAGTTGCCGGGGGACAGGATATGCCTATCGGACAGCCATCTGGCGCACCGTGGAACTGGTGGGTGTGGAGATAGAAATCTGTGGACGATTGAACCTGGGGGCGTGCTGCGAGCCGAGGACCCGCCGCCGCTCAAAAGCGCTTTGGCAGGGCAAGCGGCTCGGGCTCCGTTACCAGCTTACTGCGGTCCGCCACCGAATTGTTTCCAGTAAGCTGCCTTGAATGGATTTACCTGGGGTCCAGTGGCATTCTCATTTTCCAAAGCGGGGAGTATTTCGCTCCACCATTGATCGTAAGCGGCGCGCATTCCAGTAACCACATCCGCATGCTCCGCAAGAACGTCACGCGTTTCGCCAGGATCCATTTTGAGATCGTACAGCTCGGCATTGTTCACAAGGTGGAAACGCGCATTGCGAACCGAGCAGTTTTTGAACTTCGATTCTTCGGCTTTGCCCTTTTCCCAACGGCCAACGTGCGTAAAGAGGAAGCGGTCAGGCCAATTTGCATTCGGATCCTTCAGCAATGGCGCGAGGCTCCGTCCATCCAGGTTGATTTGAGCGGGAATCTTTGCGCCCGCGAATTCCGACAGCGTTGGAAAGATATCAATATGCGCGGCGAGGGCAGGGCAATCGCGGCTTCCCTGGAACCGGGCCGGCCACCGCCAAAACGCCGGTACACGCGTGCCACCTTCCCAGGGTGTCGCTTTCTGACCGTGCATGCCTGCGTTGAAAACCTTTACTCCCGCAGTCCCGCCGTTATCAGTCATAAAAATGACCAGGGTGTCTCGGGCAATTCCCCATTCTGTCAGTTTGGTGAGAAGTTTTCCGAAGTTATCGTCAATGTTTTCGATCATGCCGTAAAACTTTGCAACGTTCGTCTCCACTTTGCCTTGATAGTGATTGAAATATTCCTCCGGACATTGGAGTGGTGCATGTGGCGCGTTCGGCGTGATATACGCGAAGAAGGGAGACTTCTCTTTGCGCTTTGTGTCGATCCACCTCAACGCCTGCGCGAAAAATAAATCGGTGCAATAGCCTTTAGTCTTCTCAAATCGGCCATTGTGGCGAATTGCTGGATCGAAATAATTGTTCCCGGGAGCATCTCCGCAACTGCCTTTGTAACTTTGTCCAATTCCGCCCGCACCATGGATGAATACTTCATCAAATCCACGCTTGCCGGGCTGATAAGCATCCTCGTCACCCAGGTGCCACTTGCCGAAAATTCCGGTAGTGTAACCCGCGGCCTTCAAGACTTGGGGGAGAATGATTGCCTTAAGACTCATCCGCTCGCGTTCAAAGATTGTGTGCGTAACCCCCGACCGAAACTCATGCCGGCCAGTCATCAGCGAGCAACGCGTTGGCGCACATGTTGGGCTAACATGGAAATCGGTAAATCGCAGACTCTCCTTGGCAAATGCATCGATGTGCGGTGTATGAATGATAGGATTACCCGTCCAACCCAAGTCCCCATACCCTTGATCGTCCGTCATAACGAGAATGATGTTCGGGCGCGTCGGAGCTGCCTCAGATAATCCTGGGCTGAACATTGCCACGCAGGAGAACAGAGAAAGTAAACTTTTCACGGCTATTTTAATGTTTTGAGGTAGAGAACGATGGCTTCGATTTGCGCTTCTGTGAGCACGCCGGCATAACTGGGCATCCCGCTGTCATTCTTTTCGAATCCTAAGACGATTCTGGTCGAAGGATCGAGAATTGATTCCCGCAAATATGCCTCGTCTGCTATCGCAGGCTCGGCATCTTTGAACTCCCGCTGCGACGCAAACAGACCTTTCCAGCTCGGACCTACCTTGCCAGAGGTATTGTTATCAGTCGCATGACAAGCGGTGCAACCCATCAGGGAAGTCAACTTTTGTCCTTCCTCGATTGTGACGGGAGTCGGCGCGACTTTCGAAACTCGAGGTGTCAGATCGATCTCGATCGGTTCAAACCCATCGGCGACGGGATCGAATCTAGTGAGCTGAGCGGGGGTTAGGTAAGCATTCTGCTGGAAAGGCATCCCTGCCCTTGTGGCCAGTGCCCAGCCTATGCGCATTTGCATCACTGGTTTCATATTCGGAATACCAATGAAGATACTTTTGCCATCGCGAGACAGATAGGCGCTGCTGGGAGTCATCCATTCCTGGCCCGGTGTGCCATCCAATTTATAATGGGGAGAACCATAATTGGCCGTGCGCCGGTAAGCCCACCGCTCGGCTGAGAAATTGGACGGGTCTATTGCTCTTTTTGCTTCCAGCTCACTATCGAATCGCAATAAGATACCTTTGTCCATAGCTGCGACTTCGCGCGGCAAGGTGTTGGTCATACCCGTATAACGAATCCTGGCTAACCCGCTGGTTCTTTTGGCGGTGCTGCCCCATATTTGAAATCCCGTTACGTAAAGCTGGCCATCCACAGGATTCACTGAGCCGTTCAACGGAGCAAACTCGAGATCCTGGGCCAGATTGACAACTGCAGCTTGCATCACCGAACCGCGGTTGTTCAGTCGCACCAGGAAAAGTTCGGGCCGGCTGTAGCCGATATGAATGAGGGCGTCGTTTAATGGGCCCATGCGGGCATTGGCCAGCCAGACCTGAGCGGCGCCTGAGGCGTTCACGGCATGAGGAATCCAGGCAAGCGGTGCGGCGATTTCGGCAGGATACTTTTCCTTCGGCAACAAGCTACTAAGAAAGCCATAATACTGATGATCTTGAATAATGTGAATCGGTGTGGCTGGCACGTAATGACCTTGCTGATCGCTGGCGGTTACAAGACCAGTTTTCGGATTTACGCCGATGAATGGTTGCCGCAATCCCCAGCCTAGAACCGTCGCATCTTTCCCATCGCGGGATATTCGCAACACAGTCCCATTGTGTTTACCCAGCGTGCTGCTTTGCTGTCCGCCCTTTGCAATCACAAAGGAGCCATCGGGCGCAAGCTTCATTCCATTTGCAAATTCCCGCGTCTCGGCCGTCTGGGTAAAGGCGTTTGAGAACAATTCGTACCGATCAGCTTCGCCGTCTCGGTTGTTATCCCGCAATCGCCAGATCCCGTTGCGGTCGAAAACAAATATTTCATCTTCACGAATGCACAAGCTCAACGGCTCGTGCAGACCGGAAGCAAAACGACGCCAGCGCACCTGCGCCAGATCATCTGTCAGCCCCGAAATCAGCCATACGTCTCCGTCGAATGTGACTGCGGCTGCTCGGCCATTGGCGAAGAAGGCAATGTCGGCTAGCCGCACATTTCGCTTTTGGGGATTTTCGAGCGGCAAGGGAACATCATCCACAACAAAAGCTTCGTTAGCCTTGGACAATTTACCTTGAGTAATTACATCTTGTGCCCAGCGCGGTTGCGGGACAGCACCCGAGTGAGTTCCGGGCGCCATGAATTCCCCTTTTATCCTGTTCATGCTCATGACCACTCGGAATTCCATTGTTTGTGTGGACGGTCCGACGCGAAGCTTGAGCAAGCCACGTTCTTCGACCGGTTGAGCCAAGGTGCCAGCGGACGGTCGATCGTTCACCAGGAAAGTTTGCAATGGATGTTCGGACCCGGTTGGCCTCTGACCCAGTACCAACCACAATGGCCGGCTCACCCCCTCCAAGTGAAAACGCCTCTGTATTTGTTTGTTGCCGTCGGCGATGGATGCCTCCACCCATTCGCGCACCGATGCCCCGCACGCATCGTATTCAAGGCAAACACCGCGCTCCGTCAAACGGATAGCCTTGAATCGGCCTGAATCTTCTGCTAGCGGCCCTCGCCCAACTTCGCGCTTGTCAGGTCCAGGTTCACGCGGGTCCAGCAATTTCGTTTCATCACCAGCCTGCCAGCCGGGATAAATTCCATTGGCGAGCCAGGGTGAGCCAATGATTTCAGGAAGCTGGTCCTGCCCGTCAGGCGCTTTGTGGCCAGCCTTCTTATACGAACCCGGCGCCATGCCTTCGGGTGTCACGCCTTTGCCTTCCCAAATCACAGAGATGCGAAGCAACTCGGTGTCGAAGCAGGCCCAGCAATCATGGCCCAGGTTCAGAATCAGCCCTCGCGGAGTGAGATTGTCAGCCGGCCAGTTTTTTCCTAATTCGCGCGCATCCAGAACCGAAGAGAAGAAAGGAAAATCCGGCTCGACAAAATCAGCCCAGGGAGCAGGGCGAAGCTGGCGTTCGGCCCCAATGCCAGGAGGTACGACTGTGCAAACTGCCAAACCGAGCAGTAAGAATGAAAAAACTAAAACGTGAATCCTCCGTTGGGCCGCCATCAAGGCTATTTTCTGGCGGGCCTTGAGACAGGGGTGTTCTGAAAGCACGAGCCGAGGATTCATTTCAGTGGCAGAAGAACTTACCGGTATCTCGAATCAGTAGGAAGCTATTCGTAATGCGTCCACATTCGAAGCGCTTTACAACGCGGTAGGTTTTATACACCTGGTAGACCAGGCGATGTTGAATGTTGATGCGACGCGAGTATGCGCCGGCAAGGCTCCGACAAGCCTTTCGAACGGGGGTTGATTTTGAAATGGGTTTAGTGAAAAAACGTTCAGCAAACGTTGGTCGTGAGTCTTCAAATTAGAGGAGGCGTCCTTCTGTGCCTGTTTCGTGAAAACGATGGTACAGCTCACCAGCCAGGTTTGGTTGAGGCTTTGCGGAGGGACTCTTTCATGCCGGCGCGAATGGAATCACGCATTCCTGGGATGGATAGCAGGTAAAGTGTTTCCTGAATACTGCGCCAGTCATCCTCTGAAACGAGCACAGCATTGGACCGTTTTCCGGTAATCTGGATCGGCTCGTGCGAAGAGGCCGCCTCGTCCAGGAGCTCGTAAAGTTTCGCGCGAGCTTTGGTAACTGGGAGCGATGTCATCGGAAATGCGTGCGTCAAAATGTGCGTTCTGTCAAGAAAGCAGACGTAATAAATTTCTACCAATCCGTTGGCTGGTAATCTTTCAAAAACTTTCCCCAGACATGCTGGCCCGTATTGTAACCGCTGATGATTGGGTCGAGAATTCGGGCTGCTCCATCCACGATGTCGAGGGGTGGGTGAAATTGGTGATCGCGGATTTTACGCGCCGCAAGTGGCGCCGCGTCCTCGTCTGTCACCCAGCCAGTGTCCACACTATTCATGTGAATTCCGTCCTTGTAGTAATCGGTTGCCGAGGTGCGGGTCATCATGTTGAGCGCTGCCTTGGCCATATTGGTGTGAGGATGCCGGGTAGTTTTGGACCTGCGGTAAAACTGGCCTTCGACCGCGGATACATTGACGATGTGTTTGTCGCGTGTGGGCGTGCGAAGCATCAGAGGCTTTAGGCGCGCGTTGAAGATGAAGGGGGCGACTGCGTTAACGAGATGCACTTCCAACAGTTCCACCGAAGGCACTTCAGCAAGAGTCAGCCGCCATGAATTGCGGTCGCGCAAATCCAGTTGCTGGAGATCCTGATCGAGGCGCCCCTGGGGAAATAAATGATTCTGTGCGGCCAAATCTTCCGAAAGCAGTGGCACCTGGGATAATTGAGCCGAATGCGTGAGACCAGCAATGTCTGAAAGAGAACCAGGAGCGAGCGGTAACTCGCCTCCGGGCAGCAGGTGGTATCCCCGCAATCCTTCGTAAGCGCCCAAAAGGCGGCCGACTTGCTCAGGCAGGTTTTGCAGAGGGCCGGATTCACGCGCCAGCATGTGCTGATAAAAATCCGGGGGGCGCCGAACGGTTTGGCACGCGTTGTTGATGATGAAATCCAGCCGCTCGCGGGTATGCAGCAGATGCCCGCAAAAGGATTCGACACTCGGAGTATGGCGCAAATCGAGACCAAAAACTTCCAGGCGGTGTCCCCAATCGGCAAAATCAGGTTCATTGGCGTATCGCGCGGCTGCATCGCGCGGGAATCGGGTTGTGACAATGAGCTGCGCCCCGGCCCGCAACAACTTGATCCCTGTCTGATAACCGATTTTCACACGCCCGCCAGAGAGCAGGGCCACTCTTCCGCTCAAGTCGGCAAGTTCTGTTCTTTTGCGGAAATTCAGTTCGGCACAGGTTGAACAAAGCTGGTCGTAAAAAGAATGAAGGACTGAATAGTCCCGCTTGCAGATATAACAGTTTTGAGGTTGAACGACTTCGAAAGGTTCAGCATCAGCCTCGACCTGCTGAAAATTGGCGGGGGGATAGATATTGGGCGTGGTGAATACCGGCTGGGATCGGAGCGCTCGGATGCCGGTTTGAGATAGAAGCTTTTCGTCATGTTGCAGCCGTGCAGCTTTTTTTTGACGTTGTTTGGCTTTGAGAAGCCGCCTCCGAGCGGGCGCATCTGGACGTGAGACTTGGCCAGCCGCTTGAAGCAACCGTTCCCGAGTTTCCATCGACACTTCCGCAAGCAGCGCCCGGTCCTGTGCGATAGCCTCCAATAGTTCCGCCGCAGCCTCGAGCTGCTTTGGCAGATCTTTGATGGTTAGCGGCTTGACCTCTCCGTTTTGATTTGTCTCAACAAGGGGGGCCGCGGTGCGACGATTTCTCAGAGGGTGTTCGGTCGTGTTCAATTGTTAGCAGATCGAGCGTTGAAGTTACCTATCTTGTGGGACACTAACAGGAGCGGAGTTTGCAGACAAGCATAAGCGAACTGCGGAAGCTGCGGCGGCCCAGGCGGCCGGCTCCTAGGTGTCACGAACAGCTCTCACGAGTTCTCTCACATCCACCGCGTCCATACCCGCTGCTCGAATTGCCTGCATACCCAGGTCCGTATCTTCGAACGCGCGGCAATGTTCCGGCGCAATATTAATCCGGCGTGCCGCTTCAAGAAAAATGTCGGGCGCAGGTTTTTGTCGAATGACTTCTTCACTGGTAACGATTGCATCAAAGAGATTACGAATTCCCAGATGCTCGAGGACTTGCTCGATGACGTTGCGATTTCCGCCCGACGCGACCGCCATTGGTAGCTTTCCAAAATGTTTGCGCGCTATTCCTACCACCGCCGCAATTGGCTGGGCCTGCGCCAGGAGGGGCAAATATTCGGCCTCTTTCTCATGGGCCACGGCCAAGTGGTCCAGATCCAGCCCTTGTTCGGCACTCAGCATTTTCAGGATGTCCCGCGAAGGCACTCCCCCCAGTGCGTAAAAACGTTCCTCCGGGAAATTCAGCCGATGCCGCTTGACGATAACCTGCCAGGCTTGCCAGTGCAAAGGCATGGTGTCCGCGAGCGTGCCGTCGCAGTCGAAGATGAGGCCTTGTGGGGCGTGCTGATTAGGCGATGTCATAGGTTATTAGATTTCCAAAATTCGCATTTTGGACTTCCTTCGTATTTCGGCTTCGGGGTTCGGATTTCATGCTTCATTTGTTATTCTCAAACATTCAGCGCGGCCAGTTTCGCCTCCGCATCATGGTTCATAAGCGGCTCAATGATGGGATCCAATTCCCCTTCCATGACGACCGGCAGATTGTGGAGAGTTAGCCCGATCCGATGATCGGTCACGCGGTTCTGCGGGAAATTGTAGGTGCGGATTTTCTCATTGCGCTCTCCCGTTCCGACTTGCTCTTTGCGTTCGGCGGCATATTTGGCATGCTCCTCCGCCACCTTGCGCTCCAGCAACCGCGACCGCAGCACGGTCAGAGCTCGCGCTTTGTTTTTCTGCTGTGACCGTTGGTCGGCGCACCGGACAATCAAGCCGGTCGGCTTGTGGATGATCTGGACTGCTGAATCAGTGGTGTTGACACCCTGGCCGCCGGGGCCGGAAGCCCGACAACGAGTGATCTCCAGGTCTTGAGGGTCGATTTCTACATCCACTTCTTCTGCTTCAGGAAGAACCGCTACCGTGCAGGTGCTGGTATGAATCCGGCCCTGTGCTTCCGTTGCAGGAACGCGCTGCACCCGGTGCACTCCACTTTCGTACTTGAGCCGCTTATAGACATCCGTGCCAGTGATTTCAAAAATAATTTCCTTGAAACCACCCAAATCCGAGGAATTGGAATTGAGATCTTCGAATTTCCATCCGTGCGTCTCGGCATAGTGAGTGTACATTCGATACAGGGATGCCGCGAACAGAGCCGCTTCCTGTCCACCTGCCCCTGCGCGGATCTCTATGATCGTATTCCGTGAATCCGCCGGGTCGGGCGGCACTAGGCCGAGTTGGACCGCTTGGGCAAGGCGTTTTAGCTCCTGTTCCAAGTGCGCAACCTCCTCCTTCGCCATTTGCGCAAGCTCGGATTCCCCGGGTTCGGCTCGAAGCAGCCGGCGATTCTCCGCCAAATCGGTTTCAGTTTTCAGATACGCCCGCCCCACCGCCTCGAACTCCTTAAGCCGGGCATATTCCCTGGCCAATTCCTGCGCGCGCTGTGGATTATCGAATGCTTTGGGATCGCTCAAAGCGGACTCGACTTCTGCGAACCGACGCGAGAATTTCTCAATTTGGGGACGGAGGTCCATATTAAATTCAGATGTGGTCGGACAAATAGAAACCGCCCGTACGGCCACTGGGGCCATGCGGGCGGTTAAAAGGGGAAAATGGCTACTTCTTTTTCTTTTTGGTAGCTGCCGCGGCCTGTGCGGCCTGAGTTTTGACCATGCGTTGTTGAAACTTGTCAACTCGGCCGGCGGTGTCTACGAACTTTTGCTGGCCGGTATAAAATGGGTGACAGGCATTGCAAATACCAACGATGATCACTGGCTTGGTCGAGCGAGTCTTAATCACGTTGCCACAAGCGCACCGGATTTCCGCATCCACATATTTCGGATGAATGTCTGCTTTCATAAAAGGCCTCGAAAGATAACATTAGCGCCCGTGTTGGCAAGCACCGATTTTGAAAGCAAACGGTTTGCAATTTTATGAAAGCATCATGTATTTCCTTGATTGCGGCGGCAGTAATTTTTTGTGGCTGTGCTGGCCACGATTCCCAAAAAGCAAGGAGTGCCCAGACTAAAGTTACAGCCTATGAGGAGCATGCAGTATTTCTCCGTTTTTCGTCAGGCCTGTCCCTCTTTGATCCTCAGGAGGTTACACCCATTGCTACCAATACTTTAAACTGGCAACGGTTTCGCGATCCTATGACTCAAGTTCACACGCGACCTCCCAATCGACCTTCTGATTCATTTGAGTTCGGGTACCCGAGGATTGGCTACCGTCCGGAGTATTTGATCGATACTGGCTATCAGCCACAAATCAATTTGAAAGATTTAGACAGATGAACGCCAAGTGTCACCCTATTCGGAATCAGTCAGTGCGCAACGCATCGCGCAGCTCCTGCTTGTAATTTGGCGGGGGCTCTCCCGCTTTTCGTTTGGCCAGGGCAGGCGCGATGATTTCACTTCGTGGATCGAGTTCTCGGCCGTAAAACACACGCCAAAGACGGCGGCAGTTTTCCGTCATGCTATTGCTCTTCGTCGAAAGACGGACGAAAAAGATCCACGGCAATTTGCAACTCTGAAATTAACTCCTGCTCGGTGGGGTGTCCGGTTTTCGCCCGGACAATTTCAAACGCTCTAAGGTCTTTGTCATCGAGCCGGTTTAGTTTGGCAATTAGAATATCAATTGGGTGAGGAAAGATGAAGGTGAGCCAATCCGATCCTTTTAGCATGGCTCCGCATCACCAGGCGTCAGTTCACGTGGGAGCGTGTCCGTTAGCGCTTGGCAAGCGAACAGTGAAGGTCGTGCCTTGTCCTTCTTCACTTTCTACCCGCACCGAGCCGCCGTGCGATTCAACAATTTCTTTGACCAGCGTCAAACCCAGGCCGCTTCCCCTGACCTGATAGGCCTGAGCAGTTGCGCCCCGGTAGAACGGCTCAAAAATTGCGTCCAGCTCTTCTTGCGGTATGCCACCACCTCGATCCGCAACCTGGATTTCCACCATGGATGGTTCAATATGCTCGTCCACCACAGCGGTCACACCCACCCAACCACCTGTAGCAGCGTGCTTCGCGGCATTGGTAATCAGGTTTTGAAATGCGCGTTGTAACATCGAGGGGTCGGAGCTGATGGTCCGGAGGCCGGGCGCAAGCTGGACTTCCACACTCACTCCTTTTGCCTCTTCCGCAGTTGCGGTAATCGCATCCGTAACGACCTTAGCTACGTCCACGGCCTGGGTGGGGACGGCAGGCATGTTCCTTGCCCTGCCTAAATCCAGAATCTGTTCAACCATTTCGGAGAGCTGCTCGGCATGCTGAACAATGAGAGTTGAATATTCCTGCACCTTTTCGGGGTTCTGGACCACTCGAGTCATCAGGTTATGTCCCGCACCCCGAATCACGGTTAAAGGGGTTCGCAACTCGTGGGAGACGTTGGCAACGAATTGCATTTGCGCTTGTGCCAGTCTGCGGGAGCGTCGCGTGAGACGAATGAAAGCGATCCCCGCGGCCAGCAATGAGAGATTAAGCACGAGAGCCACCCCCAAATTTCGCCAGCGCGTGACCGAAACCAGCGCCGCAAGTTTGTCCGGACTTTGCAGGGCTTCAAGAGTCCAGGAAGCGGACCTCTCGTTATCGGCCGGTCCAATTGAACCGCCTCGTCGGTTGAACAGAATGAGCGTCGGTTTCTGAATGGCAACCTGGGCTTCCTGTCCCGCCAGGTAGATGGTCTTCGGAGGTGACGAACGTGTTTTGATCTCCACGCGAGCAAGCAGCCCGGTGTTGGATTGGCCAACATATTGCCTCACACGGCGAGGAAACCATTTGGTGCGCAAATAGTCCTTGTCCAATTCGAAGATCGCCCACTCCCTTTCACCTGCCCCTCTTGGTCCTGCACCTTCGCGCATCGGCTCAGATGCGCTGAATTGTCTGATGCGTGATCCAAACACAGGGAATTCGAAAATCAGTCCATCACGATCCCGGAAAGCCTGTGTGCGGCCCGGACCGCCCAACTTTCCTTCAAGATTTTTTCTAAGGTCTTTCCACTCTTCGGGCCAGTTTGTAGCGAGCAAACGCCCGTCCTGCACCATGTAAAGCCTCAACTGCGTCAGTTGCGGAACCGCGTAACCAATTCGTTTGAAGATAGGTCTAGCTTTCGAAGCTTTCCAACGGTTAAACATTTCAACATGTGTCTTCTCCAAACCCTGTTCGTCAATGTCTTCAGCGTCCGGTCTTAAAGCGCTGCAACTTTGCGCCAGTTCAGAATCAAATCTCAAGCAGAGCGTCTGCAAACTGTCCTTCAGGTTGCGCCCAATGCGTTCCGTCTCAGCGGTGCTAATCTGTCCAGTCCACCTGTACTGCAGCGCCGTCAGGGTGAGACACAAAATAACCAGCAGGATTAAGAATCCGCGTTCGTAAAGAGCAATAGAACGGGCACTAGGTTTTCGACGGATCTTCACTTCATTAACATAGCCGAGTTTCTTCTTAGAGGTCAATTCGGCGAGCCATCCTTAACACTCCTTAACGTGACTATTTGCAACAGAAAGGTGTTTAATTATATCGATGTTTAGCCGAAAGATAACGACACGAGTGGCAATTCAGTTCCACGCGGCTACCCACTGCATTCCCGCCATTAAGGTGGTCCAAAACCATCGTCTCAGCGCGGATCGGTCAAGTCGTCCTGAGCCACACATCATTTACCATGAAAACCACCAACACCCTGTTCTCGAATGCAGACCTGCTAATCGCCAGCTTCGTTTCCATCTCCGTTACATGCGGCGGCGAGGGGAATGACCTATCACGACAAGATTTGAGCTGAACACTTTTTTGAAATTTTCATTTTTTTAAACCACCAAAAAAAGAAGTGTTGGCAGCTACCATGAGATAACTTCCTTCGCTCCCCCAAGCGGTTGGCCCGAGACCCGAGAGGTTCCACTTGTGTCAAAGGCCAACCGCGTTTTCAACCACGAAAGCAATATCCGGTGCCTCTCACAGTCACAATAAATCTCGGAAATTGGGGATCCTCTTCCAGTTTCTGACGCAGCCAGGCGATGTGCACGTCCACCGTTTTGGGTGTAATGAACCTCTGCTCCTTCCATATCTGCCCAAGAATGATTTCACGAGCAAGGATCTGGCCACGATGATTAATTAGAAAACGCAGCAATTCTGCTTCTTTTGGCGCTAAACTCACAGCCTTGCCGCTCCTGGAAAAACTTGCCTGAGCAAAGTTCGCCACCACATTGCCAAACTGAAAACGCATCACAGGCGTTAAATTCTCTTTTCGAACCCGCCGCAGCAAAGCTTCGGCCCGCGCCAGCAGCTCAATGGGAGCGAATGGCTTAACCACGTAATCATCCGCGCCTTTGCGAAGACCCAGGACTCTATCCTTCACCTGACTTCTTGCCGTCAGCATGAGTATCGCGCCATCAAACCCTTGTTCGCGAACCGTGTGACATATATCTAAACCTGTGATGCCAGGCAGCATCAAATCCAGAATCAACAGATCGAAAGACTCAGACGCTGCGCGTTTCAATCCTATTTCGCCGTCTCGTTCGCTTTCAACAGTGTACCCTTCCGAACGAAACAAATCTGAAACTACAGTGATCACATCGGGTTCGTCCTCTATTAAGAGAATGCGTGCTTTCATAAGCTATATTGCGGTCCCTGAAGGCGATGCATGCGGAGAATTGTGGAAACGGGTATGCCGCTTCTGAGCGCTTATAACCGCCTCAAGCCGTCCCTTAACTAACACTCGCCTAAGTTGCGGGTCAAATCGAGGGACTTCATTTCTTAATAAAAATTTGGATCATTCAAACTGAATACATCACCTGACAGCGCGAGGTGGCCGGCCAACGACGCGGTGCGGTCGGTGCGGCAAGTTTCTCCCTCTTTTACTTTTCCAGGCGCTTTTGATGTGCTAATATCCAGACTAAATACATTCCCAGTTTTCACTTGTAACCGCCGAAACAAAGCAGCTTTATGAAATTAAACAGGTTGAGCACACTTGTCCTGGGTGCCTGTCTGGCGCTGGCAATCGTCAACATTGCTGCGCGACAAAAAAAGCCGGCGATCGGTTCGCAGGTTGAAAAGTTCACTATCAAAGACATTCACTACCTGCCGCGAACGTTGGATGATTTTGGACAGCCAAAGGTTTATGTGCTGGCGTTCACCGCTTCCGGATGTCCCATGGTTCAGCGTTACATGCCCCGGCTTAAGAGTCTTTCCTCGCAATACAAGGACAAAGGGGTCCAGTTCATCGGGGTCAATGTTGGGAACGAGGACACAATCAAGGAGGTCGCCTACGAGGCCCTGGAATATGGAGTGGATTTTCCCTTCGTGAAAGACTTTGACGCCGAATGCGCTCGTGCTTTGGGCGCAGATCGAACTGCCCAAGTCGTGGTGCTGGACAGCGATCACAAAATTCGTTATCGCGGCCGGGTAGATAACCAGTATCGGTTAAGCGGTGTGAAACCTTCAGCGGACCGGGAGGATTTGAAGGAAGCGATTGATGATGTGCTTGCAGGCAGAAAAGTGAGGGTAAAAGAGACAGCGGTCGATGGTTGCGTGATTACTTTTCCCAGTGTCCGACACACGAATCGGTCGCTGACTTATGCCAGGGACGTCGCTCCGCTGCTGAACCGGCATTGTGTTCCATGTCATCGCCCGGGCACTGAAGCGCCATTCGCGCTGACGTCTTACGAGAAAGCTTCGGCCAAAGCTCGGATGATTGCGGAAGTCGTCTCGGAACAACGCATGCCGCCGTGGTTCGCCCATCCCGGCTTTGGAAAGTTTGTTAATGAACGGAGTCTGACCACGGAGGAACGCAGTACAATCGTCGAATGGGCGCGGGGAGAGAAGGCGCCCGGGGATCTTTCGAAAGCACCCAAGCCCCCGGAGTTTTCTCAAAGCAAATGGTCGATTGGCGAACCGGACCTCGTCATTACGGCCTCGAAAGTAGAGCAATTGCCCGCGACCGGGTACATTCCCTATCGCTACGTCATCCTGCCTTATGTCTTTCCATACGATACCTGGGTGCAGGGCATACAGATCATGCCGAGCAACACGCGGGTCGTCCACCATGCCAACCTGGCCATTGTTTCTTTGAGTAAAAGTTGGGACGAAGATCATAATTTTATCACCGGCAAAGTCCCCGGTGGACTTAACGTCGATCTCAATTCCGGCATGGCCATGTTGATCCCAAAGGGCGTCAGTCTGATTTATCAGATCCATTACGTCACGACCGGCAAAGAAGAGACCGATCAAATTTCTGTTGGTTTACGATTCGCAAAAGAGCCGATCCAAAAACAAGTTCATTATAAGATTATCGGCGATTATAAATTCAAAATTCCCCCAGGTGAGCCTTCCTGGCCCGTTGCGGCTCAAAAGGAACTTGAATGCGACGCGACCGGCATTGGCTTATTTAGCCACATGCACCTCCGGGGCAAGGACACCACCTTCTTCGCCCATTATCCCGACGGAAAAACTGAGAAGTTGTTGGTCCTGCCCAACTACAGCTTTGATTGGCAATTAAGCTATGTCTGGGACAAAGATGCGCAGCACTTTCCCAAAGGGACAAAAATCGAATGCAGCTCGCACTTTGACAACTCGCGGTTTAATCCTTTTAACCCGAACCCTTCCGCCATCGTGACAAATGGTCCGCAAACGCATGATGAAATGATGCAGGGATTCTTTTTCTACACCGCTGACAATGAACACCTGAACCTCCGGATCGATCCCAAGACTGGGAAAGAAATTCCTCAGGAGCGGACCCAGGCCGACAGCAAGTAATTACATTCTCTGTGCTGGCCTTGTGCTTGCCGCTCTCGCTGAGATCTTCTGCACAGTCTCAAATCCATTTTTTGAGACCCCATTTGTGGAGCACTTGCATCAAAAAATTCAAGGCGCGCTTTTGCTTTGCTGAGTAAGGAAACCACCAGAGGTTTGTTTTCAGGGGCATCATATCCCAGTTAATGTGTTTCATGCGGACAAATTCACGCAGGCCGTGCTTTGAGTGTGTAATGCCCAACCCACTTTCCTTCACGCCGAACCACGGTGTCTCGGCTGCCCCATGCGTGTAAATGACGTCGTTGATGATGATCGTTCCAGCTTCCAGTTGCCGCGCAATTTCTTTCCCCCGTTTGGTGTCCCGGGTCCAAACGCTTGCCAGCAGACCGTAGTTGGAACGGTTAGCCTCGCGGATCGCTTCCAGTTCATCTTTGACTACCACAATCGGCAAGACCGGTCCGAACGTTTCGTCCTGCATGACGCGCATCGCGTTGGTGACATTGACGAGAACGGTTGGTTCGAAAAAATAGCCCGGCATTGTCTCAATGCGCCTGCCTCCCGCTAGGGCTTTAGCGCCAGCCGCAACCGCCTCATTAACCTGTTCCGTCACGATCTGGAGCTGTCTGGCGTTGTTTAGCGGGCCGATGTCCTTTTGCTCCGCGCCATCGACCCCCACGCGCAGTGCCTTGGTTTTCTCGACAACGGCCTGAATAAACCGGTCGGCTATCGCTTCTACAACGTAAAGACGCTCGACCGAAGCGCAGGTTTGGCCGCAATTCGTAAATGCTCCCCATAATGCGCCATTGACAGTCCGTTCAAACGGAGCATCTGCACAAACAATCATTGCGTCTTTGCCTCCCAATTCCAGAACAACCGGCATCAAACGCCTCCCCGCGATCTCAGCGATTCTTCGTCCCGTGCGTCCGCTGCCAGTAAAGAATATTTTGTCGATCGCCGATTCGACCAATGCAGAGCCGGTCGTGCCATCTCCGGGCAATACTTGAAAAATTCCGTCCGGCAAACCTGCAGCGCGAAAGAGTTCGCCGATCCATGCGCCAACGAGCGGAGTATACTCAGACGGCTTAAGCAACACCGCATTCCCCGCCATCAGCCCCATGACCACTTCGCCCATAGGAATTGAAAATGGGTAGTTCCACGGCGAAATAATGCCCACAACGCCCAGAGGAAAGCAGTGGATGCTGGATTTTTTGTTGCGGAAGACTGAAAGGGTAAAACTTTCATCCCGCAGAAGCTTCGCTGATTTTCGCGCAAAGTAATCCATCAGGTTAGCCACTGGCATGACTTCACTGGACAGTGCTTCCAAGCCTGGCTTTCCAGTTTCCCGCGCCATCAGGGCACAAAGCTCCTCCTGCCGCTCCAGCAGTATGCCTTTCGCCCGCAAAATGTATTTGCCTCGATCTTTGAACGAAAGCGCAGCCCAGGCCGGTTCCGCCTCCCTGGCTTTGGCGACAGCAAGTTGGACATCGCGCTCCGTGGAAATTGGCACGCGTCCAAGTTCTTCCAGGGTAGCCGGATTAAGGGAAACAATTTGAGGAGCCTGGACAGGTGCGGATGACGCCTGTGGCGCGGTGGCGGTTGCGTTCGGGGCCATGGGGAGAGCTTATGAGCCTAGAACGATAGATGCGACGAAAAAGGGGAATGAAATGCCTTTCGTTTTGATCAGTCCGGGTACGACAAAAGTAGTTCAGTCAACTGTAGCGCAGATTTGAAATCTGCTGTATCGCAGAATTGCATTCTGCCAAGCGACCAAACCTGAGCCTCGATGAGTCAGAAAGCCCTGGCGATTTATCAATGCCACCAGGATTATGGTTTATCCCGGAGGATTCTTGATAATAGCCCAAGATTTCAACCTTGGGGAATTGGCCCACACGAAATCCAGTCCCGAAGGGACGACTTATAGCGCGTATCAAACCGTCAGCCGTCCCTTCGGGACTCGCCCCAAAGGTCACGCGTACCAAACTCAACGTTGAAACGTTGAGCTATTGTAGCATGTCCCTCCGAGACATGTCGGGGCTTCGCAAACGAGGACACGTCGGCACTTCGCAGGCATTTCCTGGAATGAAATCTGGATTCTGCGATACAGTCCCACGCGTGGGGAAAATCTGCGCTAACTTTTGAGGCCTTGACCCACAGTTTTGATCGCACTCGAGCCGACAGCTCTACTTCGGTGTTTTTGCTCGTAACTCATCATCGTTGGCCGAAACTGCTTCCTGCCAGGCCTTGGGAATCGTGGCGACGCATACATTGAGATCACCCAAAAGGTGCGAGCCAAAAATGACTTTCTCTCCTTTGCGGTCCCAGCCGACATGCGGGTGTTCGCCGCTGCCATAGGTGCGATGACCTGACGTAAGCAAATGCGGGCGCGTCGTCTTGCCCTCGAAGAGCATGATATCGCCATGCCAGTTGTCCGCGGCGACCCAGCGTCCGTTGGCGCTGCCGGATGCATGCCACCAATTCAGCCGCGCGGCTTCCTTCGCCGAGGCCTCAGGCCACCAGGCGCCAGCGCCTGCAATACGAACCTCGCCGGAATAAATATTAAGAATCTTCACATGCGAGAGCACGGCAGGTTGGGGGCTCTTGCCGCCGCAGAACAACAATTGGTCGTTGACCCACCAGGATTCGTGTGTCACCAGTTCGCCCTCCCCTGCCATGTAAACATTGCGTGGCGTTCCGTGGCGAATGTCCACCACCCATAATCGCTGATCGCTACCGGCATAATCCTCCGGTCCCGTTGCTGCGCGAGTCCCGCCGGCAACATCACCTGTGGCTCCGCGACCGCCGGCAAAGCTGAGCAGGTTGGGATTCGTGCGGCTCCACTGTACATGTCCGCCGTAACCCGGTGGATCGGGCAGGCGACAGACTTCCGTTAATTTGCCGGTCTTGAGGTTAATCTTATATATCGTGGGACCGCGCGTTTTGTCCGCGAAACCTTTTACGCCCAGGGCAACATACTTTCCGTCGCAACTCGCGTTGAGTGAGGTAGCAGGAGAGCCATCAGGTAATGTGCAGAGAATTCGCTCAGTAGCAATCACCTTGGATCGCATCGAATTCGCTGGATCGGAATGGATGACCAATTTGACCTCAATGATGCTGCGTCCGCGAGTGGCGAGCACGGTACTCCCCTTGACGGCAGCCGTAGCGCCTCCGAGACCACCTTGCGGAGTGTTAAACCGCAGCAACTCACCGGTCGCGGTCACATAACCCATCAGGCCGCCTTTTCGGCGAGACGAGGTAAAAAGAATGACCGACTCATCCGCAAGCCAGGAGCGCTCGTGGAAGTAAAGGTTCGAGTCATTTTCGGGAGCGGTGGTCAGGAACAACAAGTCAGCGCCGGTGACGGGATCCGTCATCCGGCGATGTTCCGCCGGCAGGATTTCGAGCGGGTAGGAAGTCTCGGAAGCGCTCCCCGCGCTGACGAAAAGCGAGAGGGTGATCGCGCAAACACCGCGGGCGCGCTGGCGAAAATAAAGGTCACGGACCTGGACTAAGAATTTCATCATAGTGTTCGAGTGTGGAGCGCCTTCAACCCACGGCGCAATTCATCTTCGCGCAGACCAATCTCTTCGAGCGGAAGTCGCTTGAAGCCCAAAGCCCATGCGGGCGAATCGCGCTTCAACTGGAAGTCAGGCGCGTGAGATTGATCCGTTTGGGATGCGACAAAACTCGAGGCCGCGTTGGTGAGATTACTTTCCAGCCGAAGTGTTTCTGGCGTCAGATGCCAGCCAACTTCGAGCCACTTACCGGCGCAGACATTGCGGGCGATCACGTTGCCTTCCCATCCGCTCGCACAGCGGGGTCGCAGGCTACGAAAATATTATTCTCCACCCGATGGTCGCGCCCTCCGCCGATGAACATGGCCCAATGCACTTTAAAAAAGACGTTGCCGAAAACCTCTGTGCCGCTCACGCAATCATCCATATAAACACCCATCGAACCCATGCCAACTCCGCCGGTGTGATGAATATAGTTGTAACGAATTTTATTTCCGCGATAGGTGTAATCGCGTCCGGTATAGATGGCGCCGACATCGCCTGTCTCCAGCGCGATGTGATGGATTTCGTTGAATTCGATTAAATGATCATTTCCCCAATAAAGAATCGCACAATGCGGGTGGTCGTGGATCAAGTTGTGTGATGCGCGGAGCCCTACCCCGGACATGGCCACCGCAGGAACGTAGCATTTCGACCAACGACCTTGCCGTTGAAAATGACAGTTCTCGACGAAATGACCGGCAGGCGTTAGCGTTTGGCGATCGCCACCCGTCAGCGAAACGCCACCATCACCTGTGTCAAAAACGTCACAACTAATAACACCGTGACCTAGCCCGCCTTCAACAAATACTCCGCTATTGCCGGTATTACGAATCAAACAGCCGGCGATCCGATTGCTGGCGCCGCCATGAATCTCTACCGCACTGGAGCGCGTCCCTTCAAGGGTGATCCCGCGAAAAGTCACGTTAGTAACGCCGTTCAATTTGAGGATAGGCTCTCCCAGAAGCGAAAGAAGGATCTCTCCACCACTGCCTCGGCTGCTGGCTTCGGGCGGCCAGAAATACAGCTTGCGGATCGCACGGTCGAGGAACCATTCGCCCGGTGAATCGAGTTCTTCGAGCACATTGAGAAAATAGAATCGCTGGCCTTTGCGAAACCCGTAAAGGCCATGTGGAGCAGCCGTCTTGACAAGTCGTTCTTCCGGATCCAGCAAACTTACTTTTTCGTATGAGTTCGCCCAGTCATAAGCCCAGTAGCCATGAACCCAAAGGTCGCTGGTTTTATGCCACTTTCCTGGGCGGTCACCGGGATAAAGAAAGCCACCAGGCAACTCCCCAAGCTTGCCCCCATGTTCGTCCTTTCGATCCGATGCGGCCGGATAACCTTCAATCTTCAAGAACTGTCCCTCATTCGGCCAGCGCGCGAGTGTCATAGGACGGTGCTCGAAGAACAACTCACAGTGTGCCACCTCTGCTCTCCCAAAACCACGTGATTTTATTTCTCCGAAATCCGACAAGCCCAAAGCCCCCAGGCTGAATTCAACGACGTGTCCGCGTGCTTTCTCGTCAAACTGCGCGAGCACGGCAGGGTCAGTAACTGGTTTGAAACCAGTCAAGTCGCGTCCACCAAGCAGGCGAACTCCTTCATCCTTCCAGGCACGCCATACGATGGCGCATTCCGGCGTGCCGGAATCTGCTGCCGTGAGTTCCAAAGCGTTTGTGCGAATGTAATCTCCGTTGCGAAGCCAAATTGTAATACCTTTAGGTGGTCCTTTCTGCTTGAACTGGCGAACCGCATCGCGAGCCCGTTCCAGCGTCGCAAACGGCTTTCCCCTCGTGCCAGGATTTGCATCATCTCCTTTTAGGCCAACGAAGAACTCCTCTGCCGTCACCTGCGCTTTGAGCAAAACAACGGCAAGGAAGATAACTCGAATCATGATGAACGCAGTCTAGCAATTTGAATCCAGAAAGCACTGTGAAACGCAACCCAGCGTAATGGCGTAGAGCCGAGGTGAGGGCGTGTTGCCCAAAGCCAAAGATGAAAGAAAAGGAGATCCTCGACCCGAAGGTTGTGTCGAAATTCGAGGGAAACAGCATGTTCGAACGTTGCTGCTGCCGAGGACGACCGCGCTCCGGTGTTTGGGCAACACGCCCATGACGAGGCTCTGATCTTTCCTCCGGAAGTATGGAGCAGAGTTTTTTCGCCATGACCAACCAACCACCGGCCATAGTCCATACGAGCTTCCTCAACCTGAAGTTTCGTGAGAATTCTTGACCCTCTGGCCAGGTAAAGTTGGAAAACGCAGGACCGCTAAATATACCAGGGACCGGTCGCCTGCAGGGCGTTTGCCCCTGGTGAAACCCTGCCTTGCCCTCAGCATGGGGCCGTTGAATGAACCAGGGCGGGTTCATCCCCGTAGCCGGCCATCCTGCCCGGGGTTAATGTTATTCCACGCCCAAAATAGGGCGCAACATGTACAACCAAAGGTGAAGTATGAAATTAATTCGTAAAATCGCATTAAACGGCTTGCTTGCGTTAAGCATGACCGCTCTCGCATTTTCACAAACAGGCGAGCGCTCAGCGGAGGGATCATCATTCCAAGGCAAGGTTTCATCGGTGGACAAAACGGCGCAAACCGTGGTTGTGGACGGGAAAACATATCAACTACTGGGCACCAGCCAGATCACTAAAGGCCAGCAACCCGCGAACGTCACCGATCTTGCGATGGGCGATAAAGTCGCCGGCAATTTCAAGAGGTCGGCCGAGGATAAGTTGGAAGTTTTAAAGCTCGATATCGTTGCCAAATCCACCCCCGAAGTGGTGGCGGCCACTGATACATCGAGGTCGGAAAGCGCAAGTTTCAACGGCACAGTGTCGAAGGTGGATAAAGTGTCGCAGACTCTGACCATTGGCTCGCGCACATTCCAGGTGTTGCCGACGACGACGATTACGCGAAACGGAGCGACCATGAACTTCAATGACTTGAAACCCGGCGTGAAACTTTCGGGCCGGTACAAAATATCTGACCAAAATAAAATGGAAGTGCTCGTCATGGAGATGGGTGGGAGAGTAGCAGACCAGGCTGTGGGAGCCGCCCAGGACAAGGTCACGAGTGAATCGGGCGCGAGCTTTAGCGGTAAAATATCGAAGGTGAATCGCTCAGAACAAACAATCAAAATTGACAAGCAAACCTATCATCTTCAGCCAACTACCCCGATCACTCGCGCTGACGGCAGTCCGCTTACTCTAAGCAATTTGAAGGAGGATCAACGCGTCACCGGCACGTACAATCGAGCCGATAACGGAACGCTTGAGTTACTCTCATTGCAGGTTGGCCGCCAGAAATAACCCTGCTCTAAAATTCCGAACTTGGTGGTCGAGCAGTGTCGTTCTCTTTTAAGGCGCTGCTCGATCTTTCATATTTTCCCCCCGTTCAAAATTCCCAGTGCCCGAAACCGTTTTCTCAACAGATCCACCAGTCCGCATCCGACTCCCGCCCTGCGTTCCTGCAAAATTTCATCCTTGGACCGCGGATGATGGTATCGCGGATTTGCAATCTGCATTACCGCAGAATGCATTCTGCCCTATCGGCAAAGCGCGGAACCTCGAAGAGTTGGAACGATGCCGATTCTTTAGTGAGCGATACATCAGATTGAAAATCTGCATAGGACTAAAAGTCGATCACCGTCACTGACCCGCACCCGTTACGCATTTTGCGCGCGATTGACCCTGAAGTCCCAGGCCTTTACAATAGAAACATGGCAATATTGGCTTTGGAACTTCTTGAATCATCATGCAAACACATGATCTGCCTCGGAGGAAAACGCAGTTACTCCTGGGGCGCGGTGCTCTGACATTCCTGGTTTGAGATACTATTTGTTTGCCTGAACCAATGCAGAACTACTCCAAAATGCGCGCTCGATTGCCAAGGCTTTCGATGTCTCTGCTCACTTTTCTCGTCACCGGACCTGCGCTTCTTTCTGCGGCTGCTCCAAGTTCGGCGCAAGTTGAATTTTTTGAGAAAAAAATCCGGCCTCTTTTCGCGGAGCATTGCTACAAATGCCATAGTGGTGGAGCGGAAAAGATAAAAGGCGGTTTGCGGCTCGATACTCCCGAAGGAGTCCTCAAAGGCGGAAGTTCAGGACCCCTGCTCGTCTCGGGCGATGCAGAGGTGAGTCTTCTCATTAAAGCTGTCCGTTACACTGATCCGGACCTGCAAATGCCGCCTAAAAACAAAAAGCTCTCCGCGGAACAAATTGCCAGCCTCGAAGCCTGGGTAAAATTGGGCGCGCCTATGCCCAAATCAATCAGGAGCGGTCCTCGACCGCTCACCGAGGTCGCAGAAGCTCGTGCTCGACATTGGGCGTTTCAACCAGTCCAGAAGCTGGCTCCACCCCCTGTGAAATTGTCGCGCTGGGTGCAAACTCCGGTTGATAACTTTGTGCTCGCGCTGCTCGAGAAAAAGCAGCTCAAACCTGCTCCCGCAGCCGATCGCCGCACTTTGATTCGCCGCCTCACATACGATCTCACCGGATTGCCACCGACGGATGATGAAGTTGAAGCGTTCATCAAAGATCGATCTCCGGATGCATATTCGGGCCTAGTGGATCGATTGCTCGCATCACCGCATTACGGGGAACGATGGGCCAGGTATTGGCTCGATGTTGCCCGGTTTGCCGATACAAAAGGTTATCTCGCAGGCGGCGAAGAACGGCGCTACGCCTTTTCATACACCTACAGGGATTACGTCATCCGTTCCTTCAATGAAGACAAGCCGTATGATCAATTTTTAACCGAACAAATCGCTGCGGATCTCTTGCCCGCCCCTGGTCCGACAAATCATTCTGATGGGAGCAAGGTGGTATCGACCGAAGATAAAAGCAATTGGGCTGCGCTTGGATTTCTTACACTCGGCCGCCGGTTCCTCAATAACCAGGATGACATTATCGATGATCGCATTGATGTCGTGACGCGTGGCACTATGGGACTAACTGTTGCTTGCGCAAGGTGCCATGACCATAAATTCGATCCGATTCCCACCAAAGATTATTACTCGCTCCATGGTATTTTCGCCAGCAGTCAGGAACCCGCCGAATTGCCGCTGTTAGGCCCCTTGCGCGATTCGCCCGAATACCAGGATTACCTCAAACAAAAAGCAAAGATTGAAAGTGAAATCCCCGAATACAAAAACAAGGAGTGCGAAAAGTTACGCGACGAGTTGCGGCGACAAGTGGGTGCCTACCTGCTCGGCGCGCGCGACGCGGCGCTCGTTGAACCATCTAAGTTTGATACTTTCGCCGGTGAACGAAAACTAAAACCAGCGATACTCCGTCGTTGGATGAAAGATCTTGAGATGCGGAGCAAGAAACCAGACCTCATTTTTACCCCGTGGTTCGAACTGGCCCCGCTCAAAGATTTTCCAAATGAAGCAAAGCCGTTGCTGGAGAAGTTTAAACGTAACCCGGCCCTGGCAAATCCGGTGGTCGCCAAAGCTCTCGCGGAGCAGGTGACCAATTCTTTGAACGATGTGGCCGCCGTTTATACAAAGCTCTTTCAGGAGATTGATTCCGATTGGAAATCAAGTCTGGAAGCTGCGGCGAAGGAAAAAAAGCCAGTGCTGAAAGCCATGCCGGATCCGCAACGCGAAGCGTTGCGCCAGGTCCTCTACGCCGAGGGCACCGCAGTCAATGTTCCGCAAGCCGAAGCTGAATCCATTCTGGCCCGCAAGCTCGGTGAGGGAACTGCCCCGTTTCGTAATCGAATTCAGGCGCTAGGCTGGACTCATCCCGGCGCGCCACGTCGGGCAATGGCGCTACTGGATCGACCCGCGCCGGTTAATTCTTACGTTCACATCCGTGGCAGTGCGGGAAATCGCGGAGACGAGGTCCCAAGGCGTTTCGTCGAGATCTTGAGTCCGCCTAACCGGATGCCTTTTACGAATGGCAGCGGAAGACTGGAATTGGCCCGGGCTATCACCTCGTCCGACAACCCCCTTACTGCAAGGGTCTTTGTCAACCGCGTGTGGCTGCACCACTTTGGCGAAGGCTTGGTCCGCACGCCCGGTGATTTCGGCGTACGAACCGAAGAACCTGTGCATCGAGCTTTGCTCGATTACCTTGCTGCATCTTTCGTGGAGAACGGCTGGAGCATTAAATATCTCCAGAGACTCATTTTGCTATCTGCCACTTGCCAGCAGACAAGTGACGCGCCTCCAGCGAGCCTGAAAGCTGATCCCGACAACCGATATCTAAGTCGCATGAATCGTCAGCGGCTAGATTTTGAGTCCGTGCGCGACACATTGCTGGCGATTGCAGGGAAACTCGATCTCACACTGGGCGGCATCCCCGTGGATCTCCAGAGCGAACCTTTTCCAACTCGTCGAACGGTATATGGCCTCGTTGACCGTCAGAATTTGCCCGCTGTTTTCCGCACGTTCGATTTTGCGAATCCGGACACGAGCAGCCAGGCGAGATTTCACACAACGGTGCCGCAACAAGCCCTTTTTCTGATGAACAGCCCTTTTGTCATAGAACAAGCGCGCAGCCTGGCACAACGCCCTGAACTCAAAAACTGTTCCAAACCCCGCGAAAAAGTTGACGCGCTTTACCACCTGATCTTCCAGAGGCCGCCTTCGAATTCGGAAGCCGAACTTGGCGAAAAATTCATCAACACACCAGCCCCGCCATCAGCAACCCTTGCCTCGCTGGAGAAATACGCCCAAATACTGCTATTATCGAATGAACTGATGTTTGTCGATTGATCGCCGCGCTGCCCTAACTCTGCTCATTTATTCTTGCTGCGACGGGCGGGATTGGCCCTGAGAAGTGCTGACCTGGCTTCCCCGCCTTTCATCTTCAACCTTATAAAGCTCGCATTCAAATTTCTCGAACGTGCCGTCGTCCAAACGCAGGGTATGTGACTCAGGTTTATTATCCACGCCCATGCGCTCCACATTGATCCAGAGTTTACTCCATTCATCGATCATCCAAACTCGCCAGAAGAGCTGCGAATCGATAACGAACTGATAAATATCACTTGTCTCCTGCAGGTGGTCGCGATCCGGAGCCAGCGGTTTCCGCAGCTCATCCGGCAGAGTGTGGACCCATACTAAAAAATCGATACTTGATTCTTGCATTAAGCCCACAGGGTTGCAGCGGACATCAAAATACAGACACGAGATTACCCTGAGAATCGAACTTAATCGGAACGGCGGCGCTTTCCGAAACCAGATCCGGCCGGCGTGTCGTCTCGCCAACGTACGCTTCTGATGCTAGGACGGTCTCGCAACTCAGCGTATTTTTAATCCAGAGCACTTTTGCCAATTTCGGATTGGCGAGACCGAGTGTGGCCATTGCTGCTTCCAGTGCCTCTGCGTCGGTGGGGAAATGCATGGCTACGCGCGCGTTGGAGGGCATCAATGCGGTGATGGCATTAACAAATGTTGCCTGCGGATCCATTGCGCGAAACAGGCGTTCATGGATGAAATCAGCCAGCCCCACGCCTACCGCATTTCCATAGCTGTAAGGGTGCAGGGAGCGAACATAAATGCGGCGCACGCCATGGGCTCCAGGCCGGATAAAACTGCCGTCCGCATCCCGTCGGATCACGTTTGTGTCCAAACCCGAGCCGCTAAAATTTTTGCCCATCTCATCAACGATGAGCAAATCGACTTCATTAAAAGGCAATCGTGGCATTAACCCGCGAGCATATTCCAGGAGCGCCATCTCCTCCTTTTCCATAGCGGCGGCAGAAATGGCGGCAATCTGAGCAGTTTCATGAAGTTGATTCTCGACGATGCCGACGCCGAACAGGATTTTGCTCAGCCTTAATACTTCACGACCGATCTGCAACAAGGCATGGGCATGTCCGACCCGGACAGTTGCCTGGTGAAATTGGTGGGCGCCCTTTTGCTTACCCAATCCAATAGCAGCCATTTTCATTAGACCGCTCTCGATCAAACCATGGAAATCGGTGTGCGGCTTGATTCGGTTAACCAGGACAATGCCATCCGCCCCGGCAGCATTCCGGTCCTGGTAGACGACAAATTGACCTGTCCTCCCAAGCTCCACAACTTCCATACTGCTTCGAATTGGCACGCCCATAGAAGTTTCGGTTATGCCATAATGAGCGAGTACATCGAGCTGGCCGGCATCAGTCGCGCCGCCATGGCTCCCCATCGCTGGAACAATGAAAACGGAAGCTCCCAGCCGCTTCAACTCCTCGCAGACGGTATGTACAATGATGTCGTAGTTGGAAATTCCACGACTGCCCGCGCCGACCGCCACGGTCATACCCGGCCGAATCATTTGTGCATTGGGCAACTTTGCAAGCGCCGCTCGCGTGCCAACCGCAATGTCCTTCAATCGCGGAGCGTCAAAAACTTGTTTGAGGCGAAATAATTTTGGGAAGTCTGCGTTCAATATCGGACAAAGCTAGCATGGAAGCTGTACCAGCAAAAGCTCGAAGCACGCAATACAAGGCATATCAATTTTTCGATACATCCAACTGAACGGGAATTTCAATCGGGGGAATTCCCCCATACCCATTTTGGTTTTCTATGTCAAAATCGTTCAGTGTCGGCCATTCGCGTTTTAACTGGGGGACTTATTATAGGCAAAAACATCGAGGCTTTTGAAAAGCTCGCGGGCATTTCGCGTGTCCGATGTTTGTTGCTAACAAGTTGCATAATCGCACAGGGAGTTTGGGGCGCCACACCTCCATGGATGGACACCTCGTTATCAGCCGATCAGCGAGCTCGATTGTTGGTGGCTCAAATGACTCTGGAAGAAAAGATCGCGATGGTCCACGGCTCTAGCGGACCCTGCGTCGGTAATGGCACGAACAACAGCCGTCTGGGCATCCCTGCTTTGCATTTGCAGGATGGTCCTGCCGGCGTGGGTGATGGCGTCCAGGGTGTGACGGCGTTGCCAGCGCCAATTCTTTTGGCAGCTACGTGGGACACAGATCTAGCGCGACAATATGGAACGATTATCGGCGCGGAGGCGCGAGGCAAAGGCATTCACGTCTCTCTCGGCCCAATGATTAATCTCGTTCGGGTGCCTCAAGGTGGGAGAGATTTCGAAACTTTCGGCGAAGATCCGTATCTGTCAGCAATCATGGGTGCTCAACACATCCGAGGAATTCAAAGCCAGAGCGTGATCGCCGGCGCCAAACACTTCGTTTGCAATGACCAGGAAACGACGCGAGGGAACGAGATGACTCTCGTGGATGAACGCACGTTGCACGAAATATATTACCCACCATTTCTCGCCGCAGTGCGGGCCGGTGTGGGTTCCATCACTTCGGCCTACAATGGCGTCAATGGGCGATGGTCATCCGAGTCGCCTTTGGTTGGTGTGATTCTCAAGGCCATGTTCGGATTTACTGGCTTTGTTGACTGCGATTGGGGGGCCAACTTTGGGATGCAGCTCGCCGTTAATAATGGCCTCGATTTGGAAATGCCCTATGACACGCGGTTTGGAACTCCGCTTCAAAACGCTGTCCAATCCAACGTTGTCTCCATGGCACAACTCGACAATATGGTCCGCCGAATTTTTGTGCCAATGTTTCAGTTTGGAATCTTCGATAACCCGCCCACGGGAACAGTTGCCACGCCTGTGACTACACCCGCACACGCACAGTTTGCGCGTGAGACCGCGCAACAAGGAATGGTGCTTCTCAAGAATAGCGGCGTGTTGCCACTCAATGCCGGGGTGATTCATTCGATCGCTGTCTGTGGTTCGGTAGCCTCCGTCAATCCAATTTGGGTAGGAGGAGGCTCGGCGCAGGTTTATCTGCCCTATTATGATGATCCTTTGAAGGCAATCTCAAACCGGGCTGGCGCTGGGATTACTGTGACCTATAGCCAGGGAGACGATGGAACTGGTAACATGATCAATCAAGCCGTGCAGGCGGCGCAAACGGCGGACGTTGCTATCGTCTGTGTCGGACAACAGACCGGAGAAGGCACCGATCGAGCGAACCTTTCACTCCCGGCTGACCAGGATCAACTTGTCAGCTCGGTGGCGACTGCAAATCCCCAAACCATCGTTGTGCTTTACGAAGGCGCGGGCACGCTCATGCCTTGGAATGCTCAGGTCGCCGCCACTCTGGTCGCTTGGTACCCAGGCCAGGAAAACGGGACGGCCCTCGCTTCAATTCTGTTTGGCGACGTCAATCCCTCTGGAAAGCTGCCTGTGACATTTCCAGCCGCCTCGAATCAAGTGCCGGCCAACACCCCTGCCCAGTTCCCCGGCACGAACCTTCAAGTATTTTATAGTGAGGGAATGCTGATGGGTTATCGATGGTACGATGCTTCGAACATTGCGCCGCTGTATCCGTTTGGCCATGGTCTGGCTTATACCACTTTTTCTTATAACAACATCACGGTTGGTTTAGTCAGCCCTTCCGGTCAGGTAACGATTGGTTGTGATGTGCGCAATACGGGGAGCCGCTCCGGCGCGGAAGTTGCGCAACTTTACCTGGGCTTTCCCGCCTCGGTGGGCGAGCCGCCTCGGCAACTGAAAGGTTTCAGAAAAGTGAGCCTCGCCCCGGGCGCCAGCACTCACATAACGTTTCGCCTTAACTGGGAGGATATCGCCTTTTGGGATGTGATTACCCATAAATGGACTGTTGCTCCGGGAATATTTCAAGTGATGATCGGTGCTTCTTCTCGCGATATTCGGCTGACGGGCACCTTCACGGTCTCTTCTCCCATCCCCTCAAGCGGTGTAGCCAATCGCGCATTGTTTTCGGCTGTCACCGCTTCGTCCGTCCTCGCCACAAACTATCCAGCGTCGGCCAGCGTTGATGGCGATCCCATGACCCAATGGGCATCTCAACCCGGCGACCCCCAATGGTTCATGGCAGACCTGGGCGTGGTAAGAACGCTTACGAGGGTAAGGCTAAAGTGGGACATTGATTTTGCACGGACCTACCAAATTCAGATTTCGAATGATACCACGAATTGGAACCCACGGTACTCCACATCGAATGGCGCCGGCGGTGTTGAAGATCTCCTCATAACAGGTTCTGGCCGCTACGTGAGATTTTATGGGACGCAAAGCGCAACCGGCTTGGGATACTCCATGCAAGAATTTGAGGTTTACTCCAGGGAGGTTCAAACCGTGCCGATACTTTCCGCTTTCCACACCAGTACCAATACGACTGTCCTGTCGTGGCCGGTCGGGTGGGACGGTTCAGAATTGCAGCAAAACACCTGGTTAAATTGGGGTAACTATATCCTGGAACAGAACACGAATTTGTCGTCCACGAATTGGATAGCGGTTTCAGGCTCTCCAAGCTCGACTAATGGGACTAACCAATTGGTTGTTCCAACACAGAGCAGCCGACTTTTCAGGCTAAGGTCACCATTTCCTGGCTCCTAAAAGCGTCCGTTTGATCTAAACGCCTTACAGAATTTTCTTAAGCAGGTCTTCGGCTCTTTTTTTCGCATCACCATTACTCGATTTGGCTACGACTGCTTCGAGTGCTTTTTGGCGCTGTTCTTTAGGAACTGCCGCACTGCTTTTGGAAGTGACACTTAAAATGGCAGAGCAGGCATCGTCGGCTATCGCTGGTTCCGCGGCAAATGTCATAAGAAGATCCAGGCCAGCCGATGTTGGGATTCCATCGATGACTGCAATCGCCAGACGTTTTTCTTCCGGACGCTTAAGCAATGGTACCACGTCATTGACCTTGTTTACTTTGTCGTCGTCCTTGAGTGCTTTGTCGCCTTTGAGATATTGCAGGTAGCCCCGCATACCGAGCACCTGCTGTGACATTCCCTTGCCAGACTTTGCCAGGGCCAACAATGGTTCGGCGACAGCGGCATCCTCCGGCCAGTTGTTGGGCCAGGTCGATAATGTGCGAACAGCTTCGTCGCGGACCAATTCGTCGGGGTCTTCCACTGCGTTTCGGACGGCCTGAAGGGCGGCAGGACCGCCGGCGCTTGCCAGTGCATGCTGTGCAACGATTCGGAGCGCCGGATCGGGGCTTTGCGCGAGTGGCAAAAGCGACGACGCACACGCGCTGCCGTTGCGTTCACTGATTCCGATCAAGGCCATCTCGATATTAGCGCGCGCTTTCGCATCTGTGTTACGGCCGAGGAGATTGACGAGTTCGGGCACTTGTTTGTCGGTCCCGATCGCGCCGACCGTTTGCACCGATGCATTGCGGACGCCAGCATCCGAGTCGAGCGTGCTTTGAACAACAACAGGAAGAGCAGCCTCAATACGACGCTGGGCGGCCAATTCGATTAAAACCTGGCGGCTTTTCCCGGTAGATTGAGGCAATCGGGCGAGCAAATCGGAATCTACTTTGCTGCCTGGGAGTCTTGCCAGCGCGGTCATTGCGGCTTGCGACAATGCGGCATCACTTCCCGAAGCAGCATCCAGCAATACCGGCACGCTTGAAATATCTCCCTGACGATCCAGAATCTGCACTGCGACCAGGCGCAACTTGTCAGTACCGTTTTTTGCTGCTTGAAGCACCAGAGGCAAAACCTCACTACCTTTGCGGTCGGCGATCGCCAGCAATAGATTAGCTTGCCGATCCGGGGATGCCCTGCGCATTTCCTGTCCCAGAGCTTCAGTCACTGCCCTGCCAGGAAGCTCTCGTGCCGTGTGCAATCCAATCGCCAGAAAGCCTTTGTCGGAAGATCTCAATTGCTCGAGGAGCAAAGGAATTGCAGAATCACCGCCCGCAAGGATCTCGCCGCGAGTTGCTTCGAGAATATTCTGCTTGGGGATATCAGATTTGCGCAGAGTAGCATAGATTTTAGCAGCTTGTTTGCGCTTGCCTTCTGCGAGCACCTTTTCCGCAGACAAGATGATACCCTGAGCTACAAATTGCCGAGACTCAGGCGCGGAGTTTGGTAGAAAAGCAAGGAGCGCCCGCGCAGCTTTTTCTCCGCCTATATGGCCCAGGGCCACTGCTGCGGCCGAGCACACGCTTGTATCTTCACTTTTAAGTTTTTTGACCAACGCACCAAACGCTTGCGCATCACGGCGGTAACCAATCGAATTGATCACCCCAACCAGCAGATTGCCCTGTACCTTATCCATTGCCCGCCTCAACGCCTCGTCAGAGGCCTGGTCAGGAATTGCTTCGAGCGCTATTCGAGCCCACGAGGCGAGTTTTGGGTCCAACAACAAAGGCGCCAACGCGGGCACGGCGTCTTTAGTGCCGTAGATAGCGAGTTGTTTGCAGGGAACGGCTTTGTCTTCAGGAGGTGCATCTGAAACAAGGATGTTAATCAGCTTGCGCTCTTTTTCCTTCGCGGATTCGCCAGCCTCCAGGCCGGCAGCAAGGGCGCCGCCCGATAAGGATAATAGGACGAGCAAGAGACTGGTGGAAACCGGCCAGGATATTCTTGAAAAAATCATAAAGATGTCATTTCTAAATTGAATACAATTCGACTTGCAGAATGCGATCAGATCCTCCAGGGCTCCCTGAGAGCCTCGGAACGCAGCCGATTCGCTTGTTCGTCTCCGATGAATTCGCTTTTCCTGGGATCAAACTTCACTTTGCGGTCCAGGAACAGGGAGATATTCGCAGCGTGACAGGTGATATGCGCGTGACACGCCGCTTCGGCATTCGCTCGCGTGGTGCCACGTGATTTTACACAATCCAGGAAATCGCGGATATGAAAGTTGGCCGGATAACCTGAGACCTTTGCCTTTTTGCCAACCAGCAGCGACGGCGAACTTGCGACAATCTCGCCGTCATCACCTGTTTCCACCCAGCCTGTATCGCCTTCGAACCGCACCGGGCAGGAGCCGAGCTTAAGCCAGCCATCATCGCGCACGATCAGTTTGACGCCGTTTTCGTAGCGAGCATGCAGTTGTTTGTCCTTCTGGAGGTATTTCGGTTCGTATTCAACCGGCGAAGTATCATCCGCGTCATTAGCCCATTGACAGAGATCGACGCAATGTGATCCCCACTCGAGACAGCCGCCTCCGACCAATCCGCCGCCTTTTTCGAAATTGAACCCATCCAGGAGAGCCTTGTTAAAAGGGCGGTAGGACGCTGGACCCAAGTACATGTCCCAGTCAATTTTTTCCTTGTCCGGTTCCGGCTGCGCCTCCAGCCAGCCGCTCGTCTTCGTTACTAAACCAGCAGGATGCGCATAAACGGTTTGCAATTTACCGAGTTTCCCGCGACGCGCCAGGTCGATGGCGAAAGCGAAATTCGGCAAGCTCCGTCGCTGTGTGCCCGCCTGGAAAACGCGGCCTGTTCGCTTAAAAGTTTCGGCGAGGGCGAGGCTCTGCACGATGTTTTTTGTGCAAGGTTTTTCGCAATAGACATCTTTGCCCGCGTTGGCCGACAGGATGGCCGCCGTGGCATGCCAGTTTGGTCCTGTGGCAATCAATACGGCATCGATATCGCTGCGAGCGAGCAACTCGCGCAAGTCGCGGTACATCTTGCAATCGGTATTGCCATACTTTTCATCGGCCCGCTTCTTCACCGCTTCGCGGCGCTCGGCTTTCACTTCACAAATCGCGACGAATCGCACATCGGGTTCTTCCAGGAAACAACCGAGGTCGTATGACCCGCGGTTGCCAATACCGATTGCGCCGAGGCGTATTTGTTCGCTGGGGGGAACGCCACCTTCTCTGCCCAACACGGCAGCCCGAACCACTTGCGGGGCGGCCAGGATTGCCCCTGCCTGCAGAGCAGTCCTTAGGAATTGCCGCCGGTTGAATGGAGTCTGTAGGTCTTTTGAAACATTTAAATTTGATTGCCCATCGAGGGGCCGATCAGCGTTTAGTTTGGCTGGTTTCATAGCGTATTGGCTTAGTGGATAATTCTTGTCGAATTCTGACTCGCGTGTCGATGATAAAGCGGCAGGGGGAATGGGATGATTTCTTGGGGGGACACCTAAGACGCGCACATTTCGGCTCTGGAGAATTTGCGAGGTATTGAAGATCTGCGGAGGAAAGTTCTGGTCTTACGACCTGCCCCCCCTCACCAGAGCAGGAGCGGAAGATCCGCTGTGCCCGCGCGACGCTTTGGATTCCGAAGCTCGGCGAAAAGTTGTGCGCTGGTCTCTGCTAAAGTGCTGATCGGTGCGGACGATCAACCGACACTGCCCGTGGACAAGCGTGAAGAAAACGAACGCGCCGGGAAAGTCTTCGCCTCCGAGCTGCTGGACACCCCCGAACAACTCGCCCCTGAGTATCCTTGAAAAAGAGCGGCGAATTGCCGAGATTGTTGAAAACGTCAAACGCCTGTTGGCCCAACTAAATGAACGAGATCATCTTTCTTATCGAAGAAGCACCAGACGGCGGATTCACTGCCCGCGCTCTGGGCCATTCCATTTTCACTGAAGCGGATTCCATGGAGGCACTCCGCGAGCAGATTCGCGACGCGGTCAAATGCCACTTCGACGAAGGGAAATCTCCCAAAATTCTTCGGCTCCATTTCGTGCGTGAAGAGGTCATTGCCGCCTGAGAGCGTTGACGCCGCTCCATTGGTGCAATGAAATTATCACGAGATATTTCCGGAACGGAACTGGCACGGGCGCTCAAGAAGCTCGGCTATCAAACTACGCGCCAAACCGGTAGTCACCTCCGTTTGACCACAAACGAACACGGTCAGCATCACGTCACCATTCCCAATCGCATCCTGGCCGATGTAACGAGTCATTTCCAAATCAGTCGCGACCGTCAGCACCTCTCCAAGCCTCACAGTTTACCGGTGTTTTAGTCATTAGCCGAAGAGTCTTTGGATCAACCGCCAGCCGAGCGTCGAATGTTCCTTCAACTTATTGGATGGCTTGGTCTGATGAGTCGATCAAGTTGGTAAATCCATAGGCCCGGTAGAGGCCGGCTACTTTACGATTGCAGGAGGCGGTGCGTATGGGACGCTTCAACCCTGGTTCCAGCTCATGACCGTTCGGACACACGGGTCCGTTGAGCACCGAAAAAGGAGCGTAGGCAGAGTGTCCGTTCGGACAGATGATTGGACCTTTGAGGAACGGCGACAGGGACTCAAGGCTGAGGACAGATTCCGGGCTCAGTCGGTGTTCCAAACAATACGAGACTGAAGCGCCATAGAGCTGCCGCATATTGCTGATGCAGTCCTCTTCGTGAGTATGTCTTAAGTGCAAAGTCCAAAAGCCTGCGCCGCAGGACAACACCACGAGCACAGTCACAAGTATGAGCGCCTTTTTCAACATGATGGATGAGATAAGGTCGCGTTAGCAAAGTCAAAACGGAAAGTTTTCAAGCAGCCTCGGTAACATTTTTCCATGAAGCCAACACTGTGGTGAAACCAGATAAGATGAGGAGACCAGGCTATCGTGGTTGCTGTTACGTCAAGAACGGGCACCGCCACTTCCCCAAGAGCGAATCACCCAAATTTTCGGGTGAGCCGATGTAAATCATAAGTTCCCCTTTGCTGTGAATTCATTTTTCCGAAGTCGGGTTTTCCATCTGCGAGCTTTGGCCATTCTCCATTTCCGGCTTGAGTTGGCGGTCGGGCATTCGGGCCTTGGCCGTCTGAAGCCGCCGACGAGGGTTGAGGAATTGGATTGTTCACAGGCACTATCGTTCGCCTTGTTGAGCTTCCTTCATAACTCATTGATTGATCCGTAAGTTCAAGATCCTTTTCGAGCGAAAGCCGGGGCGGAATTTTTTTGTTTTGAAGCACGCCATGGTAAGCACGCACGGCTTCTTCAGGTGAAATCTTTCCATCGGTTATCAACCGCAGCATCTCGATAAATGCAAGCTGGTGTTCGGCGTTATTGATCTTGCGTCCGAACAGCGCGACGCGCGCCCCGTACTTTTGCGCGTCATGAATCAGTTTGAATGCATCATAAGTGGTCCCGGCGCTGCCGCCCAGAATTCCCACGACTAGGTTCGAATCGTATTGGGCAAGTTCTTCCATCGCCCTTGGGCCATGGTAGACAATTTTCAAGAACAGTGGCCGCCCAGACTCTGGCACGCCAGCGAGACTGCGGATAATATTGTCGTTAATGAATTCCCCAAGCTTTTCCGCCGGGATTCCACTGTCCACATTCGGGTCGAAAACCTCGAGAAAATACCTAAATTTTTTGCGCTCCGCTTCCTCGCGAAAGGCCTTGAATGCGAGCAACGTTTCCCGGTCCTGCTCCAATTCATTTACGAACGTCATTGAATACAAACCCAGATTCGCGCCGGGAAACTCTTCTGTTGAACGATCACACTCGATTAGGCCACACTGAATATGATCGATGGTGGCGCTGCGAAAAGTTTGAGCCGGTTCGCGCGTGTAGCACCCGTGGCGCACCGCCCACACGTCGGTAGTGTCATTTGCTCGAGCCGCTGGTGTGACATGCGAAGAGCGAAACAAGCCTTCCTTAATCGTCAGTTGTTCGTTCACGTAAGCGGACATCAACATAATGTCGACGATGCCTTGTCCTATCACTTCGCGAATGATATCCAGGAATTCAGGAAGATTCCGGTAACCGAATTCCGGGCGATTCCAAATCTCAGGAGAAAACCTTGCCGGCCGTTCTCCTCGGGCCGAAAGATACGAGCGGGGGCCGGGCGCCCGCACACCAAATGCCATATCCGCATCTTTAGCGTCAGCGAGAATAAACGCCCGAGAAGCGGGATTGCCTCTAACTTCAGCCAGCTTTGAATCGAGGGATTTTGACATCAAGCTTTCACCTTTGAAAATGTATCTCTAAGCGCGCGAGCCGATTGTTGCATTGCCATTTGTTCCTTTGGCCAAAGTTTTATTTCCACATGTTTCTCGACTCCTCGGCGGCCGACAACTGATGGAACACTCAAACAAACATCTCTGATATCGTATGCGCCCTGCACGAGAGAAGAGACCGGCAGCAGACATTTTTTGTTAAGCAGAACAGCGTGAATCACTTCCCGAATAGCGATCCCGACCGCCCAGCCTGCGCCGCCTTTGCGCTTGATGACTTCCGCGCCGCTGCCTTTGGTGCGCTCGAACATTGCATTCTGAAACCCTGGATTGCATTCGGGAATTCCAGCCAATGGCAAACCATTCACGGTGGCACTCGACCAAATCGGCACCATCGAATCACCATGCTCACCCAACATGAGGGCTTTGACCTGGGTCGGTGCCAGTTTCAGCTCGTCTGCTATGAAGGAACTAAACCGAGTCGTATCAAGCATTGTCCCCAGCCCATAAACCTGTTGCCATGGAAGACCAAGCCGTTGCACCGCAAGCTGAGTTAAGATGTCCACAGGATTGGAGACAACGAATACATGCGCGTCCTTGCGAAGCCCGCCTGCCTGGATGGTGTCGAGAATCTGCGTGAACAGCACCACATTCCGATTAATGAGGTCCAGGCGGGACTCGTCTGGTTTGCGGCGGAGGCCGGCTGTGATGAGAAACATGTCGCTATCCGCGACGCGCGAGTAATCACCCGAGTAAATTTTTTGGTCCCCTGCAAAGGCGCTGCCATGGAGCAAATCGAGCGCCTCTCCATCCGCCATCTCTTTATTGGCGTCAAGCACCTGAATTTCAGCAACCAGGCCTGAGCATTGCAAGGCAAAGGCCGCGCAGGAACCGACCCGTCCACCGCCGCCAATGATAGTAACCTTCATAGTGATTTCGCCGCTGCCATGATTTGATCGGTAATGGTTTGCACGAGGGTTTCGGCTTCGGCATCGGGGGCTGCCGCATGATCGTGTGATGCATCCCCATTCGAAACTGAACAGGTTACCCCTGGCCGCCATTCGTTATTGTCGCAGAGTTCGCACTCCTTCAGCCCAATCCGTGGGTCGGGAATACCCAGGCTCTGTTTAATCTTCAGCAAATCCTGAAGCTGCGCCGGCGTCATCGTATTGACCGGCTTGCCGAGCTGCGTGGCCACTAGGACGGTGCGGCAGTACGCTTCAAGAATTTCCATCTTAAAATACGCATCCTCGAGATTGTTATGGCTCCACGAAACAACCCCATGGTTGGCCATAAGAACGGTGTTGTGTTTATCGACCAAATCGGCCACAAGCTTGCCCATCTCAGGCGTCCCTGGTGTGCGGTACGGCGCAATTGCTACAGAAGAAAAAACTTCATACTCCGGAATCATGCAAGTCGGCGGCTGAACCCCGGCTACGGCAAAACCTGTGCTATAAGGCGGATGGCAGTGGACCGTCGCAACGGCGCGCGGTTGGCGTTGCATAATTTGCAAGTGCATCAGGATTTCGCTGGTCCGCTTTTTTGTGCCGGCGAGCTGATTTCCTTCCAGGTCCACCAGGCACATATCCTCCGGTTTCATAAAACCTTTGGAAACCAACGTGGGCGTGCAAAGAGCGATGTCCGAGCCGACCCTGATTGCAAGATTGCCGCCGTTTCCGTCCACATACTCACGCTGCCATAAGCGCCGTCCAATCTCGCAGAGCTGCAATTTCAGTTCGTGAATCGCCGGCGAGTTAAAAAAAGATTCCAGTTCGGTTTTTGAGCTTTTCGAGGTGACGGTCAACACGACTGATGATGAGGGAGCTTGGCCAGCATCGGCTTTGTAGGCGCCGGGTTTCTCAAGGTCGCGCAGGAAATCCCGCGCCGAAGGTGTGATGAGAGCATCGGCAGGCAGGGCGCGAACGTCCTTTCCCTGTCGAAGCATGTCTTCCAAATCCTTAAGGCTAATAACCGGTTTCAATGGCTGAAGGGGTTATAATAAATTTCATCTACCAGCGCCGCATTGAGGGCGTCAATTGGGGTGGGCTGGTCAAAGGGCATTGCGGCTTCTCTTCCCTCGATAAACCCTATCGTTTGGCCCACACCACCGCCCAAATTATCGTAAATAACCACGCTCGAATCTTTGCTTAAGCCGGGTGGAGTTTGAGTCCCGCGCTGAAAATGTTCGCGGGTAAACGGCGAAACAATCAGCCAACGCGCGCCGGTTAAAGCTGGAACAGCCCGGCTCAAAGTGACGCGACCTATGACAGTACCGAGCCTCATGAGAGAGAGGATGGTTCATCCACGATTCCGATGATCATCCACCGGACCGGGCTCTTTTCGTCCCCTACTGCCTGCCGGGCTGCCGAGCCATCGGAAGAAATAATCACCTGCTCGTGCATTCCAGCGCCATGGGCGTCAATGGCAACCTGCGGCACGCCTTCCGGTGCGCCGGTGAGGTTAATCGGTTGGCAGATCACCAAACGCCAGCCCTCCAAGCTCGGGTGCTTCCGAGTGGCCACCACATTTCCTTCAACGCGAGCTAAGAGCATGGATCGTGAATATAAGGAACGATTCAGTAAATCCGCAGGTTATCGACCATAACACAGCGCCGGACCCGGCAGAACGTTTTGGGATTAGTCACACCTTCGCCAGTTGGTGTGGCGATCGAGTAGCTCAGGTAACCTTCGCCTCCGAGCCCAAGGCCTGCCATAGACGGCCCGTTCTTGATAAAAAGTGTTGTATCCAGCGCGCGAGCCATCGCGGTCATGTGTTCCACGTCATGCGAATGGATGATCGACGTGTGTTTGTAATTGTGTTCGGCAGTGAGCGATGCCTCAATTCCCTCCTCGATGCTTTTGACGCGCACCACGGGAATAAAGGGCATCATTTGTTCCTCTTTGACAAAAAAATGGTCCTTGTCGGTTTCGGCAAAAAGCAATTGGGTTTTTTCCGGAATGTTGATCCCGGCGGCCTTTGCGATAATCGCGGGATCCTTTCCAATGAAAGCTTTGTTGAGAACAGGTTCCGGACATCCCGCGCCATGACCTTCTTTGAAGGTAAACACCTCGTGCGTCAAACTCGTGAGTTGAGCCGCGTTGAGTTTGACAGCTCCGGCTTGTTCCATTTCCGCCATGAGTTTGTCCGCAACAGCCTGCAGGACGAACACTTCCTTCTCACCGATGCAGAGCAAATTGTTGTCGTAGGCAGCACCTTGAATAATCGATTTGGCAGCCCGCTTCATGCAAGCTGTATCATCCACCAGCACAGGCGGGTTGCCAGGTCCTGCGCAGATCGCTCGTTTGCCTGTTTGCATCGCAGCTTTGACGACGGCCGGACCGCCAGTGACGCATAGCAATCGGACTAGTTCGTGGCTGCAAATGGCTTTGAACGAATCGAGCGTTGGTTGCTCGATGATTGTAATCAGGTTTTCGATACCGAGTTCGCGTTCGATCGCCTGGTTGTAAGCCTTAACGGCAATCGCAGCACATCTTGCTGCCGAAGGGTGAGCGTTGAAAACCACACCGTTTCCCGCAGCCACTATATTGACAATGTTGCCACTGAGAGTGGGAATCGAATGCGTCGAGGGGGTAATTGCGGCAACGACGCCGAAAGGGGTATACTCCTCAAGCATAATCCCATGGTCACCACTCCGTCCATCTGGGTGCAGCCATTCGACGCCAGGCACCAGCTTAATAATTTTAAGCTTTTCAATTTTGTGGTCCAGCCGGCCAATTTTGGTCTCTTCCAACTCCAACTTACCCCATTCGACAGCATTAGCCTCAGCCATCGTTTTTATGATCTCAACAATCCTGGCGCGAGCGGCGATTCCTTTCTGTCTTAATTGGAGAAAGCCTGAATGCGCCGCCTCACAAGCCTCATTCGCATCCTGGAATACTCCAAAGGTGCCGCTCCCCGAAGTTTTCACGCTGGCATGGCCATTAGCGCAGCCACAAGCTTTCTCCTGGGGGGCCATCGCAGGTTGAGCGCCGCCCTGACCAAGCCGGCCAAGGACCTCAGCGACGACGTCACGGATTAGAGTTTCGTTTACGTTGCTCATGTTAAAAAACGAATTTCATTCGGAATTGCCTACTGCTTGGCGTTGTAGATTTCCTTACCCAGCACATCCACGGTATCGACAATGCCTATAACTACGGCATCGACGGGGGCCTCTTTTAAACCAGGACCCAGACGCGCGGAACTGCCCTGACAAAACATGACCAGTTCTCCAATGCCCGCTCCGAGACTGTCGACCGCCACAATCGTGTTAACCCCGGCCCGAAACTTTGTCGGGTCTTTCTCATCTACCAATTGCGGGCGGAGCAGCAGCAGCTTGCGCCCATTCATGGATGGATCTTTCTTGGTCGCAACTACCGAACCTTCGACTCGGGCGAGGAACATGTTTTAGTTTCTTAAGCGGAGTGATGAGATTGCCAAAGTTTCCGTTGGATGCTCACGGATACCAGACCGGCCCGGATCCTTCACCATCCAAACCAAGAGCTTTAAAGGCTCACTTTGCTATTGGTTTTTTCGGCAGCACAACTTCAACTTCGGCGTGAGGGCGCGCGATGACATGCACGCTTGCCAAATCACCTTTGATTGCTTTCACGGCTTGGGCGCCTGCATCCGTTGCTGCTTTCACGGCTGCCACGTCACCAACAACCACGGCGGTGACCAGCGCGTTACCGACTTGTGTCATCGGGCCGACGAGTTCGACGTTTGCAGCTTTGAGCATGGCGTCGGTTGCTTCCACGAGCGCAACCAAACCGCGTGTTTCGATCATTCCTATTGCTTGATGGGCCATAATTTATTGAGTTTTGATGTTGATAGATTCAGACGTGAGTCGGGGTTGTAGTTACTTGCTCCGCATTATTCACATTTCGGACGGCGGATTCGGAAAGCTGGTTAGAGGCTGGCTTCTCAAGCAACCGTTTGACTTCGCGCGCAACCACGAGTTCTTCATTGGCCGGAATGACCAGTATTTTGACGCGCGAGTTGGCATTGCTGATAACACACTCCTGTGCTTTGACTGCGATGTTTTTTTCCGGGTCGAGTACAATCCCCAATTGATCCAGATTCGCGCAAATTGCGCTCCTGATGAGCGGCCGATTTTCGCCGGCGCCAGCCGTGAACACCAAAGCGTCAGCGCCGTTCATATCCAGGAAAAAAGCTCCAATCCAATGCCTGGCCTGATGATTCAGAACGTCCAAAGCCAGTTGCGCCCGCCGGTTGCCGAGCCCTGCTTCAGCCTCAATATCGCGGATATCATTGTATCCCCCAGACAAAGCTTTCAAACCTGATTCCTTGCACAAAATCTTCTCCGCTTCTTCCAAAGTAAGATTCATTGTGCGCGCGAGGAACGGCAATGCGAAGGAGTCCAGGTCCCCCGCGCGATTGTTCTGCGGCAAACCTGACTGTGGGCTAAGACCCATGCTGGTCCCAATGGCAACACCATTGACAATGCCTGTGATGGAGGAACTACCGCCGAGATGACAGGAAATCACTCGCAAATCCGGTTTTTTAACCGAGCTCGCCCCGCCATCTACGTAAAGTTGTCGCGCCCGATGAGCAACGTCCTCTCGGCCCAGGAGTTCAGCAGAACGTTCAGCAATAAATTTATGGCTCGCGCCGTGAAACCCCCAGCGGCGCACACCTTGTTCGTGCCAGGCTTGCGGCACCGCATAGCGCGTGGCGGCTTCGGGAATCCACTTATAAAAAGCCGTCTCAAACAATCCGATCAACGGGACCGACGGCATTCGTTGAGCGAAAAGCCGAATGCCGGTAATGTAGGGGGGGTTGTGGGCTGGAGCGATTCCATTGAAGGCTTCCATCGCCTTGACCACTGCTTCGTCCAGGTGCACACAGCCATTGATGCCGCGCGCCATAATCGTCTTGAACCCGACCGCCGCCAAATCACTTTCATTCTGGATATGACCCTCGTTCGTTAGCTGCAAGAGACAATCTTCAATCGCCTTGCCGTAATCCGCGACACGCTCGAACCCTCCTTTGTGCAGCAAGCGTTCCTCGGCATCAGCAAATTCGAACAAACGCCATTTCAATGACGTTGAGCCCAGGTTAGCGATAAGTATTTTCACGACGAATAACCGAATTCCGAAAAGCCGAAATCCGATAAAATCCGATTGTCAGAATGCGAGGGGTCGCATTTGCCTTCTTATTGCAGGCATTTTCCGAGCATGCTCAATCCTTCATGTGGTCGAGGTATCACTTGCACGCTGATGACCTGGCCTACTTGCGCTGCGGCCCCAGCACCCGCGTCAGTCGCGGCTTTCACTGCGGCCACATCCCCGCGAAAAAATCCAGTGACATACCCACTGCCAATTTTTTCCCAGCCAACCAGGGTGACATTCGCGGCTTTGAGCGCGGCATCGCAGGCTTCGAGCAAAACACACAGCCCTTTGCACTCGATCATTCCAATTGCTTGTTGCGACATAAATTTAAATTCGATTTTTGGTTAAACTTGCCTCGATTACTTGGCCACCTTATTGGTGTCGCCCAGGAACGACTTGAGGAGGTCATCATGCGGGCGAGCTAGAATATGGGAACTGACCAATTCACCTACTTTGGCGGCAGCCTTGGCCCCGGCGTCCACGGCGGCTTTGACACTCCCGACATCCCCTTTGCAGATGACAGTGATTAATCCTCCGCCAATTGGGATTGTTTTAACGATGCTCACGTTGGCGGCTTTCACCATGGCATCGCTGGCTTCCACGCTGCTGACGTAGCCTTTGGTTTCGATCATTCCTAATGCTTCACTCATATTTTATTTAGAATTTCAGTTCGTTGGGGGTGTTTGAGATAAAATCGTTATGTAAGCAATTCGCAAGGAGTTGCTGGTTGCAGGTTGCACGCGTTGCCTTCGTCAGTATCGATGTGAACTTCGAGCTTGAAAGCTTTGTCCACTCGGGCAAGTAGTTTATCCAGTGTCAGTCCACAAGCTCCGCCAATCCTCAGCTTCATGTCATCGCCAGGTTTTACTCCATAAAATGCAGCGTCCTCGGGAGACATATGCACATGACGGAGAGCCCGGATAACACCTTCGTTCATTTCAAAAAAACCTGCAGGACCCATCAGCATGCACCCGAGTGTGTCCTTGATGTTGCCCGAGCTGCGCAAAGGCAGATCAAAACCAAGAGCGATGCCATCCGTGTATGCCAGCTCTACCTGGTTGATATTGCGGCAGGGACCCAAAATGCGAAGATTTGAAATCACACGGCTCCGGGGACCTATTAGCGTCACCGATTCCTTCGCGGCAAACTGGCCATCTTGATACAGCCATTTATGTGGGGTGAGCTGATGACCTTTTCCGAAAAGAATCTCAACCGCTTCTTGAGTAAGGTGGCAATGCCGAGCGCTAACATTAACAACCAATGGATTGGGTGCGGAGGCAGAACCAGGCAGCGGTTTCTGAAGGCGCTGATACACCGCTTGTCGAACTAAATGTTCAACCACGGCTCTATGTGGCAATGTTCCGTTTAGCACCATGACTGCGATATTTTGACAAACTGTGAAAGATTGTCAACAATTTCTTGCAAAACATTTCAAAATATTCCAAAATCAACTAAATGCAGCCAGAAGAGCGTCAACACCGAATCGCAGAATACGTGCAGAAGGTGGAATTTGCTTCACTGGAAGAAATTGCAGGCCAAGTAGATGCATCCATATCAACCGTGAGGCGGGATTTAACCATTCTCGAAGGCTCAGGCCTGCTGCGAAGGACACATGGGGGTGCCCGAATTACCACGCCAAAAACCGATGAATTTGCTTTTTCAGCTCGAGATACCCATCAACTCGTCGAAAAAGAAGCTATCGGAAAAGCATGCGCTGCCCTTATCGCGCCGAATCAAACGGTAATCATTGATGCAGGAACCACAGTTTTTCATGTGGCGCGCTATCTGGAGAGCAAATCACCTCAAATTATTACAAATTCGTTGCCCGTGGGGAATCTCTTTGCGTCCGCGAACCGTATAGAAGTTGTAGTTTCCGGCGGAGTGATTTATCCGCGGCTAGGCGTATTGGTTGGGCCGCTCGCGGTAGAAGCATTCTCCAAGATCCACGCGGATGTCGCGATCATGAGCGCAGGCGGCATAACACTGGACGGGATTACCAACTCCCACGGACTACTCATCGATATACAACGCGCCATGATTCAAGGCGCTCAAAAGGTTATATTTTGCTTCGATCACACCAAGTTCGGCCGCAAATCGGTCCTGCCCTTGTGCGAACTGGATTGTGTGGACGCGATTATTACAGATAGTGCCTCCTCTCCCGAACTCGTTAGCTTGTTACGGGAACGCGGCATAGAAGTCGTGGTAGCACCACCTGTGACCAACTCTGAACCGACCGCTAACGGATAAAAGTCTGAGATGCGGGTTTCGGCAACGGTCCAAAACTGCTGGAATTTTTTTCGGTGTGGCCATGAGTCCATGCTCTTGATAGGTTCGGTTGAAAAATCCAACTCTTATTCTTATTAGTTAGTTCTCATTATGCCAAACCCATGGACTGGAAAGGGAAATCCCTACACGCGGAAAGAAGTAATTAATCGGCTTCGTGCTACCTTGCGCAGGGGCGAGCCGATTATCGCGGCGGGCGCTGGCACGGGTATTAGCGCTAAATTCATCGAAAAGGGCGGCGCGGATCTGATCATTATCTACAACTCAGGGCGTTTCCGTATGAGCGGGCACGGTTCGACGTGCGGCCTGATGGCATATGGCGATGCCAATGCTGTCGCAATGGAAATTGGAGAGTACGAAGTGTTGCCCATTGTGGAAGAGGTGCCGGTGATTTGTGGCGTGCACGCAACCGATCCGCGCCGAAGGATGTGGCACTGGCTCCTGCAAGTGAAAGAAATGGGATTCAGTGGGGTGAACAATTTTCCCACTCATTGCATTGTTGATGGGCAATTCCGTCAGGTGCTGGAAGAGACCGGGATGAGCGTAAAGAAAGAATTTGAGATGGTGGCCCTGGCGCGAAAAATGGATCTGTTTACGGTCGTTTACGTAGCGGCACCGGAAGAAGCACGCGCCATGGCCGAGGCGGGCGCGGATGCAATTATCGCCCATATCGGAACGACCATTGGGGGTTCCATCGGAGTGACCGACGCCACTTGCACGCTGGATGAAGCGGTTGAACGGTGCCAAAACATTATCAATGCTGCCAGCCGGGTGCGAAAAGACATACTGTTTTTAAGTCACGGCGGCCCAATCTCAACTCCTGAAGATGCTGCGTACATCAACAAACACACAGACTGCGTGGGGTTTGTAGGTGCCTCCAGCCTCGAGAGGATGGGTGTGGAGAAATCTCTCGTGGACATTACCAGGCGCTTCAAGGCGATTCCAGTGCCGGCTGCTAAAACACCTTCTAAAACGCGCAAAGCGAAAAAGCTGACCTGATGAATGCGTGATTATCGAGAGCACCTTGATTTCGAAAAAAGGAATTGCCCGCAATAAAACTTATTAGAAGATCGGCTGTAAATGGGCATTCTGCACAGAACATATCCTTTTGGATACGCTGGCCTTGCCAAACTGGTTTTGAGCCTTACCTCATTAAGTGCGGGCGACTTTGCTGAAAAGCTTCTGTATCAAGCCAACCGTGCGGTGACGAATCCCACATCAGCGGGAAGAGAGTTTCTCACTGATATTAGTTATGACATTGAGTGGGCAGAATCGCTCGATCAAGATATCAATTACGTTCCGGACTGGTTTATGGCTCTATTTGCGTCACTGGTTGTTAGATGTGATGATCTGCCTTACGCGTCATTTGCCACTATAAGGGGAGCCTTACCGATTTTAGGGTGGGATCCAGAGGATATCTCCCTACTGCTAACAGGAAGGCCCATCTATGAGCTAGTGGGTTCTTTGGAACAACCTGCCTTGTTATCCAACTTTAATCCGGCCACTAAAATATTTGGTTGGCTCCCTGCTGCAGAGGCAAGAGATCTTGTTGGCAAGCTGAATACAGTTGAGAGCTCCTTTTTGGACCCATGCGGACAGTTACTTAAGATCGCGAAAGGAATGTCATTTGGGTTACCGACTTCAAAGACATCTCTGACTCAGCATCTGCGCCACGCCTTCACTGCTTGCAAAAGACGGCTTAAACCTGGCACGGAGCAACACCACGACCTACTATTCTATAATGAACATTAGAGCAATTGTCGTCTGCCCAAACAGAAGAGTCAGTCCCGCACAATCATATATATTACCCCTTGGCGTGGAAGTGCAATGCAGGTGCAAGTGTCCTTGCTGTGAGGGCGAGCTTTTCTCCGACTGAATTGTTACGGCTTAGGGACACTGTAAATTTATGAGACTTATTCTTCTGCTCCTCTGCATTCGCCTTTTCGCGCTCAGTTCTGAGGCCGGAGTTCTGATCGTGGCGGATGAATTCCCAGCTATGGAGGTTGTCGCGGCCCAGCTCAAGAGCGAGGAGCACATCGAGAGCACCCTGGTTTCACAAAAGGAACTCCCCGCAAGCTTGTCTCCGTACCAAGCGGTTATCGTTTACATTCATGGTCCGCTTTCAGAGAAGGCGGAAAATGCGTTTATCGATTACACCCAGGCCGGTGGAAAATTGGTTTTGCTACATCATTCGATCAGTTCAGGCAAGCGGAAGAATGCGCACTGGTTTAAATTTCTTGGCGTAGCGCTTCCCGAAGGTGATTTGGCCCAGGGCGGCTATAAGTGGATCGAAGGGGTGAATTTCGAACTGGTCAACTTGCATCCGAGCCATTTCATAATGACCAATCAGGTCCATTATCCGGAACAGATCTCCTATAAAATTGCCGGTGGCGAACCGGCCGAGCGTCAATTTCCTGGTTTCAAATTGGAACGCACCGAGGTGTATCTGAACCACGTGCATACTGAACCGAGGACATTGTTGATGGGACTGAATTACACCGATTCAGCGACCCATACTAATTACATGCAAACCACCGCAGGTTGGATCAAGAAGACAGAAAAAGGCTGGGTCATCTATTTTATGCCGGGGCATACGAAGCAGGATTTTGAAAATCCGACTTACGGACGAATTGTGGTGAATGCCGTAATCTTCAAAACATGAACTTGACGACGTCTGGTTCCGTCTGATGTAAACGTGCTCTGAAGCGCCTTTGTATGACTGTCATCGGGCTGCAATTCGACATCGCCTGGGAGAACAAGCCCGCCAATTTTGCCACCGTTCGACGATTGCTAACGGCAGCGCAACCGGAAAAAAATTCTCTTGTCGTTCTGCCCGAGATGTTCGCCACCGGGTTCAGCATGAACGCGTCCGCAATGGCCGAGCCGTACGGCGGCGAAACTGAACAGTTCCTGAAAGAAATTGCCGGAGAATTTGGTGTGTGGATGCTTGGCGGCGCAACGATGCGAGGGCGGGATGGACGCGCCCGTAATAAATGCCTGGTGTTTGCGCCCACGGGAGAGCTGAAAGCTTTTTACACCAAAATGCGGCTGTTTACGCCGGGTGGCGAGAGCGGGCACTTTGTCTCCGGCGAACAGCTCGTCAGTTTTTTATGGCAGGATTGTGTGGTATGCCCATTCATTTGTTATGATCTTCGTTTTCCGGAACTGTTCCGAAAAGCGATGACCATGCAGAAGCCGGAGCTTTTCATCGTGATTGCAAACTTCCCGAAAAAGCGAATTCATCATTGGGTGCGGCTATTGCAAGCCCGGGCGGTTGAAAATCAAGCTTACGTCGTAGGTGTCAATCGCATAGGTTCGGACCCAATCCAAAGTTATCCCGGCCGCTCCCTTATCATCGATCCGGAAGGTGAGATCCTGGCCGATGCGGGTGAGAATGAAAATGTCATTCGGGCTGAGCTGAATATTTCCATGCTCCGGCAATATCGCGAAAAGTTGCCTTTTCTTTCGGATATGAAAGAACTCGGGTGAGCCTCATTTATCGGTGATTTTGGAAGGGCTGTAAGCCGAATTTTGTCTGCGTTCTTGCGAACGGAGAGAATCATTTGTCTCAGCAGCCAGTACCCGGAACCCATTCCACTTTCGCGGAAACTGAAGCGGGCCACTTCGTGGTCCCCTATTTGGCCTTGCACCCGATGGGGTTTTCCGTGCCTCCGCGCTTACGCTTGGAGCGGTGGGCTCTTACCCCGCCTTTTCACCCTTACCCCGCTCTTTCTAAGACCGTTGAGATAATCCACTGAGCTTAACAGCACAAATCTTCGGTGTTAGAAAGAGCGGGGCGGTTTATTTTCTGTGGCACTGTCCATCAGGATGCCTCACGGCATCACCTCCGCGTGTATCTCGCAGTTCCCGTCTCCCGCAAGGGAAACGGCGCCTACGGGTTACGCGGCATCGCGCCCTATGGTGTTCGGACTTTCCTCCCCCAGCTTGCGCCGGGAGCGATTCTCCGCCCTTCCAAAATCAACGCCAATATAGCTTTTTAGAAAAAGTCAGCAAGTCCAAAGCAAAATGTTGGCGGTGAAGGCGCTGACTCTCATCACCTCCCAAATTCGAAAAGTAGAACGTGCCCCTTGCTCCGGGTCTCAGTCAGCTACAGCCAAATCCATATCATTGGTGTAGTATAAAATGCGTCCGCAATTACTGCAGGTAACGATCTCCTGTTGTCCCTGACAAGTGACCAGCAATTGTGGTGGCACGCGCATGTGGCATCCGCCGCAAACCCCATGCTGAACCCCGACCACAACGTTTTCACCTTTGTTCTTGGCGAGCCGCTCGTAGCGAGACCGCGCGACGTCCCCTGCAGCAGTGGCCAGCTCTTCGCGGTTTATTTGCAATTCTTCCAAATCCCTTTTCAGCTCCTGTTCGCGAGTGCCGAGCTGGCTGATTTGGTCCTCCGCAAGTTTGCGCACTTCAGCTAATGCCTGGTTCCGGCGCGAGACATCTCGTTGAGCAGCTTCAGCCTGTTCCATTAATTCCAATTCCCGATCCTCGATCGCATGGATCTCCTGCTTGCACACTTCCATCTCGTGGGTCAGCGCGCGGTATTCCTCGTTCTTCCGGGTTTGAAATTGTTGAAGGCCGTACTTGGAAATCAGTTGTTTTTTTGCTTCGACCTCAAGCTCGAGACCTTTGCGGTCCGACTCCAATTGCTTGACGCGTTCTTTGGCGGTATCCAGTGCTTTTTGTGCATCCGCAACTTTAATCAGGAGGTTTTGTCGCTCGGGTTCGATGTGGGCCAACTCTCCTCGCGTACGGCGGATCTTCCGATCGCGATCTTGTAAAATCAGCAGCTTTTCAATCGATTCGAGCATCTGCAAGTATGAATATTATCAATTTAAACAGATTAAGTCAACCGGGGGAAACCTAGAAAACCTGTGAAGAAATCGTAGCATCCGAGGTAGTAACGGCGGTAGGGCGCGTCACTCCGTGCGCGCCGTCAGCCAAACACAAAACTTTAACCAAGTGACGGCGCGCACGGAGTGACGCGCCCTACCGCCGTGCTAACCGGTCACCTCGATGCGCAGACCGCTAAGTGCTCAAAACCGCAAAAGCACTTGCTGACGATCTTCTTGCTTGTTGGTCCGGACCATGGTGACGAATAGAATTGTTGCGATGCATGGAATAATCGAAGCCGTAATCACCACTGGCTCAAAGGAAAAGCGGTCCGTGACCTTGCCGATAAGAAAAGTGGTGATGAGCGTGCCAATCCCTGCGGCAGTTCCGCCCAAACCGCTGATGGAGCCTACGACGCGCGTGTGGAACACATCCGCCGGAAGTGAAAGGAACATCGTCGAGCACGCTGCGTAGGCAAAGGTGGCGTAAGCGAATAAACCCAGCAAAATGGCATAATTTGAAGTGAAGGCCGCGCCGATCAATACCAGCATGCTGGGCCCGAAAATCAGCAACACCGTGCGGCGAGCGCGCCCCACTGGCCAGCCCCGCTTGATGAAATAGCTCGAGAGGCCGCCGCCAAAAAAGTTGCCGATATCCGCGGCAAGGAACGGCGCCCAGAAACCGAGAAGGCTTTGCTCCAGGTTGAACCCTTTGCTCGCTAAATAAACAGCAAACCAGTCTCCCACAAAAAACCAGTAGGGATCGATCAAGAATCTGCCCAGCAGAATTCCCCACGTCTGTCGGTACTTCAGCAGCCGCGGCCATTTGACTTCGGGTGATGCAGAATTTTCCAGGTGGTCGGCGGAACGCCCATGCTGGATGTGGTCCAGTTCGGACGATGCAAGCCGGGGATGTTCCTCGGGCTTACGATAGAGAATCCTCCACGCGAAAATCCAAAGGATACCCATGCTGCCGGTTAACAGGAATACCGGACGCCAGTCGCCAAACCGATGATACACAAACAGCACCAAAAACGGAGCCACTGCCGCGCCTATGCACGAACCGCTATCGAATAACGCGACGGCCCACGCCCGTTCTTTGGCCGGAAACCATTCCGATACTGCCTTGGTGGAGCCGGGATTGTTGGCTGCCTCGCCGCAAGCCAGCAGGAATCTAAAACCGCAAAGCCCACCGAGGCCTTTAACCAGCGTCGTCAGTATCTGCACGAAAGAATAAAACGAGACTGCTACGGTCAAGCCGAGGCGCGTGCCAAATCGGTCGAGCAGCCGGCCATTCACACTTTGCATAATCGTGTAGCCGACGCGGAAGGAGATCAGAATCCAGGCCCAATCCGAATTAGTCCACCCATGCTCCTTCTTGAGAATCGGAGCGAGCACATTGATTGTTTGGCGATCAATGTAGTTGATGACCGTCATTGCAAAGAGCAAGCCACCGATCCACCAGCGGAGATTCGCGATCGGCGGGCGCTGAGAGGTTGAAGGGGTGATCAGATCTCTCGATTGTTCTTTTGCGTCGGCGGAGGGCATGCGCATCGTAGCTTCAGAGCCTGCCTTTTGAAGCCCTAATTTCCGAAACTCGATCGGCAAGGCGGAAAATGAAACTCATAAAGCATCGGCCGCGGGAACGTTTGCCTCAAGCGTTTTGCCTGCCGCAAAATGGCGGGCTACTTTGCCGATGCCGCAGGCGATTTCCTCGATATCCAGATCCGTGTAGTGCTCGTAGATGTTCATCGTTATCCAATGATCGAAAGCAGCTTCGGCAACGGGACAGTCCCCTTGATTGTAGGTACGTGTTCCGAACGGGACGGCGCTGCCGGGAAAGGCAGACCGTTTCTGGAAAATGTCGTAAAGATACACAGGCCGCCCACCGGTGATGAGGTGGGCCTCATTCGGCACACCTTCGGCGGCGAGTGCAGCCGAAAACTCGCGCGCAGAACAACTGAGACCAACCAGGTTGAGTTTAAAGAAATAAAGAAAATAACTGTGCAGACAGCCATCAGGAATGCGCTGGAGTGAAACGCATGGAATTCCAGCAAGCAACGCATTGAGCTTTGTGCCTAGTTGATTGCGCCGGGTAGTGATTTCTTCAACTCTGTCCAATTGCGCTAAAGCGACTGCGCCTTGCAATTCGGTCAATTGGTAGTTCGGGGCCAGAAAGAAAGGGTTGCGAATTTTTTCTTCGCGCTGATAGCACTTGTCCAAAAAAAGCGAAGCCAAATACCGCAGGTGATCATCCTGGGTCAGAATCATGCCGCCAGAACCGCAGGTGATGTGCTTGAAGTGGTTCAAGGAGAATGCGCCAATTGCGCCCATGGCACCCGCCCGCTTGCCTTTATACATCGTGCCATACGCCTGAGCACAGTCCTCCACAATTGGAAGGTTAAACTCTCGACTGAGTTCAAGAAACGCATCCATATCGGCTGCCAGCCCGCCATGATGGACAACCAGAATGGCGCGTGTTTGCTGCGTGATGCAGCGGCGGGCCAACGCCGCATCCATATTGAGAGTGTCTGGGTGCACATCGCAGAAAACCGGAATCAACCCCTGATAAAGCAGCCCAGTAAGTGATCCCATGTCAGTAATGGCTGAAGTGATGACCTCGCTTCCTGGCGGCAATTGCAGGGCACCGAGCCCGATATGCACCGCGGCTGTGCCACTCGAACAAGCAATGCAATGTTTGCGGCCATACATTGCAGCAAACCGCTTCTGGAATTCGAAAACCTTGCTGCCGCTGAAAAAGAACAACACGTCGCTATCTATAACTTCGGAGAGATAACGCTTCTCCAAATCTCCATGACGTTTCCGCAACGGAAACGGGGTGCGCTTGGCTTTTGGTCCACCGTGGATAGCGAGGCGCTCGCGTAGATCGCAGCCACCGGAAGTAATTTCGATCTGCATGGCCGCTCAAATGGTCTTATGGGGAAGGAATGTTCCGTTTTACGCTAAGGTCCTGAACGCGCCTCATCCTGCGCCGTTTCATAAGTAATAACGTAATTCTTGCCGCCTTTGACCCAGCGAACGTGTCCATCGCAAAACAAGGCATTGCCGCCCTCGGCGCCATGATCGTCATTCGGGTCAGGATAATTGTTGATGGCGTTAGGCCCTCCACGATCACCATCCATGATAATCCATATTTCGCTTGGACCCACACGCACGCCTTTGAGACCAAGTGCGGTATTTTTGTGCGTGTAATTTTGAACTGTTTTGTCTGATTTCTTGATGCCCCCAACAAGCACGTTTTTACCGTAATAGTAGGTTGTCGTACTCCTGCTTCCGTCGTTGTTCATGAAGCCATAAATCTCATAACTGACACCTCGGAGATCTGCATCTCTCGACGAACCGCTCCGAGCGTTCTTGTATGGAGCCTGGTGCTGCATGTCGGCCAGAATCGTGCGCCCGTTTAAGGGATGGGTTGTGACGTTGGTGCCAATGAAGTCCTGCGTAGCAGGACAGACAAAAACTGACTGGGCCAATGCTGCGGAAATATATTCCGGATAAAGCCAGGTGAGATCATCGTCCGTATCATCATAGGTTCCCGAGAAGTAACCATGAGAATCATCCTGACAATACATCATCATCCCGAGACCCATTTGTTTGAGATTGCTCAGACACTGGGTACGCTTGGCTTTGTCCTTAGCACGAGAGAGGGCGGGCAAGAGCATAGAAGCGAGAATCGCAATGATTGCAATGACCACCAGCAATTCTATCAATGTAAATGCGCCTGCCGCGCGCCTTCTGCCGGTTGCAGAGGCGGTACCCACATCGTGTTGATATCCAATTTCCATCAGATCTCCGTTCACTATTTCCGGATGCGCGTGAAGTGCCATCCACATTAAAGCAAACCCAGGGGTGAATCAACTCTCCATGGGAGGTCGGAGGGGCTTCTTTTTCCCTTTCCAGAGGAAATACACCGGCACGCCTAAAGCTACAATGAGCAGGCCAGGCCACGTTGTGGCAGTTTTGTACAAAAGGAGCACCAGCATGATCGCGCTGGCGGTCACAACATAAAGTGCAGGCACAATTGGAAAACCAAAAGCACGGTAGGGGCGTTCCGCGTTCGGACGTTTGTGGCGAAGAATAAAAAGGCCGATTATTGTAAGCACATAGAAGATTAGAACCGCAAAAACAACATAGTCGAGCAGATCGCTGTAAAGATTGCCGTACTGTTCTCGGCCGAAAGCATCCATTTTCGGGCCCCCCGTTGAAGGATCGAGCGACCGAGTCCTCGGCAGTACCAACAAACAGGTCCAAACACATTGCAAGACCAGACCGACGGCGGGGACGCTTCGGGCATTAAGTTTACCAGTACCTTTAAAGAAGAGGCCATCTCGAGCCATTGCATAATAAACGCGCGCGCCTGCGAGAATAAGGCCGTTATTGCAACCAAACGTTGAAATCATGATGGCAAGGGCCATGATCCCCGGTCCAGCGTGACTGAAAACCGTCTCGATCTCGGCAGTAGCGACGCGGTCATCTGGCGCATGTTGGATATGGTCCAACGGCAGCATGCAAAGATAAGCAAGATTTGCCAGGACGTAGAGAGTGATTACCAAACCCGTTCCGAGTGCGAGAGAAAGGGGAATGTTGCGACGCGGGTTCTTCACCTCACCAGCAGTGAAAGTGATATTGTTCCACGCATCTGCGGAAAAGAGGGAACCAACCTGAGCAACACAGAAGGCAATAAGCAGGCCGAATACGCCTGTGTTTGCAGAAACGCTGGCGATCCATGGCAAGTTCGGGGTGATCGGCACAACTCCACGCGGAGTCCAAAAATGGCTGAAGTTGTCCTTGATCGCCTCGGCGTGTCGACCAATGACCAGGCCGATCACAATCAAAGCGAGCAACGAAAGGGTTTTGGCGGAAGTAAAAGTGTTTTGAATCCATTTGCCGAGCTGAAGTCCTCGAGTGTTAATAATTGTGAGAAATATAATCAACAGCACCGCAACCAATTGCTGCATCGAAAAACTCACCGCGTAATGCGACGATAAGTTAATCGGCGGAATAATCCATGCGGTCGGCGAAATAGCCGGAACCAGCACGCCCAGATAGCGAGCAAAAGCCACCGCCACCGCAGCGATGGTGCCGGTTTGAATCACCAGAAAGAGTGTCCAACCATATAGAAAGCCCCAGAGCGGGCTGTAAGCTTCGCGAAGATAAACATATTGCCCTCCGGCGTGAGGCATCATTGCCGCCAATTCTCCGTAGCTCAAGGCGGCGCTAATCGTGAGCGCCCCAGTGACCAACCACACTAATAGCAACCAGCCTGGAGCTCCGACTTGACGCGAAATATCCGCAGAGACGATGAAAATCCCGGAGCCAATCATTGAACCGGCGACAATCATCGTGGAATCCAGCAAACCAAGCCCGCGAACAAACGTTGCTTCAGGTGGATTTTTTGTTTCGACAGCTTGCATGTCCAGCAGTTCAGGTTTAGAGCGCGTTCCGCAGTTAACCATCAGGCGACTGGAGCGACAACGTTAAAAGGTGAAACCAACTAAAAAACACGCATCGTGTGAGTGATCGCAGAGAAAAGAAACCCGATTATAAAAAACAATTTGCACAAAGTCTGAAGCACGTGAAAAATGTATGCAAACACTCTGGGGCAGGTCCTGGTTTGACCTGCTGACTTTGAAGCTAAAGACAGAATTTTGTCATTATCCAGCACGCGGATAGACATTAACAATTATTAAGATTAGAGCAGGAGGCAAACATGAAGGATTCCGTTTATAAATTGATTGAACTCACTGGCACCTCCACTATTTCGTGCGAAGATGCTGTGAACAAGGCCATCAAACGCGCTCATAAAACAATTAAAAACCTGCGCTGGTTCCAAGTGGTCGAAACGAGGGGCAACATCGACAAAGGGAAAGTCGAGCATTGGCAGGTAACCCTGAAGGTCGGTTTCTCGGTCGAGGACTGAGTTTAACCGAGAATAAGGTTACTTCAGGCCGGGGCACTAAGTTACACGTCCAGCGAAGTGCTGCTGAAAACGAGCCTCAGCCCGAGGGATGAAAACCTTTATCAGAAGTTTTTTGAGCTATCGTCCTCGAAAATAAACTCGCGATTCCAGAGCAGTCAAAGCACAATATATTAGAGCTTTTATCCTTTGCCCGAAGACGATGTTTTCTTGGGCGCCGGTACGTCGATGCCCAATGCATCACATAAATCCATTTCGTGCTCTTGCTCCTGTACGATGATGTCTCGCAGAGTTTCGCTCAAAGCGAATTCCCCCATTGCCTCTGCCTGGCGGATGCGTTCGCGATATTGCGCGACTGTCTCGCGTTCATTTTCCAGGTCTGCGCGCAGCATTTCTACAGGATCATCTGAGGTTTTGACGGGCTTTGGGGTAACTCCTGGCATGCCTCCCAAATAGTCGATCTGCTTGGCAATTTTTATCGCGTGCTGTAGTTCTTCTCCCGCATGTTTTTCCAACTCTCGCGCAATATCGGTGTACTCTGCACCTTTTAAGACCTGACTGTACACGGTATAAGCGATGATCGCCTGATATTCCCTGGCGAGATCTTCATTCAATAATTCGGCCAATCGCTGGCGCGTGATTATTAAGTCTGTCTGCATTTTTTTCTCATTCATACTCCTTAAGCATAGATTAAATACGTTTTCGCGCGTGAAAACTATCGCATCACGCCGGACGGGCTCCCGGCCAGAGTCAGGGCTTCAGGCGTGCCGCAGCCCGACAGGAAATAAGAATTACCAGCGCGGCAATGCATGGACGACGTTCCACATTGCAAGGGTCGAACATGGTCCCGGAATTATCGAATCACCGGAGAACGGGGAGGCATTGGTTATCCAACCTGCCTCGCCAAATCGGTGATTCGACTAAGCCCTTTGAACACTTTCTTTATTTCTTGGCAGCATCAACCTTCGCCTTGTCCAAGTCAGCTTGTGCTTCTGCTTTCTTTTTGTCGGCGTCCAATTGAGCCTTTGCAGAATCCTTTGCAGCTTCGATCCGGGCCTTTTCGACATCCGCCGCGGCGGCTGCTTGCTTCTTCGCCTCTTTGGCAGCCGCATCTACATTGTCCTTCGCGTTATTAATCGCGTCCTTTGTTGCGTCTTTATTGCTCTCAATTGCTGACTTATCCTTGTCGCAACCGATTAGCAGCATGGCGGCCAGTGTTACCAATATTGTGTATTTCATAATGTGAATTGCTTGTTACGCTGAAGCTATCCCATGCACAACGCGGCGACATTGGGTGAACTACCCAGTTATTTCGTCACATAATATTTCTCCGCATACTCCCGTACCATGCGCATGGTGGTGAATTGAGGAACCAGTGTGCACATGGCCCGGCGAATTTTTTGAATCCATTGCCGCGGGATCCCCTGGTCGTCTCGCTGATAAAACAGCGGGATAACTTGTTCGGTTAATGCCTGGTAAAGATTTGCGCTATCAATGCGATCCTGCTCCTCGACTGAATCAGCGTGTGCATCTTCACCAATGGCAAAGCCGTTTGTGCCATCATACCCCTCACGCCACCAGCCATCGAGAATGCTTAGGTTCAGACAGCCATGGCACCCGGCTTTCATACCACTAGTGCCCGAAGCCTCCAATGGACGGCGTGGAGTGTTCAGCCAGACATCGCAGCCAGAAACCATCTGCCGCGCCACGTGCATGTCGTAGTTGTCAATGAACACCAGGTGTCCCTGCAGGTCACTGTATTTGCTGAGATGAATGATGTGCTGAATGTAACGTTTGCCGTCATCATCGCGCGGGTGAGCTTTGCCGGCAAAAATGAATTGAACCGGGCGATTTTTGTCGCGAGCCAGCTTAACAATGCTATCAAACTGTTGGAAAATGAGCGGAGCGCGTTTATAGGTCGCAAATCTCCTGGCGAAACCGATAGTCAACGCGTCGGGATTGAGCAAGGCATCGAAGGCTATGAAATCACCTTGCGCCAGGCGTTGACGTTGTATCAGCAGCCGTCGACGAGCAAATTCGATGAGTTCCCGCCTCAAATTGTAGCGCAACGCCCAAAGTTCCTCGTCGGAAATAAAGCTGGGATCTCCAATTTTACTCCAAAACTCGGCCGAATTCATTTGTGTATCCGAATTAGACTTCCGAACCGGCACAGATGATTCCGAGTTTTCTCCCGCATCGGACTTCAGTTTTCGCCGCCAAAACCGCCGCACTGGCCCTTTCATCCATCCCAAAAGATGAATTCCATTAGTGATGTGGCCTATAGGAACCTGTTCAACAGGCTTCTCCGGAAACAGCGAATGCCACATGTGGCGGCTAACCCTTCCATGGAGTTCGCTCACACCATTGGCAGCGCGTGAAAGCTTCAAAGCCAAAACTGTCATGCAAAATGGCTCACTTTCATTTTGCGGGTTTACGCGCCCGAGTTTCATGATTTCTGAAAACGGGACGCTAAGCTGGCCTCGAAAGCGGTGCATCGCATAATCCATCAGATCGAGACTGAATCGATCGTGACCCGCCTCAACCGGGGTATGCGTGGTAAAAATCGATTCCGCCCTCGTCTGAACCAGCGCCTCCTGAAAACTTTTGCCCCGATCCATTTTCTCCCGTAACAGTTCGAGAGTGAGGAAGGCAGCGTGTCCTTCGTTCATATGAAAGAGGGAAGGCTTGATTCCCAAGGTCCGCAGCAAACGCACACCGCCAATTCCCAGCAGAATCTCCTGCATGATACGCGTGGTGCTGTCACCGCCATACACGCGCAAGGTCAGGTCTCGAAAATGCTGCTCGTTTTCCGGTCGGTTTGTATCGAGCAAGTACACCGAGGCCCGTCCCACATTGACGCGCCACGCCTGGAACGCGACCTGGTTCATTGCAATATCCACATGGCAGACGATCGGCTCTCCTTTCTCATTGAGCACGGGTTCCATGGGAAGGTTTTTGGGGTTTAACAAAGTGTAATACTCGGTTTGCCAATTGTTCGAGTCGAACGCTTGCTGAAAGTATCCCTCGCGATAAAACAGGCTGATACCCACCAGGGCCACACCTAGATCGCTCGCTGATTTCGTGTGGTCGCCTGCGAGGACACCCAACCCCCCTGCCGCAATTGGCAGAGTTTCGTGGAAACCAAACTCCGCCGAAAAGTAAGCCACGGGATTGCTTTGCAACACGCCTGCATGCTGATGTCCCCATGTCGATTGGTTGCTGAGGTAAGCCTCAAATGCCGCTAAAACCTCACGGACGTGTTCCGCGAAATCCTGATCCTGAAGCCGGACACGAAGCTCGTATTCGGAGACCTCGCTGAGAATAGCGACCGCGTTATGGTAAAGGTTTTGCCATCCTCGAGGTGAAAGCTTTTGAAATATATCCTGCGCTTCCTGATCCCATGTCCACCAAAGATTTCGGGCCAATTTGTTGAGGCCTGCGGTCAACTCCGTCAATTCTTTGTTCGTTAGCGGTTGCTTCGTCATAATTGCCATCACTTCCTTTCAGATTTGCTTTTTGGAAGCTAAATGGGGCAATACCGTAGTTGTCACAGGCAAACAGAGCAAACGAATTTCGAACGCTTGATTGAACCTTCGGGGCTGTTACTTTTCAGCAGCAAATGACTTTTTCCTGGACGATTTGGCGCATGCTTAACCTGAACTTCTGGAGTTCGTAAAATGACCAGCGCCGCAGCCCTGGAGATTGGCAATGATGAAAAAATATTGGCACGTCTTTAACATCGGAATTCAGAACAACCTGACGTATAGGTTCAATTTCCTGGCGCGCGCAATCTTCGGTTTGGTGCCGCTCATAGCGATCCTGTACGTATGGCAGAGTATTTACGCAGGCAAACCGAGAGGATCCGCCGTGGGGGCCTATTCCCTTGGGGAAATGATTTCTTATTACTTGCTTGTTACAGTTGTGGACGCCCTTACCGCTGTTAACGAAGACGATTGGCAAATCGCAACGGATATAAAAGAGGGGAACATCAGCCAGTTTTTACTAAAGCCGATAGATTACCAGGCATACCGGCTGTGTTTGTTTTTCTCGGGACGACTCACCTATCTGATTGTGGCGGCACTGCCACTGGGGATATTTATTGGTTGTTTTCACAACTATTTTGTTCTGCCCGCGGACGGGTGGACATGGAGTTGTTTTTTGTTTTCAACGGCGCTCACCGCGCTCCTTCAGTTCTTCACTTCCTATGCCATGGCGATGCTGGCTTTTTGGGTGCTCGAGGTGTCGACGTTCATTTTCATACTGTTTGCGTTCGAATACATCGCGAGCGGCCATTTATTTCCTCTGGACATTTTGCCGCACGGCGTCGAACGCGCATTGTTCCTTACACCTTTTCCTTATCAGCTTTATTTTCCTGTCAGCATTTATCTTGGAAAAACCAAAGGAGCCGATCTAATGTGGGGCTTGCTCATTCAGGCAACCTGGGTTCTGCTCGCATTCGGCCTGGCGCGCTTTGCGTGGGGGCGTGGAATCAAAAGATACTCAGCAGTTGGAGGATAATCGTGAGTTTGGAACCAGAAAAAACTCCCAATTGGCAGCAAAGCAAGGCCGGGTCTAATATCCGGCGTTACTTCAGCATTTATGCCGCTCTGTGGAAAAATTCGGTAACTCGTGAACTAACTTTCAAAAGCAACTTCCTGCTTTGGATTTTTGTGGAGGTGCTTTGGTTCGGCTTGCAGCTCAGCTTCATTGGCGTGCTTTATTTGCACACGGACCAGATCGGGTCCTGGACAAAATGGCAGGTGGTCATGTTGGTTGGCGCAAGCCATTTCATCCAGCAAATATTCCAGGCATTCTTTCTAATCAACTGCACCAATCTTTCCGAACTGATAAGAACCGGCAAACTGGATTTTTTGCTGCTGCTACCAGCAAATGCCCGCTTTCTCATTTCACTCCGGCAAGTGGATTTGGGAGGCTTTGTCAACGCTGCCTTTGCCCTGTGCGTTATGGGATATGCCGCCGAGAAATTGCATTATGTCCCGAACATCGCTGAGGTGACCGGATTTCTTTTTCTATGCGCAGCCGGCATTTTGATCCATTACTCCCTCATGTTTTTGCTCGCCACGATTAGCTTTTGGACCGTGCGCGCGCAAGGGGTTGTCTGGGGTTATTACAATCTATTTCAAATTGCGCGCATGCCGGATGAGGCATTCCAGGGCTTATTCAAGGCCGTGTTCACTTTTGCCGTTCCAATGTTGCTGGTATCGAATGTGCCGGTGCGTTTGCTGGTTGGAAAAATGACCTCCTCGGTTCCTTTGTTTATTCTGCTTTCTATGAGTGTCGCTTGCTACGTCCTGTCTGAATGGGGATGGCGGGCTGCTCTGCGCCACTACACCAGCGCGAGTTCATGATTGGACAGTGGCGGAGTGTTGGAGTGGGTGGGGTGTTGAAAACAAGCACGACCTCCATTCAACGGCGCAGGAAAGCATCGGGGAAAATAGCCTCTGAATGACCAGCGCATAACTCGAGGAAACCTGCGGGAAATCATTGCAAGATCCATCAGACTGCGAAACACTGCCCACCGTTGTTCCCGAAACCGATAGTTGACCCAGGACAGAATTATGGAACCTAAAGCTGATATTGCTCTCATCGGACTGGCCGTGATGGGCCAGAACCTGATCCTAAACATGAACGACCACGGATTTACGGTGGTCGCGTTCAACCGCACTGTTTCCAAGGTGGATGATTTTCTCGCCAAAGAAGCGAAAGGCACAAACGTGATTGGCGCGCATTCCATCGAGGAAATGGTTGGGCTCCTGAAAAGACCAAGGCGCGTGATGCTCATGGTCAAGGCGGGCCGGGCTGTCGATGAATTTATCGAGCATCTACTGCCTCACCTCGAACCGGGAGACATTATTATCGATGGCGGCAATTCCTTGTTCGAGGACACCATCCGCCGGACTAAATTTGTCGAATCAAAGGGACTGCTGTTCGTGGGGACCGGTGTCTCCGGTGGCGAAGAGGGCGCGCGCAATGGTCCGAGTATCATGCCTGGCGGCTCGCCTGCAGCATGGCCGCACGTCAAAGACATTTTTCAGAAAATTGCGGCCAAAGTGGAAGATGGTTCTCCCTGCTGCGATTGGGTGGGCGAAAACGGCGCCGGACATTATGTCAAGATGGTCCACAATGGGATCGAATATGGCGACATGGAGCTTACGTGTGAGGCTTACAACCTGATGAAAACCGGCCTTGGGATGACCCCCGATCAAATGCACCAGGTGTTTGCCGAGTGGAACAAGAGTGAACTCAATTCGTATTTAATTGAAATCACCCGCGACATCCTTGCTTTCAAAGACACTGACGGCCAGCCGCTGGTGGACAAAATCCTTGATACTGCCGGCCAAAAAGGGACCGGCAAGTGGACGGTGATTTCTTCTCAAGAACTTGGCATTCCCATCACGCTGATTGCAGAGGCGGTTTATTCGCGTTCCATCTCTGCCCTCAAGGAGGAGCGCGTGACCGCCGCGAAAAAACTAAAAGGGCCCAAGCCGACCATTAAAGGCGATTCAAAGGCGTTTATTGAAAGCATTCGACTGGCTCTATACGCGTCCAAAATTGTTTCATACGCCCAGGGCTACATGCTAATGCGCGCCGCGGCAAAAGAATATAATTGGAACCTTAACTACGGCGGCATTGCTCTAATGTGGCGTGGCGGTTGTATTATACGCAGCGTGTTTCTCGGTGACATTAAAAAGGCTTTCGAGAAGAACCCCAAACTTTCCAACCTGCTGCTCGATCCTTTTTTCAGGAAAGCAATCAAAGATTCGCAACGAGCCTGGCGTAACGTCGTTGCTGCTGCTGCAAAAAAGGGCATTCCTGTGCCTGCCTTCAGCACCGCACTCGGTTTTTACGATTCCTACCGCAGCGAACGGTTGCCTGCCAACCTGCTCCAGGCCCAGCGCGATTATTTTGGCGCCCACACCTTCGAGCGCATCGACCAGCCGCGCGGCCAATTTTTCCACGCCAACTGGACAGGACACGGAGGAGATGTGGCATCTGGCAGTTATACGGTTTGAGGTGAATTAGACTGCAAAATCGGGCACATCCGCCTCCTTGCTCTGCCTTTCCCAACCCGGGATATGGCGTGTCTTCAGCCTAAACCACCCTTTGCACGTTCCCGATGCGGCCATTGAAGTGGCGGAACTGATGCGAAGGTGATCCATGCTCCACATGTAAGGATTCACCATTTTAGCTTTTTAAGCCACCACTCCAATACGCCACCATTCATCATTCCAATACTCCAATCCCAGTTCCGGTGTCACTTCCCATTAAACTCCAACTCACCATCATGAGCATGGACTTTGATGCGGTCGCCCGGTTTGAATTCCCCGAGCAGCAACTTTGTCGCAAGCGGATCAAGTAGCAGGTCCTGAATGGTTCGTTTGAGCGGACGGGCGCCGAATTGTGGATCGTAACCTTCTTTGGCAAGAAGCTGCCGGGCTGAAGAGTCCACCTCCAGTGTCAGTTGTTGCTGGGCAAGACGTTTCTCCACTCGGTGTAATTGAACCTCAACGATTTTTGAAAGATGCTTTTCATCCAGCGTGTGGAAAATGATGATGTCGTCCACGCGATTCAGGAACTCGGGACGAAAATGGGCGCGCAATTCCGTGCGCACCAATCGCTCCATTTCAGCATGATCTTTGGTCCCCAGCTTCCCCCCGCTGTAGTATTCATAAATGATTGGCGAGCCGATGTTGCTCGTCATGATCACAATCGAGTTTTTGAAATCCACAGTCCTGCCCTGGCCATCCGTTAATCGGCCATCCTCGAGAACCTGCAGAAGCACATTAAACACATCCTGGTGCGCCTTTTCGATTTCGTCGAAAAGCACGACGCAGTATGGACGGCGGCGCACAGCCTCGCTGAGCTGGCCTCCTTCTTCATAACCGACATACCCCGGGGGAGCTCCGACCAACCGCGATACGGTGTGTTTTTCCATGTATTCGCTCATGTCGATCCGCACCATGGCGTTCTCGTCATCAAATAGAAATTCAGCCAGCGAGCGGGCGGTTTCGGTTTTGCCAACACCGGTTGGCCCAAGAAAAATGAATGAACCGATGGGCCGGTTGGGATCCTGAAGGCCGCTGCGAGAGCGACGAACAGCATTCGCAACCGCCTCGACAGCTTCCCGTTGGCCAATCACGCGCTGCTCGAGACGCTCCTCCATTTTGATCAGCTTCTCGCGCTCGCCTTCAAGCATCCGTGAAACCGGGATGCCCGTCCAGGAAGCCACCACGCGGGCGATATCTTCTTCACTCACTTCCTCATGCAACAAACGGTGAGCGGCAGGTTTTTCACGTATGGCCTTCTCGGCTGCGGCCAGTTTTTGTTGGAGATCAGGTAACCGGCCATACTGGATCTGCGCGGCAAGGTTCAAGTCGTTTTGCCTTTGGGCTTTTTCCAACTCGATCTTTGCCTGTTCGATTTGGCTGTTGATGATGCCGACCGCGTTAATAGCGGCTTTTTCATTTTGCCATTGCGCCTTGAGCTGGCTCGCGCGCTCTTTGAGATCCGCCAGAGATTTTTCAAGGCGTTTGAGGCGATCCCGCGATGCATCATCCTTTTCCTTTTTCAACGCGCTTTGCTCGATTTCGAGTTGTTGAATTTGCCGTTCCATTTGATCGATCTCGGTCGGCATCGAATCCAATTCCATCCGCAAACGCGAGGCCGCCTCGTCGATCAGATCGATGGCTTTGTCGGGCAAAAAGCGGTCCGCGATGTAACGGTGTGATAGCGTGACAGCAGCGACCAATGCGGCATCCTGGATGCGCACACCATGATGCACTTCATAACGTTCTTTCAGACCCCGCAGGATGGCGATGGCTGCCTCAACGTTCGGCTCTCCGACAAAGACCGGCTGAAATCGACGCTCCAGAGCGGGATCTTTTTCGATGTGCTTTCGGTATTCGTCCAAAGTGGTGGCGCCAATGGCACGCAATTCGCCGCGAGCCAATTGGGGTTTCATGATATTGGCCGCATCGGTTGCGCCTTCGGCAGCCCCCGCTCCCACCAAAGTATGCAACTCATCGATAAAGAGGATGACTCGGCCCTCACTTGAAACGATCTCTTTTAGAAACGCCTTCAAACGATCTTCAAATTCTCCCCGGTATTTTGCCCCGGCGATCATCGCACTGAGATCCATCGCAATCAGGCGTTTATTTTTAAGTGTTTCCGGCACGTCACCGCTGACGATTCGCCGGGCCAGGCCCTCGGCAATCGCTGTTTTGCCCACACCAGGTTCGCCAATCAGGACGGGATTATTCTTCGTTCGCCGAGTCAGCACTTGCATTACTCGTCGGATTTCCTCATCCCGGCCGATGACCGGGTCGATTTTGCCCTGGCGCGCCAGAGCTGTCAGGTCCCGGCCGTATTTTTCCAGTGTTTGGAACTTGTCCTCTGGGTTTGGATCCGTCACCCGTTGATTGCCGCGCAAATCAGCCAGAGCGCGCAGCAACACGTCGCGGTTAAGGCCATGCGTTTGGAATATTTTCTTCAGAGCAGCCCCTCCCTGATCGAGCAATCCCAAAATTAGATGTTCCGTGCTGACGTAATCATCCTTGAGTTTGGCCGCCTCGGCCTGGGCTGCATCCATCGTACTCTTAAGATGTTTGCTGAGGAACAAGTCCGTAGAATGAGTTCCTTGGACTTTGTGACGCCGGCTCAACTCGTGCTCGAGGTCTGGTTTTAACGCCTCAGCCCTTACACCCACCTTCTGCAACAGGTCCGGAATCAGGCTGTCAGACTGGCCGATCAGCGCCAGCAAAAGATGTTCCCCATCGACTTCCTGATGAGATAATCCATGTGCGATGCGCTGAGCTTCCTGCAAAGCTTCCTGCGATTTCAGTGTGAGTTTATCCAGTTGCATACCTCATTATATTGATAAGTCCATTACTGCATCAGTCAAGCGGTCTTGGAATCGGGAACAGAAGGAGTAATACGTCAAAAACACGCCCAAAAACGTCAAAAACACGCCCAAAAAAAGTTTTGGATATTTTTTAGGTAGGACAGCGGATGTCCAACCGACCTGAGTAAGGTTGATGCATATGAAAAATGAAATCGTCGCACAAATGGAACTCGGATTCAAAAACGCAGGCCGGCCCGTAATCCTGTCTCATCGACAGAAACGGTTGAGCCGGGCCCATTGGTGGTTTGACCGGATGCGGCAGATCGCGGACCGGGCCTTTGATTGGAAGCCCGCAGCCTCCCCGCGCCCGGAGCAAATTTGGATGGAATCAGTCACGCGCTAAGGCAAGGGCCCGGCGGGGAAAATCCCGGTCTGGAAGGAAGCAGCGCTCAGGCTTTGCGGAACAGCACGATTCGATTCGTATTGGTGCCCTGGGTCATGTTGCTCACGCCCCAACAGTTAGCGGTTTTGGTGAAAGTCTGATCGTTGATTAGGACAAGCACTGGCTCAAGGCCCACTGCAAGCCCGCAGCTAAGAACAGTGGTCTCCAGCTTTGTCCGGCCGGCGTGGACTTCGCCCACTTCGAAGGCGATGTGCCCGCCGGGCTTTAAAACGCGATGCAATTCATGAAAAATGGCTGTCATCGCGATTTGCCACGCATCGAGCTTTCGGGGAACCGTGAGTTTCACTGATTTGGCATCCATGCCCAAAAACCAGCAGCGCAGCCAATTATCCGTGGCGTAGTCCACCACATCCAGGAATGGCGGTGAAGTGACCACGAGCGAAATAGAATTGGATTTGATTTCCGGGGTGCGTTCGGATGTTTGCGTGAGAAACCGCGACAAGGAAGCCACTTTCTTAAGTGCAAGGCGCGTTGATTCATCGCAATCCCGCAACAACCCGCGGGTTTTCTTGAGAACCAGCTTCGAAAGGTTACGGGCTGTCGGGCTCTGCTTCCGCTGCTCGTTAATCTTCCGCTGAGACTGCACGGAAACCGCCTGGTTGGGCGGCAAAGTATAAACTGAAAAGAAACCCGGAGAATGACCCGTCAAACGGTTGAGCGCCACCATCCAAATCCATTCATCCAGGCTGTCCAACGAACGAGTGGCCCGCCTACCCAGGAGGTATTGTCGTAACGAAACAATCTGGCGCAAAGTATCGGTATGAAAAAAAACCAGTAACTCTTCAGGAAATTCTGTAACTCCAGTCAGATCGATTTGATGCAACCGCCCCGCCACCTGTTCCAGCGACGGGGGATGTAACCGCGGACGAGTCAAAAGGACGCTTAAAGGATTTACATCACAACCAAACGGAATTCGGCCCTTTAATGCAGCCTCGATGAGGGTGGTCCCCCGTCCCATAAAAGGATCATAGACCAAATCCCCCGGTTTTGTGAGACGATCGATAAAAAATCGGGGCAGTTGTGGCTTGAAGCAAGCGCGATACGAGACCTCATGGAGCGAATGAGCTTGCCGTTGTTTCGCGGTCCAGAATTCGTTCACAAAGGTCTGCACCTTGCCAACCGCGCTGTCAGGATCGCCAAAAGAGGTTTCCAGTTGTCGAGTCGGTTGCCCAAACTCTTGAAAAATCGCCAATTGGTCTGCCATTGGGATAATGGCTGGGGGTGGTTGCCCGCCGATCTCGAATAACGCTGTCTGAATTAACACGTTTGCTGCCTTCGTGATCAATGTTTTTAACGGGCAGCGTCCGAAGCGAGGATCACAAAGTCCTGGTCGAAGCGTTCGCGAACGGTGCGTGGAGGTTGCGTCGTTACCGGAGGTGTGTCCTGCCGGGGTGAAATCACCAATTGAATTGCGCCTTGTTCTAAAAACTTTTTGTAGTTTGAGCGCGGCGAGGAAATCACAATTGTTTTCACACCATATTTCTTAAAATTTTCCAACTCCGCATCTCGGAGGTCCGGGAAAGCGAAAAACAACGTCAGGATGGCAACGCCTTTATGTTTCTCGAGCCCTTGAAAAAACTTTTCAACCGGCACACCTCCGCCGGTGGCCATCATCGTCATCGCCGTTGCTTCCACCCGTTCGGAAACAGCGCCCATCCCCTTTTGTTTCCTCAACGCCTGTTCAAAAGCCTTAACTTCCGCTTCAACCGATGGGCTCTTGTTCGGTCCCATATCGGGAATCATCAGCAACACCTGGCCTTTATTTCCGGCCAATCTCGCGCATTCGTCCGCCGTAACCGTTCCGAGCACAGTATAAATATCGAGATTAACTTTAGGTGAACGTCCAGCCAGCGCGTAATAAACGAAAACCACCGCTGTGCCAACGGCCACAGTAGCTACGACGATGTCTTTGGTTCGTTTATCCATTTAGGAGCGCTGCAAAGGGCAAGTCCGGTAAAAGATGTGGATTTAGGAACCCCATGACCACATCCAGCGGTCATCATAGAGTCCGTTGCCGCCCAGCCACTGAATCCCGGTAGCAGTTTTGCCATCGAATGTTTTTCCTGGGTAGAACTGGAGGCCTATCGCGCTGGTCTTAACTGACTCAGCATGTCCATCGGCAAACCCGCCGTTGCAACGTTTACTGTGTCGGCCTATCGCACGTTGTGAAGTGAGAGGGTCACTATAATATCCTTGATTGGTCGGTACGCGCCAATAAAGTGCCTGCTGATTGGGCACTTCGATCCAATTGTCCGGATTTTTCTCAAGAGGATTTCCGATTAAACCTCCATCAACAATTGGTAATTTTTTCGATGGGTTTTTAAGCGTGCTCAGCTTCGGCACCCAGTCGGTTGACCAGGCAGAAAGCTCGGGGTGACTCAAAGCAATCCCTCGACCACCAGGGCCCCCAGGCGTGGACGCCTGGCCGCTCAAAACAGTCGGGCATCCGATGATATTCGTCCCCTGCAAATACGGGCGCAGCAGATCAACCCACCACGTCACGTCCCCGGGGTAAAAGGCGTTTGCCGGCGCTTTTTGAAACAAATACAACGTCACACATTGATCGCGCTGATCTTCCGCGTATAAAAGATAACCCAGGCCGATCTGCTTCATATTACTGATGCAGTTGATCGACTTGGCCCGCTCCTTTGCTCTAGAAAGCGCGGGCAACAGCATGCTCGCCAGGATGGCTATGATGGCGATGACCACGAGCAACTCGATTAAGGTAAAACCGCCCCGACGATCCTTTTTCCGCGGCCGAACTGATGAACTAATAGCTTGCACTTTCATAGACTATTCCATTAATGGCAAGTCAGCCAGCCATGAAACTGTAAATACAAAAATCCCAATGAGATCGAACGTAGCCCGAAATCACTGGCTCGCTGGCTACAACCAGTATCAAAAGCATGTCAGACCTCCTGACCCGGTCAAGCCACAACATCTCGCATTCATCTTGTAAATTCCCTTTTCAAAATGGCAGGAAAACCGGTTGAACGTTTGTTTCCGTTTGTGTTGCGCTCTCGGAATCTGATCGTGGGGCGAGACACTTTGCGCCGCAGCAAAAGCAGGCTCCATTTCATTCTTATCACGAACGACATCTCTGACAACGGCCGCGCTGAGATCCTCTCCGCTTTTTCGCATTATCCGATCGTCCAGCATTACAATTCAGTCGACCTCGAAAAACACTTCGGGATCAAGGCGGCGAAAGTGATTGGTTTCCAAAAATCCGGTCTGGCTGAATCCATTTATGCCGAAATGAGGCAATACCGCATCAATCATCCGCCGGCGGCGACCAATGACCCGGCAGAGGATTAAATTATACGCAGGAGTACTTTGCGTGATTTCGAATTAAGCAGTAGGTTAATTCATTGGCACCTAAACAGATGACTTCCATGAACGAAACGAAGCAAACCAAGTCGCAAACGACCATTGCCGGCTGGAAAGAACTGGTTGAAAGATATCAGGAACCTTCCACTCCCCGAGCTGTATGGCAGATGATCAACACCCTCGGGCCTTATGCGCTGCTGTGGTATTTGATGTATCGAAGTCTCACAATTTCCTGGTGGCTGCTCATTCCGCTGGCCATCTTGTCTGGAGGTTTTTTGGTGCGGATCTTCATTATCTTTCATGATTGCGGTCACGGTTCTTTTTTTCGTTCTCGCCGGGCCAACGACATCGTCGGATTTATCACCGGTCTGCTCACATTTACCCCGTATTACCACTGGCGCTGGGAACACGCCATCCACCATGCCACCTCGGGGCATCTCGACAAGCGGGGCATCGGCGATATATGGACGTTGACGGTCCAGGAGTATCTCGAATCCTCCCGATGGAGACGCTTCGCGTACCGACTGGCGCGAAATCCAATCATACTCTTCTTGATTGCGCCCATCTATATTTTCCTTGTTCGACAGCGCTTCTCGACCGCTGATGCGAACCGGCGAGAGCGCGAATCCGTTCTTTGGATGAATCTGGCCATTCTGGGCATGGTAATTGGCTTGGCCGCGATCTTCGGCTGGAAAGCTTACCTGCTCATATTATTGACTTCATGGGGGGTGGCCGGGGCTGCCGGGGTTTGGCTTTTCTACGTTCAACATCAATTCGAAGGTGTGTACTGGGAACGAGGCGAAGATTGGGATTACACCGCCGCGGCGCTTCAGGGCAGCTCCTTTTACAAGTTGCCGCGAATCCTTCAGTGGTTTTCCGGAAATATCGGCTTTCATCACATTCATCATCTGAGCTCGCGCATACCCAATTATCATTTGGAGCGCTGTCACAAAGCCGATCCCCTCTTTCAGCAAGTAAAGCCTGTAAAATTATTCGCCAGCTTCAAATCATTAACATTTCGACTCTGGGACGAACAACGACGCAAGCTTGTCAGCTTCCGGCATATCAGAAATCTGCCCCGACATAGCAGACCTCGCGCCGATTTGTGAGCCGCAGAAATCAGTCTCTTTGATAACGAACAACCGCGGTTCGTAAACCGTTACCCACGTAGCAGACGAGGTAACGAGGCTCAAATTCCTCAGTAAAACACCCGGTTTTTGACGAGATTAGAGCCTCGTTACCCGGCTGTACGATTATGCGGGCCACGCTTCCTTTCCCGCCTTGCCGTTCTCTCGCGGATTCTGCAGGCTACATCCTGACCTTATGACCCATAGGACCTTTTTGCTCTCGCTGTTTGCAGCCGGGTGTCTCATTGCTCCCATTGATGCATCCCCAGCTAAATCCGTCTCTGAGGACTGGCCGGGATGGCGCGGTCCAACAGGTGATGGCATCGCTGCACCAGGGCAGAACCCGCCGACACAGTGGGGCGAGACTGAGAGCATCTTGTGGAAAGTGCCGTTGCCGGGACGCGGGCATGGTTCACCGACGATAGCAGGTGAACGCATCTATTTGCCCACCGCAGATACAAGCCGGCAATCGCAGTCCGTGTTGTGCCTGAACCGGCAATCAGGAAAGATCGAGTGGCATACCGAAGTGCATCCGGCCGGCGCTGAATCCGGGAAGCATGTCAATTCTTCCCCGGCATCATCGACAGTGGCTTATGATCATTACCGGATTTTTATCAGTTTCCTGAATGGTGGCGCGGTGTACACCTCCGCTTTGGATCTTGCAGGCAAGGTCATTTGGCAGCGGAAGGTGTGCGACTATGTCGTTCATCAGGGTTTTGCATCATCGCCACTCGTCCACCAAGGCCTGGTCCTGGTCTCGGCGGATCATCGGGGCGGCGGCATAATCGTGGCGTTGGACCGGAAGACAGGCGAGGTCGTCTGGCACCAGCCGCGGCCAAAGATCGCCAACTATACTTCCCCAACGGTGGTGCAGGCCGGCGGGCGAACGCAAATGGTGCTGGCCGGCTGCAACCTCATCTCGAGTTTCGATCCACTGACGGGCAAAAAGTTGTGGGAGATGGATGGGTCCACTGAGGAATGTGTGACGACGGCAGTCTCGGATGGCGAGCGAATCTTCGCCACAGGCGGGTATCCAAAAAATCATACCGTCGCGATCAAGGCCGATGGATCAGGCAAGGTGGCATGGCAAAACTCGGTTCGAGTGTATGTGCCTTCCATGATCGCGAAGGACGGGTGTCTTTACGCAGTGCTGGACTCTGGATTAGCCGTCTGTTGGAAAGCCGATACTGGCCAGGAACTTTGGAAGGAAAGATTGGGTGGGGATTTCTTCGCCTCGCCCGTGATGGTGGGCGATCGAATTTACGCTTCCAACGTATCAGGCAAGACGTATGTATTCGAAGCGACCCCAAAGAATTTCAAATTGATCGGACAAAACCAATTGGGAGAAGAACAATATGCTTCCCCGGTTATTTGCGGAAGCCGCATCTACTTGCGCGTGGCCAGGAAAGAAAATCCGCGACAGGAGTTTCTGTATTGCGTAGGAAAGTAAATCGCTCCCGCTGACCGTCCACGAATAGTCTTTCTCGATTCTGCCCCGCATAAACCGGTCATAAGCGAACTCACTCTTTGGGGGCAACTCCCACCAAGATTGGTCAATTTGTCCTCAGGACTGAACGCAAGTGACCACGCTCAGCCGGCTGGAAAGTGCAAAAAAGGGTGCATAATTACCAAGCCAGGAGGAGCGAGATTAACCCGTCCAGCGTACTTATTCTATGACGGGAAATGAAAACTGAGTTGAACATTTTAGCGGATCGGAAAAGCCCGAGACTTCAGAAAGCTGGTGCGACATTATTCAGGTTGAAAACAATTCTTGTCCCGATTGATTTCTCCCTCTCTTCGAAGAAGATCCTGCGCTATGCCAGATCATTCGGCGAACAATTTGGCGCGCGCATTATTCTACTGCATGTGGTTGAGCCAAAGGTTCGTCCCGAAGGATACATGATCGTGCCCTCAAACAGACTCGCGGGCAACGCTGCCCGGATAAATGAGCGAGAGGTGCGGCTTGCCCAACTGCGCGACCGTGAGACTGGCTTTTCGCTGAGGCCCGATGTGGTCGTTCAAATGGGCGAGCCGTGGAAAGAAATCACAAATCTGGCTAAGCGTTGGAATATCGATCTGATTCTTCTCGGAAGCCGAGGACTTACTGGGCTTAAGCACGCTCTGCTGGGAAGCACCGCCGAGCGAGTGGTGCGCCATGCGCCTTGCCCCGTCCTGGTTGTGCGGGAGAAACCTTCACTATGAAAATAAGAACAAATAGTTTATCAGCTTTCGGAAAGCGCCAGCCTCCCTTCCATCTGTCAGAGCCACCAAACAGTTGCAGGATAAATCTCTCGAAAATCCTGGTACCTATTGATTTTTCTGCTGAATCCAAGAGAGCTCTTGAGTACGCGAGCGCCTTCGCCAGCCATTTTGGCGCGTGTATCACTTTGTTGCATGTCGTAGATCCAATCGTGTGCGAAGCGGATTACGGCTACGGCCTTATGGTCAGACAGCTTCCAAACCATGGAACGCTTAAAAAAGCAAAGAGGCGGCTCGAGAACCTGCGCGTTAGACTGCCAGGGCATATTGTAAAAGTTGAAGTGTTGGTCCGAACGGGTCTTTCAGTATCTGAAATCGTCCAAACGGCAAAGAAGGGTGAATTCGATCTCATCATCATGGGCACAGGTAGCGACGCCGTTTCGGCACAAACTGCCTCCCAGGGCACCGCCGAAAAGGTGATCCGACATGCTCCGTGTCCGGTATTCGTGGTTCGGAAAAAATACGCCAGTTTGTGACGTTGAGAGATTGATACAATCACTCAAAACGTCCGCAGCCTGTGAGGTACGGGTTGGTTGCGCAGGAGGACTTTTTCTTCCACAAAGCTTTCATCTTTTTTTCGTCCAGTGAAATAATCTTCAAAAAAGGGAGAGCATTTGGCAAAAACGGCAAAGCTTAACAGGAGGATTCGGGGTTTATTATTGTTGTGAGTAAAAAGCACACAATCAGCCCAGAGCCAGGAAGCTGAAACTCAAAATAAAAGTTTATGAAATTCAAACCAACAAACAAAACGGGCGGAGTGCTTGTTGAACTCAGCCCGAATGAGGGGATTCCTATGTCATCCTTTGAACCGGCGGCTCCATCCGTGTCGCTGTTCAAGTTGAAAAAGATCCTGGTGCCGGTGGATTTCTCGGATTGTTCTGATAAGGCTCTGCAGTATGCGATCGCCTTCGCCAAACAGTTTGACGCAGAGGTGACCCTTTTGCATGTAGTGGAGCCCTACCCTGTCACTCCGGAAGCGTACACCCTAAATATGATCCCGGGTCGGTACCGCAAAGAGGACCTGGAAGCGTTGGCAAGTATCGCACATGATTCAGTCCAATGTGCAACAGTCCTGCGCTCGGGAACTCCTCACGCCGAGATTGTCAGGTTAGCGAAAGAATTGTCCATCGACCTCCTTATTCTTTCAACCCATGGTCGCACGGGGTTGGCGCGCGCGATTGTTGGCAGCACAACAGAACAAGTGGTCCGGCATGCCCCATGCCCGGTCCTGGTTGTCAGACAAAAGGAGCAAGAGTTTGTCGCATGAAGTCCGAGTTGACCATTCAGAGTTCAGCCGAAGGATGCAATACGAATCCTGATAACCTCAAAGCGATCATTGAGGCGCATCCATTCATGCAAGGTCTGAGGCCGAGCCAGTTGACAACATTGGCTGATTGCGCGATGAAGACGGAATTCGCACCGGGCCAACTGATCTTTCATGAGGGCGATATTGCTAACCGTTTTTATTTGATCCTGGAAGGTAAGGTAGCCCTCAAGGCCCGCTCACGAGGAGATTCCCCGGTGCCGATTGAAACGATTGGTGCCGGGGAGGTGCTCGGCTGGTCATGGCTTTTTGAACCGTACACCTGGCACTTCGATGCGCTGGCAGTTGAGAAAACCACGGCAATTTTCTTTTATGGCACGTGGGTGCGTGAGCAATGCGAACAGGATCGGGACTTCGGCTGCGAGTTGTATAAGAGAGTGGCGTTAATCGTGATCGATCGATTACAAAACGCGCGCCGGCGATTGCTGGAACTTTCCGTTCCCGCCGGCCCTGCCACCGGAAAAGTGCCTGGAAATTGTTTGTAAGAACTCCGGCAGTTCCGCTTGCCGAACTTTCAGCAGCTTCGGTTCGATGGTTCAAGCATTTCAAGCACCACAGAGACATCATTTCGTTGACTTGAAACTAAAAGCACTCAAGCCTGCCGAGAAACTATTGAGCGAAAAACGGATCGAACTGAAAGATTTGGGCCAGGAGCCATTCCGGGTATTCTTTCCGGAAGCCGTTCTGGCTGGAATCCTGGGCGTCGGATTGTGGCCACTTTACCTTGCGAAAGTAACCAGCTTTTACCCGGGACAAGGGCATGCTCGAATCATGGCTGATGGGTTGTTCGGCGGTTTTATCTTCGGCTTCCTGGGCACCGCCATACCGCGGCTCCTTTCAGCGCCGACTTTGGGAACTCCCAATGTGCTGATGATGCTGATTCTCCACTTGGCCATGATCCTGGCCTTTGCCGCGCAAAAAATCTTTTTGGGAGATTGCATTTTTCTGACATTGCTCTGCCTGTTCGTCGCCTTGATGATCCGCCGGGCAAAGCATCGCAAAGATACGCCGCCCCCCGGATTTATTCTCGTAGGACTGGCATTCCTATGCTCAGGGCTGGGAGCAGTTCTGGCAGTTCTGCAACCGTGGCTCGGAGAGGAAGGCGCGTATTGGGTCGCACTCCAATCACGCTTGTCATATCAGGCGTTTGTTCTGCTGCCAATTCTGGGTATTGGGCCGTTCATGCTGCCGCGCTTTTTTGGGCTGAGCAGCGCCCACGATTTCAATGAAACCCTGATTCCTTCATCGGCCTGGAAGAGAAAAGCCTTACTTGCGCTTGCATCAGGGCTTTTGATCGTCGCTTCATTCTTTATTGAATTAAGCGGGTCTCTGCGCGCCGGCCACCTGCTTCGCTTTGCGACAATTCTATTTTACCTCCTGATTGAGTTTCCATTTCGACAAGCGCCCAGGCTTACGAATACCCTCGGAGCATCCTTGTGGATGGCCTTCGCGGCATTGATAAGCGGCTTTCTCTTCGTTGCTTTGTTTCCCGAATTCCGCGTTGCCCTGTTACATCTGACGTTAATCGGCGGTTTTGCGGTAATCACTTTCACAGTCGCCACCCGTGTTCTTTTTGGACATAGCGGGAACCTGGGTAAACTCAAAACCCGGAATTGGTGGCTCTTAATCGCGGTGGCAATGATGCTTTTTGGCATGGCAACCAGAATCAGCGGAGATTTCTGGCCAAAAATCACCGCTTCCCATTACATCTACGGCGCGGTCATCTGGATTGCTGCGGTCTTGCTTTGGTCCTGGCATGCACTTCCTAAAGTGCTCCGTGTTGAACAGGAATAAGTCCTCTATGTCTCGCGTTCGCCGAGATTTTGCTTTAGCAGAGCTGTCAGCCTTACAGGCGACAACACAGTCAGGCTTCTTCCTTTGATTGTCAGCAGCTTTCTCTCGCGAAATTTTGCCAATGTCCGAGAAAACGTTTCGCCGACTGTGCCTAACTCTGCAGCCAGCACACGCTTCGTAACGGTCACTTCGATTTTCAACGGCTGTTCGCTCCGAGGGTTGGGACACCGTTTCACCAGCCAATTGAGGAAGCGAGTCTCGACATCTTTGAGAGTCAAATCCTCCAATTGGCTTACGAGCACACGCAGGTGGGCGCTCATTGAGGCAAACATTCTTAATGCAATTTCGGGCTTCCTGCGCAGCAATTCGAGCACCCCGTCCTTTTGGATTAATAATACGTGGGTTGGCTCCAGCGCGCGCGCGTCGGCCGGATAGCCCTCATCAGTTGCGAGCGCAGCTTCAGCAAATGATTCTCCTGGGCGAAAGATGTGAATAATCTGTTCCTTGCCTGCGGCATTGACCCTGTGAACATTCACCAAACCACTCTGCACAATGTAGAACCCGCGGGCAGGGTCCCGTTCATGGAAAAGGAATTCGCCTTTAGCCAGGTTTTTAATCACTGTGAACCCGGCAATATTCTCAAGCTCAGCCAAAGACAGTCCTGCAAAAAGCTGGCAGGTCCGCAATGTGCTGATAAGCCCAATTTTCCGTAATTCCGGCAAGGCGCTCGACATCCGCTGCCTGCATTTAACCAGTCTCGCGCCAGATGTAAACCATCCAATCGGGCCCTGAACCCCGCTCCAATTTTGATGAATATCCCTCGCTTCGAAGTCTTTCAATCAGCGGCGAGGGAAGAAACGGAGCAACAATAATTAATCCTGTGCCTGATTTGATACTCATTACCTGTTCCATGATGCGCGGAAATGGCTCTACGCCCGTGCGCATGAGCGCGCGGACATCGAACCGCTTGAAATGGCTCACATCAGGCATGCTCATTTCATTTCGCTGAGTTTAACCGCTTGATAAATTCGTCCGCCTCAAACTTCAAACCGGTTTGTTGAAAGGCAATTTCACCTTCGGAATTCAGCAGTGTGATCACGTTCGAATGCATGAAGTCGCCGGCTGCGTCCTTTTTAAATCTTACTCCAAGCAAAGCTGACAACTCGAGGATGTCGTCATACTCGCCTCTCAAAAGTGTCCAGCGTTCCACGGACAATTGGTGCTGCTTGCGGTAATTCAAAAGCGCCTCTGGCGTATCCCGCTCGGTATCATATGAGACGAGCACAAACCCAACTTTCTTAATCAGGCTCTTTGGCAGCCGCTCCTCGATTTGCTTCATTTGCTGAACCAGCAAGGGACACGCGTAGTTACAATGCGAAAAGAACATCGTAACGATTTGCGGCCGCCCTTTAAGTGTGCGGAGCTTGATCGGCCTGGCTGAATCATCAGTCCAGGAAGTCTCAAGTTGATAAATGGATTTATCTGTCAAGTGTGGCCCAACTGTTTCATTGCTCGAGCAGCACGATGGTGGAGAGGATCCGACCGTGGATTCACCCTGTGTCATTGGCGCATACAGCAAACAAAACAAAACCGTTGAATAACAAGAAAGGGTCTTCATAAATCCTTTGCGCATCGGAAGCTTAAATTGTGCACACAATAATCCGCCTTCAGACTGCTGCGAAACCCGTAACGCATAAATGCGGGAAAATTCGACACATCTTTTGCGCCAACTGAACCAGCGCCGCAAAACAGCTCGCGATCAAGGCCGGTGTCGCTGCGAGCATCTCCCGTCACCATCGAGGTGTTAAAATCGGCGGCCCACTCCCAAACCAGGCCGTGCAAATCATAAACGCCCCAGTAATTAGGTTTGTGCAAACCTCGCGGGGAAGGTTCAGCCTGGGTTGGCGTGCAATACCAGTTGAAGACTTCCTTTTTGAAATCCGGATCATTATCACCGTCCTTGTGATTTGGACTGGCTGAAGCGGCGTACTCCCATTCTGCAACCGTGGGTAATCGTTTGGCCTTCCAATGCGCGTATGCCTTTGCAGCGAACCAGGAAACGTACGTCACCGGAACATTCCATTGAGCATTCGTTCCAGGATTCAGGTCTCCAGCCCACATTTTTAAATAGGACTCGTCGGCAAAAATTCTTTTCACTTTCGATCTCTGCCAGTTTGGATTTGCCTGGAGGAATTCCAGATACTCACGATTGCTGACTGGAAACCGATCAATAAGAAAACTTTTCACAGGCACGACCGGTAAATCCGTAATGGAGCGAAATAGCGGACGATAATTGCCATCCGGAATCAGGACCATGTCGGCCGGGACAAAAAGCGATGCCGTCGTGTCCGCTGCAACCGTGCAGGCCAGCACCGCGGCAAAATAATGAAGTTTATTAACCACAGCCTTACCTTATTCAAAGTTGCTCTTTGCCGGTGGAGGCGGAGTTTCCTGGCGAATCCTGGCTACCTCTGGAATATTCACAGCGTCCCCGGAATTTCCCCAGCTATTCCGCACGTAAGTCAAGACGTTGGCGATCTGTTCGTCACTCAAGTAAGCGAGCGCAATCATGGTCGCATTATAAGGTTTGCCATTAACTGTGATTGGCCCTGTCCTTCCTGCCACAACCCCGCGGATGATATTATCCTTGTCGCTTGAAGAGAGAAAATCTGACTTCGCCAGCGGTGGAATCTGGTTGGGAACACCTTGCCCGTCAAGCTGATGACATACAAAACAGGTTTGCATGTAGACGGCCTTGCCTTTCTGGATCTGAATTTCTTTCGTTAAACCGGCGATTTTTGGATTGCTTCTGATCTCTTGAGCCATCTCTGCCTTGAGCGCTGCAACCTTTTTTTCTGTTTCGCCACCGCTGGCTGCCTTCCCGAGATACACCGCGTCCACTTCTTTGCCCGAATACACAATCTGATTTTCGATTCCTTCCACTTTTAACATCCCGAGAGCTCCTTTGTTAAAAGCGCGGAAGAGTGAATGGTCCACAAGAACATAGGTCCCCGGCACTTCGACTTTAAACTCTACAATGGCGGCTCCACCTGCGGGAATCAAAGTTGTCTGCACATTGCGCTGGCTGGCCGTGGTGCCGCCTTCCTGGTAAACTGTATCGAAGATTTCGCCTATCACATGAAATGATGAGGAAAGGTTAGGCCCGCCATTTCCAATGAATAATCGGATCGTTTCACCAACCTTTGCAGTCAGTGCCTTATCACCTACCAGAGCGCCCACTGCCCCGTTGAAGACAACGTAAGGTGGCCGTTCATCCGTCGCTTTGTTCATATCAAACCCCTGCAACCCTTCCTCACCGTATTGTCCCGTCGTATAAAACTCGCCCTGCATGACATAATACTCACGATCGACCGGGCGCAATCCTTCCTTTGGTTCAACGAGGATCAACCCGTACATGCCGTTGCCGACGTGCATCCCTACAGGCGCAGTGGCGCAGTGATAAATGAACAACCCGGGATTAAGCGCCTTGAATGAAAACTGCGAAGAATGCCCAGGCGCGGTAAAGGATGATGCCGCTCCGCCTCCGGGCCCGGTTACAGCATGTAAATCAATGTTGTGAGGCATTTTATTGTTCTGATGATTATTTAAGTGAAATTCCACGTTATCGCCCTCTCGGATGCGGATAAAACGGCCCGGCACATCGCCTCCAAATGTCCAGAACACGTAATCCACTCCATCCGCAAGCCGCTTCGTGATTTCGATCACCTCAAGATGAATAATTACTTTTGCGGGTTGTCTCCTCCTGATAGGCGGCGGCACGTTGGGAGCCTGGCTCATCACGCCTGTTTCTTCCCCCTTAACATCCGGGTCGCCAGGCTTCGGCGTCGCAGTATTCGCGGAGGGCTCAGCCGCCTGCGCCAACCCTGCCGCAACCAAAACAGTGCACCCCACATACAGGAACTTATTTAGCAGTGTGTTTTTCATGTGTTAAAGCGTTTTTAAGCTTCTCCATGTTAACTCCCTGCCGGCGCGGAATCCTTGACCCAAGTCATCCTTTTTACGCTTTCTGTGCGTCTGGGTTCGGACACACTGCGTTCACCGCCTTCAGAACGAAAACAGAATCTGCGCGTACACGAAATTCGAATCCGCGGTGGCGGAGGACCCGAGAGAGTTCTTCACATAGTCCCCCACGAAAAAATGTCCGTATCCGATCTGCGCATTTAAGCTTGTGGTGACCGCAACAGTGCCGACAAGGTCAACTTCGGAACCTGCATAACTGCCGGCATCGGGATGAATACCATACCCGCCGGTGCGGCGAGGCGTGCCATTGACCTGGTAAAAATAATCATGAGTATCTGCCAGCCAAAAGGCGTGATAGTCCAAACTGATGCTAAATTTTTTCCAGGGTTTGATTGAGCTGCCCAGGCGGACCTCGTGCATATTCTGCCAGGAAAAGAAATCCATGAAGCCGTAGAATTTGTGGTTCGTGGGGAAAAGGTTGTCGAAAGTTTCGTGCCTGTTGTCGTTCGTGCTCGAATCGCCGCTGGCGTAGTTGTACTCGAGGACTATTCGCGGAGCGCCAATAGCTTCCTGCAACGTGTAACCAGCCAGCGCGTGGGCCGCGAATGCCCTATGTTCCAATCGCGTTCCTCCTGGAGTCAGTGCGAAATTGCCCCATTGTCCGGCAGCTTCACACTCGTAATCCCAAGGTCCAAATTGATTAGGCAACGACTTCATCCTGGCTCCGATGGTGTAAACATCCCGTGCGGTTGCACCGCCGAGTGGAGTTGTCGTCGTGATCTCGTTGACCGAATGAGCATCCACATTGCGACTCAGCAGATAGGCTTCAGTCGTTTGCGAAGGGCAAATGCCGCTCGTAACGTAAACTCCAGAGAACCAATCATGCCGATTGGGTTCGTCAAAGTGGGATTTATCAGCGAGCACGACATTTCCAGAAAAAAGATCCACTCGTAGACTGCCCATTTGGTAACGTAGTCTGGCTGCGTCGAATATGCGTTCAAGATTGCTCCAACCAGAGGTTCCTATCAGCCGCTCGTCGCCGTAAGCAAGTTCCTGCCGGCCGATCTTTAGTTCCAACGGGAATTGATTCAGGTCGCCTGCTCGAAGGTACGCCTGGTACAAATCCGCGTGATCGATGTCAGGGCTTGGATTCCTGCGGTCGTTGAAAGCAGAGGCATCCCGGCCCTCCACATACGCGGTAGCCCACGAAAAAGGTGTGTAACCCATGTGAATCTTTTCACGAAGCAAGAAATAGGTGTTGTCGTTGTTGTTCACGTCCCGAAAGTCAACAGCGCCGCTGGTGCCGATCACAGTGACGTGCTCTTTATGCTCAAAACGGGCTCGTAGCTGCCCTCCCATATCCCAGTTCGTCCATCCGCTCGATTGTTCGCGCAACCAATCATTCAGAAGACCCGCGCTGGCTGGTGCGGGCGGCGTGGCGGCGCTGGTTTGCATCATGATATTTGGACCCGCCGCCTGAAGGTCAACAGCTAGTGACAGCAATAAAGAGGCAACTCGGAAAATCATTGGCGAAAAGGTATGCAAGAATATCCGGTGTGCTAGCCGAATCTCTTCGGATTGTTCACTTGGTGCTGGGAAGCGCGCACGGCTCGAAAAACTTAGTGTTTGAACTTCAGCAAAAAGTTCAGTTTCGCTGGCAAGAAGGATTGGAAATCGAAGCGACAGTTAAGGTGTGGAGAGCTGCCAATGCGTCGCATCAATGGTTGCCAGGTAATCTTCATTCATTGATTCCGCCGTGAGGAAAGGCGTAGGTCTTGGAAAGAATATCCTCTATAACCCTGGTCATAGTGTTGGCCCGCAATGCCACACTCTCTTCCGAACAATCATTGTCGAATTTCTCGGGCAAGACCGGTCGCATTTGACGAATCGAAACCACGTCACGCGAGATCGGGTTCCAATCACCGACCATTAATAGTTTGTTCATCACGAAGTCAATATCCCACCCATGGATATGCGGGGACTACACCGTTTTTGGTAAAAGCACGTATTTCTTTGCTGCTTGAAAGCTCCGTTCTCGAGGAACGATACGAGTTGCATTTGAAAATCAATGAACTCATTCCGCTTCTTATTCCTGCGATTTTTAGAGATGGATGGATGGGTTGGCTCAATTTTTGGAAATGAAACCGTCCGCAACCCATAGTTCTTTTCCGGTTTGGCGGTCAAAGCAGAAAAGGTTTCTTTTCCTTCCTTTATCCTGGGCACACGTGAGAAAAACGCTCCCGCGAGAAACAATCGGGCTGCTGTTGCCGGGACCTGGAGGGTAGCTTTCCATCGGACGTTTTTTTCTGGTCCCCAGGAGACCGGGCCTTGTCCTTCGGAGCTATGCCGTTTCCATCAGGGCCGCGAAATGCCGGCCAATCACCCGCCAATCCTGAGAAGCCAGGCAACCAGCAGAGAAGGCACACGGCGAACGGTAACTGAACTCTTGCTCCTGTTTTCAGAACTCAGAACGCTTAGTTATTTTGAACAGGCTCATTTGAGAATGCCGAGCCAGAGTCGCTTACGCGGACGGTTTCGGCGCAGACTTCCCAATCTTCCAGAGGCGCGCGTCGCTTCGAAAATAAATTGCTCCGCTGGAAATGGATGGTGTGCTGAGAATGGTTTCTTGGAGATCCAATTCGCTGATCACTTCGCCTTCCGCTTTGGAGATGTCCACCACCTGGGCCAGGCCCTTTTCGCTGACACAATAAAGAAAGTGACCCGCGGCGACGGGCGTCGAGCTGAAAGGCCCCTTGAGACGGAGTTGCCAAAGCCGGTTGCCTGTGGCCGCGTCCCCGCACGTCAAAATTCCGGCATCATTCAAAGCAAACACCTTTTGACCGACGACGACCGGGCTGGCGGTTCCCGGGCGAAGCTGGCTGGATTGCCAAAGTTGCTTTGGCTTTTCACCAGAAGCGGCCGGCCGAAGCGCAGTCAACCCATGCGCAGGAACAAACATGGTTCCATCGCTGGAAGCCATGGATGGGATGGAGGAGCCTCCTTCGTCGTACTGCCAAATCGTTGTTCCTGTGGCGGGGTCGATTGCTGAGACGCCTTTGGAGGATTGGAGCGCAACGAGCTCGCGCCCGCCGCTTTTCAAAACAACAGGTGAAGTCCAGTTGGCTTTCCTGGGCCGGGCAAGTTTCCACCGGTTGAGGCCGGTATGTACGTCGAGCCCCGCGGTGAAAGCCTCGCTCTCGCTTTCCACCTGTGCCACGACAATTCCATTGACCACTACGAGTGACGAGGACATCCCGACGCTGTTACTGGCGTTGGGATAATCACGAGCCAGGCCACGGAACCAAAGCAGGTTGCCGTCAAAGTCCAGGCAAACGATATCGTTGGAAGAAAAGGTTGCAACGATGCGTTCGCCGTCGCTGGCCGGCGTGGGGGCGGCCACGCTCATCTTGGGTTGGCACATCGTGCGGCCAGTGGCCCAGAATTGGCGCTCCCATAATTTTGCGCCGTTGGATGCGTTGAAACAAAGCACATGAAGCCTCTGCTGCTTAGGCCCGCTGCAAGAGGTGACAAAGATTTTATCGCCGATGATGATCGGGCTGGACAACCCGCGCCCAGGCAGATCCGTTTTCCAGGCCAGGTGCTGACCGGAGCCGAGCATCGTTGGCAAATCAGTTTCGTCAGAGACGCCGTTGCAGGAAGGCCCGCGGAACTGCGGCCAATCTGTGGCCGAAAGACACGTTAGAGTTGCAAGCCAGAGGATTGTGCAAAGGGTTTTCATGGGTGGTTTGCGGGCTCAGTGTTGGAGGTGTTTACTCCGATGGCGGCCATTGCCGCGGGAAGAAACGGCGTGCCGAGCGAGTCGGTTACGCGAAGTTGGAATTCCCATTCGGTTGTCCAATTCTCGGTTTGTTCGTTCTGGCAAACCTTCACCAAAATTGCATTCCTGCCGGCCTGAAGTTCAGCGGGCATGGAGTACTGATCGATTTCGGCATCGAAATGATACTCGTCGCGTCCGAACAAATATTTGCCATTCAACCACACCTTCCAGGAATTTTTTCCACCGAGCCGCAATTCGACCGTTTGGGCGCGGTCAGAAAAGAAATCGGTTGTGGCGTAAGCGGTGACTTCCTTGAGTTTTCCGAAGGGCTGGTTCATATCGATCATGCCATATTTGTGAGCCGAGGTATAGTCTCGCCACCGGACCTTTCCAGCCTTCCCATCATATTCGGCGGAGAAATCAATTTTCTGTTCAGGCGGATAAACTTTTTCGAAACCCTTTTGGCCGGTGTTATCGAATGGGCCAATTACCTTCCATTGGAGAAGGAAACCGAAGAGTTTGCGCAAGTCAACCGGCTGCCCGAGAGTTTCCAAATTCTTTGCGATGCTATCGATCTGCTTGACGTCGCGGGCGGAAGCCAGGGCTTGTTGAAAGAGCAGCGAGGCTCCTGATTTATTGCCTGCGGCGAGCGAGTGACTGGCCTGCTGCTCGAGTTGCTCAACGGCATCATGTCGGATTTCCAGGCTGGGATCATTTAACATGCCTGAAAGGAGTTGATTGGCGGTGGGGGGATCAAGCCGCGCGAGGAGTTCGAAAACCAGGCGGCGTGCGCGCGGATGATGGCGGGTATCGAGCAGGAACTTTCCCAATTCATTCATGGGGAGTATCGCGCCGGTGCTGACCTCGCGGCTGACAATGGTATCGGCCGCGGCCCGCAACCAGTTCAGAGCGTAATCATTTGCGCCGTCCATTCCTTCCAAAACGGGCAGCAAGCCATTCGCATTCCCGGCGGTAAGTTTTTTCCAACTTGCGGAAGCTTCGCTGTTGCCCCGTCCCTCCGGACCAACGGCCCTGATGACCTCAAGCGCGCTGGCAAGTTCAGGCGGAGGACTGGCCGCCGCTGTGCCGGCCCAGAACGCCAGGAGAAGTTGCCGGAAATGCTTTTTCATTCGGAATACAATGCAAAAGGGCCGAACTGATGACAAGCACGTCGGTTGCAGGTCCTGCTTTGGCCAATGTGACTAAGACCCGGCTGGAGAGTCCACTCCTTCTGGGTAGAAAGCCTTTCTCAAAGTTAGAAAGAGTCCTGATTCCCTCCTCTTTGGGAGGAAAGGAGGCCCTGAAGATTTTCAAACAACACGTTCTAATATTCCAGGACCCGAAAAAAACGTTTCGGCACAGCAGATGGCGCGTTCAAGTTGATCTTGTTCCCGTCACCTGCTTGTGATGGCAAGAGGGTCCAGTTGGTATCTGACAAATCATCCTTGTACTCGAGCCGATACGCCTTGCCGATCCGCGTCTTCACGGAAACATTGAAAACGCCATTTGTATAAATCGGGTTCTCAAGGGAAAAGGGGAGGGGAGCGATACCATCGTCAACCAGTGCTGCACTGTGGGTCACGCCTGCTGCCACCGCCAACACATTTGAAATTCCTCCTGGAAAGGTTGTCTGCCCGTCCAGCCCTGCTCCCCATGCCACCAGTGTTCCGTTGCTACTGACAGCTACATTATGCTCGTATCCGGCTGAGATCGACACGAGGTTGCTAACTCCAGGAGGAATATCGGTTTGCCCGTGATTGTTCCTTCCCCAGGCAATCACCTTGCCATCGCCGGTTAAAGCGATGCTATAATATCCGCCGCAGGCGATGGCTACGGCATTGGTTAAATCGGGTGGAACATCCGATTGGCCATCCTGATTTAAACCCCATGAGCTCACCGTTCCATCAGCCTTGAGGAGTAGGTCATGATCGGAACCTGCCGCGATAGCGATGATGTTGGTGCGATCTACGGGGATGGATTTGACCAAATAAATCCCTGCATTGTCGTCAAAATATTTACCCCAATTAATCACGGTTCCATTCGTAAGGAGTGCGAGGCTATGCTCGCCGCCGGCGGCGATGGCCACGACATTTGACAAGTCTTCCGGCACGGCGCTTTGTTGGTGAGAATTCCGTCCCCAGGCCGACACCGAACCGTCCGACTTTAGCGCCAGACTGTGATAGAACCCTCCTGAAACAGCTACCACGTTGGATAGGCCTTCAGGTACATTGGTCTGGGAATAGGCATTGTTTCCCCAGGCAATCACAGTGCTATCCGACAGCAAGGCGAGGCAGTGCGATGACCCGGCCGCGATTGCAACGGTGTTGCTGGCCGCTGCAGGAGCATTTGTTCCCGGTCCTGAGCCCCACAAAACAAGCGAAGCGGATGAACAGATAAAAGGGGCAAAGAAAAAACACCCCCACAACAGTTTGAGACCGTCAGTTTTCATAAGTGTTAAATCCAGTTGGCGGTCGGATTCAAACACATATGTCAAACAACTGCACGGTTTATTTTCGACAAAATAAACCTGGATTATCGCTCGCCAGGACCCGTACAGAACCGCGCGAAGCGTTTGGAGCGGTCAAACCCAAGCGGATATTAGTTGGAGTAGAAACTTTCCTTTGATTCGAGCGCTCTGCATTTTTCGTGCGTGTGGTTCGGCAGTTATGACCGCACGTA
>Ga0157375_10000067_pt1 | contig 110313 bp, 95 predicted proteins | sample M35metaG_FD_115311 | JGI IMG/M metagenome (GOLD analysis project Ga0157375, IMG submission 115311) | Miscanthus rhizosphere microbial communities from Kellogg Biological Station, Michigan, USA - M3-5 metaG | ecosystem: Host-associated > Plants > Roots > Rhizosphere > Soil | place: USA... | reverse complement strand
TATCAACGAGTGCGGTAGCAAGAATGGTGAGTGAACCACCGTTCTCGATCTTCCTGGCGGCACCGAAGAATTGTTTGGGCTTCTGCATGGCATTGGCTTCAACACCACCAGAAAGCACCTTACCAGAAGCGGGCGCAACTGTATTGTGTGCGCGTGCAAGCCTGGTGATGGAGTCGAGCAGGATCACTACGTCGTGTCCGCATTCAACGAGTCGTTTAGCTTTCTGAAGCGCGATGGTAGAAACCTTCACGTGCTTTTCAGCGGGCTCATCGAAAGTTGATGCGATCACTTCTGCTTTCACACTTCTCTCCATGTCGGTCACCTCTTCAGGACGTTCATCCACCAGCACAATCATCAGGTAACAATCTGAATGATTCTCTGCGATGGCATTGGCCACCTCCTTCAGGAGCATGGTCTTACCCGTCTTTGGTTGTGCAACAATCAATCCACGCTGACCCTTGCCAATTGGTGTGAAGAGGTCCATGATGCGGGTTGAATAGTTATTGGGTGTTGTGCAAAGATTTAATTTTTCGAATGGGAATAACGGTGTCAGATAGTCGAATGGCACGCGATCGCGCACTTCTTCCGGGCCCTTGCCGTTGATCGTTTCCACCTTCAGCAATGCGAAATATTTTTCACCTTCTTTTGGAGGACGAACAGAACCGTAAACAGTATCACCCGTTTTCAGTCCGAACAATTTGATTTGTGAGGGTGAAACATAAATATCATCAGGTGATGAAAGATAGTTGTAGTCAGAACTTCTCAGGAATCCATATCCATCTGGCATCATCTCCAACACGCCTTCTCCAAGAATAACGCCATCGAATTCAATATTAAAAGCTGAGTTGTCGCGGCGATGCGGGTATTGCTTGTGGGCTGCGTGATCGGCAGCTGCTGCGCCATCAATGGCAGGTGGAGCTTCTTCTACTTCTGCTTCGTTTCCAACCGACACGCGTTGTGGCGCTACAGGAACTTCGTCGCCTTTTCCTTTCTTCACGACTCTTCGATCTACTTTCGGTTCGGGTTCGGGTCGCTTACGAATCGGCGGTTTCGGCTTTTCCGTTTCGGTTTCTACAATCGCTTCTTCGGTACTGTTGGCAGTACTTGTCTTCACAATGCGTTGTTTCTTTTTTGTTTTGTCTGCATCAGAATTCTTGGAACCTTCGCTGTTGAGAACAGCTTGTTTGTCGAGGATCTTGTAGATGAGCTCCTGTTTGTCTGATTTTTTAGCGTTGAGGATTTTTAACTGCTCGGCAATATCCAGCAGTTCAGGAACGAGCATGTCGTTCAATTGTAGGATGTCGTACATAAAAACACTTGATAAATGGTCGATTTGGGCTTATACACTGTTTTCGACCGGTCTTGAAAATTGAGATTGAAATTGAATGTATTGAGATCGAGCTGAATGGTTAAAACTGATGAGCTGTGAGAATAGGAAAGAACTAAACAGCCAGATTCTATTGCAAGTTCATAATAAAAACGCAGAAAGCCAAAATTTATTTTACGTTCAACCCTTGCCACCGCTCAAATAGAGGCATTCCTAAGGCATTCTGAATATTAACAAAATTGCTGTTTTTGAAAGAGCGGACCACCCTTGTTTTTACTTCATTATTCACTTTCGGCGGCCTATACTTTATTGGTGAGCGCTTTGCCATTTTCAAAATCGGAAATGCTTTGTAATGTGGCTTGAGCAATCTCGGTAAGCGCCTCCTTCGTAAAAAAGCCCTGGTGCGAGGTCAGCAAAACGTTGGGAAAGCTCATCAGGCGGCCGATGAGGTCGTCCAGGATGATCTTTTCAGAAAGGTCATGATAGAATAGATTCTCCTCCTGCTCATACACATCGACACCAAGATAACCCAGTTGGGAGGATTTCAGCGCGCCGATGCAGGCATTTGTGTCAATGAGGCCGCCCCGACTGGTGTTGATCAACATGGCCCCCGGCTTCATCATGGCCAGGGTATCCTCATTAATGATCTGGCGTGTTAGGGCATTCAGCGGACAGTGGAGGGAAATGATATCCGATTCGGGCAGAAGGTCCATCAACGGAAGATATTCTACGCCCTTTGCCGCCAGGTCCCGGTTAGCGATCAGGTCGAAGGCGATGACCCTGCATCCAAAACCCAACATGATTTCGCAGAATGCCTGTCCGATCCTTCCTGTTCCAATCACTCCCACCGTTTTCTTGTATAGATCAAAACCAAGAAGTTTGTCGAGCGAAAAATTGCTTTCCCGGACCCTGTTGTAAGCCTTGTGTGTTTTTCGGTTAAGGGTCAAGATCAACGCCACGGCATGCTCAGCCACGGCGTGCGGCGAATAAGCCGGAACCCGCACCACTGCGATATTTGACCTCCTGGCAGCCTCCAAGTCCACATTATTATACCCTGCGCAACGCAGGGCAATCAAACCAACCTGCTTTTTATTCAGGAGGTCAAGAACATCCGCACCCATCTTGTCATTTACGAAGGCGCATATGGCAGAACCATTTGTGGCGAGGGCCGCTGTTTGCGCATTTAAAGGAGATTCAATATAAAGAATCTTATGTGTCCTGTTGTAAAGGTCAAAGAAGGTCCTATCATATGGCTGTGCCGAGTAAAAGCTGACGTCCATGTAACCCAAAAGTACTGTCATGCCATCGATTTTCTGAAAACCAGCTTCAGAAAGACGATAAGAGCCTCGCTAGCTTTATCTTTGCCGCTCTTAAAATCAGGCTATGTTCAATGAAAGAGTGAAAATAAAGGATCTGTTGTCGAATGCTGCAGCCGGACAGGAGGTTATCGTGATGGGATGGGTACGCACTTTCCGGAATAACCAATTTATTGCTCTGAATGATGGTAGCACCAATAACAACCTCCAGGTTGTGGTGGAACTGGGAAAATTCCCGGAAGATTTATTGAAGAGGATCACAACGGGTGCATCGTTAAAAGTTCAAGGAGTTGTGGAAGCTTCATTGGGCAAAGGACAAGCCTGGGAGCTGAAAGCGAAAGAAGTCATTGTCCTTGGCGACAGCGATCCTGAACAATTTCCACTGCAACCCAAAAAGCACAGCCTGGAATTTCTGCGCGAAATCGCGCACCTCAGATTCCGCACGAATACGTTTGGATCCGTCTTCAGGGTGCGTCACGCACTTGCTTTCGCGATCCACCAATTCTTTAACGAGCGAGGATTTGTGTATATGCATACACCTGTGATCACTGCTTCAGACGCAGAGGGTGCAGGTGAAATGTTCAAGGTCACTACGCTTTCACTCGACAATATTCCCCGCACGGATACCGGCGGCATAGATTTCAAGGAAGATTTCTTCGGAAAGGCAACCAACCTCACAGTAAGCGGGCAGCTCGAGGGTGAATTATCGGCCATGGCATTCAGTGATATTTATACATTCGGCCCAACATTTAGGGCTGAAAATTCAAACACGACGAGGCACCTCGCGGAATTTTGGATGATCGAGCCGGAGATGGCATTCTATGACCTTGAGGATAACATGAACCTCGCCGAAAGTTTTATCAAATACATTATACGATACACGGTTCAGAAGAATGCTGAAGATCTCGCCTTCCTCGACCAGCGATTGGCTGAAGAAGAAAAACAAAAGCCTCAAAATGAGCGAAGCGGAATGAGCCTGATGGATAAACTGAACTTCGTACTCGATAACGATTTCGAAAGAGTCACCTACACCGAGGCCATTCAGCTTTTGTTGGATTCAACCGCATATAAGAAAAAGAAATTCAAGTATGATGTTAAGTGGGGGATCGATTTACAAAGCGAACATGAACGCTGGCTGGTTGAACAACATTTTAAGAAGCCCGTAATTGTTATTAATTATCCGAAAGAGATCAAGGCCTTCTACATGCGCGCCAATGATGATGGAAAGACGGTTGCTGCCATGGACATCCTTGCGCCGGGGATTGGTGAAATTGTTGGCGGTTCACAGCGTGAAGAAAGACTGGACCGGTTGGAAACGCGCATGAAAGAAATGCATATTCCGGTGAAGGAAATGTGGTGGTACCTTGATACACGCAGGTTCGGCTCAGTTCCACACGCCGGTTTTGGACTGGGTTTCGAGAGAATGGTTCAATTTGTAACAGGAATGACGAATATCCGCGATGTGATTGCGTTTCCAAGAACGCCGAAGAGTGCGGAATTTTGATTTTGGATACCAGATATACTATTATTCATTTAGCGAGATCATCAGTCCTCCAAGAAAAACATCATCAATCTTATCATCAGCATGTGCGCTAATATAGGCTTCAATCTTTGACTGTTCAGCTGGAAAGGCTTTGAACAAATTCCTCTTGTTCAACTTGAAGGAATGCACCGCCTTGTCCGGCATGACCGCGTAATAAAAATCCTCAGGAATATATTCATCATAAATCATCCCGCGTACGTATTGACTCCTGTCGTACGGATCGGCTTTTTGAAATTTCACCTTGTTGTTTTTGAATAGGGAATACTTCTGGCCACGTCCAATCACCTGGTAATAGGTTTCCTCGCTTCCTTTCTCGAAATCCGGCATCTTTTCAAAATAGTAAGAGTTGCCAGCGTTCTCAAGTTTGAATGATTTGGTCATCACCTTCTCCACCATCAACACGGTAGTTGAATCGAGCGGCTTAATAAGCAGCTGGCCGGTCAGGAGATCATAATTGTACACATAGCTGGGACTGAACGTCGCATTGTTAACGGTAAGCACGTTTCCCTTCACCCAGTTGTTGAAATAAAGTCGCTTTCCTTCAATATTATGTCCATTCACACCTACGATTCCGCCATAAGCGGTGGTGGCACCCGCATAGGTAGTCATCGTTGTGATATCTGTCTGAACCGTTGTGCCTGTTGAAGTTTCCTGCGCAAGTGTGAGGGAGTAAATAAATGAAGCGAATACGGATAAATACAGCGCTCTCATGATTTTGACAAGTTTTGATAAAATTAAGAAAGTTAGCGGGCCTAAAGAAATGACCTTATCTTTTCCAAAACAGTCCGATCCGTCTTTTTACGTCTTCCCTGATATTCATGTAAAACAAATTGATATCTCCCAGGTGATAGTTCTTGGAAAAATACAGGAAGCCCCAGGGAAATTTTGGCCTGCTAATCCATAAAATATTGTTATGCACCCGGGCATCGCTCACTTTTTTATACACTGAATTGAAATTGTAGAGAACGGCTCCACGATGGAGCGATTTTGGCGCTACCGTAGTGTTGGTGGTCCACGTAAGTGGATTGGTTACGCTTATTTCCTGGAGCTCATGACCTGTATAAAATTCAGCATTGTAATTCTTTCTGAATGTGCGCCAGCTTACGAAACATCCCGTGTGCAGAGAATCCTCGCATGGTTTGATGGTGCTGAAATAATTTTTCTCAACAGGCATGCCGAGAAGGTAAGCGCAAACCAACCTGTTTTGGAGGGGCGTGCCTTCAATCATTTCCTTGATCAGTCGTTTGGCATGCACGGTGCCCTGGCTATGACTGGCAATGATGAAGGGCCTGTGATTGTTAAAGTGTTCAAGATAATAAATAAACGCGGCCTTCACATCCTGGTAAGCGAAGTCAAAGGCCGCATTCTTCCTTGCAGAATCCTTCTCTATGAACATTAGCAGGTTGGCCTGGCGGTAGCGGGGCGCAAATACGCGGCAACTTTCATTGAAGACGCTTGCCTGGTAAAGAATGGTGGAGTAATCTGTTTTAGCATTGATGTAAGAATCGTCGATCGATGCGTTGTCTTTCCCGGCCTTTATTTCAATCGTATAGGTAGTGGGATGTATAAAGAAAACATCCACAGCGCTGTCGCGCACCTGCCTGCGAAGCGGCTTGGAGACACTGTCCGACAAATCCACTTTATATGGATGGGCTGCCCAGTAATCAAGATTAGAATAATCAGGCAAGCCGGTCGTGCTCCTGATATGATACCCTTTAGTGTACTTAATGTATTGATCGCTGCAGGATGATAACAGGACAAGTCCGAGCGGAATGAATAGAAGCTTTAATCGTTCAAATCTGCACATGTTATGGTCACGATAATTTCAAAGTCAAATTAAGATTTTATAATTTGTAAGGCCAGAACCGTTTCTGTTAATCTTTTTTGTATGAATATTCCTCTTGTTGACCTTGCTGAATTTACGGAAGGAGATGCGTCGGGAAAAGCGGCCTTCGTGCAATTGCTTGGCAGGGCTTATGAAGAAGTGGGATTCGTGGCGGTGAAAAATCATGGTATTCCGGATGATCTGATCAAAAGACTTTATGAAGAGGTGCAGCAGTTCTTTTCGCTGCCTCTTGAGAGAAAATCGAAATATGAAGTTGCGGGATTGTCTGGTCAGCGGGGATACACTTCCTTTGGAAAAGAACACGCCAAGGGAAGTGATGCGCCAGACCTGAAGGAATTTTTTCAATATGGCCAAAGTCCTGAGCCGGGCGAGGCGCCCTCTCCGGAATATCTGTCGAACATCAGTGTTGGTGAGATTGACGATTTTGATGCTACTTTTTATGATGCTTATCGCGCCTTCGAAGTTTCCGGCGCTAGTCTTCTTGAGGCGATTGCTATTTACCTGGGTTTGCCCGAAAATTACTTTTCCGAACATATCTATCGCGGCAATTCAATCCTGCGAGCCATTCATTATCCGCCAATCCAATCGGAACCAAAATCTGCAATCAGGGCCGAACAGCATGAAGACATCAATTTGATCACCCTCCTGGTTGGCGCGAGCGCCGATGGTCTTCAGATTCTGACAAAAAAGGGGGAGTGGATCGACGTGACTTCTTTACCCGATCAGATTGTGGTGAATGTGGGTGATATGCTGCAAAGACTTACCAATAATAAATTGAAGAGTACAACGCACAGAGTGGTGAATCCGCCCAGGGAACTTTGGCATACTTCAAGATTTTCCATTCCCTTCTTTCTTCACCCAAAAGGTGAAATGTCGTTGGCCTGCCTCAGCTCCTGTGTGGATGCCCAACATCCCCGACATTATGACGATATCACCGCCGGCGAATATCTGGAGGAGCGACTCAGAGAAATTGGGTTGAAAAAATGAGATGTATGGATTGCGGCTTTGGTTTCTGATCTGAGTATGTTAAATTGAGTCCAATCCAACGTTGATACTTGGTCCTTATTCGGCATATACCGTTTCTCAGAGCCGTTTTTTTCCATAGCATTACTGCATTTGGCGGTCCACAGGGTCATTTTGGGATGATGCTGCGCACGTTTGTGAATCGCCGTAGGGATGTTACTGAACAAGAACTGCTGGCCTACAATGCATTCTGCCAATTGTTGCCGGGAGCGTCGTCTACACAAACGCTCACGCTCATCGGTTATAAACGCGGCGGATTGCCGCTGGCGATCATCACGCTTATCATTTGGATCCTGCCGGCATGCACCATCATGGGAGCCTTTTCATTTTTGCTGAGTTATATTGACCGCTCTTATTTTAAATTCATTCAACCGATGGTGGTGGGCTTCTTGGCTTATTCAACATTGCGCATGTTTACGCTTGTTGTGGTAAACAGGATTAGCAGGTTGATCATGGTTTTTTCCATGCTTGCAACTTATTATTTGTTCAAGACGCCATGGATTTTTCCAAGCCTGATTGTGTTGGGAGGAATCGTATCGAATTTTACGAATAAGAAAGAGTTGCCCGAGATTCCCGGAATGCCGAGAAAAATCAAATGGGGCAATATCGTCATCTTCTTTGCCATTTTAATCATCGCCGGTTTGCTCAGCGAAGTTGCAAGAAAGCAGCAGTGGGAAAACCGCAAGGCCTATAACCTGTTTGAGAACTTCTACCGTTTCGGCAGCCTGGTGTTTGGCGGCGGTGACGTGCTGATGCCACTTATGTATGAGCAATACGTGGTGCGACCAGAAACGGAACGGATCATTGTGAAAAACCCACACGTACTGCGGATCGAGAAGAATGACTTTCTTACCGGCGCTGGTATGGTGCGGGCCATTCCGGGTCCCGTGTTTTCTATTGGTGCGTATATGGGTGGACGTGCCTTGAAGGATGGTGGGAAAAATGCTCAACTCGCCGGTGTGATTATTGGGTCAGTCGCGCTATTTCTTCCGAGTGCATTATTGGTTCTGTTTTTTTTCCCCGTATGGCAGAACCTGCAAAAGTTTACGATCATCTATCGAGCGCTGAAAGGGATCAATGCAGCAGTGGTTGGTATCATGGCCGGCGCTACGTTTTACCTGATGAAAGATATTTCAATTGTGGAAATGATTGATGGTAAAACGATCAGCTTTCTGAATAGCGGCGTGATCCTGGGATCGTTTTTACTTCTGCTCTTTACGCGCATTCCCGCGCCGGTGATCGCCATCATCTGCCTGGCTCTTGGTGCATTCTTCACTTATCGGTAATAGTGATTCCGTTGTATTTCGAGCATGACGGCATCCGGGACGAGGTATCGAATGGATTTGCCCGTCCTCACTAACTCACGTATATGGGTAGCCGAAATCTGGAGCAGGGGAGCTTCCAGTTGATGAATCGTTGCGCCGGGAATGGGCATGACCGAGAATCCCGGACGGATATAGACATAGATGGGATACGATTTGATGATGAAATCGGCGTTCTTCCATTTCAGAAGATTTTCCAGGCTGTCACTACCCATGAGCAAGCTAAAACGGTGTTGCGGATATTTTTCATTGAGATAGGTCAGCGTGTCTGAAGTATAAGACGGCCTGGGCAAATGAAATTCGATATCCTGGGCGCGAAGCGCGTTCTCACCCTCGATCGCAGTATTCACGAGATGAAGCCGATGATATTCATTCAGGAGATTTCCAGGTGTCTTGAAGGGATTCTGGGGTGAAACCACAAACCATGCCTGTTTGAGGTCGGTGGTATTGACGACATGATTGGCAATAATGAGATGTCCGTGGTGGATGGGATTGAAAGAGCCGAAATAGAGCCCGATGTCCATTTAAATACTTGATAATTAAAGTGTTACATCTCTTCTACCCATACCTGCTCGGCTTCATTGAGCCTGAGGCTGATGGTGTAACCTGCGATAGTCAGTGAAATTGGATCCCCAAGCGGAGCCACTTGTTCAATTCTAACCGTTTCACCTGGTACGAATCCCATTTCCATCAATTTCAACAGCAGATCATCTTTCTCGAACTTCCTGATCACCGCTGTTTTTCCTATGGGAAGATCTGATAATTTCTTCATGAAAAATGATTAATCCCAAATCTACTGGGTCGATAACTGATTTCTTTCCGATTTTTGGAAAACAAGTCGCCGAATGGGACAAATTAACTTTTTCTGGCTCGCCACCCGCGGATTTCTTCCAAATCGCACAGAACTGAAACAATTCCTTCGGAAGCTGTTTAAGCTGGAGGGAAAGGAAATGGATTCCCTGTTGTATATCTTTTGCACGGATCAATACCTCCTGGATATCAACCAGCGATATTTGAAGCACGATGATTTTACCGATATCATCAGCTTTGAACTGTCTACTGTTCCAGGCAGGGTGCATGGAGAAATCTATATCAGTCTCGACAGGGTCCGTGACAATGCCGGGGCTCTCGGCGTTTCTTTCAAGGAAGAATTACACCGCGTTGTTTTTCATGGTGCGTTGCACCTCTGCGGCTACAAGGATAAGTTAAAATCGGATCAGCTGATAATGCGGGAAATGGAAGATCGTTATCTTAACCTCTATCTTAATGCTTCATAAAAGTTTCACGTGAAACACATCTTTGTTCTTTTTTTCGCGATTGTTCCTTTTATCGGTAAGGCCCAGGGATCTATTACCATGCTGGATAAGCCTTTCAATATTAGCTTAGCCAAGGACAGCGCAGTATTGAATCCGCTGAAAAGGACTCCGGCTTTTAATGGTTTGTCAACACTCGAGCAGGACGTGGTATATTGGGTAAACGTCGCGCGCCTAAACCCAACCAAATTTTACAGCGATTATATTGTCCCCTTTGTACAGCAATTCCCAGAGGCAAAGGGGAAGGCTTTCAATTCGCTGGAGAAGGATATCAGTGCAGCCAAGGGGTTAAGGGCCCTTGAACCCATGGGCATGTTGAATAATGTTGCGGTTGGCCATGCGAAGGAGATTGTTACTGGAAAAACAGGATTCACACATGCTGCGGCCGGGGGAAAGAGCTTTGAGCAAAGGATGCGGGAGGCCGGAATTAGAGGTTGCGCAGGCGAGAACCTGTATGAAGGGAAGGAGGATGCCCTGGTTGCCGTCATACTTCTTTTGATTGACAAAGATGTGAGTGGCTATGGTCACCGAAAAGTTATGCTTCATCCCATGTTTAATACGGTCGGGGTTTCCTTCCTGCCTTCCAGGACTGGCAGCTTTATCCTGGTTCAGGACTTCAGCTGCAAGTAATTGTTTCACGTGAAACTCATCCTTCCCGTTTCATGTCGTAATTTCGCGCCATGTTTCCCAAATATGATGTTATAGTAGTTGGAGCCGGTCATGCTGGTTGCGAGGCAGCTGCTGCTGCGGCCAATATGGGCAGTAGAGTGTTGCTGGTGACCATGAATATGCAGACCATCGCTCAAATGAGTTGTAATCCGGCCATGGGAGGCATTGCTAAAGGGCAAATAGTAAGGGAAATTGATGCGCTAGGGGGATATTCCGGAATTGTGACCGACGAAACCCTCATCCAATTCCGAATGCTAAACCGCTCCAAGGGACCGGCCATGTGGAGCCCGCGGGCACAGAGTGACAGAATGCTGTTCTCGCAGAAATGGCGCCAAATGCTGGAAAACACTCCGAATGTTGACTTCTACCAGGATATGGTCAAGGAACTGATGGTTGAAGGGCGTGTCTGTACAGGAGTGGTAACAGGTCTCGGACATAAGATCAGGTCGAGTGCAGTGGTGTTGACCAATGGAACATTTTTGAACGGGGTCATTCATATTGGTGAGAAAAATTTCGGTGGGGGCAGGGCCGCAGAAAAGGCGGCAACTGGACTAACAGAGCAATTAATACAGTTGGGATTCGAAAGCGACAGGCTAAAAACGGGTACGCCGCCCAGGATTGATGGCCGCAGCCTCGACTATTCAAAAATGGAAGAACAGCCTGGCGATGACGAGATCACTGGCTTCTCTTATCTCGACACCAAAAGGATAAAGGCATCTGAACAGCGTAGCTGCTGGATCACCTACACCAACGAGCGCGTTCATGAAATGCTAAAGACCGGCTTCGACAGGTCGCCGATGTTCCAGGGTAGGATCGAAGGCGTAGGGCCAAGGTACTGTCCCAGTATCGAAGACAAGATCAATCGATTTGCAGACAGAGAACGTCACCAACTTTTTATTGAGCCCGAAGGATGGAATACGGTTGAGATCTATGTAAATGGCTTCTCTACCTCCCTGCCGGAAGAAGTGCAATACGAAGCACTTCGTATGGTTCCTGGTTTTGAAAATTGCAGGATGTTCAGACCCGGTTATGCCATTGAATATGACTATTTCCCACCCGTTCAACTGAACTACGCCCTGGAGACCAAACACATTGATAACCTGTTCTTTGCGGGCCAGATTAACGGTACAACGGGTTATGAGGAAGCTGCCTGCCAGGGTCTCATGGCCGGAATTAATGCCCACCGGAAAGTGAAAGAACTTGATCCATTGATCCTGAAGCGGAGCGAAGCCTATATTGGCGTACTGGTTGACGACCTGATCAGCAAAGGAACGGAAGAACCCTACCGGATGTTCACGAGCCGTGCCGAATACAGGACGCTATTGCGGCAGGACAATGCCGACCTTCGGCTAACGGAAATGAGTCATAACCTGGGTTTAGCTTCGGATGAGAGAATGAAAAAGCTTTCAGAGAAGCAGGCTGCCTTGAAAAATGTGATGGGTGTGCTCCAGGAGTACTCCGTAGAACCCACGTCTATAAATGATTTCCTCAATTCCATCAATTCGGCCCCGCTACCCCAAAAACAGAAGGCCTCTCAACTATTGCTTCGACCCGCGCTGGGATTGCAGGAAATGATGAAAGTTCTTCCCAACTTAAATTTGCAATTGGAACATGAAATTCCGGAAGTGCTCGAACAGGCCGAAATCCAACTAAAATACCAGGTTTACATTGGAAAAGAGAGAGAATTGGTTGAGCGCATGAGCCAAATGGAAGAATTGCCCATTCCAAAGAATTTCGAATACCGCGGTATTCAGTCCCTCAGTAATGAGGCCAGGGAAAAACTCTCCCGGATTCGTCCCCAAACCCTTGGCCAGGCAAGCCGAATCAGTGGCATCAATCCCAGTGATGTACAAATACTGATGGTTTATATGGGTCGTTAACGATTGATAATCAGTATTTTCTGCAAATTTGGCAATGCCGAAAAAGCAATATTCGGGTAGTTTCGTCGTTTCTATGTGACTAATCCGATTAACCGCTTAATCCATTTCTATGAAATTACTTGTACCCCTGATTTCACTGAAGTCATTTCTGCAGATTAATGTGCTGGTCGTTGGGCTAGTTCTTTTCTATTATCTTCAAAAGGTCAAAATTGAATTACGGGCCATGGCGAGAAGATATCGCCGGGGCCGGTCGAAAACATACTAGATCTTGTTCAGCAAGTTGATTGACACAATAACCTGAACCGGCCCCTCCGTCAAAAGAGGGGTCTTGTTTTGAACAAGTGGTGAAGAACTTGATCGCGTAATTATGTAATTTAGAAAAAGTCAAAATTCAAAAGTAAAAATTCAAAATTGGTACCGCCGAATTTTGAATTTTTACTTTTCACTTTTGAATTTAAGATTGCTTAAACCATCGTCAACCATGTCGAGGAATAACCGGACCTTCCTCATCCTTTCAACGGGCCTCGTTGCCGGGGCGCTTGCCGGCTGGCTCTACTGGCGCTACGTGGGGTGCTTATCGGGCTCTTGCCCCATCTGGTCCCACCCGCTTCGATCCAGCGCTTACGCGTCACTGTTAGGTATGCTGTTTGCCTGGAATTTTGTCGGCCCGCGTTCACGAAATAAAAAATGATACCATGTTGGAATTTTTGAAACATCCCTGGCCCTGGTGGGTGGCGGGGCCCCTGATTGGATTGATGGTACCTGCACTCCTGTTGCTTGGGAACAAAACGCTGGGGATCTCTTCAACGCTCAGGCATATTTGTGCCGCTGTTTTTCCTGCCAACATTTCTTATTTTAAATACGATTGGAAAAAAGAAAGCTGGAACCTGGTCTTCGTGTGTGGTATACTGTTAGGTTCATGGTTTGCGGCGCAAGGCATCGGAAATCCGGACCCCATCGTTGTTGCACCGAACCTGAGTGAAGACCTGAATAGGCTGGGAATCCACCCGGCAACAGCCCTTGCGCCCGCCGAAATTTTTTCCTGGTCGCAACTTTTCACCGCAAGGAGCTTTTTGATGGTTGTAGGGGGCGGCTTCCTCGTTGGCTTTGGCACTCGTTATGCCGGGGGATGTACATCCGGTCATTCCATCATGGGACTCGCCAATCTGCAATGGCCCTCGCTTGTGGCGACGATTTGTTTTATGACCGGCGGATTTATTATGGCCAATTTTATTCTGCCTTATATCCTCACCCTCTAAACCTCAACGATGAAGCCATTTGATCAATTGTCTGAACCGGCTCAACCCGAAAATCAATACCGCCAGGGCAACAGGCTCCATCAAAACCTGGATTTTGAAGTACGTTCGCTGGATACAATGGGGATGAATGAATCCGAGTTGCAACACCCACGCTGGCATTTATTGAAATACCTCGCGATGGGTTTTGTATTTGGAGTCATCCTGGTGAAGGCAGAAGTTGTTTCCTGGTATCGAATCCAGGAAATGTTCCGGTTGGAATCCTTCCATATGTACGGCGTCATTGGGTCGGCTGTCGTTGTCGGCGCGCTTTGCATCCAGGTCATCAAGCGATTGGGCATTCGCACCATTTATGGTGAGCCGGTTCGCTTCTTCCCCAAAAAGTTCAACTATGGGCAGGTGATCGGAGGTTTGTTGTTTGGATTTGGATGGGCCATGACCGGCGCTTGCCCGGGGCCACTCTATGCGCTGATTGGCTCTGGCGTCACGGTGATTGCCATCAGCCTGCTGAGTGCAATTGCTGGAACCTGGGTGTACGGACTGATCCGTGAAAAACTGCCCCACTAATGTAACGGAAATGCTCACACGAAATAAGACAACCGCACTGCTGGTTTTATTGGTAATCCTCACGGCTGCCTTTTACTTTTTTGATCGTAAGTCAAGAAAGGCGGCAAATCCCGAATTGCCAACCATCACATCGCCCGTCGAAAAAACGATGGATATCACCTGGAAAGCTCCCGCCGAAAGTGAAATTCCCGAAGGCGAAAAGGGAGAACTCATTCGCTATGGTAAGGACCTCATTGCCCATACCGCAAAATATTATGGAAAGAAGGGCAGTATTGCACCCATTACAAACGGGATGAATTGCCAGAATTGTCATCTCGAGGCCGGCAGAAAGATTTTCGGCTACAATTTTTCCGGCACGGCTTCCAACTTTCCAAGGCAGGACGACAGAAGTGGTGGAACAAAGACCCTGATGGGCCGGGTTAACGATTGCTTTGAGAGAAGTTTGAACGGCAGGGCCATTGATTCTACAAGCCGTGAAATGCGGGCATTCGTTGCTTATATTGAATGGATTGGCCAATACGCCAGGAAGAATGAAAAACCTGCCGGTTCAGCGGCGCAGACCTTAGCATTTCTAAGCCGGCCGGCAGATACCGTTGTTGGAAGGAAGATCTACATCCAGGATTGCGCAAAATGTCATGGGGCCAACGGAGAAGGCCAACTGCAGCCCGACCAGGTTGAATTTTTGTATCCTCCACTTTGGGGAGAACATAGTTATAATACAGGAGCGGGTTTGGGGCGATTGATCAGAATGGCGGGATTCATCAGGGGAAACATGCCATTGGGTGTGAGTTATGATCACGCTTATCTCACCGACGAACAGGCTTGGGATGTTGCCGCATTTGTAAATGCACAACACCGACCGCAAAAGGACCTTCGTCACGACTGGCCCGATATTACAAAAAAACCTATTGACCTGCCTTTTGGACCTTATGCCGATAGTTTTACAACGACTCAGCATCAGTTGGGGCCCTTTGGGCCGATTAAGGACTCCAGGAAGTGATTAGAGACTAGTCATCAATCACTAAACCAATTTATCTTTAAATGCCTTCGCCACAGCCTCAGATTTTGAGTTGACGTGAAGCTTTTCATAAATTTTTTTGATATGTGACCTTACTGTATCAATTGAAATAAACATTTCGGTCGCAATCATTTTGTAGCTGTATCCATTCACTAAAAACTGCAAAACCTGTTGCTCCCGATCAGATAAATGATAGTCGGCGTTGGTGGGGGTGCTGAATTCTGAAAACATTTTTAACACCTGTGCGGCGATGGAGGAGGTAATAGGAGCACCACCTGAATTTGCCTCCTGGATATACTCTAACAATTTTGCGGGAGGCGTCTTTTTCAAAATGTATCCGTTTGCTCCCATTTTGATGGCTTCAAACACACTTTTGTTATCGTCAAATACAGTCAGCATCAGGATTTTTACAGACAGGCTCCGTTCCCTGATGAGCCGCAAGCCCTCCAATCCGTTGGTGCCGGGCATGTCAATGTCCATCAGCACCACATCCGGGCTTAGGGCTTCCACTTCTTCAACCACAGTGTTGCAATTCTTGAAAGACGCCAATACTTCAAATCCATCTGTTCCGTTGATCAACATCGACAGCCCTTCTCTCAACTGTGGATTGTCCTCATATAATATCACTTTGATCATTCAACAAAGCTAAGCCGATTGCCAGCAATCAAAAATCACATAATCATGTCACCTGGAATTCCAACGACACTTTTGTCCCATGTTTGGGCCTGGAAATAATTTCCAGGCTCCCCTTCATCGACTGCGCCCGTTTGCGCATGTTGGTGAGGCCATTGCCATCATCAGCGTTTGCAACCTCAAAGCCCACTCCATCATCCTGGATGGTCATGGCTATCCACCCATTTTCCAGCCTCAACGAGACCCAGGTATGTTTGCAGCACGAATATTTTGCAAGATTATTAATGGCCTCTTTAAAGATGAGAAAGAGGTCCCGTCTTGCTTCAGGATTCAGCTTGAGGTACATGATTTTTTCATCCATTTGGAAATTGAATTCTATTTCGCGCGCCTCCAACACTCCATTGGCGAATTCCCGCATCCTGGCAGTAATTTTTTGCATGGAGTCATTTGAGGGATTGATGCTCCACACAATATCATCCATGGCTTCCATCATCCGCGTGGAGTTGTCGCTGATCTTTTCGATGTACTCACCGGTTTTCCCGACATCGCTTCCAACCTTCATCTTCGCCATCTCACTCAAAATATTAATGGTACTGAGGGTTGAACCCATGTCGTCATGCAAATCACGCGCGATCCGTGTTCTCATTTTTCCGATCTCAAGAATGCGGTTGATCCTTATCCGGTAGATGGCGTAAATGATTCCTGCTACCAAAAGGAAACAGAACACATAAAACCAGTTCCGCTGCCAGAATGGAGGTATGATGATGATGTTCAGCGTGGTAATGTTCTTGCAATGAACGCCCTCGCGCGAAACGCAATACACTTTGAACGTGTATCTTCCGCCGGGCAAATAAGTGAATTGCGCTTCCTGTAGGGCATTGGTTTGAGCCCAGTCTTTATCTAATCCTACCATCGTAGCATAGTAATCCAATCGATCGTTGATCGTATTGCTCATCGACGAAAATCGAATCGTGATAAAGTTTTGCTGGTAGTCGAGCTTCACCGTATTCCCGTTTTGAAGGAGGCTGTCAACCGGCAGACTTTTGCCAAATACCTGGAAGCCGGTAATGTGCACGTCTGGAGGAACGGATTTTTCTCTCACGTCTTCAGGTCTGAAATAAACAATGCTGCGGATTGTGCCGAAAGCCAACTTGCCATTTTTTAGTCGGGCCACACTTCCGGGGAAAAAATATTCATCGGTTATGCCTTCCCGGTAGCCATAAGAGGTGATTTTCCTGGTGGGCACATGAATTTTGGAAAGGCCGTTATTGGTCGAAAACCAGATATTGGCGTCTTCGTCCCTAATCATACTAAATACGCGGGTATTAAAAAAGGGTGTCCCGGCAAACAGCTGTGAAATGCGTCTCGATTTCAGATCCAAAAATTCGATCCCTACACTGGTGGCTATCGCGAGCGTATCGGTGCCCCACCAAAGTATCTCGCTTAGTCCGTTGGATTGCAAACTGTCGGGGTTGTCCCTGTCGGCTGTGAAATAGTCAAGCACCGAGCCATCGTCATCTTTTAATCTGAGCAGCCCACTATTAGAAGACACCCAGATATCATTGTGCCTGCCGGGCAGTATCCTTAGTATAATGCGTAAATCATATTTACCCGGTGGTGGGGGCATTACCTGGATATATTTTCCGCTTCGTCGCTCCCATTTCACAATAACATTGCTTTGTGTACCGAACCAGAGATTCTGATTTTTATCCTCCATCACACTCCTCACCGTCCTGTCATTGAATTCCGGGGGGTTCAGGTATTCAATTTTTTTCCTGGCCGAGTCGATTCGCATTAGGCGTCCCGACTGGCAGCCAATCCAAAGGGTGCCATGACTGTCGTCCAGGGCACACCAGGTTAGGCGGTGGTTGTTGTCTTTGATCAGCTTTCCATCATATCCGTACTGATACGGGATCTGGTTCATGTTTGAATCAAAGAAATACAATCCGTCCCCACCCCAGCCCATAGCTAAAATGTTACCATCTTTCAACTGCAGGAACCCATTGATGTCGCCGGCGCTCATCTTTTTTTCTTTAAAGGAATAGGCATTGGTGGTTGAAAATTTTTGAAGGATAGGATTGAATACAAAGACCCCAATATCGGTGCCGGTCCAGAGGTTGTGCTCATCGTCCTCGTACATGCAGAACATCTGGTTGAAGTCAAGCCCCAGGCGTTCGTTTCGTTTCTTCTTGATCTCAACAAACAAATGATCTTTTTCCGAGTACCGCAACAACTTGTCTCCAACGGCCCAGGTGGTGGAAGACGCATCTGTTCGAAAAAGCTGGATGGCGCCAAGATTTTGGAGGATTTCCTCAAGATGATTTTTCCTGCTGTCATACCTGTAATAGCGCTCAGCATGAGACTGATCCCAGAAGGCAAGCCACATTATTCCATTTTGGTCACGGTAGATTTGGCCGGTTGAACGCCCCGTGACCGTGTCTTTTAAGATGGCGACGTTGTGAGGATTGTTTTCGTGCGAATAATATTCGCGGGACTTCGCATCATAGTACATGGCTCCGGCGTCGGTCGTAAGCCAGAAATTTCCCGAACTTCCGTCCTCCACAATTCGCAAGATATTGGCACTGCACTTCGGCCAAAAAGTGGTGTAAGGTTTGAATTTATTGGAGATGGAGTCATACCTGAACAGCCCGCCCGGGTAAAGCATATTCCATTTATAGCCCTGGCTGTCTTCATAAAGTCCGAATGAATAATAAAAATCCTGCCGCTTCTTATCAAACTCGATTTCAACAAATGAAAAATTGTCGTGAATGGGATCGTAAACTGAAGTGCCGAGAGCCGTCCATACCCAGAGGCGTTTGTTTCGATCCTCCATCAGGTATCCTACATTGTTGTCACGAATAGACGAAGAATCATTTGGAACGTGCTGGTAGGTTACAAATCTTTTTCCATCATATTTCTGCAGTCCGTTCATGGTGGCGAACCATATAAAGCCATTGTGATCTTTCAGAATTGAATTGACCTGGTTGCTGGCCAATTGGTCGTCCCGGGTGAAATGCTTAAATACATAGTCGACCTGCTGCGAAAAACAGGAGGGATGAAATACCAGGAAAAGAAGGAGAAATATCGTGATGCCTCTCCCCATGTTGAATGTTGTGCCTTCTCAAATTTATCAAGTAGAACTTTAATTCGAAAGCAGAAAAAGCGAAAACCACACGTTTATGTGAGAATTCTAACCGGGTTAGCAGTCATTGCCCCGGAATATACATGATTGTGCTATTGAACATGGATAAGCCGATTTGCAATTTTGCGTTGAGGACAGGCAGGCTTTCCACAATTTCAGATCCGCTAAAAAATTTCCTCATCCACATTTTTCGGCCTGCAGCCCCCGAAGTTTTAACCATAAAACACATCCCATGACCAGACTAATTGATATTGGCCTGCGGCATCTGACTGCCGCAATTGAAAATTACCCGGGCTATTCAAAGCTTGCATTGTTTCTGGCAACAATTGTTGCAGTTGCGATTACTTTAGGAACGGCGCATGGAATTCCGGCAGTAGTGCAGCATTTCAGGGTGAGGTGAGAAATGAATCACTTGATAAGAAATCCACTCGCCTTTAATACCGGATTATTTCCATTCATGTACTGGCAGGATAATACTGCCCTTCATCCCGATTTCCGTTTTCATCTCGCTTTGTATTGAAGATTTTTAACGCAATCAAAGTGACGAATGAAAAAATCAACTGCATTATTGCTCGGCATTCTGGCTGTCGCAGCAATCGCGAAAGGTCAGTCCAACTACCGCGTAGCGGGAATTATTCGGGACGCCCAATCGAAACTGGTTCCCGGTGCAACGATCACACTGCTTAAAGCTATAGATACTTCCGTCGTAAAATTCACCGCAAGCAACGGCGATGGCCAGTTTGAACTGGATAAGCTGGACGGCGGAAGTTTTCTTCTTAAGATCAGTTCCGTAGGATACCTGCCTTATACCAGCCGCGTCTTTCAACTCGGCGAAAAACAACCGCTGATCAGGTTCGACAGCTTATCGCTAAGCCCGCAAGCTGGCTCACTGGAAGGCGTAACCGTAATCTCCAGGAAGCCGTTGGTTGAGCAGAAAATTGATCGTACGATTGTAAATGTTGATGCAGCGGTTACGAACGTTGGCGCTACTGCGCTTGAGGTATTGGAAAAATCCCCTGGTGTGCAGGTTGACCGCGACGGAAATGTAAGCCTTAAAGGAAAGCAGGGTGTGCTCATCCTCATCGACGGCAAGCAGAGTTACCTGGCAGGTTCCGACCTGGCCGCGCTTTTGGCGAGCATGTCGGCCAGTCAGCTCGATCAAATCGAGATCATGACCAATCCGCCCGCTAAATATGATGCTTCCGGCAATTCCGGGGTGATCAATATAAAAACCAAAAAGAATAATCAACGCGGATTTAATGGCAGTTTGAACCTCAGCTATAGCCAGGGCGTTTATGCAAAAACCAGCAACAGTTTGAACCTGAATTACCGAAATCCAAAATTCAATGTCTTTCTGAATTACACGCTAAACCAGAACAACAATTTCACAGACTTACACATTCAGCGCAAATATTATGGACCCGATGGCATAACCCCTACGGCTTATTTTGATCAGCCCACCTTTATCAAGTTTCATATCGGCAACAATACGCTGAAACTGGGCATGGATTACTATCTCAGCAAAAAAACCACCATTGGCTTTACCGCATCGGGCTTCTTGTCCCCACGGAATTTCGACGGCTACAGCATTGGCTATATCCAGGATGAAAACCAGGTGACGGATTCCATTGCCAGGACTGACAATCACAATCATGATCGCTGGACAAACGGAACCGTGAACCTGAACCTTAAACACCAGATCGATAGCAGCAAAGAATTAACTGCCGACATCGATTTCATTCAATACAAATCAAACAACCAGCAGTTGTTCAACAATGCTTCTTTTTATCCGGATAAGACCGTGATTTCTGATGGGCAATTAAAGGGAGAACTTCCCTCGAATATCAGGATCTTCTCTGCCAAGGCAGATTACAGCCAGACGTTGCGAAAGGGGACAAAACTGGAAGCAGGATGGAAATCCAGTCTGGTGAAAACCGATAATGCCGCGAACTATTTTATAGGCCAGGCCGGGAATCTGCAACCAGATTACGAAAGGACGAATCGATTCCTGTATGAGGAAAATATAAACGCGCTTTATGTGAACATGAACAAGCAAGTCAATAAATGGAGCTTCCAGGCAGGACTTCGATTTGAAAACACGAATTATGATGGTCACCAACTCGGAAATATTCAAAAACCGGATTCAGCATTTACGCGACACTACAACAGTCTTTTCCCCACAGCGTTCGTGAGCTATGTGCTGGATTCTAACAATACGGTGACCGTAAATTTCGGGAGAAGAATTGACCGGCCCGCTTATCAAAGCCTGAATCCTTTTTACTTTTTTATCAATAAATACACCTATTCGGTGGGCAATCCATTCCTCGATCCACAATACACGAATAACATAGAGTTGAGTCATATTTATAAAGGCAAGTACACAACAACGGCCAGCTACAGTCATACTTCCGGCTACACGACGCAGATTTTCCGCACCGAAGGGGAAACGACTATTCTTACACAAGACAACCTGGGCACCCGTCAGAATTTCGGCGTATCAGAAACGATGAACCTCAGTTTTAGCAAATGGTGGACGGCTACGCTGAGTGCGAATGTGAATTATCAAATTGTTGATGGTGTAACCAGCACGTCTGAGAAAATTCATACCGAAGGCTGGAACGGCCAATTAAATATGAACAACCAATTCAGGTTCAAAAAGGGATGGTCGGCAGAGCTATCGGGGTTTTACAATTCAAAAGAGGTGGAAGGTCAGTTTACCATACAGCCATTTGGACAGGTGTCCATAGGAGGAGGCAAACAGATCATGAAAAGCAAGGGTACGATAAAATTGAGCCTCCGCGATATTTTCTATACACAGGTCATCCATGGACAAATCCTCTATGGGAATGTTGAGGAACATTTTATACAGAGCCGCGACTCCAGGCTGATCAACGTTTCCTTTGTATACCGGTTTGGCAAGAACTTCAAGGAAAGCGGGAGGAAGAAAAATGGTGGCGCCGGCGAAGAACAAAGCCGGGTAGGCGTGAGTTCATAGGGTTGACGGGGGGGCTGGCACGATATTTTTGTGATTATCGTGTCAGCATTAACTGTTGAAAATGAAGTCGACGCTTCTATCGGCCTTTACGCTACTTTTGCTCTTTAGCATTTCCGCTCAGGCCCAGCAACTATTTACGATGAGCAACGCCTGTTACGAACTTTCCAAAAAGGGAAGAGACGCCAATCGTGACGGCAAGTACGAGGATGCACTGAACGTCTTTGCCCAAATGAAGGCTAAGAAGTGCGACTCAAAAGATGCATTAGAGGCCATTGGCACGGGTAATGCGCTGGCGTACAACGGACTTAAGCAATATGATGATGGCCTGAAGGCGAGCGAATCTGCGTTGAAGGCTTCCCGGAATACCAGCGCAGCTGCCTGGTTTGCGAAAGCAACTTCACTTAAAGGACTGGGAAGGGACGATGAATCAAAACAGTCTTATCAGAAGGTAATCGATATCACCCAAAAAAATAAGAATGTAAAAGATCGCGCCACCATTTTTGCGGCGCTAGCCGACCTGATGTGGCAGGATAACCACGACAGTTCGTATAGTTATATTGACCAGGCCATCGCTCTTGATTCGAAGAATCCTAATTTCTATGTCCAAAAGGGCGACATGAAGTGTAAGGAAGGAAAATATGACGATGGCTTTGCCAACTATGACAGGGCAGTTGGCCTTGGAAAGAATGACCAGGAAATTTATGCCATTCGGGCCACGGCCAGGCTGAGGATGATGCAGGAAAAGTACCACACCACCAGCGGCAACGATCTCAAGCAGAAAATGAACGCAATCGAGAAAGGCCAGGTTTGTACGGATCTTAAAAAAGCACTTCGTTTGGGATTGAAGGACATTCAGCTTGACATGTTCTCAACGTTGGTTTGCGACTGAATTCATGCTAGTGTTTATGACCGTATCTAAAAAATTAAATCATGAGAAAACTTGCCAATTTTATTTTCGCGTTTTTGATTCTTGCCGGCTGCAAAACCATGAATAAATCTCAAATGGGAACCGCTGGTGGTGCCGCCGTGGGCGCCACAGTTGGTGCTGTCGTAGGGAATAACAGTGTTGTTGGTGCGCTAATTGGCGCAACCGTGGGTGGTACTGCAGGGTATTACATTGGGAGAAGCATGGACAATCAAGCTAAAGAGCTCAAACAAAATGTTCCAACAGCCCAGGTGCAAAGAGTGGGAGAAGGAATTAATATCACATTTGATTCGGGACTCTTGTTTGCCATCGATTCAGACGTGTTAAGCGATTCGGCAAAGGAAAGTATGACTAAGGCTGCAGAAGTATTCAAAAAATACCCCGACACTTATTTGCTAATTGAAGGTCACACCGACGATACCGGTGCTGACGATTACAACATGAAGCTCTCGAAACGGCGTGCAACCATGGTCGCAAATTTTCTGCAGGCAAAGGGCGTCGCTTCAAATCGACTCACCACAAAATGGTATGGCGAAGCCCAGCCGAAATTTCCAAATGACAAGGAATCCAATCGTAAATTGAACAGGCGGGTGGAAGTAGGAATTTATGCGAATGACAGCATGAAGAAGGACGCTGCAGAAGGAAAAATTAAGGAGGAGGGATCAAAGCAATAAGCCGCCGCATCCATCCTCAATCTGTTCGCTCTTCCTGGTGCCGCCAGAGTTCAATAAATACCGGACTATTGTGCCTCAGTTCAGAAAATTTGCCTTCAGCTACTACTGCGCCATCTTCAAGAATATATACATAGTCGAAATAAGTTAGAAGGTGCAGTCGATGCAGCGTGCTCACAACGGCCTTTCCCTTGCATTCCTCAAATAATTTTTCATAGATCTGCATTTCTGTCTTCGGGTCAACGCTGCTGGTGGGTTCGTCGAACAAAATGATATCACTGGTCTTAGCCGCCAAAATTCCTCTGGCCAATGCAAGCCTTTGCTTTTGTCCACCCGAGAGGTTAACTCCTTTTTCCTGGATGCTCGATTCCAGTCCTCGGGGCAACTGGTTCACCACTTCGGTAAAATGAGCAGTTTCACAAACCTCCATGATTTCTTTTTCAGTGAAAGGGAGACCAAGCGTGATATTATTTTCAATTGTGTTTTCGAAAATTTCCGGCTCCTGCGGAAAGAGCGTGATGGAATCGGCAAGGCAATTAAAAGGCATTCCCGCTTTGCCATCTATTTCCAATTGAACGCCCGGCTCCGGCGGATACAGTCCTCTCATCACAGCAAGTAAAGTGGATTTTCCACTCCCGCTTTCGCCAATCAATGCAACCCGTTTGCCTCGCTCGATCGTGATATCGATTTGGTGGAGGCTATGTGAAGAATCTTCACCCTGGTACTTTTCACGATGTGAAAAATTGAGTTGGCTGATATTAATTTTCTGCCAGGACTCCGGCAATTCCGCAACGTCGTCGGGCAAGTGCTGTGACTGATAGGCTTCCCTGATGTTTCGTACGGTTTGCACGTCAGTATTGAATTGCACAACCTGGGTGTATTGCCAGGCGACATCATGAAATACGCTCGTGAACTCATTCACAAAACCCAAAAGCGCAACGAGGCTGCCAACAAGAAATACTTGTCCGGGTTCGTAATGTTGATAAACATAACCTAAAGCGGTAACCACGTAAATCAAAGAAACCAGGACATCGGCACCAAACCATTTCCACTCATTAATCTTTACGGTTCTCATGAATGGCTGGAACACCTCTTTTACTTTTTGCATCAAGCTGCTTTCCATGCTCTTCTCCAGCCGAAGTGTAATGACAGTTATGATATTGGAAAGGCTGTCGAAGAGTGTGCTCGACACCACATGTTCCTTCTCGTTGGTTTGATCCACGGCTTTGATAAATGGCTTGTCGAAGATGAAGATGATCCAGACGGTGATAATGCCCAGCGCAACGCCAATGGAACCGAAGAGCGGAGAGAATATGAGCATGGCGATGAAAGAAGAAAGGAATTTTGTAAGCGTGTACATGTACATGAAACCATTCTGAAAAAATTCCTTCAGGGCTTCGTAGGCCTTTCTGATTCGATTGATGGTGGCTCCGCTGTGATGGTCCTGGTGCCATTTCACGGGTAAATGAAGAGTTTGATGATAAATGTCCTGCAGGAAATTGCGGCTGAGGTTGAACGCGAGTTTCCTTTCCATGATCCTGGCCGGTCCATGAAAGGCCCACTCAACAAGCTTTAACAACAAGAATCCGCCGGCGTAAAGCCACGCGAAATGTAACTGCTTTCCACCCAGCTGTATGGCATTGATAAACCATCCGTAAAAAAGTGGGTACATGGCTGAAACTGCGCTGGAAAGAATGAAAAGGGAATAAACAAAGACATACTGCTTCTTTTCCTTCCTCGCAAATTGCCAGGCTGTTCGCATTAAGGAGATATAGGGGTTGGCCATTGCGTAAAGGTATTGGGTATTGGGTATTAGGTATTGGGATTGTGGAATACGGTATAAGGCATACGGTATACGGTTGGGGCTGCGTATTTTGCCTAATACCCAATACCCAATACCTAATACCTTTGTATTCATATGCACTACCAATCCCTCGGCAAGTCTGATCTCCTGGTTAGCGAAATTGCATTTGGATGTATGTCACTACCTGAAAATGATTCCGGGAATCAAAAAATCATTCATCGTGCCATCGAACTGGGCATCAATTTTTTTGACACCGCCGATCTTTACCAGCACGGAAAAAATGAAACCATGCTTGGAAAAGTGATCAAGGAAAAAAGGCAGGGATTGGTGATTGCCACCAAAGCGGGCAATCAATGGAGGGCCGATGGCAGCGGATGGGACTGGAATCCGCGAAAAGACTATATTCTACAGTGCGCTGAAGACAGTCTGAAACGACTTCAAACGGATAGGATTGATCTTTACCAACTTCATGGAGGTACCATCGATGATAATATCGACGAATCCATTGAAGCCTTTGAAATATTGAAGCAGCAAGGCAAGATCCGGCATTATGGTATTTCTTCCATCAGGCCCAATGTGATCAGGGAATATGTAAAACGTTCAGGTATTGTGAGTGTGATGATGCAATACAGTCTGCTCGACCGGAGGCCTGAGGAATTCTGCCTGGATTTTCTAAAAGAAAATGAAATAGGTGTGTTGGCCCGCGGTCCCCTTTCGCAAGGCATGTTGGCCGGCAAGTCGCCCGCCAGGGTGCTGAATTATTCCGACGGCCAGGTGCGGCAGGCCGCAATGGCCATACTATCCCTGAGTGGAAAAGATCGTACCGAAGCACAAACTGCCATTCGGTTTGTCATGCACCATCCTGCCATTACCTCGGTCGTTCCAGGAATAAGAACCAAGAATCAACTGGAAGAAATAGCTGAAACCCCGAACACTACAAAATTGAATGAAGAAGAAATGAATGGTCTCAGGCACTCCCTTTCTCAAAATTTTTATGAACAACATCGCTGAGCCTATTTTTTCTCTCCATTTGAAATGCGCTCAATTTTAGCGTCGAGAAACTTTTTCTCTGCCAGCGCCCGAGTGAGGTTGCGTGCCTTTTTGTAATGTTCCAGCGCTTCAGCGCAGCGATTATTTTTTTCCAGGAATTCGCCCAGGACGGCGTGATATAGATAGTAGTTTTCCAATTCTTTCGGATCAATCCGGGTTTCAAGGTCAGACAAGGCGTCGACGTGACCCTTCAATTCACCCAACACCACCGCGCGGTTTAGTGCAACGATGGGCGAAGGTTTCAGATAGTAAAGCGTGTCATAATACGCGAGGATCAAATTCCAATCGGTGCTTTCGTATGAGGTTGCGCGAATATACTCATAAGCGATGCCGGCTTCCAGGTGATAGGAAGTGATTTCACCACGCGCGCATTGGTCTAGCCAGGAAATGCCACGTTCAATCCATTCCCGGTTCCACTTGCTGCGGTCCTGGTTCTTCAGCAACAGAATATTGCCTGACTCATCAATCCTGGCGGGAGTACGCGCCCGGGTAAAGCACATCAGCGCCACAAGTGCGCTTATGCGTGGTTGTTTGGTCATCGGGTGGCGCGCCAGCCATTCAGCCAGGCGAAAGGATTCTTCGAGCAGGTCTTCCCTGATGAGCGAGACGTGTTGGGTGGATGCGTAGCCTTCATTGAAAAGGAGATAAATCGCGATAAGCACATTGTCGAGGCGTGCGGGCAACTCTAATTCATCGGGAATCTCGAATGCAACCCGGTTTTCACGAAAATATTCGCGTGCGCGGTAAAGTCGCTTTTCAATGGTGTCGGAACTTGTAAGAAAGGCTTTGCTAATCTCCATCACGCTGAATCCGCAGAGTGTTTTGAGGATGAGCGCCAATTGAGATTCCACTGAAAGGCCGGGATGACAACAGGCAAACATCATCCGCAGCTGGTCATCGGCGATGGCGTGATTCCCGGGGAAAAGGTCCTCCTCAAATGCGGCCTCTGAAATTAATTCGGGGAAACGGGTCTTGTGTTTTTCCCTTCGCAAGACGTCGATGGCTTTGTTTTTCGCTACGCGATACAGCCATCCGCCGGGATTTTCCGGAAGTCCGTTGATCTTCCATTGCTCGAGCGCTTTAATAAGTGTATCCTGAACGACGTCTTCGGCGAGTTGAAGATGTTCTACACCAAAAATTCCTGTGAGCACAGACACCAGTTTTCCCGCCTCGTGACGAAACAGGTGATCTGTGGCAAGATTGATCTGTTCATCATTATGCGACACTGCCTGTTATTGAATGTAGTTAATTAAAGCTACAATAAATAACGATTGCGCTGTTTCGCAACATGACCAACAGATCTTGAAATTCCTGGTTATCTAAAAGTTTTAGGGATTTACTTGCACCGTACCCTTCATACCAGCGTGAATTTTGCAGTGGTATTTAACGGTACCGCCAGTTGCAAAAGTGTGTTTGTAACTCGCACCGGGTGCCACATTGCCGCTATCAAACGTACCGCCATCTTCCGTTACCGTGTGCGTGGTATTGTCATTGTTTTGAAAGGTAACTGTAGTGCCCGCCGCAACTGTGAGTGTAGCCGGCGAAAACGTCATACCCGACATGGTTACGGTATTTGGGCTAGTGTTGCCACCGGTATTGTTATTGTTATTATTGCCGCCGTAGGCGCTGCCGCCACCTTTGCTACACGCCGCAAATATGAAGAGACTAACCAGGCTGATGAATGAGAGGCGAACCAAAAATAAAGCTTTCATGATGTTCCTTTTTCCTTAATACGGAGACTCGGGTCGCTCCGTTGCCTTTGGAATGAAAAGCGTCCGATACCGGGTTTAACACCAATTGAATAGCAGTCCTTTAATTCATAATCCAGCTAATTTTAACTAGCCTTAAACAAGGTCCCGCCGAAGCCGGAGAACCCCCGGGGCGTTATAGGAGGTTAAATCATAGAAAAAATGAATGCCGCGAGGCATTCATTTTTTTGTTTCGGCTGGCATTACATATCCATCTTCATCACCTGGCGAACCTGCACGCTTGAGCCAATTTCATAATCCGGGCAGTCCTTCGCAATCATCACGGCTTCGTCAATGTCTTTCGCATTGATGATAAAATAGCCTCCCACAATTTCCTTGCCTTCGGTATAAGGTCCGTCAATGACCTTCTTGCCCGCGCCACTTACGAGTTTTCCGCCAGGCATCAGGGGTTCACCGGATACGTATTGACCAGATTTACCCAGTTTGTCGATCCATGCCATCCATTTGTTCATATTGTTCTGCATTTCTTCAGGTGATGCAGGCATCCTGCTGGGGTCTCCATGAAAGATTAACATGTACTTTTCCATGATCGAAGTTTTAAAGTGATAAATAAGTTATGAAGAATAGACGAATGGAATTTTTGAAACCGGACAAGCGGCCCAAAAAAATTCAGAAGAATCGAAATTGCTTACCTTAAACCCATGAAAAGACTCGTTCTCATACTCTTCTATTACTTCTCAGCCGCGGGCCTCTCGGCGTTACCCGGCACTCCTGAATTTTATAAACATTTCAGGCTACTGCCTCTTCCCCAAAAAATTGAAATGAATCCCGGCGGGGGCCTTTCCCCCAACTCGCTGACGGGTGTCGCGCTGAAGGGTACAGGAGAACGACCTGTGCAGGAAGGCAAACTGGCTTCCCTGCCACTTGCCGCCACACTGAAAGACGGATTGGTGATTTTCCAATTGACAAATCAATCTACCCTTCCATCCTCAGATGAAGGATATGTCTTAGAGATAAAATCTAACCAGGTGCTGGTAAGCGCAAGGACAACTTCGGGGCTTTTTTATGGTAGCCAGACCCTTTCACAATTAATTGAAGATGCAACCGAGCAGAAAATAAATATACCTGCCTGTACCATCACCGACTATCCCGATCTCAGTTTTCGGGCCGTGCACCTGGACATGAAGCATCACATTGAATCGGGCAAATATTATTACCAGATCATCGACAAACTGGCGAAAGTAAAAATCAACGCCATCATCGTTGAATTTGAAGACAAACTCAGGTACAGAAAATCACCCGTGGTGGGCGCAAGCGATGCCATCTCCATCGAAGAATTTCAGGCCATCAGCCGATATGCAAAAGCGAGGAATATTGAAATCAGTCCCTTAGTGCAGGGACTCGGCCACGCTTCTTTTATTCTGAAACACGATGAATATAAAAACCTGCGTGATAACCCCGCTTCTGACTGGGTATTCGACCCGCTTAATCCGGAAACTTACAAGTTGCAATTTTCTCTTTATGAGGATGCAATTGAAGCAACTCCATTTGGAAAGTACTTACACGTGGGTGGGGATGAAGTTGGGAAGCTCGGTGCGAGTGAGCTTTCCCGTAAGAGCGGCATGACGCCAATGCAATTGCAGATGGAATGGCTCAAGCGGGTTTGTGATTTTGCAAAAGCGCATCACCGCATTCCCATTTTTTGGGATGATATGGTGTTTAAGTTGGCCGGACTTTATCAAACGACATGGGATCCGGAGGTTAAAAAAAGTACAGCAGATAGCCTGTGGAAGACACAATTGCCGATCATGGATGAAAGCCTCAAACTCTTCCCGGAGAATTGTGTATACATGCGCTGGAACTATGACGCGCCCGATATTCCGGGGAATCACCATGCCATAGACTGGTATCAGCGAAATCACCTGAAAGTAATTGGCGCCACGGCCGCGCAGGAAATGTGGCCGATGATGCCTCGCGAAAATTCGAATTTTCAATCCATCAAAGACTTCTGCCGGATCAGCGCGCAAAAGAAAACGGACGGATTGCTTTGTACGGCCTGGGATGACAGTTCTCCTCATTTTGAAACCTATTGGAGGGGCTTTTACAATTTCGCCTATTTCAGCTGGCATTTTACAGATTTGCCGGTGAATGAGATGAACGATTTGTTCCGTCATCGTTATTACGGAACCGGGGCAGAGAAATCTGATCTTGAATTTCAAACGCCCCTGGAAAAATCGCTGCTGTTTTGGGAGACTGCAGTGATCGAGAATGGTTATCGCCACAATTATCCGAAATCCACCTTGCTGATATCCCTACCGGCAGGCAATGCAACGGGCCAATGGTCTGCGAAGTACGCTTCAAGACTGGCAGAAGCCCAAAAACAGGATCAGGCTTACAACACGATCAAAGACCAGATATCAAAACTTAAATCAATTGCAACACGCAACCATTATACCCTCGACGTGATGAACCAGATTAATGAATTACAGGTTTATCCTGCAAAGTTGCTTTTGTTGATTGGGAAATATGATAAGGCAGGTGAGAAAGAGAAGGCATCGGCGAAGGAAGCGGTCCGGAATTATGTTTCTGATTTTGACAAGCTACGCAGTCAATTTGAAAAAACATATGAGATAACCCGTATACTTCATAACCCCAACGAATACCTGCTGGATCAAAACCAGCACGATCATCTCGCGAATGCTACAAACACTACGGACTGGATGTATGTGTATGAACTCGAAATGAACAAGGCCATTAAGACCTGGATGGGGAATTAACCTGCCCTTGCTTTGGCAGGCAGGCAACAGGTGGGGTAACCGCAAACAACGGAATTCCCCGCGCGCAAAAACTGGGCCGAAAGGCTTTTTTGCATTGTTAAGACAATTTATATCCCTGAGGTTCAACCGTTGATTCTTTGGATTTTATACATTGCAGCCAAAACACCATTGGATAGTATAGAAACACAGCCAACGATATTCGTTATTTATGGAGGAACCGGAGACCTGAGCTGTCGCAAGCTGGCGCCCGCATTATATAATCTGTACCTCGATGGATGGATGCCCGCCCGGTTTTCTATTATCGGAACGGGCCGTTCTTCACTGAGCAATGAGGATTTCAGAGAAAAATTATTGAATGGCATCAACCAATTCTCCAGGTCGGGCAAGGCCGACCCGGAAAAGTGGAATTCATTCGCAAAAAATATTTTTTACCAGCCAGCCGACAATAAAAATCCGGAATCCTACGCTTCCATAGCCGGCCAGATCGAAGAACACAGGAAAGAGTGGAACCAGGAGCCGTTGCTGATTCATTATCTCGCCGTTGCGCCCGATCTGTTTCCCATCATCGCAGAGAATATTTGCAAAACCAATATGGCGGGCAACCAGGACTTGTCCCGGATTGTAGTCGAGAAACCCTTTGGCCGGGATCTGGAATCCGCGCGTGCTTTGAACCAGTTGCTGGCAAAGATTTTCAAAGAAGAGCAGATCTATCGGATTGATCACTACCTGGGCAAGGAGACCGTACAAAATATCATGGCCTTCAGATTTGCGAATGCGATATTGGAGCCGCTATGGAACAGGAATTATATTGAGAATGTACAGTTAAGCGTAACGGAGCAGTTGGGGGTTGAGTCGCGCGGAGAGTATTACGAAGGAGCGGGGGCATTGCGCGATATGATTCAAAATCATATCCTGCAACTGCTTTGCCTTATTGCCATGGAGCCGCCCATCAGCTTTAAATCGGAAGAGGTTCGGAACCGAAAGGTGGACGTATTGCGTTCCATGCGGAAATTTGAGGCTGAAAATATTCGTTCGCAGTCCGTGCGCGGACAATATGGGAAAGGCTGGATTGAGGGTAAGTCTGTACCCGGCTATCGGGAAGAAGAAAAAGTAAATAAGCAGTCCAACACAGAAACCTTTGCTGCGATCAAATTCTTTGTAGACAACTGGAGATGGCAGGGCGTTCCATTTTATGTAAGAACGGGTAAGCGCCTCAATCATTCGGCATCCATCATCAGTATTCAATTCAAAGACCTTCCTCATTTTGTATTTCCCGAGGAAGCCGTGGAAAGCTGGCAACAGAACCGGCTCATCATCAGTATTCAGCCGGAAATGAGTATCAGGCTGCAGGTCCAGGCGAAAAAGCCGGGACTGGACATGTTGTTAAACACCATTGATATGGTTTTCGATTACAACAGCACTTATTCCAGCTATACACCCGAAGCCTACGAAACTTTGTTGCTGGATACCATGCTTGGAGACCAGACCCTATTTATGCGTGGCGACCAGGTAGAAGCAGCCTGGGACCTGCTGGAACCAATTTTGCATACCTGGACACACAAGAGCAGTTTAAATTTTCCCAACTATGAAGCTGGATCCTGGGGACCCGAACTGGCGGAGGCGCTGATCGCTGCAGACGGTTTTCACTGGATATCACTACCGGTAAATGGAAAGAAATAAGCTAACCAAACTACTAAAATGAATCAGATGGAAATTCATAAATATTCTTCGCCTGAACAATCCATTGATGCGCTTGCAGAACTATTAATTGAAAAGTTTGCGGCAGCCATTCGTGAGGAAGAGGAATGCACTGTTGTGCTGAGCGGCGGCAATTCTCCAAGGAAATTGTACGAGAAGCTGGCTTCAGCCAATTTTGCCGGGCGCGTGGAGTGGAGCAAACTCTATTTCTTTTTTGGCGATGAACGCTACGTGCCTGACGATAGCGACGAGTACAATGGAAAAATGGCGAAGGAATGTTTGTTCGATCCGCTGGGAATTGACCCTTCGCAGGTGTATTACTACAATACCGGTTTACCGCCGGAGGAATGTGCAAGGGATTATGCGAGAAAAATAAAAGCACATTTTGGAAACCGGCCCATCCGCTTCAACATCATGCTACTGGGCCTTGGGGACGACGCCCATACGGCTTCGCTATTTCCACACACCTCTATTTTGAAAGAGGAAAAGGCCCTCGTAAGCGCGGTGAAAGTAGACAAACTCAACAGTTGGCGAATCAGCCTGACTGCACCTTTGATCAACGAGGCAGAGTGGATTGCTTTCCTGGTGTTTGGGGAGTCAAAGAAAAACGCAATGGAAGAAGTGATCAGGGGAGAAAAAAACCCGGAGGAATTTCCCGCTCAACTTATCGCCCCTGAAGAAGGCGAATTGCATTGGTTCATCGATGAAGCGGCGGGCGCCAAACTCAACTAATCCTGCATAATCAAAAGTGAAAATACCTTCCGTTCATGAACTCAGGCAGGAGTTACAACATCACTCCGCCGAAGATCTTTTGGAATATTGCCTGCGCCTTGCGCGTTTTAAACATGAAAATAAGGAGCTGTTGGCTTTTTTGCTTTTCGAGTCGGTGGACATGGATGGTTACCTGAAAAAAGTAAAGGATGACATTAGATTACAGTTCGAAGAAGTCAACAAGACTCAACTTTATTTCGCAAAAAAAAATCTTCGGAGAATTCTGCGCCAGGTCAATAAGCAAATCCGGTACACCGGGTCCAAACAGGTAGAAGTTGAATTGATCCTGCATTTTTGCCTCCTGCTCACGGCATCCGGATTAGAAATCAGGAAGAGTACTGTAATTTGGAATATCCTGAAAACGCAGATCAAAAAAATTGAAAAAGCGCTGTCAGGACTGCACGAAGATCTGCAGTATGATTACCAGAAAGAAATGAAGTCATTGGTTGCCTGGAAATAGACAGGTGGGTCGACGGATCTGTCCCGATTTTTATTTTAGTAGCAACTTTATTCTAAACAAATCATTTTCGATGTATCGTTATTTTATTGCAATTATATTATGCTTCGCAGCGGCTCCGCTGCTATCTCAAACCCGAAAGCCCCTCACGCATGAAGTGATGTGGTCAATGAAACGAGTGGCCAATCCCGAATTGAGTCCCGATGGGAAATGGGCCGTCGTTTCAGTGTCGGAAACAGCGTATGATGAAAAGGAAAACGTGAGTGATCTCTGGATCGTTGCAACAGACGGAACTTCTGAGGCACGTCGGCTCACGAGTGGCAAGTCAGCAGAAAGCGGACAGAAATGGAGCCCGGATGGTCGCTTTCTCGCATTTTCGGCTAAGCGTGACGGTGATGAAGCAAACCAGATTTATATTCTGAATGTAAGGGACGGGGGAGAAGCCTACAGGCTAACGAATGTGAGTACGGGAGCTTCGGCACCCTTATGGAGTCCCGATGGAAAATTTATCGCATTCACCAGTAAGACCTGGCCGGGAGCAGCCACAGATTCTGCCAACAAGAAAATGGCAGAGGAAAAGAAGAAAGAGAAATTCAAAGCAAGGGTGTATACCAGTTTTCCAATCCGGTTATGGGATCAGTGGCGCGATGAACAACAAAGCCATGTCCTGGTTCAGGCAGTCGATTCCAATGCGGGCGCGCGTGATATGATGGCGGGATGGGATGGACTGAATGGAAGCGGTTTCCTGTTTTCCGGGCAATTTTGTTGGACACCCGATGGACAGGCCATTGTTTTTTCTGCCATCACCGACAACGAGGTATCGGCCTATCGCGAGCCGACCACGAAGCTTTTCAAATGCGGCAGGAACGGCGGATCTGTTACGACGCTTACGAATGACGGAAACGATAATACAAGTCCGGCGTTTAGCAAGGACGGCAAAACACTCTATTGTCTTTCTTCTGTCGTAAACAATAACAAAGTTTATAACCTCTATCGATTGGTGAGCTTCAGTTGGCCTGCCATGCAGAAGAGATCATTAGTGATTCCTTTGCTCGACAGGCCCATCAATGCATTTGTTCCTGGGGTAAACAACGATATTTTTCTGAGCGTTGAAGACCAGGGCAGAGATAAATTATACAGGTGGCTGGCGGCAACAAAAAAATTGGAGCTCATCAATAAAGTAGCGGGTGGATGCAATCCTGTTATTGCAGCATCTGGCGACGGAAATACGGTGGTGAGTACTTATGAAGATGCATCCAGACCAGCTGAACTAGTTAAGGTGAACGGTGAAAATGGAGACCAGCGTTTTCTCACCAAATTTAATCAGAGCCCGCTTGATTCACTGGACATGCCTGCTGTTGAAGAAGTTTGGTTCACGAGCAGCAGGGGGAAAAAAATACGCAGCCTGATCCTTAAACCTGCTGGATTTGATGCCAATAAAAAGTATCCTTTATTCGTAGTCATTCACGGCGGGCCGGCAGGTGCGTGGAAAGACAACTGGGGATATCGGTGGAATTATCAATTGTTAGCAGCGCCCGGTTATGTTTTGTTGATGACGGATTATACCGGTTCCACAGGTTATGGAGAGAAGTTTGCCCAGGATATACAGTTTGATCCATTGAAGGGACCCGCGGATGAAATCAACGAAGCCGCGACTGATGCGATAAAACGATTTTCATACATAGATGGCAGCCGGCAGGCTGCGGGTGGGGGAAGTTATGGTGGCCACCTGAGTGTATGGATGGAAGCCACTACCTCCCACTACAAATGCCTCATCGATCATGCGGGTATGATCAATAGTGAAACGCAATGGGGAACGAGTGACTTTATTTACAATCGCGAGGAAATGAACGGTGGGCCACCCTGGAAGCAAACGAAGTCATGGAAGGAACAAAACGCCATTCGATTTGCAGAACAATTCAAGACTCCAATGCTAGTCACCCAGGGTGAACTGGATTATCGCGTGCCTGTAAATAACGCGCTCGAGACCTGGGCTGTGTTGAACAGGATGAAGGTTCCGGGAAAATTAATTGTGTTCCCTGAAGAAAATCATTGGATATTAAAGGCCGAAGACAGCCGCTTTTGGTATAAGGAAGTACATGCGTGGCTGGCGAAATATCTTAAATAGGTATTAGGTATTGGGTATTGGCTATTGGGAGAAACAATGCCTAATACCCAATACCTAATATCCAATACCAAATTCCATATTTATGAAACGATTCTTTTTTCTTTTTTTGTTCTCTCCATCATTTGCATTCACACAGGAAATCAACAACGACGTTGTTAGCGCAGCAACTTTTGGAATGACGCCGGGTATGAAGGGCGCGGAAGTGCCCCTTCAAAAAGCAGTAGACTGGATGTTGAAAAACAAGAAAGCAGGCACATTGCTAATTCCCGCGGGCGTATACTATTTCAATAAGGGCGTCCTCATCGGAAAAGATGAAGACAATAACAAGACGTTCGATTTTGTTTCTATCAAGATCTCGGGCAGTGGGAAAGCATACGGAGGTATTGGCGGGAATGGCGCAGAGACCACCCTTTGGTTCAACAATCCCAATGACTTTGGAATCGGGATACAAATGGGCAAGGGCGTCACGATTCAAAACCTGACACTGTACGGGGCCAACGACGCGCCCAAACCGAATTACAAAGCGATTGCGACGTCGAGGTTTGACGATTACGTGAAGAAGGGCGTGCGTGACAATCGATATTCTCCCCATGCGGGGATCGTGATTGACCCCTTTGGATCGCGCGCCGCCGCTGATCAATACCCAGGCTGGGCAAATTCCATTCCGCAACAAGGCACAAGTGGTTCTACTGATATTCATATTTCAGATTGTGCCCTGCGAAACTGGGTGGTGGGGATCGGTAATTCAATGAACGGATCGAAGTCAAACGCAGAATGCATTCTAATTGAAAATATCTGGATGGAAAGTTTGCCCGTTGGGATCTCTTCATGCCAACCCCAGGCAAAAACCGTGATATGCAGGAATATTAAAGTGTGGGGAGGTTGCTGGCGCGTTTTTGACACGCAAAAATTCGGCGCCGGAAACGGCAATGGATTTTACGTGGATGGCGCCAACCTTGCAGGGGGAATTAAATGGATCTGCAGCCCACCCGCATTCGGTACGGCGCAAAGCGATTTCAATGATGTTTTCGCCGAATCTACATATGGCATTGGCGGTCCGGATGAAGAAGACAATGTGGTGCCACAGGGAAGGATCAGTTTTACAAATTCGCAGTTGGATTTTATCGGACAAAATGGATCTTATTGGTCAAGGCCAAAAGCAATCGCCAAATGCGGTGTGCTCGCCATTCGAGACAGCTATGTTGGGTATTATTCTGCAAGTGATCCATGTCCAATGATGGTTTTGGCCGGGAATCTTATTCTCGATAATGTAGCCGGGAATACCATTTACAACTACAATTTCCTGTATTCGCCAAAGGAAGCCCATGTGTTTGCAGTGGATAATTGGTCAAGTGCGACGGAGAGAGCCAGGAGCCGACGGGTTAAACTCACGTTCGGCGACGTATTTTATTACAAGAGCAATGAATACACCATCAGGAAGCAATACATCGGAAACACTTATTACGTATATGAGGTGAAGGGCGAAGTGGTGAAGACGGAAGAGAACACATCGGTATTGATGGGTGCAAAAAATCTTTTGCCGGGCGATATCCTGTTCGATGATGGAAGTCCCGATTTCAAATTCAATCAAACCATTCCTTACCCTGTTGGAATTGTGAAAAGAGTAAATAAAGATTCTGTCATCATCGGTTTCAGCACACTAAAAAACGGAAAGGTTTCGCTGTTCACCGTGGATCAGCCAGAATTATATGATTACTCAGAGTGGGCGGGTGATGTGGAAGCGGGAAACAAGCGCGTCAAAACGAAGGCGATATTTGGAACGCGCAACAGGCCCTTCAACGACTACAAGGGTAAGCGCATTTACAATAAGAACTTCCCTCCCGGAACTTATATCGTGGATTGGGATGACCAGGGTATGATGCTTAGCCAACCCCCTACCAAATCTTCTAAAGACTATTCTTTTACCCTAAGCGACTATTTCGTCGTCGACACCCTCGGTAAGCATTAAGCGAAATATGTGCAAAACAGGGATTTGGAAATTAATTCCAAATCCCTGTTTGCTGTTTACTAATTTTATGCGACTAACTCCTGTTCGCGCCTATGCAAACGGCAATGGATAAGTGTGTAAAGAGAACCCTTCGAGTGAAAGCTTTGCAACATGAATATCTTCAGGAGTCTGGGTTCAGCCATCAGGAGGCTTAGCATACTGCTGCTCGTAGCGGCATTGGTTGCGTTTTTCCTTTTCCTATACTACTATAGATATGTTCCCCTTAACCGGGAAAGGCTGCAAAGGCAGGGATTTCTGCTGTTGAAACAACAGGAGCAGGGGCTTTTACAGAGTATCGAGGATCTGAGAAACGCGTTTAATTCATCTGCCAAATCCGACCTTAAAAGAAATAAGATAGTTTTAGAAATCAATCAGAGTATAAATCTGGTAAGTCCGGTCCCTAACGTCCTAACTCGAACAGCGAGCCGCGAAGACCCAAAAAGCAACCCTACCGATACGTCAGCGCTCAGTCATTTTCACTATGCGGAAAAAGAACTGGGCTATGAATTCAGACTCCAATTTCCCAACGATACGACGGGATATTATTATGATTACCGGGTAAAACTGAACCAGGTATTTGCAAATATTCTTGAATCGGGGAAGAATGAATTCTATTCAGATTATATGGTCATCTACTTCCCGGACACTTTAGTGACAACTTTGCAAAAGCGGGATAAAGAAGGGAACCTGGAGAAAGTTTTCGTTTCCAATCTACCCAAAACAATTTACAGTACCAGCTCACTTTCCCTAGCAGAAACCTGGATGAGTGATACGACCATCCGTTTCAGCTATGTTCAATTCCCAAAGATAGAAGACCTTGAAATTGCCGGCACGAAATACAAAATTTTTCTCCAACCTTTTCGGTTTGAAGGCGCAGAACAAATGGTGCTGGGCGGATTAATACCGCTGGTTGATTACAATGATCGTCTTCAAAATATTCCATTCAGGCCTGTAAGCATTATCATTATTGTTTTCATCATGATTTTGATTGCGCTTCCCTATGTTAAAACATTTTTTATCAGCTCGGAGGAAAAATTTGGGATCAGGGATATTGTCGCACTTGGTTTAACCATGATATTGGGATCTGCAATCTTGCTTGTCATCCTTCAACACATGATGATGAGAACGGGCGCATCCCTCAGATCAAAGGATGAGCTTAGATATTTAAGTGATTCCATCAATTTGAATTTCAAACGGGAACTATGGCGGGCACATGACGCAATTGTGTATTGGGATCAGCAACTTAAGGAACACAAGGCAGACAATGATGACAGTCTGAAATCAAATGCGAGCAACAAGGCATTGAAACAAGACAGCTTGCCCTTCGAACACAAGGAAGGGAATTACAGTAGCAAATTCACGCTTTTGCTTCCCCAGGTTGATACGGGTTCATATCTAAACTATACTATGATCCATTGGGCTGATTACTCGAGTCAACAATGGGATAAAAGCCGAATCCTCAAGGGAGATGCCGTTTTCAACAAGCTTTGGAATCGCACCTATTTTACGGACCTGGTAAATAACAAGTTGTTTGAGGGAAGAAACGAAACCACCGGACAAACCTATAAATTTTGCATGCAACCTGTGGTGAGCATGACAACCCATGCATTCGAGGCTAATATTTCCGAAATATCCAACATTGATGGCATTAAGATGGTTGCGTTGTCGGCTCAGTTATATAGCCTGATCAATACGATCCTGCCTCCGGGTTTTGGTTTTTACGTGATTGACCTCAAAGGAAATATTCAGTTTCAATCCGAGGGCAATGTGACCTTGAAGGAGAATTTTCTGCAGTGGATAAATGACGAGCACGAACTTGAATTGGCCATGAAAAGTCGGCAAAACAGGGAATATAATGACCTGACGTTTAACAACAGGCGGTATAGTGTTTTTGTTAGACCACTCGATAATCTTCCACTTTACCTCATCGTATACAAGAGTAATGATGAAACCACCTCGTCAATTCTTCATGTATCGGCTTTTACAATTTCACTGGTCTTTGTCTATTTTATCATGATTTCTGCATTTTGCTGGATTGCCTGGAAGAAAACCAATTTTTACAGTGTGCTTTATCAGCCAATATTTCAATATAGCTGGTTAAAGCCGGACCAGGAGAAAATGAAGTTTTTCCGCGTGGGTATCGGCTTCGTTCTATGCTACATGGCAGGCACTGCCATTTGTGTATTGTCAATTCCAAATCTTCATTCAGCAAAGGTTTATATTGGATTCTTCTTTCCCCTTTTCACGTTATGGATTTTATATATCCTGTTTCGGAAACTATACGTGTTGAGAATTGCGGAACACCCACAGCGCATCAACTGGAAAGAAGTGCTGGGGACCCTGGGTTATCTCTACAACATTGTGCCCTTGTTGCTGCTGTTTGGATTGACGGTAGTGTTTTTTAAGTTCGAGGAAAGGCCATTGCCAGGCATATTTTTGATGTGCTACACAGCTTTGAGTTTTTTGCTAATCTGGTTTGTGACCTACAAATCATTGAATATGCCCAATCCCGTTTTTGACTGGCTTAGAAAAAAGCATCCAGACTGGATTGACCTGCAGGCTTTATATGCACTGTTTTGGTTTTTCTGCATGATTGCAATTTCATTTGTTCCTGCACATTGTTTCTTCGACTATGCACAATCCAAAGAAATCGACGCGCAGATCAGGAGAAGCCAGTTGAGTATTGCTCAATCGATGGAAACCAGGCTCAAGAGCAAAACATGGATTGAGGACGTCATCAAGGGACGGGAGCCGACCTCAAATCAAAAAGATTCTGTTTTATACCTGCACGGCGTTTACGCTCTAAAAATGTGCGATAGTATTCATGTTGGCGACGATACGCTCAATAAATCAAAAACGCTTGAAGAGCCTTATGACAGAATTGTGAGGATGATTAGCTGGAATTATCATTCGCTGGATAAATTTGTGAATTCACAATCCAGGGCAGAGGACACGCAGTGGATCTGGCATCCAAACAATGGCAAAGCTGAATTGGACTATCACCCCAGGGCAGAAAATATTCCATTCAAGGATTTTGCAAGGAATAGGATTTACCTGCGTTCTTCTATACCGGGCACACTCAACTATTTTCGATTAAACACGTTCATTGGCCTGACTACTGTGTTATTGCTCAGTGCAGCGCTGTTAGGCGGATTTTTGATCACCTTTCGAAATATTACTCAGCGGCTGTTCCCGTTGCGACACCAACCCCTTGGTGGTGCGCCAGGGATGGAGGACAATATTTTCCTGAAACTGTACAATGCAAGCTATGGGAGTTTTGAAAATATGATTAAGGAGGTTTTGCATGACAACTTTGCGAACGCTGAGGATGCATACGGTAGGCTGCAGTCCATTTGGAAGCAGGAATTTTACAGGGGTAGCTGGCGCGAAAAGTTTACTGCCGAAATTGAAAACGAAATTTTAAAAAATCAGCATCGGTTTAAAGAGATGTATGACGAGTTCTGGGATTCGTGTAACGATAGAGAAAAATTTGTGCTTTATAATTTCAGCCGTGAGGGATTCGTGAATTACAGGAATTCATTTTTGATCAGCGGCTTGCTTAGAAAAGGGTTGGTGACTTTTGACGAGCAGCGCGGCCTCAATATCATGAGCGTCAGCTTTCGTAACTATATTCTGGATAAAAAGAATGATGAAGAAATTACGCAACTGACTGAAAAATTCCACAAACCCGGCAGCTGGGATAATATTCGGACGCCAATTCTCATTGCCATCACGGCGGTTGGAGCATTTTTATTTATCACCCAGGAAGATCTGCTGCAGCGCGCAGCGGCGCTGGTTCCAACGCTGAGTGGCTTATTCGGCCTGGGCTCTCTAATCCTTAGTTCAAAATCATCCTCTTCCTCACCTCGTTAAGGCGTTCTATTTAGTAAAATATTTAGCAATTAAAAACTAAATATTTTAGTAAATGGCAGTATCTTGCCCCCAATGGATGGGGCATGTATTTAAACTGCAAAACATATTACAGTTTCAGGTACGGCACGTTTTCACCCGAAGAACTGGTGAAATCGGGTGCCGACGCGGGGGCACAGGCCCTGGCGCTCACGAATATCAATAATACCTGCGATGCCTGGGAATTTGTTCAGCATTGCCAGGCGTCCGGGATCAAGCCCATCCTTGGTGCCGAAATCCGAAATGCCGGCCGCCTGCTTTACATTTTGCTCGCTGCCAACAACCGCGGGTTTGCCTGGATCAACGAATTCCTTTCCATGCATTTGCAGGCCGATCAACCCTTCCCCGAAAACCCCGACCAGCCCTTTTTCCATCATCACGGTGACGGCTATGCGCTGTTTCCCCTTGGCGCCAAATTGCCGGGGGCGCTTTTTCCGAATGAACGGATTGCCGTTTTGCCATCTGAAGTGAACAAATTGTTTGGCTGGACCGATCGTGATCTCAACGATCAGTTTGTGATCCGCCAACCGGTTACCTTCCGTAACAAAACCTACTTCAGCGTTCACCGCCTCTTGCGCGCCATCGATCAGAACGTGGTACTCTCGAAACTGCCTGGTGAATGCGTCGCATCGCCGCAAGAATTTTTCATGCCGCTCTCGGCAATTCTCGAAGCTTGCAAACAATTCCCGTCCCTCGTCACCAATACCTACCGGCTGATCGACGCCTGCGCCATCAGCATGGATTTCGGGGTCGACAAAAACAAAAAATTATTTACCGCATCCAAAGAAGACGACCGCGTCTTCCTCGCCAAACTGGCGGCCGACGGCCTGCAGAGCCGCTATGGGAAGAATCACACCGAAGCCGCGGAAAGAATGAAAAAAGAACTTTTGATCATCGACAATTTAGGCTTCAATGCATACTTCCTTTTCACATGGGATATTGTACGCTACGCTAAAAGTCGCGGCTATTATTATGTGGGCCGCGGGAGTGGTGCTAATTCAATTGTTGCGTACTGCCTTCAGATTACTGACGTAGATCCCATCGAGCTCGATCTTTATTTCGAACGGTTTCTCAATCCTCACCGCACCTCTCCGCCGGATTTTGATATCGATTTTTCCTGGCTTGACCGTGACGACCTCATGGACTATGTGTTCAAGCGCTACGGTAAAAAGCACGTAGCATTACTGGGCTCCTTTTCTACATTCCAATACAACGCCGTGGTGCGGGAACTCGGAAAGGTTTTCGGTTTACCGAAGGAGGAGATCGACAGTCTCGGAGAAAAGGGATTTTACCACGGCGAATCCAGGGGTGCGGGATATAGCACCCGCGTTGCAGAAGATCATATCCACAAACTGATTCTGCAATACGGGAAACTGATGAATGGATTTCCCAATCACCTCAGCGTGCATCCGGGCGGCATGGTCATCAGTGAGGAACCCATCTATAATTATTCAGCGGTGCATTTGCCGCCGAAGAATTTTCCCACCTCGCAAATCGATATGTTTATTGCAGAAGACATCGGACTCTACAAGCTCGATATCCTGAGCCAGCGCGGTTTAGGGCATATCAAGGAATCCCTGCGGCTGGTGAAGGAAAACAAAGGCGTCGACGTTAATATTCACGCTATCGAAAAGTTCAAAAACGATTCCAATCTCCGGCAGCAAATTAAGAACGCGAATTCGATCGGTTGTTTTTACATCGAGTCACCGGCGATGCGGCAATTGCTGAAAAAATTGCGCTGCGACGATTACCTCACACTCGTGGCTGCGAGCAGCATCATCCGGCCCGGCGTCGCTCAGTCGGGCATGATGAAGCAATATATTTATCGCTACCATCATCGGAACGATTTCGAATACCTGCACCCGATGATGGAGGAATTGCTGAAAGAAACATTCGGCGTCATGGTGTACCAGGAAGATGTGATCAAGGTGGCGCACTATTTCGGGGGGCTCAACCTGGGCGAGGCCGACACCCTGCGCCGGGCGATGAGCGGGAAATATCGCGGCAACAACAAATTCAAACTCATTCGCGACCGGTTCTTTGAAAGCTGCAAGGCGCTGGGTCATCCCGATGAGCTGGCACGGGAAGTGTGGCGGCAAATGGAATCCTTCGCGGGCTATTCATTCAACAAAGCGCATTCCGCATCCTTCGCGGTGGAGAGTTTTCAAAGCCTCTATCTCAAAACCTATTTTCCAAAAGAATTCATGGTTGCGGTGATCAACAATTTTGGTGGCTATTACAGCCGTGAATTGTACTTCTATGAACTGATGAAAACGGGCGCGCAAATACACGCGCCATGCGTGAACCACAGCGAGTATTACACAAGTATCCGTGACAATGACGTGTACACAGGCTTCGTGCACATGAAATCACTCGAGCAGGAATTGGCGGAGAAACTCATTTATGAACGAAAGTTACATGGCTCGTATCTCCATTTGCAGGATTTCATTGAACGAACGCAGGTGGGCCTGGAGCAGCTGAACCTGTTGGTGAGCATCGGTGCCTTTCGGTTCACCGGGAAAAAGAAAAAGCAATTGTTGTGGGAGGCGAATTTCTTTCAGAAGAAAACAAAATCCGTAGAACACGCCGGCCAGGCCCTATTTCATGAAAAGCCGGTGCAATTTTCCCTGCCCGAGTTAAGTGATCATCCCCTTGACGACATCTACGACGAACTCGAAATACTCGACTTCCCGCTTTGCAATCCGTTCCGTTTGGTAGACGATGACGCAAAGCAATATGCATTGGCAAAAGACCTGGATCAATGCTGCGGACAAACCATCACTGTGCTCGCGTATTTTATTACACGCAAAGTGGTACCCACGGTGCGTGGTGATGTGATGTCCTTCGGAACGTTCATCGATGCAGACCTGGATTGGATTGACACGGTGCATTTTCCGCCTTCACTGAAAAAATATCCCATTGAAGGGAAGGGGTTCTACCGGCTTACCGGAAGGGTGGTGGAGGAATTCGGCGTGTACAGCGTGGAAGTGGAAACGATGGTGAAAGTTGGATACAAACAACCCAAGTACGCAAACCTGTGACGATGATTATTGATGGTGAACGCCATATTGCCCACCTGGACCTGGATACTTTTTTTGTATCGGTGGAATGTTTACGCAATCCCAAATTGAAGGGGAAGCCGGTATTGATCGGGGGTAGCAGCGACCGCGGTGTGGTGGCCGCATGCAGTTACGAAGCCCGCCGTTTCGGCATCCACAGCGCCATGCCGATGAAAATGGCGAGACGACTCTGCGATCACGCCCTCATCGTGCGCGGTGACATGGAAATGTACAGCCGCTACTCAACCATCGTGACCGATATCATCAAGGATTCTGTTCCCGTATTTGAAAAATCATCGATCGACGAATTCTATATCGATTTGACCGGAATGGATAAATTTTTTGGATGCAGTTTATTCACCGCCGACCTGAAAAAGAAAGTTTATCGTGAGAGTGGACTCCCGGTGTCGTACGGGCTGGCCAGCAACAAGCTAATCAGCAAGGTGGCAACAAATGAAGTGAAACCGAACGGACAGATTGAAATTGCCTTCGGTAACGAGCGAAATTTTCTTGCGCCCCTCAGCATCGTCAAGATCCCGGGCATCGGTAAACAAACGGCATTCACCCTGCTCAAAATGGGCGTCGAAACCGTCAGGGTGCTGAGTGAGATTCCGATTGAGTTGTTGCAAAACCTGCTCGGGAAAAATGGCATCGACCTTTGGCGGAAAGCGAACGGGATCGACGACGCTCCCGTCATTCCCTTTCATGAACAGAAATCCATTTCCACCGAAAACACGTTCCAGGCCGACACGATCGACCTCCGGTTCCTGAATACGGAACTGGCGCGTATGACAGAAAAAATTGCCTTCGAACTGCGGCGCCAAAACCGGCTAACCGGCTGTGTAACGGTGAAACTTCGCTATTCCAATTTCGAAACCTTCACGCGGCAAATGAGCATTCCTTACACCAATTCGGATCATGTGTTATTGAAGACGGTTCGCGAACTGTTTATGAAACTATACGAGCGAAGGATGCTGGTTCGCCTGCTGGGCGTACGCTTCACCCAAATGATTCCCGGAAACTACCAGATCAATTTGTTCGAGGACACACAGGAGATGATTAGCCTTTACCAGGCGATTGACAGCGTGAAAAAGCGATTTGGGGAACAATACATTTTAAAGGCGGGGGCACTCAAACTGCTTCCAACGGCGGCAACTCAGCATACTCAAATGGCTCCTGCGGGTTTAATGCAGTCGTGAAATCTTTCGCAATCGGATATGCCGCCATCTCAGAAGGAGGGTACTGTGTAGAGGCGATTTCAACCACCCGGTTCTCGTCTGGATGACCAAAAAGCCATTCGAAGGCGAGGTCTTCAGTCAGGATGCAGGGCATTCGCATCTTGCTGTTATGAACCTGTTGCATCAACGCATTTGCCTTTGTGGTGACGATGGCGAAACTTTCCACATACTCACCGGTATCCTTGTCGGTCCACGGTGTCCAGATGCCCGCCATGAAAAAATATTCTTTGTCGGGGACTGAGATGAAGTAAGGATATTTCACAGCCGTCTTAACCGGGAGACCTGTTTTCTTGCTTTTCGGAAAAACATGCCGCCATTCATAAAAGCCGGAGGAGAGCACAAGGCAACGTCTATCCATAGCCGCTTTTTTATAGGTTACCTTGTCGAACAGTTCTTCACCAATGGCGTTCAACGTAAGGATGGGTACATCATACTTTCCCGTTTTTGAATTCACACCTCCTTTTCTGAAATGCAGCAGGTCCTGGCGATTGCGGATATAATGAGGGATAAAACCCCACTCCATTTTCACCAATTCAAAATCTTCCTCACCCTCTATCTTTTTGAGAACGGGGTGGTGACCATAGTCGAAGCCAATTTCCAGGGGCTTAACCAGGAAATCATATTTCGCGATCAGCTTCTCCAGTTGTTTGAGGCGAAGGTATTCGCCCCGAGTGACTTTTACTCCGTTGTAATAGCACATAAATAGAGGTATTGGGTAATGAGTAGTGGGTAGAGGGTATAAGGTATACGGTATAGGTGATATCTAGTATCCTGAATCCTGAATCCTGAATCCCTGCCAACGGCGGGGCTGAATCATGCACCATTCAAATAACCCTCAATCAAGCCACCCACCTCATCTGCTTCTTTCTGTCTTCCTTCCGGGATGGAAGTCCAAAATTTCGTTGATTCAGAATTCGAGGCACGGGCCAACACCAATGGCTTCCGTCCATCCCGGAAAATAACTCGAAAAGCACTGTGGCCGGGTAATTTCAACCGCTCCACTTGCATTTTCGAGCCCAGGTGACTGATTTCAAAATGATCCACCAGGTAAAATTAAAAAGTAAAAAGGCAAAATTAAGAATTGGGAGCCGGCACGTCCTACGCGAATCAGCCAACCCCCAATTTTTCATTTTTACTTTTCAATTGTTATTCAGGCAATATCTGGTCGCCCCTGTCTTCAACAGGAATCTTCTTGATAAAATCATCGTAGGCCGGACCATGATTTGAAAACGCGCCATATGAGTCAATACTATATCCTATCAATCCATCATTGGCCTCAATTACATATAGGATGGCAGCGTCTGAAGGATTTGAATCGCCTTCGAATCTATATGTCTTTACAATTTTTAACTCTTCCGGCTGATATTCCTTTCCATTGGGTGCTACAAATCCCCCTTCGCCTATCGCAAACTCATTGTCCTGGCGGCGTATCCTGAGCTTCTCCAGGATCTGACTTAGTGAGGTCATTTCAGTAGGTCTTGTCATAAAAAATTGATTTGGTTCATGATGATGGTTCAAACCCGATGCCCATATGCAAAATCGCCATCTGCCTGGGCAGATGGCGACAATGAATCTGAAACTGTGAAATATCGGGGAATTTATTGCTCAAATTGCTCGTCAATCCCGAAACTCTTCATTTTGTTATAAAGCGTCTTTCGATCGATGTTGAGAATCTTCGCTGCTTTGGTCTTATTGTATTTCACTTTTTTTAAGAGACTCAGGATCGTCTCTCTTTCGGCCTTCAGCGCAGCGTCTTTTAGGTTCATGGTATCGAAATTCATCGACTCGGGCTGACGCCTGGCTTCGGGAAAGGCAAGGCTTAATTCCGGATCGGGATCGCCATTGATCATTTCCGGAGGCAGCGTGGAAATATCAATAACATCACCGGTTGTGAGAAGCGCTGTTCTTCTTACCACATTTCTGAACTCACGAAGGTTGCCTGGCCAGTTATAATGAATGAAAGTGTTCATGACCTCATCACTGAACCCGGCAATATTTTTCTGCAATTCGTTATTCGCTTTTTGCAAAAAGAATTCTGCGAACAATGGAATGTCGAGCCTGCGATTTCGAAGTGGTGGAAGCGAAATAGAAAATTCATTAAATCGATGAAACAGGTCTTCGCGGAATCTTCCCTTCTTGTAGGACTGCTGCAGGTTTTCGTTTGATGCAACAATAATGCGAATATCAACAGGCATCTCTTTCACACCGCCAACCCGTTTGAACTTGCGCTCCTGGATGACCCTAAGCAATGCGGCCTGTATGTCTACAGAAAGATTGGCGACTTCATCAAGAAAAAGGGTTCCGCCGTTTGCCAATTCAAAATGGCCCTCCTTGTCCCCCAGCGCGCCGGTGAATGAGCCCTTCATGTGTCCGAAAAGTTCGCTGCCCGCAAGTTCCTTGGAAAGTGTTCCGCAATCCAGGGCTATAAAAGGCCGGTCTCGACGGTCGCTGTGATTGTGAATCGTCTTAGCCACAACCTCCTTTCCTGTACCACTCTCGCCATAAATTATGACGCTATAGTTGGTCGGCGCAACCAATTTAATTTGCTGGTGCAATTGATGCGTGGTCGGATCGTTGCCAACCAGGAACTCGTCTCCCAATGACTTCTTGCTTTCCTTCCGGATGCCTGCTATGGCCACAGGTTCTTCCACGTCGGTCGACTTGGAGAATGCACTGTTGATCACAGCCATCACCTCTTCATGGATCAGGGGCTTCGAGATATAATCAAAAGCACCCTGTTTAATGACGTCTACAGCGGTCTTGATATCTGAATAGCCGGTGATGATAATAACAATTACCGAAGGCTTGATGGATTTGATTTCCCGCAATACATCCCTTCCGTCTTTATCTCCCAGTCTGTAATCACACAATACCATATCGAAGTTACCCTCTTTGAATTTGGCTATGCCTTTATTACCACTAAAGGCCATGTCGGTCTCAAATCCTTTTTTCTTCAGGAAATTGCTCAACAACGTGCATAGGTCCAGGTCATCGTCTATGATAAGGATTCTTTTCATATCAAAATGTCGTAATTGAGGTTAAGTTAGATGTCGGGCGAAAATTCCCGGGGAGCTTAATCCATGGAGTTTCGTCCACGATTTATATTCTAAACACCTTGCCAATTTTTTGGAAACCGGATTTTTTTTCGATTTTTCGGCTCCTAAAAGTAGTTTGTTTTCAAATGGCAAAGGATTTGTGCAGTTAGAACGACACCCGACCCATTTCAATCATTAAACTATGTCTGATAATCATTTACCCTTAATTCGAACGCTCATCGTCGATGATGAGATGGATATATGCCATTTGCTGACCACGATCCTTAAGCGTAAGAATATGGAAGCCAGCTTTGTAAACAGCCTGAAAGAGGCCAGGTTCGCTTTGGAAGAGGCACATCCTGACATCTTATTCCTTGATAATTACCTCCCTGATGGTTTAGGCATTGATTTCATTCACTATGTGCGCGAACAATATCCCAAAACCAAGGTCATTGTGATTACAGCGCACGATAATATGCGGGAGCGAGAACGGGCAATTGCTGAAGGAGCAGTTGAATTTATCGGCAAACCTTTTACCGTCGAAATGATAAACAGCACCCTGGAAAAAATAATTTAAAAGACTAGCCAATCTCAAATAATACACAAAACGGGGAAACTCTTCCCCGTTTTTTTTGTTTTAAACAGTTTGGTTCCCAATATAACAACGCGTGTCAGCCACCCAATTAGCGGTCAAATTCTTTTGTGGCAACATTTTTTGAGTACTTCCAAAAAACAAGTTTATGGGTAATCTACTTTATTTAATAGCAGTGGTATTAATTATTGCGTGGGCAATCGGGTTCCTTGCATATGGTGCCGGCGCCCTGATTCATATTCTTCTGGTCATTGCCGTCGTTGCCATTCTGCTTCGGATCATTTCCGGCGCCAGAAGCAGCTAACGATATTTGTATTGTTAACCGCAAAAAACACACACATGGAAAGTTGGAAATTAAAAGTAAACGGTTCGTGGAATGAAGTGAAAGGTAAAATGAAACAGAAATACGCGAACCTTACGGATGATGATCTTCTTTACCAGGAAGGAAAGGAAGATGAATTGTTGGGTCGGATTCAAAAAAAGATCGGTAAATCCAAAGAAGAAATTAAGTCCTGGATTGAAAGTCTTTAACAGCAATGAGGCCCTTATGTCTATGGCATGGGGGCTTTATTAGTTTTCATTTTCATTGAAGTCCGTGCCGATTTTTTTAAATTAGGAAACGTAAAACTTCAATTTATGAGATCAATATGGACGGGTTCAATCGGATTTGGACTTGTGAATATTCCTGTAAAGATGTACAGCGCCGCACAGGAGAGCAGCCTCGATTTGGATATGCTTGACAAAAAAGATCATTCTAATATCCGGTTCATGCGTGTGAACGCAAAAACGGGCAAAGAGGTTAAATGGCAAGACATAGTAAAGGGCTATGACCTCAATGGCAAATATGTCATACTTGACGAAACGGATTTTGAAAAAGCAAGTCCGGAAAAATCAAAAGAAATAGTAATTGATCAGTTTGTTGATCAAAAACAGATCGATAGTGTTTTTTACGAGACACCATACTACCTAGAACCTGATAAGTCTGGCGTACGGCCCTACGTCTTACTCAGAGAAGCCCTGGAAAAAACCGGTAAAGTCGGTGTCGGCACCTTTGTGCTTCGTAACCGTGAACACCTGGTGGTTATCAAATCCAGCGGAGACGTCATCGTCGCCAATCGCATTCGATTTGCAGAAGAAATCAGGAAGCCCGAATTAAAAATTCCCCAGGCACAACCAAAGCCCGCTGAAATGAAGATGGCAGTGACCCTGATCTCACAGCTCAGCGGTCCATTCAAGATTGAAAAATTCAAAGACACATATACCGAATCATTAATGAAATTGATCAGGGCGAAAGCGAAGGGTAAGGCCGTTGTGACGAAACCTTTGCGTGTTGCGCACGTGAATACGAAAGACCTGATGGAACAATTGAAGGCCAGCATCGAAGGCACTGGCACCAGCAAGCGTAAAAAAGCATCCTGATGTCACTCTCCTTATATAAAAAGAAGCGAAATTTTTTGCAGACGCCTGAGCCTGCAGAATCCGCGAAGGAGGCCTGGCAATCCAGGTTCGTTGTGCAAAAACACAATGCAACCCGGCTGCACTACGATTTCCGTCTCGAGCTGGCGGGCGTATTGAAAAGCTGGGCAGTTCCTAAAGGGCCCTCCATGAATCCAACGGAAAAGCGCTTAGCCGTGATGGTTGAGGACCATCCGGTGAGTTATATCCATTTCGAAGGCGTAATTCCGAAAGGCAATTATGGAGCCGGAACTGTGAAGGTTTGGGACAAAGGCAATTTTATGCCGATCAATGAAAAAAGTGAACCCGTCTCAGAAAAGCAGGCATTGAAGAACTTAAAAGACGGCGAACTCAAGATCCTGGTTAACGGGAAAAAAATAAAAGGGGAATTTGTATTGGTCAGATTAAAGAACGATGATAAAAACTGGCTTCTGATCAAACACAGGGACGAATACGCAAAAGATGAAATATCAGAAAAGCCTGCGAAAAAGAAAGTAGCCAGGAAATCTTCCATAAAAAAGAAAACCTGATCATATGCCAGCAAGAACCAAACAAAGCACCAGCGGTTCCGAAAATGAATTGAAAATTGGCAATGCAACCGTTGCGCTTAGCAACCTTCAGAAGGTATATTGGCCAAAGGAAGGCTTTCTAAAGAAGGACCTGATTGAATACTACCTGAAAATTTCCGACTTTATTCTTCCCTACCTAAAAAACCGGCCAATGTCCCTATTCCGAAATCCAAATGGAGTAGGCGGACTTGGGTTTTACCAAAAAGACATCGCGGGCAAGGCGCCGGCATATTCAGAAACTAAACTCATCTATTCCGAATCTACGGATAAGGATGTTGAATACATACTCTGCAACAACAAGGCTACACTCGCCTACCTGGCCAATCTCGGATGCATTGAGATGAACCCATGGAATTCGCGTATAGATAGTCTGGATGCACCGGACTATATGATTATTGACATCGATCCATCTGCAGGAAATAATTTCGACCAGGTTATCGAGACCGCGAAAGTTGTGAATTCTGTTTTACAAAAAGCGAAAGCCGAAGGCTTCTGCAAAACCTCTGGCGCAACGGGCATACATGTATATGTGCCGATGGGTCGCAAATATGGTTATGACCAGGTGCGCGCATTCGGACAGGTTGTTGCAACCCTTGTTCAGGAAGCGCTACCCGAGTTCACTTCCCTTGAGAGATCTTTGAAGAAAAGAGGAAGAAAAAACATTTATATTGATTACCTGCAGAACAGCCGCGGCCAGACGCTTGCTTCTGCATACAGCCTTCGTCCCAAACCCGGAGCACCTGTTTCCACACCGTTGGAATGGAAAGAACTAAAGCCGGGATTATATCCCGCGCAATTCAATATCAAGAATATTTTTAGCAGGCTCGAAAAAAAAGGCGACTTATTCAAGCCCGTACTTGGAAAGGGCATTGATTTGGCGAAGAGCCTGAAGTTATTGGGCGGTTGATTCAATCAATATTCAGCGTAGTCGTAAAAGCCGACCCCTTCCCCAATTCGCTTTCTGCGAAGATTGTCCCCTTATGGTTGAGAATAATGTTCTGCGTGTTTGCTAGTCCGAGTCCGCTCCCTTTTGGCTTGGTCGTGAAATAAGGTTCGAATAGTTTTGATAAAGATTCTTTAGACATGCCAGAACCATTGTCTGAAATTTCAACCATGCATTTTCCGTCTTTCTGGCGCGTTTTGAGCGTTATGATGCCTTTATTTGGTTCAGTTGATTCAATGGCATTCACAATAATGTTCAAAAAAGCTATGCGTAGTTTGTCCGCATCTGCATTCACATCGCATAAATCTGCATCGTAATTTTTAACCACCTTGATGTTCTTAAGCGCAATCCGGTCCCATGCCTGCAACAGGGCCTGGTCTAACAATTTATTAATCGAAATTTTGGAATAATTGAGCTCCGAAATTTTTGTAGACTGTAACAAATCCGTGAGGAGTTGGTTAATGCGGGACGTATTTCTTAACACCAGATCCGTGAGCATAGCCGTTTCTTCAGAAGGTTTGACACTGTTTTTAATTTGGTCTATTCCAAGATTGATATTGGTTAGCGGATTCCGGATCTCATGGGCAATCGTACGAGCAATACGACCCGTCGCAGCAAATTTTTCCAGGCTGCGCATTTGGACGAGTTCAAGGTTGGCCGACCCGAGTTGTTCGATCCTTTGTTTCAACTCCTGCTGGTAAAGCGCCACCTGTTGTTCCGACTCTCTTCTAGCCCGGTTCTCCTGGATATATATAAAGAAAGAGGATGAAAAAAGTAGTACCGCAAGTATCAATGATGCTGCGGTGATTATATCGAGGGCACGGAATTGTGAGGTTAGCCGCTCATCTCGTGCCTTGAGTAAGCTCACTTCACTCTGCTGCATGTTGCTGATTAACGCCCGAAGATTATCCATCACCTGTTTGCCATGGTAACCTTCGCGTTTTATTTCATCCGTTAGTCGAAATCCATTTGAATTGAGTGCGCTGATACCCCACTCCATGATTCCATATTTTCTGCGGATGAGATAATTGAGAGAATCAAGGTTTTTCTGTGTTGCAGGATTCTGTGGTGACACCTGCCCAAGCTTCTTTACCAGGCTAATCACCTCCTTTCTGCTTGAGAAATAAATTTGCAGAAATAGACTATCCCGCATGACACAGTATCCGCGAAATCCTGTCTCGCCGTCCTTCACGGTTGATTCAATCGCCTCAAGCTGCAGGATCATGTCATTGGTAGCGGCAACCCTTTTCCGTTGGCTGACGAGTTCTCGCTTTGTATATGAAGTGATGAGCAGAGACAATAGCAAAAGGAAAAGCCCGGCTGCAAAGCCAAGCCTCACGCGGTTGTCGAGTTTGAACCTGCTCAATAGAGATTTCATAGTCTAAAATTCTCACTATTAGTGGAATAAATTCCACATTTTTCTTTTTTCTTCTACAACTTTCACCGTTAAAGAAGTCAAATTGAGTAAACTTTAACACGGCACAAAACTTGCAAATTAAATAATCAGACACTCAAAACCTGGTAGGTCACTGTGCGGCGCGCAAGATATATTCACAAAGAAGTTGCCGATTTTGTGGTGAGACCGAAAAAAGTTGAGCAGAGGTTAAAAGTGGAGTGAAATGAGCCAATTCAGACGAAGAGTCTGTAAAAAATATTAAACAGGGCTTGTATCAGTCATAGGATATAAGTTTTGGTTTTGGGCGGGATAAGGGTGCACTTGCACCCTTTTTTTTATTGAATTTAATTGACACTAATTTTCTTGTAGTTCTTATTGCTGGATTTTCCTACACCCAGGATCGAACTGATCATTTTAAATAAGATCACGATCCTGCTGGAATTCCCGCTCCAGTATTCAACCTCGATCGGTTCTACTTTGATTAGAGCGAGGCGGCTTTCCTCAAGTCCACGGGGGAACCAATATTTCGAAGAAGGGTTCCACAGTTTTTTCTTCAATTCTTCGTCAGTATGTATGCTGGCACTACCGCAAAGCACCACGTAGGATTTCTTTGATGGATCAGCATAGTTAACATAAACCAGGCTGTCGCGGGAGATGTCCCTGGTCTTTTCACTAAATTCATCTGTGAAGAACCAAAGATCTCCATTTTCATCAACCTGGCAGGTTGACATTGGTCTTGACTTGAATTCATCGCCGCTCGTGCGTATCATGAGAATCCCGACGTTGATTGATTTCACAAGTTCCTTATACTTTGTCAATTCATCTTTTTGTGATTTCATTTCATTGTTTTTAGGTAAGGAAATAAGGCCAGGCCATTTGAGGCCTGGCACAAGTCTTACTTTTTCTTGCTTAAGGGTAAATCCTTTTCAGTATTCATAGCCAGATCAAGATGCTGACGCATGTCGGGCAATGTAAGTGTAAACCAGTCTTTCAAATCTTTGTCTGAGCAATCCTTTGAGGCCTTGTCGAAAAGATCGATTGCGTCCTTATGTCTTTCAACCATCAGGGATGCGTATTCTTTATCAAAATTCTGGTCCTTATTATCTTTCATGTCCTTTTTGCTAACCAGGTCCTCAATTTTTTTAACCTGGTCATTGGTTAGATCAGATGGCAGCGTAATTGTTTTTTTGGCTGCGAGGGCCCGCAATTGATCATTGCTTTTCTTGTGTTGATCTCTCAACTTTTCCGCCAGCTTTTTCGTTTCTTCCGTCACAGCATATTTCAATGCCGAGTCGGCTGCGCGTATTTCAAAAAGGCTGGCTGCGTAGGCGTCTGTTGCAAACTGAGCGTCGCGCTTGGCGGCAGCATCAAATTTTGCGTCATTGTGTTCCTCCGCAACTTTTTTGTCATCCTTTGTATCCTTGCCTTCATCCTGGCAAGCTTGAAAACCTAAGATAGCTGCTGATAATAGCATCGCTGTTATTACTTTTTTCATATTGATCGTTTTACTGATTTTTCTTTTGGAATGTACCCTGATTCATATGTCCTTCTGCAATGGTCGTGAGCAATTCATCACATGCTTTCTCTTCATCCAGGGTTTCGTGTAAAAGACGGGTAATATCTTTTCGACCGATCGTCTCCGCAATATGTACGAGGCCGCCATAAGTGGTAATCCCAATGAATGCCTGGCATTTCTTATTTTCCGCTTCTTTACCCAAATGGACCCGTGCTTTTCGTCGTGGTTTCCATTTATTTGAGGTTAGCTATATTGTTTAGGAAAAAATAATGCCAAGTCTAAATGATTTAGACTCAGCATTTCAGAAAGAATGCTCTCAAACCCTGTTCCTCAAGCTGAGGAAGAGAATGCTCAGACTTGTGCGTGGAGGATTTTAATTTTTGTACAAATAAACCGCGCCTTCTTTCGTACAAACCGCTCCATGGTTCTGATCGAGGAATTCTAATTCGATAAACATTTTCCCCTTATCAAACACTGCGGTATCCCAGCTTGCGCCGCCGTTGAAGGTTTGAAGGATTACGTCGTCATGGCAAGCGTATCCATGGTTAGCGTCAAAGAATTGCGTATCGAGCCAATGCCCTGAATTACTGTTTCGTGTTGGAATAAGCAGGGGTGAAAAGGTTTTACCTGTATCCGTTGAACGAAACAATGTGCCATTCGTAAATCCGGCATATGCCACATTTGGTGAAATCATTTCCAGTCTGCTGCATTGATAATTACCCGTCGGAGCATCGTTGATCAAACTCGTCTGCCAGCTGTGAATTCCGGTTGTTGTAACATAAACCTGGAGGCCAAAACCGGTTATTCCATGCAAACTGTCGAGGAAAAAAAGCGTGGAATATTGCGAAGCCGGCAAATTAATTCCGGTTGAAGCAACCTGCCAACTATTGCCCCCATTATGGGTTTCAGCCAGACCACTACCTGCAGCAAGACTTGCGAATCCATGCGTTGCATCCAGGTAAAATAGGTCCATTACAGAGGCGGCCAATCTGAATGAATCGACCACGCCATTTTTAAATCTGCCAATCAAGGTTTTGTCAGCTGCATTCGTCCAGGTCAGTGAACCGTCGGGAATTTTGATCAGGTTGTCGCCATAGGCATAGAAGGGAAAGGCTTGCCAGCTTTGTCCACCATTTGCAGTACCAAAGATTTGCCTGTTTTCACTTGCATTCGTCACCAGGTGATCGGCGTCGATCCATGCAATGTCGGAAAGAAATGATTGGGTTACCTGGACCTTCATCCATCCATTTGTCATAAAGCTGGCGACCGTGTCAACGGGCGGCGGAGGTGGCGGAGGAGGCGGGGTGGGTGAATCGCTTTTAGAGCAGGAGAATAGAAACAGCGAGAAAGCCAGGGGGTAAAGTAGTTTATTCATAGAAACGGAAAATATGTAAAATATAACGCTGAGGCGTATTGGAAAAGTATGATTTTTCTTGTTCTAATTTTGACTAAATAAATTCAGGCATATGAAGAACGAAAATTACCGGGCGATCATGGAGTTGCCTGTGAGTAAGGAACGCGCATTCGACGCGGTGGCGAATCATATTTCCGGGTGGTGGGGCAAGGATTTGAAAGGAAGTTCTTCTCATTTGAATGATGTGTTCACCATTCATTTCGGAAAAACCTTTGGAAAATTCAGGGTCAGTGAAATGGTGCCGGCGAAGAAAATCGTGTGGGATTGCGTTGACAATTACCTCGACATTTTCAATGACAAAACGCAGTGGAAGGGTACGAAACTGGTATGGAAATTTAAGGATGTAGATGGCGGGTCTTTGCTCAGTATGACCCATATAGGATTAACACCGGCAATAGAATGCTATGCAGATTGCTTGAAGGGATGGGATTTTTTTGTGAAGGATAGTCTTCGCAAGTTTTTAGTTGATGGCAAGGGGATGCCGGGGGTAGGGATTCGGGCGAATATCAGGGTTGACGGGCGTTTGTATGAAGGGACGATGTATGCGAAGGAAGATCAGTTGCCCGAATTTTCCGAAGGATTGATTTGGGGCGATATCAAATCCAGGGAGGGTGAACGGATCGTCTCATTTTATTCGGTCAACTCGATGAACAACCCCTTTGATCCACAAAAAATGAGGGGCTCCTATTATTTTGTAATTGAAAACACTCCAGTGCGGGACGGAGTAAGCGTCCTAACCGATCTACAAAAGGCGATAAATTAGTCAGCCTTCGCCAAAAATTCGTCCACCATCACCACGGTCATTTCGGGGAATCTGCTTCCTTTTTGGATGCTGCAAACTTCTCCTATAAATGAGCCATGGTTTCCGGGGAGGATCGCCAGCTGTGCGTTCTGCAGCACATGCGACATTTTCACGGCATGATCTGTGGTTACCACGTCGTGGTCGCCAACAATAATCAGTGCGGGAGCTTTGATTGATTTGATCAGGTCATCGGGAATGTCCTTAAAGCTGACCATACGCTGTTTGTCTTTTTCAAACATGGTTTGAAGGTCCTTTTGATCGGGGTTCACTGCGAGGAAGGCCGCCTGAAGTGGTTTGGGCATGGTATCCAGGGTTGCATGGGGCATGTGTTCAAAGAAGCCGGCAATCATACCTTCCCTTGTGTAGCTGCATGAAACGGGAATAATCTTGTTCACAATTTCCGGATGCCGGATTGCTATCTGCAAGGTTGTTGTGCCACCATTACTGAAGCCCAGAAAATTGGCCTTGTCGATTTTGAGGTATTTCAGTAGTCCAGCCACATCGTCGGCATCCTGCACAAAACTCTCAGGGGCATTCCTATCGTTGGTGCGGCCATGCGCCTGCAATTCCACAGCGATCACCTTATGATGCATGGCCAGCATGGGAAGAATGGTTCCGAAAGTGGACTGAATGGTTGAGCCACCCCCATGGATCAATACCAACGGCATTTCCCCTTTGCCATAAATCTCATAATACATCTTCAGTCCGTTCACCGGGGCATAGCCGGAGACTTTTTCCATTTCCATTTTATTTGGTGATTGAGCCATAACTTGGACGGATGAAATGAAAGGTATCAACCCAAGCAATGCATGGGTAATAAATTTTGTCATATTGATTATCTTAATCCTATTGACAAGCGCCCGGAGAAAAATCCGGACATCAAAAGTTGAAAATAATTTAGTAAATTTTATTTGTAACAAGTGTTCAACACATGAAAAATCGTCGTGAATTTCTTCAATTGTCTGGCTTGGGAATTCTTGGCGCAACCCTTCCCGATTTCCTGCAAGCCGCGCCAGCTGCCAGTAAGGCCAAGCTTGCTGTTCAATTATACACCATCCGGGAAGAAATCAAAAAAGACCTTAAAGGCAGTCTTGAAAAAATTGCCAGGATTGGTTACAAGAATGTAGAGACCGCTTTTTGGCCAGAGGGTATGGACATCCAGGAGGCCGCCGACGCGTTGGAAGAACTCAATTTGGGAGTATCTTCCTGTCATGTGGAGCTCCCCATTGGCGACCAGAAACAGAAGATGCTTGATACGGCGAAAACCTTCGATTGCAGGAGGGTGATCTGGCATGGCTGGCCGGAGGACAAGCGCTATAGTACGCTTAAGGGTACCCGTGAGTTGATCAAAATCTACAATGATTCAAACAAGATTGCGAAGGACAATGGGTTGCAATTCGGGCTTCACAACCATTGGTGGGAATATAGCAATATAGTTGGAGGGAAGTTGGTTTATGAGGTTTTGTTGGAAGAGGTAGATAAGGATGTGTTTTTTGAAATAGATACCTATTGGGTAAAGGTCGCGGGGCATGATCCCGCGAAGATCATTACCCAGCTGGGTAACCGCGCAAAAATGTTGCATGTGAAGGATGGTCCGGCGGTATGGAACCAGAAATTAGCAGTGGATGAAGTTGATCCCATGACCCCGGTGGGAAAGGGTACACAGAATATTCCGGCGATAATAAAAGCTGCTAAGTATGCCGATTGGTTTGTGGTGGAAATGGATAAGACCTCGATCGACGTGTATGAAGCGTTGAAGCAGAGCTATGACTATATGGTGAAGTTTTGACAGAAATGAAAAAGGCAGCCAAATCTGGCCGCCCATTGCTTCGTGGTGTGGGGCGGGATCGAACCGCCGACACAAGGATTTTCAGTCCTTTGCTCTACCAACTGAGCTACCGCACCATCCCTGTTAAAGGACGGCAAAAATAAGGGTTTTCATCTGAAAATCCTTACAAAACGGCCGAAAAATAACTCTCCAAACGCCTTGGTGCACTGTTTTTCTTATTCGTCCATTCCTTTCGCCGGATTTAATTCATTGGCATTTAGTAAGTGCTTTGAATCGTCACAGAAGTTTTTGTTGTGTCATCCATTCCGATTTGAAGACCGCCTCCCAGGGTCCGGGAAATCTGTCCTGAGTCTTTGTTGGAATTGGTCCACGCTATTGCCGTGGCATCACGCCGCTGTTCAAAATCGTCTTGTTGATGAAGATGGTGTCTTCCATGCCTGCATAAACGGTGTCATATATTGCCCGCGTGATGGAGAACATATGTTTATAAGGGTCTGTATTGAGAGCGGCGAGTCCTACGGTATCGCGGAGAGATTCTGTATAATACCTGATGATATTTTGCGAATTCGGTAAATGGCGTACAAGAATGGTCGTGTCTATTGACTGCCCTGTGACAAGCGTTTTTAGATAGACTGCGTTTGTTTCCACCATAAATGAATCAAACGGGTTGGATAGCACTTTTAAATTGATCCTCGTGTAATTCAGTTCCCGCCCCTTCACTTTTGCATTCGTTACATGATGTGAATAATTAAATTTGAAAACGGGTTCAGTCCAATCGATCACGTAATTGATCTGTCGACTGTAGTTGTAACCAACATTTCCTATGTCTTCCAATCTCAGGCCGTAGTCTACACTATGCCCTTCTGCCTCAAATTGCATAGAAAATTTTCCAGATGCGTCTGACACTGTTGAATCAATAGGTCCATTGGCATAACCCATGCCATAAAAGGTTTGATGTGCTCCGTAAACATAGAGCCTGGCATTTGGAAGCGGCTTGTTTTTGACCTCATCAAATACGATCCCCTCTGCCGTGATTTTTGTTCCCTCAACGACCGGCTTTCTGCACGACGTTAACATGCAGAGAAATAAGAATGCTATAAAGGAGGTTTTCACCAGGGGTTTCATTTGTAATTCGTCAAAATATGAATAACGGTTCACTTTTTTATGAGTTGCCGACTAAATTTGAGATTTTGACTTTCGCATATGCATAAAAAAATGGCGCTCAATTTGAGCGCCATATACATAAAGCCAGTAACAATCAAATCACACATGACTATTCAGCCATGCCAAAATATCGTTCATCACTGCTTCCTTGCCGGTGTCGTTTAACAGGTCATGGAAATAGCCTTCGTAAAGTCTAAGTGTTTTGTCGGTAGAGCTTACGGTGTCATAAAACAACTTGCTGCCCTCCGGTCTGGTGGCCTTATCCAGCGTACCATGGAGGATGAAGATTGGTAGTTGTATCTTACTCATTTCCGCCTTCAGTCTTTCATCCGCAAGCACCAATTGTTGAACCGTCTTTGTGGGCTGCACTTCGTGAGCGATCAAAGGATCTGCATTCATGGCTTCAACCACAGCCGTGTCGCGCGAGAAATCTTCGTTCTTTAATTTCAACACATGCGCATGCGGTGCAATATGGCTTAAGCCTTTCAGCACGGCCAGCGCAAAATCAGGAGCGGGCACCTGGAATGCAAAACTTTCGCACACAAAACCCTTTAATTTGTCCTGGTGTTCCAGCGCATATACAGAAGAAAGCACACCGCCGGCACTATGTCCAATCAGGAAAACAGGCAACGCCGCGTTTTCAGACTTCGCGATGTCCACCATCGTATCGATATCTCCCACAAAACTTTCGTAGTCTTCAATGTAAAATCGCTCGCCGTCTGAGTTGCCGCGACCCCTCAGATCGGGCGCGTAGGCTTCGAAGTTATCGGCTGTTAATTGGTCGGCTACCCATTGATAATAGCCACTGTGAGAATTAAAACCATGTACAAGAACCGCAACGGCCTTGGGTTTGCCTGTCGCTTTCCAGTGTCGGTAGAAAACCTTTTCTCCATTTCCGGATTCAAAGTTTGAAGTGAGTGGTGTTGCCTTAGCATCCATAATTAATGATTTTTGATTGAATCATTAATATACCCAATATTCAGGAATTGGGCAGGACTTAACTCAAACTTTATATACCGTACTCGCTCAAAAACTTGATTCGCATTATTTTCAGCTGCTCCCAATCCAACGACAGGTCACTCAACTCTTCCTGTGCTACCTGCAAACTGCTAGTCTCGCAGCTCTTGAAATAGTCTACAATATCATCCTGGTCGTTTTCATCCACCATATCAGCGATCGCATAATCCAGGTTTAATTTTGTGCCGCTCGCAACAATAGTTTCCATTTCCTCAAGCAGTTGCTCCAGTTTCAGGTCCCTGTTCTTCGCAATGGTTTCCAGCGGAATTTTCTTGTCCACATTCTGAATGATATACACTTTCATTCCACTCTTGTTCACCACACTCTTCATCACAAAATCATCGGGTCTTTCAATATCATTCTCCTCAACATATTGCGCGATCATTTCCACGAAGGGTTTACCATACCTCAGGGCCTTACCCTTGCTCACGCCCTGGCATTTCTCCAGTTCCTGCACAGTCCTGGGGAACATGGTGGCCATATCCTGCAGTGAGGTTTCAAGGAAGATCACAAAGGGCGGCAGGGCCTTCTTCTTGGCTTCCTTTTGCCTCAATTCTTTTAACATGGCAAACAGCTTCTCGTCCGTCGCGGTACCCGTATTTCCTTCTGAAGCGCCGTCATCATCATCAGCATTGGCGTCCTCAAACAAATTGTTCAAAACAATCTTCAGCGAAACGGGCCTTTTCAGATATTTCTCCCCGGCCGGTGTAAACTTCAATACTCCATATTCTTCAATATCCTTCTTCAAAAATCCTTCTAATAACAATTGCCTGATGAGCGAGTTCCAAAAATGATCCGGCTCGTCCTTACCGATTCCAAATTCAGCCAATCCTTCATGCCTGAACATGTGGATCTGCGGCGTTGGCCGACCAATGATCATATTGACTACATAATCGGTTACGAATCTTTCGTCGAGCGCCTTGATGACCTTCAATGCCTTCACGGCATTGTCCTTTGCTTCTACCTGTTCCTTTGGATGCAGACAGTTGTCGCAACTGCCGCAATTGGGAACGTCGTAACCTTCGCCGAAATAACTCATCAGGGTTTTGCGCCTGCAAACTCCACTTTCAGCGTAAGCCACGGTTTCATGAATAAGCTGCGCTCCCACTTCCCTTTCGCTTAACGGCTTGTCGCGCATCAGGTGCTCCAACTTGCTCACGTCCTTGTGCGAATAATATAAAATGCAGTTGCCCTCCATCCCATCGCGACCGCCGCGTCCGGTTTCCTGGTAATAATTTTCAATACTCTTCGGGATATTATAATGGATTACGAAACGTACATCAGGCTTATCGATGCCCATGCCAAAGGCAATGGTGGCAACGATCACTTGCACGTCTTCGTTTAGGAACATATCCTGCCTGTCGGCACGAAGCTTGCTATCCAGCCCCGCGTGATAGGCGACGGCTTTGATATGATTAGCGACCAGCATGTCGGCCAATTCCTCGGTGGTCTTCCTGTTCAGCGTATAAATAATTCCGCTCTTACCCTTATGTTGGGTGATAAAGCGGACGATGCTCTTCAACGTTTGCTCCTTGTTTATTTTAGGCTGGATCTCGTAATAGAGATTTGGCCGGTTGAAGGAAGAAACATAAATCTTTGGATTGCGCAGTCCGAGGTTTTTCAGAATGTCACTCTGCACTTTTGGGGTAGCCGTAGCCGTAAGCGCTATCACCGGTATGTCGGGATTGATTTGATCCATCATCTCGCGAAGACGGCGGTACTCTGGCCTGAAGTCATGACCCCACTCGGAAATGCAATGCGCTTCGTCAACGGCAAAAAATGAAATCGTGAGATCGCTGAAAAATTCCATGTTCTCCTGCTTGGTGAGCGTTTCAGGAGCCACATATAACATCTTTGTTTTACCAGTCAACAGGTCATCATGAACCTGGAGCGTTTCTTTTTTCGTCAGCGTTGAATTCAGGAAATGCGCTACCTCGTCATTGCTGCTGTAACCGCGAACCAGGTCCACCTGGTTTTTCATGAGCGCGATCAATGGAGAAACGATGATGGCAACACCCGGACTGATAAGGGCTGGCAATTGATAGCACAAACTCTTGCCACCGCCAGTGGGCTTGATCACAAAAGTATCTTCGCCCGCAAGCAGGCTTTGAATGATCGCTTCCTGGTTTCCCTTGAATGAATCGAAGCCAAAATGCTCCTCGAGTGCCGCTCTCAATGCTGTGGCACTCGGAGCCCTTTTTTCGCTTGTTTTGGCCTTGGGCTCGGCCGGTTTCCTAATTCTTTCTGGTCTTAGGGTAGAATCCGCTTTTTTAGTAGCTCTTGCCATGTCTATAGTTTTCCGTCTTCACAATTAAAGTTCTTTTCCAATGGCCCGAAAATCGTTGGTGTTGCAGTTGGAATAATGTCGACTTCCTTAGCAGCAGGAACTGCATCAATAGGGTCAATCGTCAAAAATGGCTCACGAAGGTAACAAAAACCCGTCTCCTGGAGAAGTCATGATGCTAACCGGATCGGGTAAGTGCATTCACTTTAACGTTTTCTTGGCTGGACATCAATTTTGACGCACAGGCAGCAAAATCAACTGAATATAATACTTTTGCACCGCACTTCCCATGAAAGAAATTAACATCCTAGACGTTGCCAGGCGTACACTCCGGATGGAGGCCAGTAGCATACAGAAACTGGACGCTTACCTGGACGAATCGTTTGAGAAACTGGTTAGGCTCGTGGCCGAAAGTAAAGGCAGGGTCGTGGTAAGCGGCATTGGAAAGAGTGCCATTATCGCCCAAAAAATTGTGGCTACCCTTAACTCAACAGGCACGCCCGCCCTCTTTATGCACGCAGCAGATGCCATTCACGGCGACCTTGGTATGGTGCAGGAAGATGACCTGGTGCTGATCATCAGCAAAAGCGGTGAGAGTCCGGAAATTAAAGTACTCGTGCCGCTCATTAAGAATTTCGGCAATCCGTTGATTGCGATGACGGGCAGTCTTCAATCGTATTTAGCTACTCAATCTGATTTTATACTGAATACGACTGTCGAGCAGGAAGCCTGTCCGCACAATCTCGCGCCCACCACCAGCACCACGGCACAATTGGCGATGGGGGACGCTTTGGCGATCACATTGATGGAGTATAAGGGTTTTGGATCCGAACAATTCGCCAAATATCATCCCGGAGGAATGCTTGGAAAGAAGTTGTACCTGCGCGTGGGTGAATTGAGTCAGCGGAATGAAAAGCCAAGGGTGGGGGAAAATGCAAGCCTCAAAGAATTGATCGTAGAAATTTCTCAGAAAAGACTCGGCAGTACCGCCGTTTTGAACGGCCAAGATGAATTGATCGGTGTGGTAACAGATGGCGACCTTCGCCGGATGTTGGAAAAAGGAGGATCTATTGATGACGTGAAGGCGAAAGACATCATGACGATGGATCCAAAGACCATTGAGGCAGAAGAACTGGCCGTAAACGCACTGGATCTTTTGAGAAAATTCGATATCACCCAGTTGCTGGTTGTGAATAAGGGTAAGTATGAGGGCGTAATCCATCTTCACGATCTGGTGCGCGAGGGAATTATTTAAAAAGAAAGACGAATTCAATTCTGAAACTCTTCCTACATTACCCTGATGAAAACAGGATCGTCCGAAGAAAACTAAGATACCCATCACATGAAAAAGAATCACTATGTAGCCATCATGGCCGGCGGTATTGGAAGCAGATTCTGGCCCATGAGCCGGACGAACTATCCGAAACAATTTCTTGATATTCTCCATACAGGTAAGACCCTGATCCAGCAAACATTCGACAGGTTTGCGCATTTCATTCCCGTGGAGAATATCTATGTGGTAACTACGGAGGACTATAAGGGGATTGTAAAGAAGCAGCTGCCTCAATTGCCAATAGGGAATATTCTTTGCGAACCCTCGCGCAAAAACACGGCTGCCTGTATTGCGTATGTTTCCTACAAGCTTAAGAAGCTCAACGAAAAAGGCTGTTTAATTTGCGCTCCGGCCGATCACATCATCGCGGACAATAAGGCATTTACAAAGACCTGTCTTGAAGCGTTGGATTTCGTTGCGAAACACAATGCATTAATCACACTCGGCATAAAACCAACCTATCCAAACACAGGTTACGGTTATATCCAATTCGAACAGCAGTCGGTAAGCGACAATGTTTATAAAGTGAAAACCTTTACCGAAAAGCCGGACCTGGAATTGGCAAAGACATTTATGCAGAGCGGCGACTTTCTCTGGAACGCGGGTATTTTTGTTTGGCAGGTGAAGAGCATTCTCAGTGCCTTTGAAAAATACCTGCCCGAAATGCACGAAGTTTTTGACGCAGAACAGGAGCTTTTCAACACGCCACAAGAAAAGGCAGCCATCGAAAGAATTTATCCGCAGTGCACGAATATTTCCATCGATTATGGTATCATGGAAAAGGCGGACAATGTTTATCTTATTCCTTCAGCTTTTGGCTGGAGTGACCTTGGGACCTGGAATTCAGCTTACGACAATCTGGAAAAGGACTACCTGGGCAATGCCGTTGCCGGCGATGACGTAATGATTATCGATGCCACCAAAAATATGGTTCACGCCAATGGTAATAAATTGGTGCTGCTCCAGGGCCTCGACGATTTTATCGTGGTGGACACCCCAGACGTCTTACTCATCTGCAAGAAAAATAAAGAGCAGGAAATCAAGGAATATGTTGCCGAAGTAAAACGCAACAAGGGAGAGAAATTTCTTTGAGAATTAAAAAGTAAAAATTAAAAATTGGGGGCCGGCTGATCTACGAATGACCAGCCTTCCCCAATTTTTAATTTTTAATTTTTACTTATTGCAGCTCCGCTTCCATCGTAATATTCGCATTGAGCAACTTACTGATGGGGCAATTCGCCCTCGCATCGTTAGCGTACTCCAAAAACTTTTCCTTTGTTGTGCCTGGAACCTTTGCCTTTACCACCAGGTGCGATTCGGTGATGGTGCCGTTGTCCAAAGTGATGGTACAAGCGGTATTAATTTCATCGGCTGTAAGTCCCGCGGCTTGTAAAACAAAAGCCAGTTTCATGCTGAAACAACCCGCATGCGCGGCAGCCACCAATTCTTCCGGATTGGTACCCGCCTCATTTTCAAAACGCGTGCTGTATGAATATTCCGCCTTGTTCAATACATTGCTGGGAGTACTTACAGTTCCTTTTCCTTCCTTACCTGAGCCGTTCCAAACGGCGGTTGATGTTCTTTCCATAATATTTACTTGATTTGAAATTCTGAATTGGACGATAAATATCCTAAATCTTTTCCAACCAATTAGGCGGGAAGAAATATTTTTGGATCATTAAATTATTTATTGTGAATCCTGCGATTGCTTCCAAACTCCCCGATGTCGGGACAACTATTTTTACCGTCATGAGCGTGCTGGCTGCTGAAAAGAAAGCAGTGAACCTGGGACAGGGCATGCCTGATTTTCCAATGCCCGATGGCCTCGTGGAGGGTGTGACCAAGGCCATGCGTGATGGATTCAATCAGTACGTTCACATGAACGGCTGGATGCCGCTTCGTGAAACCCTGGCAGAAAAAATCCAATTCTTATATCATACGAACATTAACCCCGATCATGAAATTACAGTTACGCCCGGGGGCACATACGCCATTTATACGGCCCTTACAACTGTTTTGCGACCAGGTGACGAAGTCATTGTTTTCGAACCCGCATATGACAGCTACATCCCCAACATCGAAGTAAATGGCGCGAGAGCCGTGATCATTCCATTGAGCTATCCCGATTACCGGATAGATTGGGAAGAAGTTCGCAGGCACATCAATGATCGAACAAAAATGATCATGCTGAACACGCCGCACAATCCAACTGGAGCAATTCTTACCGATTCTGATATCGGGCAATTGAAAAAGATTGTGAGGGGAACAGGGATATTTATTCTTAGTGACGAAGTTTACGAACATCTCATTTTTGATGGAGCGCCCCACCAAAGCATGCTGCGTCATCCCGAGCTTTTGGAAAGAAGCTTTGTGTGTTTTTCGTTTGGCAAAGTGTATCACTGCACGGGTTGGAAATTAGGATACTGTGTTGCACCTTCAGCACTCACAAGCGAATTCAGAAAGGTTCACCAATTCAATTGTTTTAGTTGTGATAGTCCCAAGCAGGTTGCGCTCGCGGAGTTTCTCAAACATAAAGAAAGCTATCGCTCGCTTCCTGCTTTCATGCAGGCCAAACGCGATTATTTTCAACAACTGATGAAGGAAACTGCTTTCGATCCGCTTCCTAGTCATGGCAGCTATTTTCAACTTTATTCCTATCGGCGAATCAGTGATGAAGCAGACAAGGATATCGCCATTCGAATAACGAAAGAGTATGGTGTTGCCTCTATTCCGGTTTCTGCGTTTTATAAAAGCGGCACGGATAATAAGGTGTTGCGCTTTTGTTTTGCAAAAAAAGAGGAGACCCTCGAGAAAGCGGTTGAACGATTGCGAATGGTCAGATAGTCCCTCCCCCGGCTCCATCGATATTGTGTTATTTACATGTGAACATGATCGTCAAACTTGACCATTCGTTACGATTGTCGATAACTTTATTCTGCCAGCAATCGCCCGGAAACGGGTGGCTTTGCGTGGAATCATTTAAATAACCCATAGATATATGCTAATTTCTGGCTTCACGATGGCCAGGAATGCAGGAAAGTTGCATTATCCCATCAGGGAGTCGATTTTATCTGCACTTCCGATAGTCGACGAATTCATTGTTGCGCTTGGAGACTGCGATGAAGATGACAATACATTAGAGATATTGCTGAGTATCGGCGATCCCAAAATTAAAATTTACCAGCGGCAGTGGGATGAGAAGCTTTTCTTCGGTGGAAAAATCTTCGCACACGAAACAAGTTTTGCGCTTGGTCAATGCCATGGCGACTGGTGCCTGTACCTGCAGGCCGATGAAGTTTTGCATCAGGAAGAAATAGCTACCATTAAATCGCATTGCATGGCTTACCGTGAAAACTTTGCAGTGGATGGATTCCTGATGCCTTATGTTCATTTTTGGGGCGATTACCGGCACCGCATAAACGTACATCATATCTGCAGGAAAGAGATCAGGCTTGTGAGGAACCGCATTGGATGTTACTCCTATGTTGATGCGGTTTCGTTCAGGAAGATGGACAACCAAAAACTGAACATCGTTGACCTGCCGGTGCATATCTATCATTACGGCTACGTGCGGCATCCAAAAGTCATGGGACTTAAAAGGGAAATCCAGAAAGAATTTCATTGGGGATTCGACGAGACACAAAAATCTGAAGTGCCAGATTTTGACTATGGTCCGCTTGGAGGGTTGCCCATTTTCAAGGGGACACATCCCACCGTGATGCAGGATTGGATTGGGAAGTTTGATTGGGGAAATCAGTTGAATCACAAAACCTGGAAGCCATGGAATGGCGTATTGCACCCGCAGCACAAGCTTAGGTATCGTATATTGACCTGGATTGAGAATAATCTATTGAACGGGCGAACGCTTTTTGGTTTTAGGAATTATTTCCGGCTCAGTAGAAGACAGATTTTAGCGGGTTGGGATGATAATAATATCCGCTCACCTTTCTCCGAAACTGAAAAAGACCGGTCCCGGATCTCATCACCTGTCGCCGTATCTGAAATGGGTCTTCCCAAAACGAGTATGGACCATTCTTTGTACTGACGCCGAATTGATAGCCGGCGTTTTTCACCATTGATTTTATTTTTTCATTACATGACCCATATGGATAGGCGAAACTGATGGTGTCTTGCGCGAGCATCAGATCGATATCGCGCTTGCTGCTCATGATTTCGTTTTCCAGGGTGGTATTGTCCAGGTTTAACAGATTGGGATGCGTTTGTGTATGGGAGCCAAATTCAATTCCCGCCTCCTTCATTTCAAGCATTTGGTCTTTGTGCAAAAGCGCGTAGCTCGACGTTCCATTCTGGTCCACATCCCACTGGTTGAACGTTCGCCGGCTGACCAAAAAGATCACCGCTGTAAAGCCATATTTTTTAAGAAGCGGAAATAATAAATCATAGTTGTCGGTATATCCATCGTCAAAGGTCAGGATGACTTTATGTTGGATAGATGCAGTTGCTGGCTTCCTGAGTCTTTCGAATGTTATCGGTTCAATACCCCTGGATTTCAGGAATTCAAATTGCCTCTCCAGGTGTTGCAGGCTCACCCATATATCTATCGAGTTGGACTCTTTGGATGGATCCAAAACCACACGGTGATACATCAAGATGGGGATATTGTATTGATTCTTAGGCACTCAGCACTAATTTACGAATAATTACCAGAATTAGATCATTGATTATCAACACATTTCTGAATGTCTTGCCCTTGCCATCCATCAAGATAACCAGCCATTGATGGATTTCGAAAATTTTTTTTTAGCCCCGGTCAGCCGCTGAAATCCAGACTGGCATTGATTTACTGGCAAAATATGATATTAGCCACCAACAGCTACCTTAAAATAAACTGATCTATGTATTGCATAATACCAAACTATGCCATATCTTTGTTTCAGGAAGGAAGAATTCAAAAGTAAAAAGGCAAAATTCAAAAGATCGAACAACGAACAACGAAGAATCAAAGAACCATCATTAAACCGGTTGAAGGAATTGAGACGAAGACAATGAATCAACAGCACAAATTCAGAATCAAAGGCAATACAACCGGCTCAAAAACCAAAACGAATCATTAGAAAGGTAAAAGGTCGAATGGAGCACAGAAGAAAACAGAAAGGAAAAGATCGGGACCAGGACTTTGAATCATTAGCGAAAATTATTAACGAAGCTTCCACCCCGCACCGGAAGGGGAATAGGGGCAAAAATCCCTGAACATGAATATCGAGAACACCCAGAGCCAAATGCGGAAAGGCGTACTGGAATTTTGTATTTTATCAATTATCAAGCGGGGCGAAGTTTATCCGAGTGATATTATTGACGAGATGAAAAAGGCCAACCTTCACATTCTTGAAGGAACTTTGTATCCGCTTCTCACAAGGTTAAAAAATGCTGAACTGCTCACCTACCGTTGGGTAGAAAGTAGCAGCGGTCCTCCCAGGAAATATTTCTCTCTCACTGAAAAGGGTGCCGCATTCTATAGTGACCTCCAGTCTACATGGGATGAGCTGGCCAATGCAGTTCATGCCATCACCCAGAATGGACAATCCATCAGCTCAAACAACTTCAACCAATAAAACAGATGACAATGAAAAAGGTAATCAATATAAATTTTCAGGGAAGGGTGATACCGATAGAGGAGACGGCTTTTGAGACCCTCAAGCAATATATAGAAAGCCTGCGGCGATACTTTGCCAATGAGGAAGGAAAAGACGAAATCATCAATGACATTGAAAACCGCATTGCCGAATTGTTTACTGAGCAGTTGAAAAAGGGCGAAAGCTGTGTCACCGATGCGCATGTTGACGCGATCATTGCCAGCATGGGCAAACCCGAAGACTTTGATGCGGTGGAAGCAGAACCCACCAGTTCGCAGAGCCAGAAGCAATATTCACAACAACAAACGTATACTCAATTCACAACAGATGAACCCAGGGGTTCTTTGCACAGGAATGGTAACGACAAGATACTGGGTGGTGTGTGCAGTGGCTTGGCTCATTACCTGAGAATCGATCCCACCATCGTGCGTATTCTTTTTGCATTGATTACGCTGGGCGGTTTTGGTGCAGGGGTATTGCTCTACATCATTCTCTGGATTATTCTCCCGGCAAAGCCACTTACGACGAACCTCAAGAAAAGGCTTTTTCGTAATCCCGAGGGCAAGATCATTGGCGGCGTGTGCAGTGGTATAGCAGCCTATTTTAATATCGGCGTTTGGATCCCCAGGCTGATCTTCGCCTTGCCGCTCGTTCTTGGGGCATTCACGGGAATATTCCATAATGTCTTTAATCACGATTTTGATCCTTTCCCCAATATCCTCTTCAGCGGATTTGGCGGAACACTTTTCATCGCTTACATCATTTTGTGGATCGTGATTCCTGAAGCCGTAACTGCCAGTGATAAACTTGAAATGCGCGGAGAAAAAGTTGACCTGGAAAGCATCAAGGCCAGCGTGCAGGAAGAATTGCAAGGCGTGAAAGGCAGGGCCGAAAAAATGGGCGAAGATTTTAAAGTAAAGGCGCAGGCGTGGAGTGAAGAATTTAAGAATACGGCGCAGGCGAAGGCACAAAGTTTTGCAGCCGACGCCGGTCCGGCAGCAAGAAGGGTAGGAAGCGGACTGGGCCATGCGATCGGCGTACTGTTCAAGGCGTTCTTTCTCTTTGTTGCAGGCATCGTGGTATTTGCTCTTTTCATCGCACTGATGGCCATCATATTCAGCGGGGCTGCGGTGTTCCCGCTCAAGAATTTCCTTCTTGAAGGTTTCTGGCAAAATTTATTTGCATGGGGTGCGCTATGCCTCTTCCTGGGTGTACCGGTTATCGCCGGCATCACCTGGCTGGTTCGCCGGATTTCTGGCGCAAAGTCTTCCAACAGATACCTCGGCTATGCGTTCGGGTCACTCTGGCTGATCGGGCTGGTTTGTTTTATCTGCCTTATCGTTTCCATTCGCAGGAGTTTCGATACAAGGGCGCGTATTAAAGATGATATCACGGTTGTACAGCCGCCAAGCGGTAAAATCACGGTGAAAGTAGCCGACAGTAAGGTAAAATATTATGGCGGCTGGTTTAGGGGTGGCGGCATTTTGACCATTGATGAGGATAGTCTCATCCTCAACAATGTCAGATTGAGAGTTATTAAAAGCGAAGATTCACTTTACCACGTGTACAGTATCAGATACAGCTATGGTAACAATCCCGCTATCGCTGAGAGAAATGCAGGCCGCATCGTATACCAGGTTCACCAGTCTGACAGCACGATCTACCTCGACAGGGGTTTTACCGTGAGTGAAGACACAAGGTTCAGAAATCAGCGCGTACTTGTTACCGTTGCCGTGCCTATGAGTAAACGAATATTGATTGACCACAGCGTGGATCGCAGGCTGAGCTGGGACGAGATCAAATTCGGACCGCATGACTATTATTATGACGACGATGATAATGAAAATTCCAGCTGGTGGCAATCTGACGTGGAGTACGTCATGACACCTGGGGGACTGGAAAGACTGGATAAAGACAGGGATAACGACAATAACAATGAAGAAAGCCACAAGCGCATACAGGAAGATAACCAGAAGAAGGAAGACAGGAAATACAGGTACAAGAAGGATAGCACGGAAAACAAGCAAGAGAAGAAGGATAGCGTAAAAGCAGTAAAGACAGGATATCGTGAAGACGAACATAAAGTCGAAAACAATGAAAGCGGAAATACAGAATCTGACGGTAAGTCTTCCATTTCATTCCTATCCCCTTTTCAGCAAATGCTCGCAATTGGGAATTAGTCGAACAGCAACGAATTAAACGGGTTTCAATAGACAGGTTGAAGTTGAAACAGCGGGGCCCCGAGCGAAAGCAAGGGGCCCTTTGTTGACTCTAAAACCTGTCGGCTGAATGTAAGGTTTGTTCGGTGACCGTCGTTCGTTGTTCGTTGACCGAGGGTCCCGTGCTTATTCCCAATTTATCTAGATCCCGTTTTGCTTCCACAGGTTAACGGCCAACGAACAACGAACAACGATCACCGATCAACGCCCGCTCAACTCCTCCGCTTCTTCGACAGGTTCTTTATGGATTCAATCCTCAAACAGATTTTCAAAATTTCCCTGGCGTCTTCCAGGAGGTTAAGATGGCACAATTCCTGCTCCAAATGCATGATCTCAGTATGACCTGAAGTTTGGCCCGGACCATCAGCGTAGAAAACGGCCGATGGCGAGCTCGTGAATTTTCCAAAGCCATAAGGTTTCCCGGGTATTTCAGGACGTATGCTCTGCAGGTATGCAGGCCGAAGGGGGCTAAATTTCTTTTCCATACTACGCTTTTGTTAAGTCTGAAGGGCGGGTTGAATCTCGTGGGTTGGTTGCACAAAAATGCGTTTCAGCAAGCTCCGGGGAAAGCGTATTGATACTGAAAATTCCATTGATTTCGGGCTAAAAAAACAGTATTTCTACTCATGGCTGGTTTGTAAGCCATGATTAGATTTACTTATTTACCCAGCTTATCCCACCATTAAATATTGTCTTATGACAACTCAAAATCCACGGTTTTCATTCCATTTTTCTGCCCTCCGGAATTCACTCTGGTTGGCGCTCATGTTCATTGGAAGTTCCTGCGCCGCTCAAAAATTGGCGACCCGGACGTTTAGCGTGAGAGAACTGGATAACATTAATCATCGTATTACTGCAGAAGAGGCTAAAGCATTGACAGGCAGGTATGGCACAGGTAGAAATTCATGGAGCAAGCGAACCATGCCCCTCAGCGAAGCCTTCAATAAACGCTCTGTCGATTCACTACTCAATCAACCCAATTGCGTGGGTATGCGCATATGTTTCGGCATGGACGGTAAGGGCCAGGTAAGATTGATTCTCTATGGGATCAATGACCAGGGAAAAGACATCGGATCCATTACCAGTGCGCTTCCGGGGAAAGATATTGCAAAAAACAGCAAGCAAAAAGGAAGCGATGAGCAGAACTATACCGGCGAAGTGATTCTTGAAAGCGGTCAGCGCTGCCCGGATACCTGCCCTAATTGAACCCATGGATATACAATTCGCTCTGAGCCTGGGCGTATTATTGCCCGCAGGACTCGCCTTGTTCAAACTCAAAAACATCGACAATCAATATTATTGGTTTGTCGCGTTTTTGTGGACCGGGCTGCTTTTCGAACTGGCCAATCGATTTTTCATCTGGAGATTCGGAAACAATACCATTCCCTGGAATGTTTACAACATCCTGGAGTTTCTAATTCTGATGCAGATGTTTCGCATTTGGAACATCGGCGAAAAATTTAGAAAATGGTTTGGCTGGTTCATGGCGGGCTCTTTTGTTTTGTGGATGGGCGAGCTTCTGTTTATTGGAAGTATCCACCGCTTTAATTCCTACTTTGCCATCTACTATTGTTTTATGGTGGTGATCGCGGCGGTTACTGCATTGAATCAACTGATCGTAACGGAAAAAAGAAATATGCTCAGGAATCCGAAGTTTATCATCTCGATCGGCCTGCTCATTTTTTTTACCTTCCGCATTTTCGTGGAGTCCATTTTAATGCCCATTCTTCGGATTTCGCCAGAATTCAATCAACGCATCTTTGGCATCCAGATTTACATCAATCTTTTAGTAAATTTAATTTACCTGATCGCCGTCATATGCATCCCGAAGAAAAGGACATTTACAAATTTGTGATCATTGTCGCCGCGGTCTTGAGTATCATCATCGCTTACTTCATCATTTCGATTATCCGGCAGCAGAGAAGGACTTTGAAATTAAACCAGGAAAAAATACAGGCGGAAATCAGCACGATGGAAAATGAGCGAAGAAGGATTGCCTCAGACCTGCACGATGAATTAGGCCCCCTGCTCTCCGCTGTAAAATTGCAGATTAGCAGCCTGGATACACAGGATGAACAGGACCGCGCCCTCATCGCAAAATCAGGAAACCATATTGATGAGATCATCAGGAAGTTGCGCGATATTTCGAATAATCTCATGCCCAACACCCTCATTCGAAAGGGGCTGATCGCAGCGATTGACGAATTCATCGAGGGGATTAACCAGCTTCAAACGCAACATCTCAAGATCAGCTTCGAGCATCAAATCAACCAGGCCATTCCGAAAGAAAAAGAGATTCATTTGTACCGGATCATCCAGGAAATTATTCACAATACACTCAAACATGCTTCCGCCAGCTCACTTCAGATCAAACTGAAGACAGCAGACAACAAACTCATTCTCTTTACTGAAGACAATGGCATTGGGTTTGACTATGCCACGCGCAGAAGAGACAATTCGGGTTTGGGTTTATACAACCTCGGCAGTCGCGCAGAGATTATGGGCGGTGAACTGGACATTACAACAGAACCCGCAAAGGGGATGCGCTGCCTATTTGAAATACCATTATGAACGCGCAAAAATGAAAACGGTAGGAACAATCAGGCTCGTCATTGCCGACGACCACGAAATCTTCAGGGATGGCTTGAAACTGATGTTGAGCAAGCAGGATGAAATAGAATTGGTGGGTGAGGCCGATAACGGAAAGCAATTGATTGAACTTGTTGAGGAGCTCAGACCTGATGTGGCCATGACCGATATCAAAATGCCGGTGATGGATGGAATTGAAGCCGCCAAATGGCTTTCAGAGCATCATCCTGATACGGGCATCATTGGATTATCGATGTTCAACGAAGACAATTTGATCATTGATATGCTGGAGGCTGGTGCACGTGGATATTTAATCAAAAATGCAGACAAGAATGAAGTGATCGACGCGATTAAATCGGTATACCAACAGGAAAATTATTACTGCAAGCACACTACGGGAAAGCTTGCGCGAATGATTGCGAATAGCAAGTTCAACCCTTATCTAAAGAAGCCTAAGATTGAATTTACAGATCGCGAAAGAGAAATCATCGCACTGATATGCCAGGAGTTTACCAACAAAGAAATTGGCGAAAAATTATTTCTAAGCTCCAGGACAGTTGAAGGATACCGGATGAAAATCCAGGAAAAAATGGCCGTGAAAAATTCCGTGGGGATTGTGGTTTACGCGATGAAACATGGGCTTTATTAATGGGTATTAGGTATTGGGTATTAGGTATTAGGAGTGCTAATTCCCAATACCTAATACCCTATACCCAATACCTTTTCTTTATTACATTGCATTCATGAAATCAACTCCATTCACAGCAAAGCATATCGCCCTGGGGGCAAAGATGGCGGAATTCGCCGGCTACAACATGCCCATTTCATATTCCGGGATCAACGATGAACATCAAACCGTACGTAACAACGCCGGCGTATTTGACGTGAGTCACATGGGCGAGTTTATCCTGAAGGGTGAACATGCGATAGACCTCATTCAACGCGTTACAACAAATGATGCTTCAAAACTGACGGCAGGGAAGGCGCAATACAGTTGCATGACGAATGAAGAGGGCGGCATTGTTGACGATCTTCTGATCTATTGCATTGAACCCTCGAAAGTGTATATGGTGGTAGTGAATGCGAGCAATATTGAAAAGGATTGGAACTGGATGAGCGAAAGAAACCATGCAAATGCTGAAATGCACAATATCTCTGAAAAAACTGCGTTGCTGGCTGTACAGGGTCCGAATGCAACCCGCATCTTGCAGCCCTTGGCTGACATGGATATTCTGAACCTGAAGTATTATACGTTTGTAAAGGGCAAGTTTGCGGGAGTTGATAATGTGCTCATCAGTGCCACGGGCTATACCGGGGCCGGTGGCGTTGAAATCTATTTTGAAGACAAGGGGAACGATGCCAATACCATTTGGGACGCCATCTTCGCAGCGGGAGCCTCGAAGGGTATGAAGCCTATTGGATTAGGTGCGCGAGACACGTTGAGGTTAGAGATGGGTTATTGCCTTTATGGAAATGATATTGATGATCGGACTTCTCCGCTCGAAGCAGGCCTGGGATGGATAACCCGCTTCACCAAAGATTTCACCGCGAAGTCAATCCTGGAAAAGCAGAAACAGACAGGCGTGAAGCAAAAACTGGTAGGTTTTGAAATGGTTGACAAGGGAATTCCCAGGCACGACTACCTGATCAATGACGCATCGGGAAAGACTATCGGGAGAGTTACGTCGGGCACTCAATCTCCCACGCTCGGGCGCGCAATTGGCATGGGATATGTTGCATCTGAGCATGCCCTTCCGGAAGGCGAGATTTTTGTGAGCGTCAGGGACAAACAGTTGAAAGCTAAATTGACCAAAATGCCCTTTGTACAGGGCTAACCGACCTATAAAAACTAAAATCTGAATCTATGACCAATATCCATGTAACCACATTTATTCTCGCGCCAGCCGAGAGGGTTTTTGATTTGTGCAGGAACACCAGTATCTATAAAACCGTACTGAAAGACAGGAAAGAAAAATTTTCCTCCGGCGCGGGCTCATCCCTGATTACCTCAGGCGAAACCATCACCTTTAATGCACGGCATCTCGGCAAGACGCGGGTCATGACGGCCAGGCTTATTGAAGTAGAGCGACCCACTAAGTTTGCGGAGGAACAGGTGAAGGGAGATCTAAAAAGTTTCAGGCTCGAAAGTCATTTTAAAGAAGTCGAAAACGGAACGATCTTAATCAATATTCTGACCTTTGAAGGTCCGAGAGATTTCCTGGGGAGCCTGTTCGCAAGGTTTTTTTTAAAATCCTATCTTGAAAAATTCCTCCTGAAAAGGAATGAAGTGATAAAGCAATACGCTGAATCGGATAAATGGAAGGCGGTATTGAATTAAAATAAATCATGAGTGTAACGAAAGATCTACCTAAACTCCATACCTCTTTTTCACCAGCCCTTATCCATTTGTATGACGTGAGCAGCAGCATCGTCGTCATCATCGACGTGTTAAGGGCAACTTCCACCATCGCAACAGCACTGTTCAACGGGGCCAAGAGCGTGATCCCGGTCGACAGTGTGGCAGACTGCATTTCGCTGGGTAAGAAAATAGAAGCGATCACCGCCGGTGAACGCGATGGACATATTGCCGAAGGGTTGCAGTACGGGAATTCTCCTTTCGAATATCCGCGCTCTTTTGTCGGCGGCAAAACGCTGGTGCTCACCACCACCAATGGAACCAAGTTGCTTCACATGGCACTCGATAATGGCGCGAGTGGGATCATCACCGGAGCTTTTGTAAACATTTCCGCCGTGTGTGATTACCTCAGTTCACAAAAACAAAATGTAATTCTCGGTTGTGCTGCCTGGAAAGATCGCGTGAATATGGAAGACATGTTGCTTGCAGGTGCAATCATCTCGAGGATCGGCAGCGAATTTTCGATTAACTGTGATTCATCTCAAATTTCCGCAACCCTCTATAAAGAGGCTAAGGACGACTTGTTTGAATTTATGAAAGCCAGGGGTGCATCACACTACCATCGCCTGATGGGATATGGACTGGAAAAAGATATCCGCTATTGCCTCACTGAAGATCTCGCAAATGTGTTGCCCGCTTACCGAAACGGTATGCTCCTGGCGGAGCGATATTAACGTTGAAGATCAAAGCATTCCGAAAGCGTCGGAGGATCGGGCCAAACCTTGCAAGAACGGGCTTTTTTTTGAATTCCAGCCGGAACATTGCATTTATTTATTTCTTCTCAAATCCTTTACCGCCTGCGCGTTTTTCCCTTACTTTTGCAAATTGCCCTTTTCAGACCTGCATTCTGAAGGAGCAGTGTTTACCAAACAGAACTAGTATCCAACATGGCATTACCGCACCTTATCAAATTTGTTTACAATAGCGGAACAGACGAAGTTATCAGGAGAGGCAAGAAAATTCATTCCATCGGTTATGTGGAATTTGTAGAGCACGATGAGTTGTTGAGCTCAGTAACATTCAGGGTGAAGGATGATAATTACACAACCTTTTATAAGGTTTACATCCAGAAATATAAAGACCCTAAAACCCTGTCACTACGCTGTACCTGCCCCTACAACCTGGGAGATATTTGTCGACACGAAGCTGCCGCGCTTCTCCAATTGCAGGAATTGCTCGACAAGAATATGCTCGGTGAAAAAGATGTGCTTTATCACCAACGCCACACCGTGGTGAAGATGAAGCACATTGATCTAAAGACCGTGCGACTGCTCACGTCCCCAACGGCATACCACCAGGCTGAAAGTTTATTGCGCACGCAAAAAGCAAATATCGTCTCTGCTAAAGATGAGCGTGTTGAAGCGAGTCTTGATCTGGATGGCGAAAATTTTCCTGTTGTAATTCAAAAAAACGAAGAGAAAACCTTCGACACATCCTGCAAATGTGAGGAACAGAATCATCCGCTTTGCGTACATAAGACAACCGTTTTTCTGCAGTTGCTGAATGCTTTCGGACCTCATTATTTCGACAGCATCAGGAATTGGGATAAGGAAAAAAATAAGTTGCTTGAAGCGTATGGTTATAGCCTGAGTGATGATCTGAAAGGAAAATTCGAATTCAGTTATAAAGACGGGAAACCTTTCCTGCGCGTGCTGGACACAACCATCAAGCGCGTAGCACCGGTAGCAGCCATGCCCAAGCCAAGACCCGTTACCGTAGAGCAGGAAGCCGAAATAGAAGAAGAAGTGGTGATATCCACCAGTTCGCAGCGAATTGGAATTGTCTTCAACGCAAATGCAAAAAATTACCCCGGTTTTAGCATTGATGCCATTTGTGGAGATGTAAACGATACGGGAACAGCTTATGTAGGGAAGGCTGCAAAGCTGGATCTTTCAAAATTCATCAGCACAGATCTACTTAGTCCGGAGGACCGTACGCTGTTGCAACAGTTGCGAAAACTGCAGGATGGCGAGATCAACAAATATGTAAACAGGAATTCTCCGTTTTCCGGAATTTGGGAAAATATTATTCATCACGAGGAAGATGAATTGCCTGAAGAAACCAAGGCACTCATCGCCGAGTATCTTTATCCCAAGATTAAGAAGTCGCTACAGGAAAACAACAATAACCCTTTTGTTTTTTATCTGCCAAAGGGAATCAAATTCACAACCGATAACCTGGTTCAACTTAGTGTTGCCGAATACGAATTGAGTCCGGTATTTACGGTTAAATTAAATGGCAAGAATCAATATGAAGTAAAATGCCAGGTAAATGCGAACGGCGCCGACGTGGATGTTGTAGAGAATGAATGGAAGAGCAGCCTGGTCTTCATGCACAACAACACTTTGTTTCAATGGCAGCGCCAGGAAGACATTTCGGAAGTGGAAAAGATCATGGTGAAGGGCAAGATCACAATTTCAAAATCTGATTGGCCGGAATACCTTCAAAAACAAATCCTGCCTTTGACGAGGGAATACAGGGTGGAATTTGATAAAATGCTGATCAAGGAGATCAGGGATGGTGAACCGGAAGTGAAAGTAAATCTCCAGGAAAAAGGCGATTACCTGGTTTTTGTACCGGTATTTTCCTACAAAGGTTTTGAAACGCGTTTCAATGACAAAGACATTCTGACCATCCCGGTTGAAGACAAGGTGATGATCGTGCATCGCAACAAGGAAGCCGAATCTCAATTCATTCGCCAACTCGAAAGCCTCCATTCGAATTTCATCAAGCCTGAAAATTTAGGAAGCCTTGTATTGAAGGGAAGTGATGTTCTGAAGAACAATTGGTTTTTCCTTTTTGTTGATGCCATGAAAGATTTGAATATTCCTGTGAGTGGATTTGAGGTATTGAAGAATTTCCGCTTCAATACGGCGAAGCCTGCTACAAGAATTCATATCAGCAGCGGCATGGATTGGTTCGACGCGAAGGTGGATATAGTTTTCGGAAACCAGCACGTGAATATTGCCGAGATCAAAAAGGCATTATCGAACAAACAACAGTTTGTTCAATTGAACGATGGAACGCTGGGAATCCTGCCCGAGGAGTGGTTGAAGCGTTATTCCTTACTGTTCAGGGTAGGCGAAGGAAAGGCAAACACGCTGAGGCTTTCGAAATATCACCTGAGCGTAATCGATGAATTGTATGATAACAGGAATGACGCCGAAGTGATGATCCACCTGGAAGAAAAGTATGAACGTCTTCGCAGCTTTAACCGCATCAAAGAAATTGAGCCCCCAAAAGCTTTGGAGCATATTTTAAGACCTTATCAAACGGCGGGGTATCACTGGCTGAATTATTTGAGCGAGGTGGGTTGGGGCGGAATTCTGGCAGACGACATGGGTTTGGGTAAAACGGTGCAGGGACTTTCATTTCTCCAACACTATAGGGAAAACCACAACCGGCTGGTCTCCCTGGTGGTTTGCCCAACTACCCTTATGTTCAACTGGGAGAATGAAATCAAGAAATTTACGCCACAGCTGACCTACCATATTCATCATGGCGGTGACCGTTCACGCGACAAGAAGTTTTTCGAGCAATACAATGTCATCATTACGACGTATGGAACATTGAGGAGCGATATCAAGTTACTGATGGACGTTCCGTTTGATTATGTAATACTCGATGAATCGCAAGCGATCAAAAATCCCCAGAGTAAAGTGACCAAGGCAGCCTGCCTGTTGAATGCGAGAAATCGTTTGTGTCTTAGTGGTACGCCGCTTCAGAATAATACATTCGACATCTTTGCACAAATGAACTTCCTGAACCCGGGCATGCTGGGCAGCGTTGAGTTTTTCAGAAATGAATTTGCGACTCCGATCGACAAATTTGGGGAACAAGACAGGAAGGAACACCTCCGCAAAATACTTTATCCCTTCATCCTTCGACGCACCAAGGAGCAGGTGGCGAGAGACCTGCCTGAAAAGACAGAGACCATCCTCTTCTGCGAAATGGAAGACGAACAACGCAAAATATATGACGCGTACCGCACAGACTTCCGCGACAAGATCCTTGGCGTCATCAACGACCAGGGTATTGATAAATCGCAGCTCACGATCCTGCAGGGTTTGATGAAACTCCGCCAGATCTGTGATTCACCCGCTATTCTCAATGAAACGGACAGATATCCAAATCACTCCATCAAGCTGGAAGAGCTTGCACGGGAGATTACAGAAAATATCAGCAACCACAAGGCCCTGGTATTTTCTCAATTCCTCGGAATGCTTGCACTCATCAAGGAAAAGCTGAGAGAACTTGACGTGCCGTTTGAATATTTTGATGGAAGCACAACAGCACCGGAACGTGAAAGGGCCATCACCCGCTTTCAGAATGACGACATCTGCCGCGTATTCCTGATCTCCTTGAAGGCAGGTGGTGTGGGATTGAACCTTACGGCTGCCGACTACGTATATATTGTTGATCCCTGGTGGAATCCTGCAGTAGAGCAACAAGCTATCGACCGAACCCACCGTATTGGCCAAACGAAAAATATTTTCGCTTACCGGATGATTTGTAAGGATACCATTGAGGACAAGATCCTTCAGCTTCAGGACCGCAAGCGTTCACTGGCGAAGGAATTGATCGCCGACGATGCTACTTTCGTGAAGAGCCTGACCAGGGAAGACGTAGAATACCTGTTTAGTTAACAGCACTAACTACTAAGCGTTCTTTCGGAATGCGTCGCTGCGCCCGCCCTTGAGGCTAAGTACGAGTAAGAATTCGGTGTAACGGGAGGAGGATAGCTTTGGTTTAGAACAGGTATGTTCTTGAGCAATTTTCTGGCGCGCCCCCGCATTTTCGCAGCAACCTCCAGACCGTATAGCCGGACATAATATGGCAGAAAAAATTTATCATATGCTGCCAGGCTTAAAATGAGCGCGTCGGTATCGCCGGGAAAAAATTCTGCGCCAACTTCCTTTTGGTTTTTGAGGAAACTGAGCCGGATGGCATCGTATTCAAATGGCTTGGACATTTCCTTTTTCGTAAAATAAGGACCAAACTTCTCGAACTTTTTCTTTCCTTTTCCTTTGTTCAATTCTGAAAGACGCTTATCGGCTGCCTCGCTGGCTGCTTTATTCGTTGCGCCAGAAACTTCTTCCAGGTCGAAATCATATTTCAACTTAGAGAGAAAGTAATGGAATCGGTCATCCCTGTAGCCATCGGCTGCTTCGGCCAATCTTTTGGCGAGCAGTGAAGAAACGACAATTTGCTTTGGCATAATCGTGTGATTAGGTTTAAAACTTTTGATTAAGGACAGGTGTACGCTTGTAAAGAGGATGCTGTAGTCAGGGCCGAAAGGATGGGTTGTACAAAAAATTAATCATAATTAATCAGAAATGCAAGCGATGTCGCAAATTCATTGCATAACATAAGGATATAATTTAATACCGAGCTATGGCGGTAGAATGTGTCGAATCGCTGTGAACCGCTATCAACCCTGCATTTCTTTGATTACATTTAACTGACCAAAGCTCCCGCTGACTCATGCGCATACTGGCGGCCATTCTGTTTACCGACATTGAGGGATTCACGGCCTTGATGCAAAGGGATGAGGAACTTTGTCTCCACTTCTTAGCACGTCAAAAAAAAATTATTGATGCCGTTTTGCCGGAATATGAAGGCCGGCTTTTGAAATTTATTGGAGATGGTAGTCTCATCATGTTTCCTTCGGCGCTACAGGCCGTTCGGTGTGCCGTTGCCTTACAGAAAGAATTGCGCGAAGATCCAACCATTCCTGTTCGTATGGGTATTCACCAGGGCGACGTACTGTTGGAGGATGGCGATATCATTGGTGATGCGGTTAACACAGCCTCGAGAATTCAAACCGCGGGTATCGCAGGCAGTGTGTTGTTGTCGGATAAGGTTGCCGATGAAATTCGTAATCATCCCGAGTTCCGAACAAAACTACTTGGCAAATTTCAACTAAAGAATATCGCCGAGCCCGTGCCCGTGTATGCGGTGATGGCAGAAGGGCTAACGGTTCCGGATACCCTTTTTCATAAGCCAATTGACACGGTGAATGGCAATTCTAAAAAAAGCCCTATCCCGGTATTGTTTGAAAAATTCAAATTTCAGCCACTTGTTGTATTCCTGGCGATTTTGGTCATCGCATTTATTTTTGTTTTGGTTCGATACCTGGTTCAAACCAATTCAATTTCAACCCATGCCAAGAATATTGGTGTGATGCCATTCAGGAATGTGAGCAATCAGCCGGAAGATGACTACCTGGCGGAAGAATTGACTGATGAGATGATCTCCCTGCTTTGTACCAGTCAGGATCTTAAGATCAAAAAAATTTCACGCGAGGCGATCGTGAATCAAAGCGAATCGACCATGATGAGCTGGTTCCATGAATTCCAGATTGGGAGCGTTTTGGAGGGGCGCGTTCAAAGAAAGGAGAACAGGTTGTGGGTTTTTGCCCAGCTACGAAATCCATATACCAATGAGATCATTTGGGCAAAAACCTATGACAACAAGGATCTGAGAGATCTTATGGACGTCCAGGAGGAATTGGCGCTCAGAATTGTATCTGCGGTGAAAAGTAACCTCAGCCCGATGGAGAAATCGAGACTCGACCACCGGCCCACACAAAATCCGGATGCTTATGCGCTTTATATACAAGGTCGTTATGCACAAAACAAACGTACGCTGGCATCGCTTCGCGAAGCGATAGAAATATTCAGACAGGCTTTGCGTCTAGATTCAAACTATGCCCTCGCCTGGTCGGGCATCAGTGATAATTTCTCTCTCCAGGTCGACAATGGATTCCTGCCCTGCGATTCGGGCATTGCGCCTGCCCGAAAGGCACTCTACATGGCACTCTCGCTTGATTCGACGCTGGCAGAAGTTTATGCTTCAAAAGCAATTTTTCTGAGCAGTCTCCAGGGTCAACATCACCAGGCCTTGGGTGAACTTCAAAAAGCACTTTCGTTGAAACCCAATTATGCTGCTGCACACCAGTGGTATGCCGTAGAACTTTCAGTGGAAGGAAGATTTGATGAGGCGCTTTTCCAGATCAATCAGGCCCTGGAATTGGAGCCGCTTTCTGAACGTATCTCACAATTGAAAGGATTTATTCTGAAGTTGTCCAGGGACTATGTGCATGCTATCAACTGGCAGGATTCGCTGGTACGCATCTTTCCCGAAAATATTTATTTTAATCGTCAGAAAGCCGAGTGCTATTTCCGCCTCGGCAAGAAGGATTCTGCAATTCACTACGCAGCCGCTATCAGCGAGCCACCGCCTTATGATGCCTTGTTTTGGATCAGTGTCATCAATGCGGATGCCTCGAAATTGGAAAGCCATTTTGCAGATCTCCAGGCGCTGCATTTATTGCAACGGGAGGACAGATCGATCTATCTCACCTATCTGCATAAGCGCGAGATGGCACTAAATGAATTGGAATCGGCGTTTGCCAATAAGGAATACAGCTGGCTGAAATTTTTAGGCGTTTCGCCAACCTGGGATGCTCTGCGCAATGAACCCCGCTTTGCAAAACTGGTAGCCTCACTAAATCCCTGATCATCGTCTTCAATCATGGCCTTTACGGAGAGTTCACAGATCCATGCCATGATCATTACGATCAATGGCGGAGGGTGCCATCAGGAATGCAGCACCTGGGAGAACGCTGCGCTTAGTTTCCATTCGAAGCACTGATTTGGCAGTGATGAATTGCGAGGCCATTGCGAAGGTGAGTGGCAATTTCAAGTGCACGCGGACTGTCACCATGAACGCAAATGGTATCTGCAAGAATTGAAATGGTTTTCCCCGTTGAGGTCGTTACCACACCCTGTTGAATCATTTGCAGTGCCTGTTCAAGGGATTTTTGTGGTGAATCAAGAACTGCACCCGGAATATTTCTCGGCAACAGGCTGCCGTCATCAGCATAACCCCGGTCCGCAAAAACTTCGTGTTTGAAATTCAGTTTGTACCTGCCGGCGGCGCGTGACATTTCACTGCCGCTGAGTCCATAGAGTATTAATGTGGAATCATATTCCGCAACAAGGGATGCGATACGTTCGCTGAGCGATTGATCCTTTGCAGCCCTGTTGTAAAGGGCACCGTGCGGCTTAACATGATGAAGCCTGCAGCCTTCCTGTATACAAACTTCGATCATCCTGTCCATTTGGTCGCGAATACAGTCTTCCACTTCATTCAAAGTGAGTTCTCCAAGCATGTCTCTTCTTCCAAAGTTTTCGCGATCGGGATAGGAAGGGTGTGCACCGACCGCAACACCATATTTCATTGCGAAGCCAACCGTTTTTTTCATGGTATCCCTATCACCTGCGTGAAACCCGCAGGCAATATTCGCCGAACTGATGAGCTTCATGAGCTCCTCGTCGTTTGACATGCCTTCGCCCAGGTCGCAATTGAGATCGATGCTTCGCATGATGCAATGCTAATTTAAATGTCCGAATCGGGGAAACGATCAGGAAAAGATGAGACTGATGTTCTGTTGCACCTGTTGAAGTTCATGTTCCCTGTCAAGGAGAAGCTGCTCGGCTTCAGCCATGCTCACCTCCGTAAATGCAACGGTGTCGTTGGGTCGCAATTGTGCGCAAATGGGAAGGTCAACCGCCGCAACCTGGGCAATGCGGGGATATCCACCCGTTGTTTGGCAATCGCTCATCAACAGGATCAATGAACCATCAGGCGTAACCTGCATGGTTCCTTTACACACTGCGGTCGATGCCAGCTCTGTGGTATTCTTTACCGTCAGTGGCTTTCCGAGCATGCGGAAGCCCATCCTGTTGGATTGAACTGAAAGGGTGAAGCCCGAACCAAAGAATATTTTTTTCGCGTCATCGGTGAACCATTCCCATTCCGCGCCACGTATCATCCTGACGAAATCATCGGAGTAATCAGGGAAATGCCTGAAATCAACGGTCCAGTTCGCCAGGCTCAGTTCGGGTTTCTCTTTCACCAGGGAATTGATAATCCGGTGAGACACGGCGGAAAGTGAAGCCGACGAAGGCAGCCGGTCGTTTGCAAGGAGTGCGCGGCCCATGTAACCACCCAATTGGGCCGGTTCATACGTGCTTCGGCTACCCAATACCGGTGGTACGTCAAATCCGCCGGCGATGGCCATATAAATGCGTGAACCCCGGGATACGGGTTTGAGTTTGATTTCGGTTCCGGCGGGCATGAGCGCGGTTCGCCAAAGTGGAACGGTCTCACCCTGCACCCAAATTTCCATGCCTTTGCCACAGAATGCAACCAATAACGAGTCTTCCAAAACCAGTGTTGCGCCCCCCATTGCAAATTCGATGCAGGCGGTACAGGTTTCGTTGCCCACCAGGAGGTTGGCCATCCTGAAAGCAAAATCGTCCATGGCTCCGCTAACGGGGACGCCCAAACGCTGACTTCCCCAGCGACCACCATCCTGCAGTGTGGTTTGAATGCCGGGTTGCAAAACTCGGATGCTCATTTTTCCTGTTCTTTAAGATGCATAAATTCTTCCGCACTGATGGGATTAAAAACGACCAGGTCGCCGGCCGACAATAGTGCTGGCGAAGGTTTTAAGGGGTTGAACAAGGTCAGTGGTGTTTGTCCGATTAAATGCCACCCGCCGGGAACTTCGATGGGATAGACGCCCGTTTGACGGCCAGCTATACCCAGGCTACCGGCTGCGACTTTTGCGCGTGGAGTTGGTCGTCTTGCAACGGTCAGTACTTCGGGGAGTTCACCAAGATAGGCGAAACCCGGCACAAAGCCCATCATAAAGACCGTATATTTTGCCTGGCTGTGCAGCCTGATAATTTCAACCGGATCCATCTGCAGGTATCGCGCAACGTCAACCAGGTCTGGTCCATGAATTCCGCCGTAACATATCGGGATGGTAAATTCCCTGGAAGATTCTGCTGAAGGTATGAAGGGTTCGTTGATAATTCTGATGATATAATCCCTGACCTGGGTAAACAGCGGCTCGTGCGGAGTTGCCGCAAATTTCGCAATCAGGTTTGCGTCATAATAGATTGTCAGCGTATTGAAAGCCGGAACCGACTCAATGTATCCTTCAAATGGTTTGTTTTCAAGGGCCTGCCGGACTGCTATGACCTGCTTATGGATCTCAAGGCTGATTGCCTCTCCAAAGCTAATGACGATCGCCCCTTCACTCAGCGGATAAACAAGCAATTGATCCATGAAACGCTAAAGTAAAAAAACCGCCCCAATTTTACTTGAGACGGTCATAGCACTTCATGTGACTTCAGAGGTTGTGCTATTCATTCGAATATCATTTAAGAATTGTGCCAGTAATATTTTAATCTCTTATTCTTTCTATAAAATTTAATCGGGTAAACATCAGGGCGCTGGGTAAGTTTGTGAATGAAGCCATTGAGCATCTTCACAATGCCAGACGACTTCTTGCTGGATTTGTGGTTCATAGTCATGAATTTGGGTTAAAAATTGAGACGTGGCCAAACGGCCATCAATAATAACGGGATTTAGCCGTCTTTATTTTTTTACCCCAAAAATTTTAATGGATAAGGACTTGAGAACCAGTCATCCCTCTTTTTTCGCCCTGTTCAGGCCGTCCTCGCAAGGGTCATTTTCCTGGATTTTGAGCCATATCGCTGCCAGAGCCAGGCGATGGTAAAGGTGGGGATGAAGTCGAGCCCGGGCATCAATTCCTCAAAGAAATTGAAAACGCCACCGAATGCGCCCTTCCAGCCGCGGAAACAGATGAAGAAGATGACGGCGGAAATGGGAGCCCAGATAATATCGCTGAATTCACCTAAAGCCGGAATTGTATAACTGAGGCAGCCGATGAGATCCATCAGGATACAGAACCAAATTGAGACGGGCTTTTTCATCATGGTTTAAAGAACAAAAATAGCCAAAAATGGTTGCATGGGGCGTTGGCCGTTGACCGTATTAAGTGGGTGGGCGGCAGCTGGCGGTTGGCCCGATAGATTGAGAGCTGAATACCCATCCGCTATCCGGCCATTGTTAAAACCTGAACAGGGTTGACAGGTTCGGTTAGTCCTCTCCGTTACAGGCAAGGGTTGAACACTTAATAGTTGATCACCTGCTCTTCAATATTCACGGGAATTTCGCGCCATTCATATTGTTGATTGCGCAGTTGTGGCTCAAACCCTGCTTCTTGAATGGCTTCCTGTATACTCTTGAAGGTGAATCGATGGGGAGCGCCCGCTGCACTAACCACATTCTCCTCCAGCATAATACTTCCAAAATCATTTGCACCGGCATGCAGACAAAGCTGTGCCGTTTTCTTACCAACTGTAAGCCAGGATGCCTGGATATTCCTGATATTCGGGAGCATGATGCGGCTCATGGCGATCATCCTGATGTACTCATCCGGCGTAGTGAGGTTATGTACTCCCCTGATTCGGGCCAGCAGTGTGTCCACATCCTGGAAGGTCCACGGTATGAACGCGAGGAACCCTTTTGCATCTGCGGGTTTTTCTGATTGCACCTGCCTGATGCTTGCCAGGTGCTCAAACCTTTCACGAATGGTTTCAACATGACCAAACATCATGGTTGCGCTGCTCGTGATATGTTGTTGATGCGCTTCGCGCATGATGTCCAGCCATTCCTGCGAACCGCATTTTCCCTTGCTGATCAGGCGCCGAACCCTGTCAACCAAAATTTCCGCACCCGCGCCCGGAAGAGAATCCATGCCGGCCTTTCTCAATTCCGTCAGCACTTCACGGTGAGTGCTCTTAGCTAATTTCGTTATATGTGCAATTTCGGGAGGCCCAAGCGTATGCAATTTAAGCGTGGGGTATAATTCCTTGAGTTTTCTGAAAAGTGAGGTGTAAAACTCAAGGCCGAGCTCGGGATGATGACCGCCCTGCAACAGAAGCTGATCCCCTCCCCATTTGAAAGTCTGTTCAATCTTGGTCTTGTAGGTCTCGATGTCGGTGATATAGGCATCGGGATGGCCGGGTATGCGGTAGAAGTTACAGAACTTGCAATTGGCGATGCACACATTGGTGGTATTCACATTCCTGTCGATCTGCCAGGTCACTTTGCCGTGAGGAACCTGCTGTTTCCGGAGTTCATTCGCCACAAACATCAATTCGGTCAATGCAGCGTTCTCGAAAAGAAAAATGCCTTCATCCACGGAAAGAAATTCGAACCGGAAGGCTTTTTCATAAAGTTCGTATATATTCATTGTGCCTAAGCTTCAGATGAGAGAAAGGGTAACTTCCAGTTTCACGCTATTTTTCCGAAGGACTTCGGTTACCCAATGGAAAAACAAAAATACTAAACCGAAGGGTCTCAATAAAACCCTTTGGATTAATCCTACCGATATTTTGCATTATGACCAGGAAATTTACGCTGCTACTGCTTCTCAAGGCCGTTCTTTTTTTGTCAATCGCCACGCAGGCGCAGGAAGTCTTTATTAAGCCGGCATCCAAATTACTGACCAATTTTGCTTTCAAACAATTCAGCGGGGGTGTAATATTGGTAACCGCCACCGTCAATGACTACCCGGATTCGCTAAATTTCATTTTTGACACCGGCAGCGGTGGAATTTCCCTCGATTCAACCACTTGCGCCCTTCTGCATATTCAAACCAGTCCTTCCGACAAAACCATCAGGGGAATCGGCGGTATTCGCACCGTTAGCTTTGTAAACAACGCCAGGCTTCATTTGCCCGGACTTACCGTTGATAGTCTAGATTTTCATGTTAACGACTATGATATTCTAAGTGGGGTATACGGCGTCAGAATCGATGGCATCATTGGGTACAGTTTTTTGAGCCGCTATATCGTAAGATTGAATTACGACAGTCTTACCATGCAGGTATTCTCACCGGGTGAATTCAAATACAAGAAAGGCGGGCATATCCTAAGGCCATTGTTCACGTCGCTTCCCATTCAACATGTGAAATTCAAAGATGATCGCGACATGACGGGGAGATTCTATTTCGATACCGGCGCCGGCATTTGCTTTTTGCTTTCGCAGGATTATGCAGAAGACAGCTCGGTGCTTGCCAAAAAAAGAAAAAAACCGGTGGTCACGCAGGCTGAAGGACTGGGTGGAAAAATGCAAATGAAACTCACCACAGTGAAAGAAGTGAAGCTCGGGCCCTATAAATTCAAGAACGTACCCACCTATGTTTTCGACGACGAATACAATGTAACGTCCTATCCCTACCTGGGCGGGCTGATCGGTAACGATTTGCTCCGCAGGTTCAACGTGACGCTTAATTACCCGGCGCGGGAGATTCATATTATTCCCAATGCGCATTACAATGATCTTTTTGACTATGCTTACACCGGATTGGGTATTTATTATGTAGAAGGAAAGGTGGTGGTTGAAGATGTGATTCCGGGATCACCGGCAGAAGAAGCAGGATTCGAAGTGGGCGATATCATATTTGCAATCAACAATGTCTTTAACAGTACCATCAGCAATTACAAAAACCAACTGCAAACGGTAGGCGAAAAGATGAAGATCATTGTCATGAGAAAAGGTCTGCCCATTGTCGTCTGGCTGAAGCCCCACAGTATTCTTTAAACTTTCCACCCTCATTTTGACGAAATTTGGGCTCCCAAATTTTTTTTGGGAAGAGGAACTCAAAAGCAGGAATTTTGCACCATGCTACATTTTGAAAAATTTACACTTGACAATGGCCTTCGGGTCATTGTTCATGAAGATCATAGTACACCCATGGCGGTGGTAAACGTGATGTATGATGTAGGATCGAAGGATGAGAATCCCGCCAAAACCGGATTTGCACATTTATTCGAGCACCTCATGTTTGGCGGCAGCATCAACATCCCAAGCTACGACGAGCCGCTTCAGGTCGCGGGCGGTGAGAATAATGCGTATACCACAAATGATTTGACAAATTATTATTGTCAGCTGCCTGCTGAAAACCTGGAAACGGCTTTTTGGCTCGAGAGCGACCGGATGCTGAGCCTTGCGTTCAGTAAGAAAAGCCTGGAAGTTCAGCGAAAGGTAGTTTGCGAAGAATTCAAGGAACACTATATCAACAAACCGTACGGCGACGTTTGGCAGAAAATGCGCGAATTGGCCTACACCACGCATCCCTATCGCTGGCAAACGATTGGAAAGGAATTGAAGCATATTGAAGACGCCAAGCTCCAGGATGTGAAAGACTTTTTCTTTCGTCACTACACGCCGGCCAATGCGATCCTGGTAGTTGCAGGCCATGTGGAACTTGAAAAAGTAAAATGGCTTGCTCAAAAATGGTTTGGCGAAATTCCGCCCGGTGAAAAGTACGTTCGGAATATACCCGATGAACCCGCTCAACGAGCGGCACGATTACTGGAAGTCAAGTCGAAGGTTCCACTGGATGCTTTTTACAAGTGCTGGCATATTTATTCAAGATTGGATCAACGTTATTACGGTACAGATCTCATCACCGAAGTTTTGGGCGGAGGCGGCAGCTCCAGGTTATACCAGGCGCTTGTGAAAGAGAAGCAGCTCTTTAGCAACATTGAATGTTACCATTTTGGAAGTGTTGATAAAGGACTCCTTACCATAGAAGGAAAACTTGTAAAGGGTGTGGATATGAAGCTTGCCGAAAGGGCCATCGATGAGGAAATCCAACATTTAAAAGCGAATGATATTGGGGAGAAGGAATTGGAGAAGGTAAAGAATAAGACTGAAAGCATGATTGCGTTTGAAGATATGAGTGTGATGAACAGGGCCAACAGTCTTGCATTTTACGAACTTTTGGGCGACGCCGATTTGATGAATACTGAATTAGGTAAATATCAAAACGTTTCTATACAAGACATCCGCAAACTAAGCGGCGAGATCTTCAGGGAAGAAAACAGCAACACCTTGCATTATTACAGCGAGAATTAAGGAGGGAACACCAGCATGTTAAACAGACAATTTGCTCCGGGTATCAAGGACGCCATAGAGTTCAACCTGGAATTAAAGCCTTATCAGAAATACCAACTCAGGAATGGGGTCAATGTATACGCCGTGGACGCGGGCGCGGAAGAAGTTATTCAACTTGAGATCGTTTTTTACGCGGGAAATTGGTATGAGGAAAAAAACCTCGTGGCCGCTTCAACGAATCATTTGTTGAAGAACGGCACGACTGCAAAATCTGCCTTTGCTATCAACGACCATTTTGAATATTACGGATCCTACCTGAACCGGAATTGTTACAATGAAACGTCAACCATTACGTTGCACAGTTTAAGCAAGCATGTTCCGGCCCTGCTTCCGGTCGTTCGCGAGTTGATTACCGATTCTGTATTTCCGCAGGAAGAGTTGGATATCTTCAAGCAGAATATGAAACAGAAGCTGGAAGTGAGCTTGAAGAAATGTGATTTCGTGGCCAACCGTTTGATCGACGACTACCTTTTCGGGCACCAGCATCCATATGGCCGCTACAGTTCCACGGTTGCATACGACGCCTTGCAAAGAGAGGAATTGAAGCAATACTTTGACCGGTACTACATAAACGGTCATGCCGTGATTTTTGTTGCCGGTAAAATTCCCGAAGGTTTTTTCAAAGACCTCGATCAATTTTTTGGCGACCTGCCGCTGAATACTACACCACTCCCTGTTATTCATCATCCAATCGAAAGCAGCGAAGAGAAGAAATTCAGGATCATGAACGACAACAATGGAGTACAGGGAGCAATCAGAATGGCGCGCCATTTTCCAAACCGGCATCACCCCGATTTTCCAAAGGCACAGGTCCTGAACAATATCTTCGGCGGATTTTTTGGTTCAAGGCTGATGACCAATATCCGGGAAGACAAGGGTTACACATATGGGATTCACAGCTACCTGCAGAACCATCTTCATAACAGCGCATGGATGGTCAGCACCGAAGCAGGTCGGGAAGTGTGCGAAGCCACAATCACTGAAGTTTACAAGGAAATGGAAATGCTGAGGAATGAAAAAGTGGATGACGAGGAACTACTATTGGTGAAAAATTACATGATGGGGTCGGTATTGGGCGAATTGGATGGGCCTTTCCAAATCATCGCAAGATGGAAAAATATTATCCTGAATAACCTGGACGAGAATTATTTTGCCAATTCCATTCAGGCAATCAAATCTATTACAGCCGTCGAATTGCAGGAATTGGCCGATAAATACTTCCAGCCCCGCGAGTTCTACGAACTGGTGGTGATTTAGAATTTCAAATTCTACCTGTTGGCCTCAGGCACGTCAACCACCCAATCCATCATGTCGGTATGACCCTTGATGTTGGCAGCGCGCCAGCGAACGCCGAAGAGGCCCGGTGTAAGCACATTTACTTTCGTAAAACCGTTTTCTGTGAGGAGCTTTGCTGCCGTATAGCCTTCGGGCGAACTGCCGAACCCATATACCACAATGTCTTTATTCTTGTAGGCAGCGATCACCGCTAATTTGTCCTTGAGTTCTGTAACGGGAATATTCTTGGCATTCAAAATATGTCCCCGGTTCAGGTAAACCCTATCTTTAACGGTATTGGTGAACTCCTCGCGGGTTCTGATGTCAAGGATTAATGCGTCATCTTTTTTGTAGAAAACGGACGCAAGTTCCTCTGCACCCATCAGTCCATATTTTGCAGAATTGCTCCACCATAGCTCCTTATTCGGGAAATCTGATTTCGTTTCACTCATCCAGTTGTCGAGGCCATTAAACACCACGTACACATATTTGTAACCTTCCTTTGCCAGGTTCATCGCGGCCTGGACACTTTCATCTCCATAGCTATCCACGATCAGAATTTTTTTATCTGGAGGGATAGAATTTATTGAGGCGGGTAATTTTTCGAGCGAAATGTGTTTGGATCCTTTGATCCTTCCCATCGCATTCAATTTTTCGATGGAAGAAATTTCGTTATACGCAGAATCTTTTCTTACGTCAAGGACAAAAATGTCTTTGTTGGCTGAAATTAAAGCAGATGCCGTCTCCGGACTAACCGTAGTAAACGGATTGGACGTTTCGTAAATATCATTGAGGCAGGGGAAACCATTGTTGCGAAGCATGTTCAATTCCGTCATGCCCCCATTGATATTGTAAACATTTTTATAGCCACTGTCGATAAGGGTTTTTGAGACCCGCCTGCTGCGCTGGCTGTGTGAACAATAAACAAAAATGGATTGATTTTTATCAAGGGGCAATTCCTTCATCCGCTTGTTGATATCACCGATATCTATATTCTTAGCACCCTTCAGTCTGCCAATCCGGAGATTTTCATACATCGAGGTATCACTGTATTCACCTGGCGAACGCACATCGAGCAAGAGCGCCTGTGGTTGCTTCTTTAGTTCCTGGCAGAGGTCTTCCAGGTAAATGGTTTTGAAGGCGACATTATCATATTTGAATTGGCCGAATAAGATACCGAAAGAGCAGCAGCAGCCAATCATCAACAGAATCCTTTTCATATTATGAAGTTGAGGTTTTTGTCAGTTGAAGCAGTGTGAGCACGACCATCAAATCTGTAAAAGAAATTCCGACCTTTTCCGTTAAAATCGCAAAAACGGATATTTTAAAGGAGCGAAGCTCGCCATGGCTGACGAGCGGCGATTATGAACGTACAATTTTCCAACCATCGAACGGCTTTACAGTCGCGCAGTTTGGGCCACCGTCACGACCAGTTCCGGGAACCCGCGTTTCAAAGACGAGTTTGGAATTTGCCGCTGCATCTTCTAATTGTTTCCAGACGAAACCATTGAGCGGAATTTTCAGACGGCGATTCCATTGTGAAGAAATTTGACCGGCGCTCGCACCAATATTAATATACACGAATCGCCCACCCAGGGGGCCCTGCACGAAATCTCCGTTAAAATCAGGATCACCAGCCGCGTTTTTCCTGATGCCGGCTTCAAATTCAAAGCGAAGGTCTTGTCCGCTTGATCTTTGCTTTTGAATGGTTTGATACGGTACTCCCTTTCCCTTTTGTAAACCAAAATCTACTTCAGCTGTGGGTTTCAGGAGAATGATTCTGAAACGTACCTGCGGTATGGATTTTGCGCCCGTTGGCATGGATGAATGAATTGTGGCCTAATGTTTTTTCCCTTTTGCGACCAAAAAATAGGAAAATGAAAGCAATAGAACGATGCCCGGAGGTATAAGCTCATTCCATGTAAATTCAACAACCGTCGACAATCGCAAAACACTAAACACAATCAATGTGACTAAAATGGTTTCCCAAAGCAGAAATTTCAGGTCTGAAATGGTGTGAATATTAAGCCAACTGGGGAATTGATCGTCTCGCAATTCGGGCTTTATAAACAGGCGGTAAATGCCCATTCCGAAAATAACAAAGAGCAGGCTTAGCATGAAGGAGTCGAGTGCTTCGGCAATATTGCGCCCGGGATAGGACCATTCGTGCGAAGTGATGCTTTTGTAAAGGCCGACGTAACCTTCTACCGTTTTGTATACACCCACTGCGAGAAAGAATACTGCGTTGATGAAGCACACCACGCACATGATGGTGAACATGAGGTGATGCCTGAATAGCGTTTGCATGGGAGAACGCTCCTCTTTTTTTGGATCTTCCATGATAACAAGATACTAAAAACCATAACGCTCTTTGTACTCATCTTTCACCAGGATCCATTTATCATCTTTTTTATTCAAAAAATCACTCCACTCGGTCATGTACTTTCCTATATCCATTACATAACGCTGTTCTTCAAACGGAGCTGGAAAGGGGAATTGATCAAGCTGAAGAAAATTGAACTCCGACCAAACCTGCTCGAGTTTTTCGGGTTTGACACTCTTAAAATTAAGCACCAGAAAATTTGCGATCATTTCAAATACGAGGCGGCTATAATCCTGTGGAGCCATTTTTTCATCGATGTCATCGCCATACGCCGAGAGGTGGGCTATTTTCTGTGTCTTGTCGAAGACAGTGAAACCTCTTTGAGCCAGGTAGATTCGGTGTGAAGAATTATAGAGTCCTTTTTGTGTCGCCCTCAATTTTGCAGGCACCCCTTTGTTAAAAGAAAACACCAAAGTGTAGTTGAATTTGGGAGACTGCATAATATCCTGGGGTTCCAGGATACGGGTATTCACAAACTCAAATATGGATTCACTGATCTTGAAAGAGACCCTTGGCCTGATCAGTAAATTTTCCTGGGGTACAATTCTCTGGATTAGGTGAGGCATAGGATTTTATCTGCGTCAAAATTAATACGCGCAGACAAAATCTTTAAATCTCTTCAATTGAATTCGTAAACAACATATCCCCAAGGTTCAATCTCCCATGGCTTTGAGCCGAGCGCCTCTTTTGTTCCGGCAAAGACATTATAAGGATTTCCAGAAAGCGATTTCTCTTTGACGGTAATGGTTTGAGGCTTTGATGAAAAATTTAGAATGACCAATATTTTGTGACCTGCTTTTTCGCGCGAGTAGGCGTAGACTGCAGTTTCGTCGCCTACGGTTATCTTCCTGAACGATGCGTCAGCTGAAAGTGCCGGGTTTCTCTTCCTCAGGGCCAGCAATTTCTTGTAAAAGTCCGCCCGGCCAAGTTTATCGAAAGTCATGGGATCTTTTTCGAAAAACTGGATCGGTCGCAAAATGGGTTCTTCCTGTCCGCTGTAAATAAGGGGCACGCTGCGTGCCATGGTTTGCGTGAACACTGCGAAAGGCGCGTGAGAAGCGCCGGGAAAGGTCCCGAAATCGGCTTTATTCCAGCTGTTCTCGTCATGATTGCTGGTGAAATACATTTGAATGGTATTCCGCGGATAAAGCGTATCGTTTTGCCACAAGATGGTATCGAGCGACGCAGGCGGGCGCCGGCCGGCAGCAACATCCACCATGATGTGGAACATCCGCCAGGGATAAACGGCGTCGAATCCATTGCGCGGCAAGTATCCGTTATCACCTTCAGCTAACATAAAAACGTCTTTGCTTTTCTTCAATTCTGAAATACACCTCTTCCAAAAAATGCCGGGAACATTCCAGGCAACATCACATCGGAATCCGTCGATGCTGGTCGTGATGAGCCAATACTTCATCGCAGCGATCATGCTGTCCTGCATCACGGGGTTCTTGTAATCCAACTGCCGGGTATCGCTCCAGTCAACAGCTATTGCCGCTTCGCCTTTTTCATTTTTCACGAAAAAATCAGTATGCTGTGTAAGCCAGCGGTTATCTCCGCCCGTATGATTGGGCACCCAGTCGATAACGACCTTCATGCCCTTCGCGTGAATTTGACTCACCAACTTTTTCCAGTCGGCCAACGTTCCAAACTCAGGATTGATGGCCGTGTAGTCTGACACAGCATAGTAACTTCCCAGCGTACCCTTGCGATCCTTTTTGCTGATGGGATTGATGGGCATAAACCAAAGTGTTTGGACGCCCATCGCTTTCAGCCTGTCCAGGTGCTTCGCAAACGCATTGAATGTACCTTCCGGTGTATATTGACGAATGTTAACCTCGTAAATATTTCCCTGCATGATCCAGGCAGGATGGCCATCGATCTGTTTGACGATCGTTGCCGTCTTGGTTGATTGAGCAAACGTGCAGGTAACGAACGTAGAAAATGTTAATAATAAGAAGAGCGATTTTTGCATAAATGAGTTTTCTAAACTTATTGGGGATGTGCCAATTGAAAAATGGTAAAACAGTGATGAGCTTCATGAAGCAGGAAAAATTCAATCCATTGGGTCAGGGTGAGCTTCCCGAATTTTTGGTGAATGCCAATTCTGTCTAATTGCGATGAAGTGAGTTGGGTAATATAGGTGAACAGAAATTGCCTGTCTTTTTCGAGCCGGGAAAGCAGTTGTTCGGTTGACCATTTGCACCATTCTACGAAATCCGGATCGTCCTCTGCTCTATACCTTGCAAATATCGGTTCCTTTGTATCGAGGATCTGGCGAACCCGTTCACCGAATAAGACCTGGTATTTGGCCAGGTGCGCGATGTTTTCATGTATGCTCCATTTATCGGGAACGATTCTGTCCTGAATCTTTTGGGGATCCAGGTCTTCAATTAATTCTGAAATCGTTTCCTGCTGTGTCTTTAGCCGGTCGTGCAAGGAATCAGAAATTTCCATTGGCTATATTATTTTTTTCGGGAACGCCTGCTGTTAAAGCAGTACTTAATACTAAGTACTTAGTACTAAGAAAAGTTACCGAAAAATCTAATGTAAATCAATTAAGCATTATGACTCAGTTCGGTGAAGAGCGCGATCCAAAAGGCTGTGATGAAAAGAATGGCCAGACTTGCAAGGCCAAGCACAATAGAGCGTCCCCAGCCAAAAATGGGGCCGCCTTCATAGCGATGTGACTCAATATAAGGTAGCTGGTGGTGCCTGATGAGAGCGTACGCCACGAACGTATAACCAATTGGAATCATTCGGTAAAGGCTGGCCGTATAGTCGGGAACAAGCATATTCAGGGAGATGATCCCAATCGTCGCGACAATTCCCGTGACAAGTGAAATGGTTGCTTTTCTGTTGTCGCCAAACACCCTGAAATTTCTCCATGTCATATAACCGGTGACCAGTGGGCCGCCAATAAAGGTGGCGACGTAGATCATCCATGGCATATATATTTTCTTTGTGGGTGCGGGCGGGGCTAAAACCTGTTCCTGTTCCATTTTTGCAGTTTAGGGGTTCAATGAATATAGAAATTACCCCTTGTTCTTCATAACAAATTGGGGACGAATACAGACAAATTCCGGCCGACCATTAATTATGATATCCATATGAGTTCAATACAATTGTTTTACAAATTATGAAATGATGTATTGGCTTATTAATTTTAGAGTAACCCAGGTTTAATCACTAATTAAAACTGCATTATGGAAAGAACAGCTTGTCTGCTGTCATCCATTCTTTTCCTGTTCTGTTGTTTTCCGGTATGGGCACAACAGGATCCATTCATCAGGGATTTCATGGAAAGATTGGACAACTCCCAAAAATACCTGCTGGAGATGGCGAAGTCCATGCCTGAGGACAAGTATAGTTTTCGGGCAAGTGTAGACGAAATGACTTTTGCCGAACAGCTGGTGCATATTGCCGGCGGCGTGGACTGGCACGGGCAGACCCTAATCATGGGAAGAAAAGAAAGGGCAGAAAATGACAGCACTTTTAATGCTGCGCGTAAAAGCAAACAGCAGATTATCGATCTGCTCACAAAGACATTTAAGGAAACTTCAACGGCATTGAGAAAATTCAGCGGTGCCCGTTTGGACGAGAGGGTCAACTACTTCAGTAAGAACCGATCGAAACGGCAAATCTTTATGCTACTCTCTGATCATATTACGCATCACCGCGCACAGTTGATCGTTTATATGCGATTGAATGGCGTCCCGCCGCCTGAGTATATCAATTATCAATAAGCGGCTTTATTCCTTCTTACGCCACCTTCAATCCAGCTTCCTGCCTGATTTTCTTCATCCTGGCAATGGGCAATTCCTGTTCTGCAAAATCATACAAAGCCTTAACTGCTGCGGGCGGTGCGTGCTTTTCGATTTCATTTAGCCACTCTCTTATTTCTGTTCCGTTCATTCCTTTAATCATCAATCGGGCTACAATTGCAATTTCAGCTGCCGGCACGTCCGCCACAATCTTCGCGCTGATGGCTCGAAGCTGATCATCTTTGTAATGTCTCCAAAGCGCCTTGTTTATGAGATCTTCCTCCCGCGCCATATGCTCCAGGTTAAACACCATGAAGTCCATAAAAGCGATAGAAATGTCCTGTCCAAACTGGTATTTAACATAGGGGCTCTGGCTGTGGCGATAAGCCGTAAACAATCCCCTCACGCGCTTTCCAAGCGCCTCGTCTTTCACGTGCTCGTTTTCAAAACTTGCGGCCAGCCAGTATTCTTTCTTTTCGAGCGCAGAATTCACGTATTTATCTTCGTGATGCGCGTGCGATTCAAATAGATCGAGAACCTGCAGTGTTGATGCTTCGGCCTGCTTTACTTCCTCCTCATCCAGGAAATCCGTTTGTTGAAGTAATGTTGCATTTTGATACAGTGCCACTCTTAATGCCTTGTGAATGTTGTTAAACATATTGAAGCGTTCCATAACCATGATTTTATGGATCAAATTTATTTCTGAAAAATCCCGGGTCAATCCGGGGTTGAATGAATTGTTTTAAACGAAGTATGAACTGTGCAATTATTAATTTTGAGACTTGTAATTTTTGAATTCTGACTTTTTAATTATTTTATGACCATACGACCACTGCCATTAGAGGCATTCATTGCTGAATATGAAAACCAGGCGAAAGCCCTTTACGATGTGCTTATTTCAGGGGACGAGGAGGCCGTCGCTTTTGTAAGGCAACACCATCCCGTGTTGCGACAATTGCAGGAAACGGCATTCATGAGCGCGGCCATTACACTCGATCACGCCAAAGTAGCCCTCGCCAGGGGATATCATTTTGAAGACTGGGAAAGCCTGGAGGAATGGGTGAAGGAGGTTACCGACAAAAACACCGACATCTGCAAATTTGAACATGCGGTTGATGACCTGGTTTTCGGGAATATCGATAGCCTTCGAACCAGGCTGGAAAAATATCCCCACCTGGTTCAGCTGAGGTCCACCCGCGTTCATCATTCCATGCTGATTCACTATGTGGGCGCAAATGGTGTGGAGGACTACCGGCAACGATCACCCGAGAATATTGTCGCGATCTTGAAGCTATTGTTAGATTCGGGATCCGAACTGGACCCCGTGGCCGACATGTACGGCGGGTCAACGCCTTTTGGGTTGGCAGCTACCAGCATTTGGCCGGCCAGGGCCAACGTACTTATTCCCCTGTTAAAGGCCTTTTTGGACGCGGGCGTGAAGATTGATAAGTCCGGTGCTGCGGGCAATCAGCAGGGTGTAATCATTGGCTGCCTCCACAATGGAAGACCGCAAGCCGCCAGTTTCCTGGCGCAACAAGGCGCGAAGCTTGACCTGGAGGGCGCAGCCGGCGTCGGCAACCTGGAAATGGTGAAGTCATTTTTCGATGCCGATGGCCAACTCACGTCGTGGGCTACACGAAAACAGATGGAATATGGGTATGTCTGGGCCTGCGAATACGGGCACAGGGATGTGGTTGAATTTTTGTTGGATAAGGGCATTTCTACCGGTATCCAGGTTGAAAGCCTCAGCGGCTTGCATTGGGCGATCGTTGGGGGTCATCTCAGCGTCGTAAAACTTTTCATCAATAGAGGTGTTGACCTGGAAGACCAGAATCAGTATGGCGGTACGGCCCTGGGATGTGCGCTTTGGGCTATTGTAAATAGCGATCCTACGTACAGCTGGCCGCAAAAGGAAAATGAAGCGATTCCCATCATCGAAGAAATTCTAAAGGCTGGAGGAAAGGTTCAGCCGGGAACAATTTCCTGGCTTCGGGAGCAAACTGTATTGGCCGATGAACAAATAGAAAGCGTTGAAGCACTTCTCCTGAAGTGGTCATAAAAACCATCCAATTCAAACACGAATTCGGTCAATTAATCCGCAGAAATCTTCAGTCCAGTCCATTTGAGCGGTTGAAAGACTTCATTCCAGAGGTCAATAGTTATATTTGAAGGCCGCCCGAACGTTCCTTTTTCACTATGCGGGACGGGCGGGCATTTCAACCTTGATGAGGCCTTTTACCATACTGGCTTTTCTTGTTCTTATTTCCATCTCCGGAACTTCACAGGAGTCCCGCCAGTACTCATTTACACATTTCAGCACGGTCAATGGCCTCGCAGCCAATTTTGTAAACAACGTGGTACAGGACGACCGCGGTTACATCTGGCTTGCTACCATCAACGGCCTGCAACGTTACGATGGCAACAATTTTCTCACCTTCACTCACGACCCCGACAATCCAGGTTCAATTCCTGCAGAAAATGTGTTCTCCACTTACAAGGATCGAAAAGGAAGGCTTTGGATCTCCACCATCGACAATAGTGTGGGAATATTTGACACCGAAAACTTTAAATACCGCGAAATAAAGGTCGACTGGCAAGGCGTGCCGACCTATTTCTTTTTGAAGAGTATGATGGAGTTGAGCGATGGAACGCTTCTGTTGCTGTCGCCTGATTTTGGCGTTTATGCTTGGAATGAGCAGAAGCAGGAATTTGAGTTGAACAATGCCCTCATCCCCGCGCCGCCGCACTGGAGAAAGGTTTCAGTTTCTGAAGACACGTTCACCCATCGCATCTGGATGGCCTGTGATTCCGGGATGGCCGTTTACAATCCTAAAACAAAACAGTTAAGCTACCGGGGTCATAATGTTGAGAATGACCCGCTCATTGCCAGGGTTGAACACGAACGCAATTTTTATTACATCTCCACCGACCGGATGGGGAGGTATTTCTTTCACAACTGGCCCAACGACAGGCCAGGTCCCCGGTGGATGTATTATAATCCGAAAACAAAATCATTCGGTGATTATTACCTCGCGTCGTACATGCCGATCGGTTATTTTGAGATTGGCGGGGTGTATTCCCAGCGAAACGGAAGATTGTGGCTTCATGGGGCTTCCTTCTTTGCACAATTCCTGGAAGGATCAAGCCGGCCATTCCTGCAAGTATTGAACGAGTACAAGGATGAGCAGAGTATCAAATTCGATCGGTTACTTTCCATCTTCGAAGACAACCAAAGCAATCTTTGGCTTTGTACGGAAAATGGCGTCTTTGTATTCAATCCCGATGCGCAATTTTTTAGTTCCTTCAGTCTGCTTCATCCCTCCGAAAAGAGAAGCCTTGATCTTTCGGCTATATCGGCACTCGAAACCAAGAATGGACAACTGTGGGTGAGCGCCTGGGGAAATGGGTTGTACTATTTCGATGAAAATTTGAACGCAATACCCGTTCCAAGGTACCTGGAAAAATACCAGGCCGGATATTCTATCTGGAGTATGATCCAGGACGGGTTAAACGACGATATCTGGATGGGGGTCCAGGGCGGGTCCATATTGCGCGTAAATCCAACGAATGAAACTTCGGAAATGGTTTCGCCTCTTCTCATTGAAGGGAGAACGGTGAGGCAGCTGGTTGAAGACCATGAGGGAAATATCTGGATCGGCACCCAGAACGGAACACTTTTGAAATGGGATCGAAAAGCGGCCAGGAATGATATCAGCAAGGGCTACACGAAAATTTTTAAGACGGGCATGATCATGAAGCTGCTTATTGACAAGAAAGGCTTTCTTTGGGTGGCCGGGATGGCGTTCGGCGTTTACAAAATTGATCCCGCAACGGGCAAGGTGCTGGAACGTTTTCATCACCTGGCAACAGACGGAAAGGTATTGTGGAATGATTCCCCACACGATCTGTTCATCTACAACGACTCCATGATGATGGTTTGCGGCGATGCCTTAAACATCATCAACATGAATACGAACCAGGTCAGGCACATATCCACCAAAGAAGGGCTGCCTTCCAACACAACCCGGTGCGTTCAACGCGATTCGAAGGGGAATTTTTGGATCGGTATGCTGAACGGCATCGTACGCATGAACCTTGAAAAACAAATTTTTAATTATTACGATCGCCGGGACGGCATCGTCTATGATAATTTTATATCTGCAAATGCCTTTACCATGCGAGATGGGAGACTCGTCTTCACCACGGAACATAATTTCCTGGCATTCGACCCAGCCAAAGTGGTTCGAACCATCACCCCTAATGATGTTCAGATCACGGATTTCAAGCTCGGTAACAAGGGACTGAGTGTTGACTCACTAAGGCGTTTAAGTGAAATCAAACTTCGCTACGATAACACATCCATCCTCATTGAATTTAATGACCTTAATTTTATCAGGCAGAATAAGATTCGTTATTTCTACAAACTGGAAGGCATTGACAAAGATTGGATCATAGCTGAAGACAATCACCAGGCCATCTATACATGGCTTCCCCCGGGCGATTATGTATTTAAAGTGAACTGCCAGAATGGAGAAGGGATCTGGAGCAAGGACATCACCACGTTAAAGATTCACGTGGCGCACCCATTTTGGAAAACCTGGTGGTTTTACGGAATCCTGGTGTTGGTAGCAGCAGGAATTCTATACGGTATTGACAGGGAACGAATCCAAAGAATGCGCTCGATGCAACAAATGCGAAGCCAGATTGCCGGAAACCTGCACCAGGAAATTAATACCACGCTAAGCAGCATCAGTCTGCTGAGCGAGATGGCGAAGCTGAAGGCCGACAAGGATCTTACCCGTTCAAAAGAATACATTGATAAGATCGGTGAGAAAAGCCAGAATATGATCATTGCCATGGATGATATTCTCTGGAGCATTCAACCTGAGAACGACAACATGGAAAAGACCATCCTGCGCATTGAAGAATTCGTAGATGCTCTTAGAAACAGGTATGGCCCGGTGATTGAATTGCAGGTTGATAAACGCGCACGCAATCTTCAGCTGGATATGAAGACGAGACATGAATTCTTCCTGATCTTTAAAGAGGCGTTAAAGACTTTCGTACAAATGGCCGGGGCGAAAGAGGTATTGATCTACCTTGACTTCTCGGTAAATAAACTTGCGCTAAAAATTCAATCACCGTTCACCTTCCTGGACAGCGAAGATGTGGAGATTGAAAAGAGTGTGGCCGGAATGGAGCAAAGAGCGTCGCTGATCGGTGCCTTATTGGATGTTCAAGCCGATGCCCGTGCTTCGAACATCATTCTCTTATTACCGGTGGTCTGATTATTTACCCATCCATTTCTTGAACTCGGTCACTTTTTCACGACTAACCAGCGCTTCCTTATCAACGGCTGGCTTCAAATGTAGAATCAGCCTGTTGCCAAAATAATCACTGATCTGCTCAACGCTGTCAACGGCAATATAGAAGGAGCGGCTGATGCGGAAATAACGATCGGGATCCAGCATATCTTCCATCTCGTCCATCGTGTAGTCCACGATGAACTTCCGGTTGTCATAAGTTTTGAAAAAATTCAATCGGCCATCGCTGAAAAAATAAGCGATCTCGTCTGTCTCAACTGAAACAAGCTTTTGTCCGTGTTTTACCAGGAATCTCTTGCGAAATTCTTTTAACTGTAATTTTTTCTGGAGCGCTTTCACAAGATTGTCCATGTTCATGTTCGGACTGCTCTCTTTGTTACCAAACCTTGATTTGAATTCCTGGTATTTGTTCAATGCAGCCTGCAGGTCCTCCTTTTGAATGGGCTTCAGCAAATAGTCGATGCTGTTCACTTTAAATGCTTTGAGTGCGTATTCGTCGTAAGAAGTGGTAAACACCACGGGACTCTTCACTTCAGTACGATTGAAGATTTCAAAGCTTTGCCCATCGCTCAATTCAATATCCATCAGGATCAGGTCGGGTGCCTCGTTTGATTCAAGCCAGTTGAGGCTGGACTGGATGCTATCTGCAACGCCTACCACTTCAGATTCTGTTTCCAAAGAAGACAAGGTTTTTCTCAATTTCTTAACCGCCAGGTCTTCGTCTTCGATAATTAAGATTTTCATAACTCGAACTTTATTCTATTAAATTAATTCATTCATACGATTCAATATTGCCGTGATTGCGAATCACAGAAACAGATGAATTCATGGCATGGTTCCAGATTAAAGGCAGCACCACGGTAAAATTTCGGTTTTCTTCCATGACCTGGAAGCCGCTTTCCTTCAGCAATTCATACTTCATCCTTATGTTTTGCAGGCCCACTTTGTTCGATAGCACGTTTTGGGTTTTCCGCTGGAGGTTATTATTCACGGCCAGTTTGTTGCCTGCCATCGTAAAGATTTCAATGAAGAGGGGTTGTTCTTTGCTAAGTGTATTATGCTTCACAGCGTTTTCCACCAACAATTGCAGGCTTAAAGACGGCAACAGGTAATGATCATAACGTTTGTCGGTTTCGATTTGAAATTGAATGGCATTACCGTGCCTGGTTTTCAGGAGTTCGAAGTAGCTCCTGATGAATTGCAGTTCATTTTTTAGGGTTGAAAGCCCGTTTTCATTGTTTCTAAGCAGGTACCTGTATACCTTGCTCAATTCGTCCAGGAATTTTTCTGCCTGTTCAGGCTCTTCAGAAATTAGCGAGGAAAGCGTGTTAAAACAGTTGAAAAGAAAATGCGGATTTACCTGGCTTTTCAGGGCCTCAAACTCCTGTTCAATGGCCAGTTGTTGCATTTGTTCCTTGGCCGCCAGGCTTTGCTTCCACTGCTTTATGACATATTCTGCTTCCCAGGTGGATGTGGCAACCAGCGTGAGTGCGAGTGCCAGCAAAACCGACATCTTGAATTTTTCAACGTCGATATTGTAGCCAAGGAAATGAATTGCGTCATATCCATAAAACAAACTCGCGAAGGTGAGTGACGTGAGGGCCACGTGCGTGATGCCGACCATCACCAGCCGTTTCGAAGTTTGTTTCAAGGAAGGAAATTCAACCCGCATCCAGTGCATCGCAAGGATGTGGAGATACCAGCTGGCAATACCCTGCAGGCAAACAATTGGGAAGGAATACAGCCAGATATTTTTTTCATGCCATATCCTTTCGCCAAACAATAAATAATTCAGCGCTGCAGCCAATACCGGCATCAGAACTACGAATGTTATCCATTCCAATTTCGTTGGCTTCATCCACGCTTTCATATCTCACTCATTTCATTTTCAAGTATCAGGGGTATGGTAATCGTCCTGGTCTCCTGGGTTTCTTCAATTTGCACAGAATCCTGTCCCAGCAAACGAAACTTATTTACAATATTGTCGATCCCTTCCTCACGAGTCTCATTTACAGGGCGCAGTTTCGACTGGATATTGTGCCTGAACTGTAACGAAGAAGGCAACTGGCAGGAAATTTCAATGATCAGCGGCTCCTCGCGGCTCATACGGTTTTGGGTAAACGCACTTTCGAAAAGCACCTGAAGGGTCAGCGGGGGAATGGTCGATTTGCGTAGCTTTCGTTCCACATTTACGTTGAGCTGAATTGCAGAACTGTAACGCACTTCCAGCAAATGAAAATAGGATTCAATGAAGGAAAGCTCGGTATCCAGGGTTACCAGTTCATCGTCACTGTTTCGCAGCAGATAGCGATAGACCTTGCTCATTTCGTCCAGGAATTTCTCTGCCCTTGGCCTGTCTTCCGAGATCAGGCTCGACAGTGAATTCAGGCTATTGAACAGGAAGTGCGGGTTTACCTGGCTTTTCAAACCCATGAGGCGGCTTTGCATGTATACTTTTTTCAGTTCCTCAGTTTCAATCAGCGTGGCACGCCATTTTTCAAACCCTGACGCACCTTCATGGAACAGGGTCACAAAAAAATTAACGATGAGGCCAAAAGTGAGCACCCAATAATAACGGGTCTCGTTGGTCGTATAATTCAAAAATTTAAACTGCGCGTAACCATAAAAGAGGATCGTAAGCGTAAGCGCCGTGATTAAGGTGATGAAAAACAGGGTGACGCCCAATCGCTTGATCATAGATCGGTCGTCAGGAAAGCGGTCCCTCACGGTAACGGCCACCCAGGTAAGAGAAATCCAGCAGGCTGAAATAATGATAAACGTGACGATGCCTGAAAAGACAAAAACCCTCCATTCAGAAAAATAACGACCGCCGAAAAGCAGGAAATTGAACAGCAGGACAATGGCCGGCATGGCTGTTGCGAAGATCCATTTGTCATTCCTTGTGTATTGGGGGAGGTCCACGTTAAATATCTTGTTGTACGCTTGCAAATTACCCCCTTTGAGGGTAGTATTTGTATCGCTTCGGCCTTAACTGAGCATTGGATGGGATGAACTGGGAAAAACGAAGGGTGAACTGGATTGTGGAAAATGGGACAGGGCTGGGGGTAAGCGGTTGGTTGGGTTGATTGGGTTGATTAGGTGGTCGCTAACCTAATCAACCCAATCAACCTAATTATTGCCTTTCGATACTGACGATCTCTCCTTTTTCAAACATATTTTTCAACTCTGCCCGGGCTACTGCAAACTGATCCTCGCTAAATGATGTGTCTCCTTTCATTTTAATGTCGGAAAGGCCGCTCATCATATTCGACTCGTAATTATTAATTCTCAGCAGAACGGAATCATCACCCACCTCGTCAATTTTAAAGAGCGTGAAATGATTGTTTTTCATTTTGATTTCGAATACATCTCCACGATGCGGATTCAAAATCAACTTGGCGCTCTGCTTATGCTTCATGTTTTCATTCACGAAGCTTACGCTTACGATAACCGCAATGATGGCCAGTCCTGAGAATGTCCATATGGGTGTGCGGGCGTTTGATCGCGCTTCCTCATAAACAGGATGCCATTCAATTGGCATGTTTTTCTGCTTTAGTGTGCTGTCGCAAAGTGCGCATTGGCTGGCTACATATTTCCCAAGTGGGAAAACAGGGATCCAGAATACATGGGCATATTTCTGAAAGACCATAAGGTGAACACTGTTGGGCGTGCCACACTGTGGGCATCTTTCAGGCAGCATTTCACGGGAGATTTCTTTAGAACGGTAACCGTAAATGATCATGTGGAAATTTTTTATAGGGTTTGAATTCGGATTATTGGGTTAGCCGAACTATTATAAACGAAAATCCGGGCTTTCTATTTCTTTATGGGAGCGAGAATTTCCCACTTTAGCAGGGCAAAAATCTCCACTTCAGGATCAGGCAGTTCTGCAATCTTGTATTCAACAGACGTGTTCATTACTGCGGAAATTTCCGCAGCCGAAAGCTGGTATTTTTCCCTTAACCAGGTGAACATCCTGGCATTTGCCTGTAACAATGCGTCATCAAACGACTTTGCCATACCGGGGATCATGATATAGGTGGAATCTTCAATGTGTGGAAAATTGAGGGCCGATGCACCATTTTTCACAAGTGCAGTAGTGAAACTAAAATCCATTGAAGTTTCCAGCCCATCGCCAGATAATTCTGCATCGCCTTGCGCGGCGTGGCCATCTCCCATTAAGAGCAAGGCGCCATCGTGGTTAACAGGTAAATAAACAATCGCCCCTGCAGTTACCCGGCTGAAGTCCATATTACCACCAAAAGGTCCGTTGAAGTAAGTGAGAATTTCCTGGCTCCCGGCTGGCGCTATGCCTACACAACCCAACATAGGCTTTATGGGGACGCGAAAATTCTGCAGGTGCTCGTGGACGTTAGCAGGTGTGGCGGTCATGGAATTGTGATCAAGATTCCATTGCGCGAGTTTGGCCTTCCTGTACATGGTATCTTTCATTTCCTTGTCCATATCCATGCCGCGCGGCACAAATCCTTCAACGGTATAAGCCTTGTCACGGTTCAGTGTCACTTTCAAAATTCT